>ODAK010007385.1_pt1 | contig 11030 bp, 7 predicted proteins | sample 1539591 | NCBI WGS metagenome assembly ODAK01 (sample SAMEA3539303, study PRJEB22396) | soil metagenome | biome: tundra; feature: field; material: soil | place: USA | collected 2010-05 | depth 0.15 m | reverse complement strand
CCTGGGACAATGGCGACCGCACCGTGCTGGTCAATCCCGAACTCAGCGGCATCACTCTCGGCTGGCGCCTCACCACCACCGCGCCGGACGAACTCTTCGCCGCCATCGAAGGCACCGCCTTTCACACGCGCGTCATCCTGGAGCGCATGGAAGAGCACGGCGTCCCGGTGCGGCGCATCATCAACGGCGGCGGCATCCCGCAGAAGAACGCGGTGCTCAACCAGGTGTACGCCAACGTGATGGGCAAGCCGATCCTGGTGCCCAAAGGCGATGTCACCAGCCTCGGCTCGGCCATCTTCGCCTTCATGGCCGCCGGCGCCTTCCCCACCATCGAAGCCGCCCAGGATCGACTCTGCCCCGGCTTCCTGACCATCGAGCCCGAGCCCGTGCAGGCGGCCACCAGCCAGGAGTTGTTCGCGCTCTATCGCAAGCTTTACTTCGCGTTCGGCGAGCGCACTTCGCCCGGCGTGGAGACCGGCGATGTGCTGCCCGAATTGCGCCGCATGGCGGCGCAAGCCAGAGGAGGAAAATAGTGCTGGAAGCACTGCGAGCCGAAGTTCTGGAAGCCAATCTCGATCTGGTCCGCCGGGGCCTCGTGATCTTTACCTTCGGCAATGCCAGCGCGGTATCCCGCGAGCACGGCCTGTGCGTGATCAAGCCCAGCGGCGTGGCCTACGAGAAGATGACGCCCGCCGACATGGTGATCGCGGATCTACAGGGCAACCCGGTGGAAGGCTCGCTGCGTCCGTCCTCGGACCTCGCCACGCACGTGGCGCTGTACCGCGCGTTCCCGGAAATCGGCGGCGTGGTGCATACCCACTCGCGCCACGCCACCGCCTGGGCGCAGGCCAATCGCGAGATTCCCTGCTTCGGCACCACCCATGCCGACTACTTCCACGGCGAGATCCCGATCACCGCGCAACTCTCGCGCGAAGAGATTGGGACTGACTACGAGGCCAACACCGGCGCTGCCATCATCGCGTGCCTGAAAGGCATGGACCCGCTGGGCTGCCCCGCGTGCCTGGTCTCCGGCCACGGCCCTTTCTGCTGGGGAAAGACGGTGACCGAGGCCGCGCACACGGCCGCCATCGTGGAAGAGATCGCCGCCATGGCCTGGCAGACCGTCACCATCAACCCCGCGGCCAGGCCGATCTCCGAAGCGCTCCGCGACAAACACCACTTCCGCAAGCACGGCCCCACCGCCTACTACGGCCAGAAGTAGCGTGGCATAAGGCTCCGCCGTGTGCATTACTGGTGGGACAGACCATCGCCTGGTGTGGTCTGTCACGCATCGCTGAAGCCTGGCTGCTTGGCCACCACCCCTACCACTCACCACTACGGTTCGCGTTTTTCCCCGGCGCATCGGGATAGAATGGAGACTCGCGGATACCCCATGCCCGCACGCCTCAAGGATATCGCCAAAGACCTCAATCTCTCCGTGGTCACCATCTCGAAAGTCTTGCGGGATCACCCGGACATCAGCCAGGAAACCCGCCAGCGCGTGCTCCAGCGCATGAAAGAGCTCCACTACCGGCCGAATCTCGCGGCGCGCGCTCTGGTCACGGGCCGCAGCTACATCGCGGGGCTGGTGGTGCCGGACCTGGTTCACCCCTTTTTCGGCCAGGTGGCCAAGGGCCTCTCCAACGGGTTGCGCAAGAAGGGGTACAGCCTGGTGCTGTCTTCTTCCGAGGATGACCCCGAACTGGAGCGGCAGGAGATTGAACAGCTTCTGGCGCGCCGCGTGGACGTGCTGATTGTGGCCTCCACGCAGTCCACGGTGGAGACCTTCCACCGCCTGGAAGAGCAGAAGGTTCCGTATGTGCTGATCGACCGTAAGTTCGACGGCCTCGTGGCGAACTTTGTCGGCGTGGACGACGCAGCGGTCGGCGAACTGGCGACGGCGCACCTGATCGACGCCGGTTGCCGCCGGATCGCGCACATCGGCGGCCCCAACGTGAGTACCGCGCTGGGCCGCGTGGCGGGCTTCCGGCGCGCTCTGGAGGCGCGCGGCATCGCCGTGGCGCCCGAGTATATCGAGATGCGCGAGCACGGCGACGACGCCGGCGATGCCAGCGGCTATAAGGCGATGCAGCGCTTGCTGGCGCTGGCGCCGCCGCCCGACGGCGTTTTCTGCTACAACGACCCCACCGCCATGGGCGCCATGAAGGCCGTGCTGGAAGCCGGTCTGCGCGTCCCCGAAGACGTGGCCATCGCCGGTTGCGGCAACGTGGCGTACGCCGATTTTCTGCGCGTTCCGCTGACCAGCGTGGACCAGCAGAGCGACGCCATCGGGGAACGCACCGCCCGCGTGGCGCTGGCGTTGCTAGAAAACGGGTCGTCGGGGCGTTCCAGGACGGTGCTGCTCGAGCCCAAGCTGGTGGTGCGGGCGTCCACGCTGCGGCCGCAACTGGCGTGATTTTGCTAAGAGGGCGGCCTTTCGCCCCCGCCCGTGGCACCCCTCCGCGTTCAATCCAGTAGTCCCCTTTTGCTCCTCCCTTGAACCGACCTTGACAGAATCGCAGCGAATCGATCCGAACGCGTGTTATCCTATCCTATCGCTTTGATACAAGATCGCGGCGGAGCGGAGCTAGTAGGATCCACGACTGGTTGCAGCGATCGCGGAACTTGGCTTCAGGGCCGAGATCCATACACCGACCTCATCCTTTGAGGAACCGGTGGTTCCCGTGGTTCAAGGCGCGGTTCTCAAGCCGTGGTTCCGTGGTTCATTCCGTGGTTCCTGTGTTGAATCACGGCAAACCCGCGATGCGCTATACTCACGTGCGTGAGCACCCTCAGACTCGACGAAATCCTGGATCACTATCATCAGCAATATGCCGACGTTCCCGGCTTTTTCGGTTTGGAATCGCAGGCCATCTGGGATTTCTTCCTTCGCGCTCAAGCGGAACTGGGCGTCAGCGGCGACTTTCTGGAGATCGGTGTGTACAAGGGGAAGTCGGCTATTCTTGCCGCGCTTCACCTGCGGCAGGGTGAGCACGCCGTCCTGGTGGATCTCAATCCGGTACCTGAGACACGCGCGGTGCTCGAGAAAGTTCGTCCCGGCGCCAACGTCTACATCGAGAGCCTGTCGACCGAGGCGGCATTCAATAGCGAGATCACGGCGCGGGCCGGCCGCTTCCGCTGGTGCCATGTCGATGGAGACCATACCGGTTATTCGGCCCTGCACGATATCCGGTTGTGCGCCAGCGTGCTAGCGCCGAACGGCATCCTGGTGGTCGACGACTTCTTCAACTTCAGGTATCCTCAGTTGACTGCCAGCGTTTACCAGTTTCTGTTCGATCACTCGATCGAATGGAAGATGGTATTTGCCGGAGCCAATAAAGCTTACTTGTGCCGCGCGGCGGTGTATCGGACCTATGAGACCATCATCCGTAAGTGGCTCGTTACGCTGTGCACGGAGCACAGCCTCACGCTCTGCAAGTCAAGCTACGTTTCGGATTGGGGTTCTTATTCGGTTACGCCGGCATACGGCGGTCCCGTGTTCATAGGCATGGATGATAGACCGCAGGATGGACTGGAAGAGGCGGTGTACTAGCATTCAGCTTTTGAGTTCCCATAAGTCGCCTGCCCTCTGGTGGAGTACGGGCGGGAATAGGGAATGTGAAATGTCGGCCCGCCTTTGGCTCTACGGCGCAGTGCGCGCTGAATGAGCCCCGACAACCGCTGCCACTGGGGACGCTTGGGGCCCTGGTGCGCGAGGGGTTGACTGGCCTGTGCGGAGGTGACACAATCTAAGGAACTCATGCGAAACACATATTGCAGGCTACCATGGAACCACCTCTTTCTTTTTCCCGACGGTGCGGCCAAATTGTGCTGCCTGGCAAGCGGCACAGTCAACGACGCGGGTCAGCCTCTTTCGGTCAACCTGCAAACGATCGATCAGATCCGCAATTCACCGTATATGCTTGAGATACGTCGGAAAATGGCGACAGGCGAGCCGGTAGAAGAGTGTAGCGGCTGCTATGAGTCGGAACAACGGATCAACTGGAGCTATCGCATAGCTTCAAACGCTCAATGGCTTCCGCCACACCAAACTGTGGAGGCGGCGATTGAAGAGGCGCGGTTGAGCCGATACGTCGTTGCCGAGCCCCCGGCATTCATACAACTCAATCTCGGGAATCTATGCAATTTGAAGTGCCGAATGTGCAACAGCACGTTCAGTTCCCAGATTGAGCGGGACCCGGTGCACGGAAAGTGGGCCGCACCCCTATATCACCGTAGGGAAGAAATTGACACGGCCGTACTAGTTCAGGAGCAGACAACCGGTCCTCTGAACGGCACTATATTTTCCGCGGGGATGGCCCTTCCTATTGTGCACGAATCGGTTGTGACAGCACCTAAGAGCCGCTTTGCTGGCGGCATTCCGTGGTATGAGGCGGACGAGTTCCTCTTCGGCGAAATTTTGGGCAATCCCGACAATGTTCGAGAATTATACTTTACGGGCGGAGAGCCGCTACTGAATCCTAAAGTCGAGGAGATTCTCGACTTTTTGATCGATCGAGGATGCACAGCGCAGGTCCGATTGCAATTCAATTCCAACTGCACCAAAATCACGGATGGGTTTGTCGATAAATTGGCGAGATTCGCCGAGATTAAGTTCTCTTTGAGCCTGGACGGCGAAGGGGCGGCTTACGAGTATATTCGATACCCGGCGAGTTGGGCTGTCGTTAGTAGGAACCTTCGTAAGCTGCTTGCTTTGAGCAATGCCCAAGTCGCCGCGGTCGCTGTTCTTCAGATCTACAACGCCCTTACGATTGTAGACCTGTGCAGGTTCTGCGATAGCTTACATATACCATTGGCCTTTGTTCCGCTGTTGAGTCCTCCCCAATTGCGTGCCGGGGTCATGCCGAAGAAGGCACGGTTGGCGGCTGCAGCGCGCTTGCGCGCTTACGCGGGAAATGAATGCCGCCAGGAAAACCTGTTCTATGTTCAAACCGCAATTGGGTTTCTAGAAACTGAAGCCGACCTGTGTACGCCAGAGACCTTGCGGGAATTCATGTTGTTTACGAACGACTTGGACCGAGGTAGAAGGCAGGACTTTCGCCAGACTCATCCTGAGCTTTTGGAACTGATCGAGCAAACCGGGTTTGTGTGGACGGAGGAAACTCTCTATGCTCGAATTGGAGTTGTTGTTTAGAACTTTTTCAGGCGGTCATAGACGTAGATTGGGCGCTTGATAGAGAGGGGAGGTGACCGCGCGGCGGTGTATCGGACCTATGAGACCATCATCCGTAAGTGGCTCGTTACGCTGTGCACGGAGCACAGCCTCACGCTCTGCAAGTCAAGCTACGTTTCGGATTGGGGTTCTTATTCGGTTACGCCGGCATACGGCGGTCCCGTGTTCATAGGCATGGATGATAGACCGCAGGATGGACTGGAAGAGGCGGTGTACTAGTGAAGGTGCCACCAGAACATTCCCACCGCGGCGTGGCACAGCCGCCTAGGGGGAGCAGAGCGGACAGTCCGAACGAAGGGCCAGCATCGGTTTTCGGTGAGGGGGCGGCCGCACCAGTGGCGCGTGTGGACCGCCAAACGGTTTCTTCGATTCTGTCTACCCTATCCGCGGAACGAATGGCAGTGGCCATAGCCCTCGCAATCACCATCTGGATCGCGCATTTCTCGCAGTCCTTTCACTTCGGGCTCTATGAAGACGACTGGGCTTTTATTGGCCAACCAATCGCTTGGACGTGGGCTCACTTTCTGGACTGGATCTCGATGTGTTTTACGGCGTGGCCGCAGGGGCGGCCGGTCGGCTTCGCCACGGTAGCAACGGTGGCGTATATAGGGAGTCGGATTGGGGGGCTCGAACTCCTCTACTGCATGGCTTTTGCCTTCCACCTTGGGAATGCGCTCCTGCTCTATGCAATTGTGCGCAGAAAGCTTTCACCGGCTCCTTCGCTCTGTGCCGCACTCGCCTTTTCCCTTTTTCCCTCTAATACTTCAGTCCCACTCCTGACAAATTCATTTTTTGGCAGCCTGACTGTATTTTTCCTTCTCTTCGCGATCTGGCTCTACCTCAAGGGCTGGCGTGCCGCTGCGTATTTGGTCAGCATCGGTTCGCTACTGACATACGAATCCGCCTTCCTGCCGTTCTTTGCGGTTCCCCTTCTGCTGGCGAAACCGCTCCGGCAAATCCGTCGCGAACTGCTCAAACATTGGGCGATTCTACTGGCAATCGGAGGCTCCCTGTTCTGGTTCCGGCTGCACATTGGAGAGAACAAGACAGCGGCCGTGATCAAGGACGGTCTATTCGGCACCTTGGAACGCATAGCAACCGCTATGTGGGTCGGTCCCTTTACTACGCTCCGATTGTTTTTCGCACGTATCATCACGCTCTTCCACGAAGGCGATCGTGAAGTTTGGCTGATGGTGCTTATGGTAGCACTCGGTCTGACGATGGTTCTGTATTTTGTAAGAACGAGCTCGTCCGACACGTTGGAGATCTGGCCGTTTTCGTTGACAATCCAAAGGTTTCAGTTCCGAGCGTCCCTTACCATAGACGAAACTTCGGCCGAGGCGCTGCGAGTCGGGGCGTGTGGGTTCGTGATGTTGATCCTGGCATACGGCTTGGCGATTTCCACGTTTTATTACCCGCCAAACATTGAAGCCGGTCGTCTGACAATGACTCATTTGTCGGCCGCAGTTGGAAGCGCTTTGCTCTTTGGCGCTCTGGCCTCGATGTTCATGGACGTTAGTCAATGTCACCACAAGAGGATATGGGCGGTTTTGGTCTTGGCTTGCTATTTCTCGGGGCTTGCGGGGTTTCACTACCGCGTCCAACAGGATTTTAGAAGGGCGTGGAGAATTCAGCGAACGTTCTGGAACTCAGTCCTTCGAGAATGCCCGGATCTTAGGGAGGGCACGATCATCATTTATGAGGGAGCATACCCCCAACCCCGCTATGTGCTAGCCGATTCCTGGGCGGACCCGTTGGTTTTGGGTGAGGTCTATCGCTTCCCAGAGAACTGGAAAACGCCTCCGCAACTGTTTTCTGGTTCCGCGACGTGGGTGTCCGACGTCACACCGGTTGGAGATCAGTTGTTGTGGCATCCGCCGGCGCCGTTCCAGGACGAGATTTTACCAAGAGGTAATGTGATCTTGTTGAGGGGATCGCCTGACGGCGAGCTGAAACGGATCACGGGGACAATACCGATTAAGTCGACAGCGTTCCCTCTGAAGCCACTGGAACCGCCACAACTATCATCGTATCAGCATCAACCCGTGATCTATGACCTCTTTTATCGATGATCACAGTGGCGTTGCGTTGCTGCGAGTTGCCAAAGGTAAACCAGTTAAGCAGAACGCTATAAATATTTGCGCACTTGTGTGAGGCCTATTCTAATGCGGCCGAAATAGTAACGGTTATCGTCCCGGTGCGTCTTAACCATGGAGGACCAAAGACCATGGGTGTGGCGCGATCTGTGGTCTTGAGTACCGAGCGGCGATACATGCGGGAGTCTCGTGCGCGTGCCCGGAGCGCTGCGGCACGGAGCGTGGAGCGTGCTCGGATTGCTTTACTGGAGGCGGTTGGCATGCAAGATAAACAGATCGCGGCCAGGTTGAGAACCTTGCCGGAGAACGAATGGCGCGGTAGCGCCTACAGCGGGAGCCGCCATGAGCTCCGTAATCGACCATCTTGGGCTTCCGGCTTACCGAGGCGTGTTCTCTTTGCCCTGCGGGCCATTGGACGCTGTGTAGGTGAGGCGGTAGATACCTTGCGCTCCTTTGGTCATTACAGGCTCATAGCGCAGATTGGCGGGTAACACCATAACCGCTCCGAGCTTCGACCAGGCACTTAGCTCATAGCCTTCCAGCAGTACACAGTGACCGTTCATCACGAGATCCGTGACGGACTGGGTCTTGTCTTCCATCAGAAAGGAGAAAGCCTTGCCTTCGTTCCATGAATAAAAGAGCGAATCCGGGTACAGGCCTGCCAGCGTCCTGCCTTGCTGGACACCGGACATCGTATTACCAAAGTGGAGCGCCCGCAAGGGCAGCACTGACTGGTCGTAGCCTATTTGAAGGCATTCCGGCATAGACTTGAGTTTTTCTTCCAACACCGCAAGGTCCGCGCGGTCTCTCCACTCGGTTTCCGCCCAATCAGTAACCGACCGCTCCGTGTGCAGTAGGGCGGCGACGCCGAATATCAAGCCACAAAGCACCACTGCCGCTTTGGCGACCCTCGGCAATCGCTTCAAGTGCTTCAAGTAGTAAGCGGTCATCATCGCGTTTACGAAGCTCACGTACAGCAGCGACGGAACTAAGTAGTAGCTCCTGTAATGCTGAATGACAAGCGCCGCCTGCACAAGGATTGCAATCCAGCCGGACCACAGCACCCGTCTGAGCATTGGCAATCTGGGTACCCCCTCTTCGTGCCGATCCACGTGGGCGAAAACGAGCGCTACAGAGTAAAGGATGAACAGCACGACCAAATAGGGTTCGAGATCGAGGAGATTGCGGGCGTTCGATTTCAGTATAGCCGCCGCAGGAAGTCCGAAAGACCCGGCACCGTAATAGCTGCTATGCGTTAAAAAAGAGAAGAAGTAGGCAACCATTCCGGACAGTCCGGAAACGCCAGGAAGTAGTAGAAATAACCCTGCGGCGACGCTGCTCGTAAAGAACCATATTTTCTGCCTAAATCCCTTAAACAACAGAACGACACTCAACAGAGGGAGAAAAGAAAGTTTCGTGACCACGCCGAACGCAAAAAGTGCCCCGGATACGGCAGCCTGCTTCCGCTGTCCGGCCGGACTTAGTTCGGTGGCCAGGGCCGTGTCCGCCAAAGGAATCATCAGAGCGAAGCTCGCGGCTGCAAGAAGCGCTTCGGGAGTAACTCGGGATTGCGCAAATAGCGTCTCTGAAAAGAGGAAAAAGCTGACCTGTAGCACGATCGCGGCACAAAGCGAATCTGACCTCCGGTACACCACGCGTGCGGCGTAGTACATACTTAGACTCGCTAAAACTCTAAAAAACAGGTTGATCGCATGCAGGTAGTCCTCTGGATGGAGGAGCACGGCGGATTGCAGTGGAAGCCACGATCCGAAAACGCTATCTATCGTCCATCTGCAAAAAATGACGAAAGCACCGAGCACGTGGACGGTCGTGCCTGGATGGTCAAAATTGGCTGGCGCATGAAAACTTAATAAGCTCAGCGAGTTCAGAAGCTCAAAATAGTCCGGATCCATACGGCCCGCGAGGTAGTACGGCCCGAAGGCGCTCACAAGAAGTCCGGACAAAACGAAAGCGAGCACTGGGATTACAACGAGCGCTCGAGGAGCCCCCTTGTAGATCTTCCCGGTACTCATATTCCCCCCGTCGCCCTTGTCAACGTGCATTGGCCGACTAGCCGGCTTGTGAACAGTGGCGCGTGGGCGCAACAACGGGAATCGTCTATCTTTCGGGGTGACGAAGAATTATGCGCGAAGCTTGTCGAGATCATGTAGTTCCTCCAATAACTGCCCTGATCAGTTCCCGAATACTCACCACCGCCGGAATCACGCCTTCCTTTGCGAACAGGGCGACGGACCTTCTTTGGTAGATTTCGAGCACGCCAGAGGATGTGTCGCCTGATTCCTCAAACGCCTGCTATCATTACTATACATATAGCTTAGCGAAAATCAACCTCGTCCTGCGAAGCAAGTCCAGGCACACGGTCTAGTTGAAGAACAAACCATCGACCACCGCATTGACCCTGCCGGTCAGCGTGACCTTCAGTTTGACGTCTCCCTTCAGATTCCACACTAGGTATTGCCCGCCCTGGAAACCGGAGATCGATCGCGTATCCAGCACTGCGTTAGTTGCAGCATCCAGCACGTCGATCCGCTCCGCCCGCGATCCACCCCCGTCCCAATCCAGGCAGTACAGGGCCACCTGATGGGTGTTCCCGTCCGTCAGGTTCACCTCGATACTCATTGTCGACCAGGCATACCACCCCGATGCGATCCTGTCCGTTGCCGCGAACTTCTGCAACCCGCGAACGTCCACGGTGGACGGTGTCCATACGAATGGATTCTGCCCGCTGAAGGTCACCTGGGCATAGCTGGGGTAGCTGGTGGCGTCACCGTTGATCGCTGCTCCATCGGCGCCGTAAATTCCCTTCCAGGTGCCCTGCGTCGTGGTGTCGGTCTTGATGAACGCTGCCGTGGCCGCCGCCGACGAGGGGCCGAAGAACAAGCCACTGATCACCGCATTGGGTCCGCCGGTCAGCGTGACCTTCAGTGTGACGTGCCCCTTCAGTTTCCACACCAGATATCGCCCGCCCTGGAATCCGGAGATCGATCGCGTATCCAGCACCGCGTTAGTTGCAGCATCCAGCACGTCGATCCGCTCCGCCCGCGCTCCACCCCCGTCCCAATCCAGACAGTACAGGGCCACCTGATGCGTGTTCCCGTCCATCAGGTTCAACTCGATACTCATGGTCGACCAGGTATACCACCCGGATGCGATACGATCCGCGGCGGCGAACTTCTGCAACCCGCGAATATCCGCGGTGGACGATGTCCACACGAACGGACCCTGCCCGCTGAAGGTCACCTGGGCATAGCTGGGGTAGCTGGTCGCGTCCCCGTTGATCGCTTCTCCATCGGCGCCGTAAACTGCCTTCCACGTGCCCTGCGCCGTAGTGTCGGTTCTGACAAACGTTGCCGCGGCCACTACCGGGGTACCGAAGAACAAGGCACTGACCACCGCATTGGGTCCGCCGGTCAGCGTGATCTTCAGCTTGACGTCCCCCTTCAGATTCCACACCAGGTATTGCCCGCCCTGGAAACCGGAGATCGTTCGCGTATCCAGCACGGCGTTACTTGCGGCATCCAGCACGTCGATCCGCTCTGCCCGCGCTCCACCGCCGTCCCAATCCAGACAGTACACCGCCACCTGATGGGTGTTCCCGTCCGTCAGGTTCACCTCGATGCTCATGGTCGACCAGCTATACCACCCCGATGCGATTCGATCCGCCGCCGCGAACTTCTGCAGCCCGCGAACGTCCGCGGTGGACGATGTCCACACAAATG
>ODAK010007383.1_pt1 | contig 11031 bp, 4 predicted proteins | sample 1539591 | NCBI WGS metagenome assembly ODAK01 (sample SAMEA3539303, study PRJEB22396) | soil metagenome | biome: tundra; feature: field; material: soil | place: USA | collected 2010-05 | depth 0.15 m | reverse complement strand
GTGCCGTTGTTGGTGAACTGGGGTGAGCCACCCGTGTAGTTTAAGACCGTCGCATCACCCGACACCGTCAGCGTGCCGTTGTTGACCAGCGCACTGCCGTTGGCGGCTTGAAGCTGCCCCGTCCCGCTCCACGTCCCTGGGCCGCCACTGCTCAAAATCGCTGGCGCGATTAAATAGCGAATCCCATCGCCGGTCATATTGAAGGTGGCGGTCGCCGGCAGCGTGAGCACCGCGCCGATCTGGCCGCCCGTCCAATTGAAGGTCCCGGTGCCCGTGAACACGCTCGTGCCTTGCATGGTGCCGCCGTCCACGGCCAGTGTGCCGCCGCTAAACACGCCCGGCCCGCTGTAGGTCAGCGTGCCGCCCACCAGATGCGTCGCCCCCGCGCCGCTGTAAGTCGAAGTGCCCGCGCAGGTAAAGTTCCCCGCGGTCAGCGCCACCTGCGCGCCGGAACCGGCCGTGAACGTGCCGTTGCTGCCCGCCCCGCCGCCGCCCAGCGAGAAAATCCCGCTCTGCGCATTAAGCACGCCGTTGTTGTTGAACGCCATCCCGCCGCTGTTGGGCAGAAACAAGGTGTTCGTCCCCGCCGTCTTGATCAGCGTGCCGTTGTTGGTGAACTGGGGTGAGCCACCCGTGTAGTTTAAGACCGTCGCATCACCCGACACCGTCAGCGTGCCGTTGTTGACCAGCGCACTGCCGTTGGCGGCTTGAAGCTGCCCCGTCCCGCTCCACGTCCCTGGGCCGCCACTGCTCAAAATCGCTGGCGCGATTAAATAGCGAATCCCATCGCCGGTCATATTGAAGGTGGCGGTCGCCGGCAGCGTGAGCACCGCGCCGATCTGGCCGCCCGTCCAATTGAAGGTCCCGGTGCCCGTGAACACGCTCGTGCCTTGCATGGTGCCGCCGTCCACGGCCAGTGTGCCGCCGCTAAACACGCCCGGCCCGCTGTAGGTCAGCGTGCCGCCCACCAGATGCGTCGCCCCCGCGCCGCTGTAAGTCGAAGTGCCCGCGCAGGTAAAGTTCCCCGCGGTCAGCGCCACCTGCGCGCCGGAACCGGCCGTGAACGTGCCGTTGCTGCCCGCCCCGCCGCCGCCCAGCGAGAAAATCCCGCTCTGCGCATTAAGCACGCCGTTGTTGTTGAACGCCATCCCGCCGCTGTTGGGCAGAAACAAGGTGTTCGTCCCCGCCGTCTTGATCAGCGTGCCGTTGTTGATGAACAGCGGCGAGCCGCCCGTGTAGTTTAACACCGTCGCATCACCCGTCACTGTCAACGCGCCGTTGTTGATCAGCACCCCGCCGTTGGCGGCTTGAAGCAGCCCCGTGCCGCTCCACGTCCCCGAACCGCCACTAGTAATCAGGGCGCTTCCAGTTAGAACTCTCATACTATCGCCGCTCATGTTGAACGCCGCGCCGGCGGACACATTGTAGGTGCCGCCGAGTGTCCCACCCGACCAGTTGAAGGTGCCGTTGGCAGGAATATTAATGACTCCGCCAGGGAGATTGCCGCCGGAAACGTAAAGATTGGTGATGATCATCCCAGCCGTGGTAAGCGTGCCTCCGGACATGTCCAACCGATACAGTTGGAGATTGCTCACGCCGGTGTTATCCGGGGAGTAGCCATTGATGACCACGCGCGCATCGGATGTTGGCACGCTGCCCACGTCCCAATTGGCAGGATCGCTCCAGTTCATGTTCGGTGTCAGGCCGTATTGGCTGCCGTAAGTGAAAACATAGACCGGGTGAAAATCCACCGACACGACGGAATCCACCTGCTGTTGATTGCCTGCGGCGTCCCTGGCGATGGCGATGAAATTATAGCTGCCATTGGCGAGGGAACTGCCGGGCACGGGCAGGGTTCCGGTGCTCTGCCATGTTTGATTGCCGGAATTGTAGCTGTTACTGATGAAGCCATTCGTCACATTGCCCCAGCCGGAGCCGGTCCAGTAAAGGCTGTCGCTGTTGCGGCGGATGAACAGCGTCAAAGAAAGATTATTTCCGGGATTGTCGCTGGCGTTGCCTTGAAACCAGTTGCCGGAAAGTTGGTTGGTGATGGTGCTGCCGTTCGGCGGAAAAGTAATCGCGACGTTTGGCGGGTCGCGGTCAATGGTGAAGCTGATGGAGGTAACTCCCGGTTGCGGCGTGGAAAGGTTGCCGGCATTGTCGCGCGCGAAAGCGCTGACGTAATAAGGTCCCTGCACTTGCGCACTGCCGGTCGGGACGCTCGTGAAAGTCCACACGCCGTTGACGACCGACGCCGTGAGGTCAATGGACGGATCGGTTGACGGGGTGTTGGTCCAGTAAGTGCCGCTCCAGAAATTTCCGCCGTTGTAGAGCGTGAAGTGAATTTGGCTGCCCTGCAAACCGCTGCCGCCGTCATAAGCGGTGCCGCTGATGTTCGTGAACAATTTCAACACGCTGTTGTTCGCTGGTGAAATCACCGCGAGCACCGGCGCGTTGGTGTCCGCCGGAGTATTAAACGCCTCGCCGACACCGGTGGTCGTGTTGTTGTTCGGCGACGAGGCGGAGTAACCCATGCCGCGCTTGGCGAAGGCGGCCCAGAGCAAATCCTGATTGGCGCCTTCATTGTCCACCCGGTCGGCCTGCAAAACGGCGTCGCGCGCCTGGAGGAACAGCGGATTGGGCGGAGAAAAATTCATGCCATCAATGACCAGTTGCAGCATCATCTGATTGCCCGCCGCGTTGCCGTATTTGTGGCACATCCGTGAGCGCGCTTCCCAGAGCGCCATGCACCAGACCTCACCCATGTTGTGAACTTCGTTGGCGTTCGGGGGATAGTAACCCAGCCACGGACTGACCGGCACCCCGACATGGGCGCTTAGCTGGTTGGTGTCAATATCCTTGTAAGTGAGCGGATTAATATTCGTGTTGACCGAGTAAGGATAGCGGCGCAGACCGAAATAATAATTGCTGGTCATGCCAAAAAAGTCGTAGCCCACATAGGCAAACATGCCATAGTTGGCGTCGGGGTCATTGGTCGGATTGCTTAATAACGACAGGGCGCAAAAATCGCTCCAGCCTTCGCCCATGCCCGACGGTTGCAATGCGCTGATGCCCACGCCGCCGCCAACCAGACGTGAACTGACGCCGTGCGTATATTCATGCAGCATCATCGTGGCATCCACGTCATCGTCGCGATTCGGGCTGGGGCTGTCGAAAATATACATTTGCATCCGGGGCGAACTGCCGTCCACCGGCGTGGAGAAGTTTGCGTTGTTGCGCGTCGTATTTGTTGCCGCCAGCATGTAGCTGTCCTGTCCGTCGGCCTGGACCGGATTGCTAATCGTGCCGCCGCGCCCGAAGCGGTTCGCCTGGAAATTACCCGCCGCCTCGGTAAAACCATATTCGTAAAATTTGTCGTGCGCAAAATTGTTCCAGTAAAACAGCGAAACTACTGCCACCGCCCAGTTGTTGGACGGCGCCTGCGTGAGGTCAATCGCATAACTGAAAACCCGGTTGGGCGAACCTGCCGGGTGGGATCCGGGATCGGCGATGTTGTCATTGTTCCAGTCCAAATGCGCATCCACGTTGTTGCCGATGGTCGTGTTGTCGCCGTCATTGATCCAGCCGGCCGGCGAAGCGTTGGTATCCAGCGCGGCGAACGTCACCAGCGTGCGCGGCACCTGCGGCGGCTGATACGAGGTCATTGAGCCCAGCGTTGGCAACATCGGCGTGGGACTTTCGGAAGTCCAAATGTTCATCGTGATGTTGGAGAGCTCGTCCGTGAGGCATTGCCGCAGCCAGACTTCGCCCGTCTGCGCATCCACCACCACCCGATACAACTCGCCCCGCGCGCGGCTTTCCACACTGATGTCCCAGCACAACCGGACTGTAGCCGAATCCAGCGGCAGCCAGGTGAGCCGCGCGCTGGTGTTGTTCAACACGGGAGAGCCTCGGAAGTGCTGGAATTTTTCATTCCCCTGCGCCGTGTCCTGCGTCGTCAGCAGATTGGTGGTCAGGGCATCCCCCAGGTTTTCCGCCGCCAGCACAATCGCGCGATGCACTGAAATCGGCGGATTGGTTTGCAGTGAAGTGCGATTGGAAATTTTGCCCAGTGCCGTTGGCAGATCCGAAACAAACTGGCTGCCCACATTGATCAGCTCGCCATTTTGGGTGAGATGCGCCTTGAAAATTCCGTCGAACACTGCAATGTCATCCACCTGCTGCTGCCAGATGGTGGTCCTAAAATTTCCCGACGCGCTGACATAGTCCCGGTTCACCTTCGCCGCCGCCAGCGCGTCCGGACCGAAGCCGAACAATGCCTGGTGTTCCGTCAAAAAAGTTTTCACGCCGCGATGCGGATCGTTGGCCGGAAACGCCGCCGCCGTCGTCACGGACACCGCGCCGCCGCTGCCATTTGCGCCCGTCAGAAATTCGCGCGTGGAGGCGACAAACTTTGGCGAGCCGAGAATTTCGTCGGTGTCAATACGGACATCCTGGACTCGATTGCGAATGAGGCTCGCGGCATTTTCCCTGGCGGGGTTGACGACCGCTGGCTGGTTCGCTTTGGCTGGTTCCAGCCGCTTGTCAAAATTCGGCAGCGAGCCGGTCGCCGCTGAACTGCGAAGTGGATTGAGGCAGGCCAGCGCCCCCAGCAGGCAGATGGGAATCAAGTTGCGGTTGGTTTTCATGGTATTGATTGGTGTTTCGCACCGGTGCAGTCATTGCGTTTTCTGACGGCTTGGTGCGTCTGAGGAAAGCTCAGCCCCCTTGTTCTCGGAATTTTCCTGCACTTTGTTGCTTTGATGGTTTAATGTCAATGTTTAGTTTATTTAATTTTATTCGGAAGGCCGGCGCAGCCTCTTTTGCTGGTTTGGCAGGGGAAGTTGGAAAACAAATCCCAGGCCCAGCCGCACCCGGAATTGACGCCGATAATTTTCCCGCGCACACTCCCCGCCATGCCGAAACGGGACATTGAGGATTTCATTTTGCATTGGAAGGGCGCGACTGCCCCGGAGCAGTCCATCAGCCAGCAATTCCTTTGCGAGTTGTGCGACCTCCTCGACGTGCCGCAGCCCGGCAATCAGCGCAATGGCAGTTACACCTTTGAATTCCACGTCAGCGAAACGCAGCACGACGGCACAACCAAAGAAGGCCGCATTGATCTCTATAAGCGCGTCAGCTTCATTCTCGAATCCAAAAAGTTTCAGGAAAAAGTCGCCGAGCAAACCAATCTTGAACTTGCCGCCGAAAAAATGGGCGCAGTCGCCAAGCGCAAAAAAATCGCCGCGCCCGTGCGGGACACCGACCGCTGGGATGATGCGATGCTCAAAGCCTTCATTCAGGCGCGCGATTATGTCCGCGCCTTGCCGACGAGCGAACCCGCGCCGCCGTTTTTGCTCGTGGTGGACGTGGGACACGTCATTGAAGTCCGCGCCGATTTCTCGCTGACAGGCCGCGCGTATCAGCCGTTTCCCGATCCGCTCACCTACCGCATTCCGCTGGATCAATTGCGGGATGAAAAAATCCGCCAGCGGCTCAAACTCATTTGGACAAGCCCGCTTGAACTCGATCCGTCCAAGCGTAGCGCGGAAGTCACGCGCGAAGTTGCCAAGCATCTTGCCGAACTCGCCAAGTCATTTGAGAAAAAACACACGCCGAAAATCGTTGCCGAATTTCTCACGCGCTGCCTGTTTTGCATGTTCGCCGAAGATGTCGGCTTGCTGCCAAACAGCGACGGCAAACCCGGTTTCACCGAACTGCTAAACAGCCTGCCGCCGAATGGCGAAGGCTTTGAAACCATGCTCCGCACCTTGTTCGCGGAAATGAACGAAGGTCGCGGCCGGGGAAACGAAGTTTCCGTCATTCTCCGCCGCAAGCTGCTCAAATTTAACGGCGGACTGTTTGCCGACAATACCGTGCTGCCGGTGAACGGCACGCAGCTTGGCATTTTGAAAGCGGCGGCGGCACTCGACTGGCAGCACGTTGAACCCGCCATTTTCGGCACGCTGTTGGAACGCGCGCTGGGCGGCGAAGGCGAGCGGCACAAGCTGGGCGCGCATTTCACGCCGCGCAGCTACGTTGAACGCCTCGTGATGGCGACGATCATTGAACCGCTCCGCGCCGAATGGGAAAACGTCCGCGCCGCCGCCGTGCAACTCGGCAAGGGCGGGGAAATTGACAAGGCGCGGGAAATCATCAACCAATTTCATCGGCGGCTTTGTGATTTGACGGTGCTTGATCCCGCGTGCGGTTCGGGAAATTTCCTTTACGTCACGCTGGAAAATCTCAAACGGCTGGAGGGCGAAGTTTTGGATTTTGCCGGGCAGTTCGGGGAAAGTTTCAAATTGGAAATGGGCACGGCGCACACCGTTGACCCGCACCAATTTCTTGGCCTTGAAATCAATCCGCGCGCCGCGTCCATTGCCGAAATGGTTTTGTGGATTGGTTACTTGCAATGGCATTTCCGCACGCGTGGCCACACCATGCCCGCCGAGCCGGTGCTGAAAAATTTCAAAAACATCGAGTGCCGCGACGCCGTGCTGGCTTACAACGGCGAGTCACAACCTGTGACGTGGCAAATGGCATTTGATAACCCTGATTTGCCCGGCTTGCCCGATAGCGTGCGCGAACAAATTAAAATTGGAAATTGGAAATCGGAAATTGCAAATGACCTCATCACTGTTTGGGACAGGCGCAGCGTGAAAAAGGATTTGGTGACGGGGCGCGACGTGCCGGACGAAACCAAGCGCGTGCCGTTGCTTACCTACACCAACCCAGAACCCGCTAAATGGCCGGAAGCGGATTTCATCGTCGGCAATCCGCCGTTTATCGGAAATAAATTTATGCGCGAGGATTTGGGCGACGGTTACGCCGAAACGCTCCGCGCCGCTTATCCCGACGTGCCGGAATCCGCCGATTTCGTTTTGTATTGGTGGCACAAGGCGGCGGAACTGGTCCGCGCCGGCAAGGCGCGGCGGTTTGGCCTCATCACCACGAACAGCTTGCGGCAGACGTTCGCGCGGCGCGTGGTGCAAACGCAACTTTCCGCCAAGCCGCCGCTCTCGCTGACATTTGCCATTCCCGATCATCCGTGGGTGGATACGGCGGACGGCGCGGCGGTGCGGATTGCGATGACCGTTGGCGTGCCGGGCGAACACGCGGGCGAATTGCTGGAAGTCAAAACGGAACCGGAAGAGGCCGACGGTTCGGCAAAAATCACGTTCACCACACAGCGCGGAAAGATTTCTGCCGATTTATCAGTTCGCATTGATGTATCAAGAATGCTCACACTTCATGCAAATGAGAAACTTGCAACTAGAGGTGTGGGTATAGGTGGCTCTGGCTTTATTGTGACACCGGAAAAAGCTGTAGAACTTGGGCTCGGAAAAATCAAAGGATTGGAAAAGCATATTCGCCAATACAGAAATGGCAAAGACCTCACTGATGAACCGCGTGGTGTATTAGTGATTGATTTATTTGGCCTTGCTGAAAAAGAAGTTCGTGAAAAATTTCCAGCGTGTTTCCAGCATGTCCTTACAACTGTTAAACCGGAAAGAGAACAAAATGCTGATCCTAAACTTAAGAGAGAATGGTGGTTATTTCGACGAAGCGGCGAGGAGCTTCGCAATTCCTTAAACAACCTTCCTCGATTTATTGCTACCCCAGCCACAGCAAAACATAGATTCTTTACTTTTTTGGGTGCTGAATTTTTGCCAGATGATGCGGTCGTCGCTATTGGTCTTGATGATGCCTTCTCCCTTGGCGTGCTGAACAGTGTTGTTCACATTACTTACGCATTGGCAGCGGGCGGACGGCTTGGCGTTGGCAATGACCCGCGCTATCTCCAATCAGTCTGTTTTGATCGCTTTCCGTTTCCGTTGTGCGGGGAACGCGAGAAAGCGCGCATCCGCGAATTGGCGGAAGCGTTGGACGCGCACCGCAAACAGGTGCAAGTCCAGCACGGCGTCACGCTCACCGGCCTTTACAACGTCCTCGAAAAAATCCGCACCTTTGACGGAGCGCGGCTGTGTCGCAGCGACCAGCCGCAGCACGTTCGCACGAAGAAGGTAATCGCCAATTTCCAAGAGCCTCTTGTCGGCGGCAATGCTGCGGCTGGTCTTTCAGACACAGCCGCGCTCCCCCAACTCACGGAAAAAGAAAAATTCATCCACGACCGGGGACTGGTTTCCACGCTCAAAAGTTTGCACGACGACCTCGACGCCGCCGTGTCCGCCGCCTACGGCTGGCCGGCCAGCTTGACGGACGCGGAAATTTTGGAACGGCTCGTGGCCTTGAACGCGGAGCGCGCGGCGGAAGAAGCGCGCGGCGTAATCCACTGGCTGCGCCCGGAGTATCAAAGCAGAATTCAGAAGCCAGAATTCAGAAGTCAGAAGGAAATGAATTTGCCGGAACGCAAAATCAAACCGAAGGCGCGTCAATCGAAAATCGAAAATCGCAAATTGGCGTGGCCTAAAACCTTGCCGGAACGGATGCACGCCGTAGAAACGGCCTTGCACGCCGCCGCCGCGCCGATTGCGCCCGCCGATCTCGCCAAGCAATTCGCCCGCGCCAAGCCAGCAGACGTGACGGAAATTTTGAAAACGCTCGAAACCTTTGGCCGCGCGCGGAAAGCGGGCGAAGGGAAATTCAGCCGGTGAAAATTGAGCAACATCCATCTTTTCCTCTTTAACGAAACACAAAAAAATGAAAAACAAATCAAAGTCGTGGATTTCAGCCGCGCGCCGCTTTTTTGGCACGGAAGCTTTTCTTGGATTACTGCTACTGCTTTCACTCAACGGTCGGGCGCAAAATCTGTTTGTGGCGGATGGCTATAACAGCGAAATCTATGAATATACGCCGGGTGGGGTGCAGACCACCTTTGCTTCTGGTTTGAGTCATCCGGTTGGACTCGCTTTTAATAACGCGGGTGATTTGTTTGAAGCTGACGACGGAAGCGGCAATATCTATGAGTTCACACCGGGCGGAGTTCGGACGACGTTTGCCTCCGGCTTGGTTCTGCCCTACTCGCTTGCGTTCGACAGCTTTGGCAACCTGTTTGTCGGGACTTATGGCGGACAAGCGCAGATTATTAAAATCACGCCAAGCGGGGTGAAAAGCACCTTTGCCTCCGGGCTGTCTTATGCAGTGGGACTGGCTTTTAATAGTGCTGGCGACCTGTTTGAATCGGATATGGGGAGTGAACAAATTTTTGAGTTTACGCCGGGTGGAGTGAAATCCACTTACGCCAACGGAAATTTTCAGCCAACTGGCTTGGCCTTTGACAGCGCGGGCAATCTCTTTATCGGAGATGCTTTGAACAAGTGTATCTATGAGGTTGATCCGAGCTTCAATGTGACCACCATTGCCAGTGGAGTGAAACTTCCTTTAGGGGTGGCCTTTGACAACACCGGCAATTTGTTTGCAAGCGAAATACTAGGCAACGACATCATTGAAATCACGTCGGGTGGCACTCAAAATATCTTTGCTTCCGGCAGCTTTGTTCCTTATGGGATAGCCTTTGAACCACAAACCGTGCCTGAGTGTTCAACATTGGGTCTTTTGGGCTTTGGTCTATGCGCATTATTTGTGTGGCAACGCCGCTTTGGTGATGGTTTATCCAAGTCACCAAACTAAAAGCGGCGGTAAAAATTCGAGGCCAGTGAAGCCAGCCTATAAAAAAAGCTGACTTGATGCGCAAAATTGAGCAAAAAGCACGACGGAAGAATTTGTCGAATTGTGCCAATGATTTTGCATTTGAATTTGCACCGCGAATGGTTTGCGGCCATCGTCGCCAAAACCAAGCGCATTGAATACCGCCGACGCACGCCGTATTGGAAAACGCGCTTGGAAAACCGTAAATATGACGTGATCCAATTCCGCAACGGCTACGCCACCAACACGCCGGAAATGCAGGCGGAATTTCTTGGCGTGCGCCGGATCAAAAAGAGGGGCAAAAATGTTTATGCCATCCGGCTTGGAAAAATTCTAAAAATCAAACGGTGGCGGAATAAAAAATGAAAATTGATTTTGTCACACTCTCACCTTATTTCTTTGCCCTGGTGCCATTGGCTGTTTTGTTTTTGGCTGTTGCCATTGACCGGCGGAGACGCAAGCGATTGGAAAAGCCGCCGCAATTGGAAAAGCTTTTGCGTCCGCCTGGTTACTCGCTTTCGATCCGGTTGGATGAAGTTTTTGACAAGATAATTTTTGAGTCCTTCATGGCGTCCGGTCTTGCTGTGTTCGCCGGAGCATCCGCAATTTGCGTCGGATTGTTTTGGGCGAATCATGTTTCGCCAGTTGTATTGCTGGTTTCAGTTTTGATTTTTGCCGCGTCTGCCGGGCTTGTAGTCAGCGCCGTGCTGCGGGCTTTCCGGCGGGTGCGCGAAGCGGAGAACATCCGGCTTGGTTTACGCGGGGAGCAGGCTGTGGCCGAGGCTTTGGGCGAGGCGGCAGACAGCGGCTTTCGTGCTTTTCATGATTTGGAGGATGCGAAAATAGGGAACATTGACCATGTGGCCGCCGGGTCACGCGGTGTTTTCCTAATTGAAACCAAAGCGCGCCGCCGCCGTCTCAGCCGGAGCGGCCAGCCAGAGCATGAAGTGGTTTTTAACGGAGAATCTTTGCAATTTCCATCCGGAATAAATGACGCCCACTCCATTCAGCAGGCGAAGATAAATGCCAAATGGCTGTCAAATTATTTGGGCAAAAAGACGGGTGAGCCGGTTCGGGTCGAGCCGCTGGTGGTTTTGCCCGGCTGGTTTGTGCGATGGCCGCAAAAGGAAATTTTCCAGTGAAGGCGATGAATGCGAATTATCTGGTAGGATATTTGCGGAGCCAGCCGGAAGTATTATCAGCGGCACAAGTCCGGCGCATCATCACCACACTGGATGAAAAATGCCGGGATGTGGAATTTTAGGAGGCTGGCGGCTATGAAACCATTTGAAAAATATTTGCCCATTTACCAAAAGGTCGTCGAGGATTATGAACGCGACCATCCGCATTGGCGCATCGAAGTATTGGTCTCATTGATAAAATGGAGCCTAAGAAGCCTCAAGCACTATATTGAAGATG
>ODAK010007382.1_pt1 | contig 11032 bp, 8 predicted proteins | sample 1539591 | NCBI WGS metagenome assembly ODAK01 (sample SAMEA3539303, study PRJEB22396) | soil metagenome | biome: tundra; feature: field; material: soil | place: USA | collected 2010-05 | depth 0.15 m | reverse complement strand
CCGCTCACGGCCTACGCGAGCCGTCTCGAGCCGTTCCGCGCGATATCTGCGAGTAATACGACTACGAGCGACGCCGACGGATCAGCAGACCAACGAGTGCGAGCCCGACCAGAAGGATGGGTGCACGCGGCTCGGCGCCAGGCGCGACGATCGAGCAGAAGCCGGAGCCGAGCACCTTCACATCGTCGACCGTCAGCTGCGCGGCGTCCTTCTTGATCACGGCCGCGTCGCTTACGATGGGGACCGCGCTGTCGCGATTCGGCTCGGGCACCAGAGCGTCGAGGCCCAGATCGGCGCTACCCCCTTGCAAATCGATCGGCTGCGCGTCGATAGCAACCACGAGATCGCTGCCCTGGTCGACGCGACTGTCGATGGGAATAGGCGGCGCAGCATCGCCGATCACAATCGCGACGTCCGGCGCCAGATCGGGAGCGGCCACGTCCTTATTCGCGGGCACATCGACCGGCCCGCCCAGTTCCGGACGTTCCGCGTCGAGGAAGACCGTGCCGACATCCAATCCGACATCGAGCGCCGCAGAGCCATCCAGGCTGCCGGCATCAAGAGCAGCCGCTTCGATCGTCCAGGTCGAGGACGGCGGAGTCTGTTCGACGTTGCCCGCCTGATCGGTCGATCGCACGGTCAGGGTGTGCGTACCATCGCCGAGCGGCGGCGTCGCAAAAGTGGCGCTGGTAGGATCGGAGGCATTGCACGCCGCCCAGGCTCCGCTGTCTAGCTTGCACTCGTAGGTGACGGACGCCTCGGTGTTGGTAAAGGTAAAGGTTCCGGTCGGGCTCGGCGAAGGACTCGTCGGATGGGTCTGGAGCGTCGTGACCGGTGCAACCGTGTCGATCGTCCACGTATAAGTGACCGGTGGGTTTTCAACGACGCCGCCGAGGTTCGTCGAACGCACGGAAATCGTGTGCTGGCCGTCGTTCAACACGGGCGTCGTGTAGCTGGCGTTGCATGCAACCCAGTTCCCCGTGTCGATCTTGCATTCATAGGTCACTGGTGTCTGTGTGTTGGTGAACGTGAACGAACCTGTCGTAAGCTTGGTGAAGGTCGACGGCTTGGTCGCGATGGTGGTAACCGGCCCCGCCGACGTCGCACAATAGAGGAAGCTGCTGGCATCGCCGTCGGTCAGACCGGCGTTTCCGGCGGTTGCGCCATCGGCTGAAAAGGCCGCCATACCCAAACGGTCCGTTGTGCCACCCGGCCCGCCGTTCGCGGAAACCGTCGGTGTTCCACCCGAGACCGCAATATAGCCACCGCCACCGCCGCCGCCGGGCCCCTCGACTTCGTTGTCGCCCGAACTGCCTACTTGGTTGCCGCCATGACCGCCATCAACCGCGATTTTGATGGTGCTGGCAATGCTTGCCGCGTGCACGACCACCGTGCCGCCGCCGCCTGCGCCACCAGGCGCATCGCCGCCCACTGCCACGTACTGCGCAGTTCCACCCTGTTCGCCGTTCGCCGAAATGGTTCCGTTGCCGGTGACCGCACCGGCAATCACGAAGACGAGTCCGCCGCCCCGCCCACCGCGGCCCGCAGCGTTGTCGTTGCCATCGCCAGCACCGCCGCCGCCGCCCATGAAAAGCTGCGACGTAGGATTGCTGGGAAGCGGATGGCCCCCTAGACCGCCCACATTGCGGCGATCGTCGCCTCCCCAGGCAGGGGCTCCAGGGGCGGTCACCAAAGGACCGGCGGCTGGGTTCGCCGAATAGCTGTAACCGCCGCGACCGCCGCCGACAGAATTAGAGCACGCGGTGAAACCAGGTTCGATCGCCCATGCCGGTCGCCATGCTTGGCCTGTCGCACATTGCTCCATTACGCCCTGCCCGCTCCAGGTTGCTCCGTTGGCTGCGTTGGCACCGCCACCGCCGCCAGCGTTGTGCGAATCACCGCCACCACCACCGTTGGCCGGCGCGCCCCGGCCGTAACGGCCGCTGCCAAGATCGGTTCCATAGCCGGCAATGCTCTCGCCTTTTTCGCCGCCATCCAGCGTATCGCTGGAGTAGTAAAGCGTGATGCCGCTGCCCGGGGCGGACGTGACGTTGTCGGCGGCGCCTCCGCGGAAGCCCTTTTCGGCGGCGCTAATGGTGCCGGCCAGATTCAGCGTGGTTTCCGCGTGCACCGCCACCACGCCACCCGTCGTGCCGTCCCACGCTGGTGCGATGACGGACGTACCCGCTGGAATGGCCAAGGTCGTGTACTGCGGAACGCGGATGACCTGGGTCTTGCCGGCGCGCGTGTAGGCGTTCTTGAGGCCGCAGGCCAAGGTGATCACGTTGCCGGTACGAGCTTCCACCCCGACGAATTCGTAGCGCCCTGCATTGCCAAGTGACGTGACCGCGCCGTAGCCGGCGCCGTTTGTAGTCGTGTCGATGGTCGCCCCCGCCATCTGAACGATGAGCAGAAGATCACCCTGGGAGACGGCGCTGGAGAAGTTCCCGTTGACGTCGACCACCGTGATGGTCGTATCACCAACAGCGAGGTCTGCGCTGCCGGCAAGCTGCGCATAGACGTTCACCGTCTCGTTGCCGACCGCCGTATGGGCGCCGTCGCGTCCCACGATCGCTTGGCGCACATGGGTCGCGCGCTGCGTGCTGCTTTCGAAGAGCGAAGGACAGCCCGTGCCCGCCACGGTCAAGAACACCAGCGGGGCAAGAGCGAACGCTCGACCGAGTCCCCGGCGCAACGCCACCTTCGTCCGATTCTTGCATTTCATGGTGCTACCTCGCTCCTTCTTTTTCACGAGACGTCTTCTCAAGGATCTTGAATTGCACGCGACGATTCTTCTGCCGCCCCTCTCGCGTGTCATTGTCACTGATCGGCTCGTCCATGCCGTAGCCGTGCGAGGTCAGCCGCGACGAAGCCACGTTGCCCTTCGCGACCAACCACTTAACAACGGCCGCAGCGCGCTTGTCCGACAGTTTGCGGTTGTAGGCCTTGCCGCCGCGGTTGTCGGTGTGGCCCTGCACCTCGAGCCTCACGATTTCTGGATGCTCGGACAGCACCACCGCAACCTGGAGGAGCAAGTCGTCGCTGGCTTTGAGGATGACGGCGCTGCCGGTCTTGAACTGCACTTGTTCGAGAATGATGATTTCCTGGTCGGTCACACGAACCGAAGTCGGGCAGCCGTTCTTCGTCGGATCCGGATCGGGCTTGCCTTTTTCGTTCGGGCACGCGTCGACGTCGTCGCGAATGCCGTCACCGTCGGTGTCGGGCGGGCAGCCGTTCAGCGTCGGGTCGTCGTTCTTCACGCCCTTGATGTCGGGGCAGGCATCCTCACGATCGATGATGCCGTCGCCGTCGCGATCCGGCGGAGGCGGCGGACAGCCATTCTTTTCGGGGTCGTCGCTGCGCACCCCCGGCTCGTCGGGACATGCGTCGTCTTTGTCGTAGATGCCGTCCTTGTCGCGATCCGACGGCGGCAGCTGCTTGCGCGGCGGTGGTGGCGGAGGCGGCAGGGGCTTTTCGGGCACCGGCGCGTAGGCAATGCTGGCCACACCGCGCACCGTGGGCGTTCCGATCCCGCGCGTGATGCCGGGTCCGGCGCCAAGACCGAAAACCATCGGCCCCACGCGGAAACGCGCGCCCAAGATACCTTCCACGTTGGTCGTGTCCTTGGTGAAGCTATCGCTGCCGGTCATCACGGTCGTGCCGTAAATCTCCGGCCCAATCTGGAACGTCTGGTCGGCGAACAAGAGCGCAAATGCGGCCCCAAACGTCAATTGGGATCCGATCGCCCGACCCCCGAAGCTGGTCTGCTTGTGCACGTCGGTTCCCGCCGTCACGGCGTAGGCGAGGCTTTCACTTTCGCCGGCCAACACGAGGCCAGGTGTTCCGTGTACTTCGCCCGAGCTCGTCAGCTTGTCCTTGTTTCCCGTGGGAACGAAGACGTACCCAGAGATGGCGAGATTGGCCAGCGAGCGTGCCTCGCCCAGCAGACGCAACCGCAAGCCCGCGCGCAAGTCGCCCACCGCAGCACCCGACGGCGCATCGATGGGAACGCCGGCCACGTTCTGGCTGTTTCCGCTGTTGACGAGCGCAATCGGAAGGTTGGCCGAAACGAGCACCCGGTCCCAAAGCGAAATGCCGGCTGCCAGATGCAAGACGAGCTGATGCGAGACGATGCTGCCGATGCGCTGATCGTTACTGCGCTGGTAGAGCTCGAGCGGCCGGTAGGCGTAATCGCCGAGCAACATGAGTCGCGGTTCGAGGTGGCCGCCGGGATCGTCCCCTTCGACGCCAAAGAATCGGTCGCCGGCCGGAGCGGGCTGGAAGCGATCCAGCGCGAAGTCCTTGAGCTGCTGGGCCTGAGCTAGCGATCCGAAAAGAGCACACGACAAAAATGCCGTGGCGATCAACAGCTGCCTTGGCTGCCTCGTTCTGCTCGTCGTGTTTGTCATGATCACCTGATTAATGTTGGGAAGTCGCGGCGCACCAGAAGCCGGCATCATAAACCACAGATGCCTTGCTGAGAACAGCCGGCGCCATGTGTAGAACCCCTGAACCGCGCCAGACCTGTGGTACAGAGACGGAGTGACCGAAGACAGGAAGCTCACGGACCAGATTGCGCGCGGCCTTTTTGAGGCCGGACGCGTTCGTGTGGTGGTGGCCACTGCGACGGCGGCGGTGCGCGAGATGGCAGCCCGCAATAAGGCCATCGGTGCTACCGCCGTGGCGCTCGGCCGAGCGGCGCTGTCCGGCCTGTTGCTTGCCACGCTGACCAAAGACGAAGAGCAGGTCACCCTGCAAGTGCTAGGTAAAGGCCCGATTGGCGGTGTTACCGTCGACGCGCGCTCGTCGGGCAACGTGCGCGGGTTCGTGAAACGGCCCAACGCCGTCACGTGGGATCCCGCGCTGGCGGCGCAGCCTCGCCTCGGCCTTGGCGAAATCGTTGGCAAGGAAGGGGTGCTGAGTGTCATCCGCAACCTCGGCATGAAGCAGAACTACAGCGGCCAAGTCGCCATGAGCAGCGGCGAAATCGACGAGGAGGTGGAGCACTACCTCACCACCAGCGAGCAAATCGATAGCGTGCTTCACTGCGATGCCTTGGTGAACCGCGACGGCGAGATCACAGCGGCGGCGGGACTTCTGATCCAGACGTTGCCGCAAGCCCACGGCGCAGCCGTGGTCGAATTCCTGCGCGATACTTTGCGCGGGCCGGTGTTTTCGTCGCTGCTGGCTGCGCAGGCTGCCCACGGGAACCTCGACGCACAAGCGATCGCCCGCGCGGCCCTCGGCCCGAGTGCGAACGATCTGCAAATCCTCGACGTGCGCAACGTTCAATTCTTCTGTCCTTGCACGCGCGAGCGCGCGGAATCCACGCTTGGAATGCTCAGGCCCGACGATCTGAAAGAGATGATTCTCGAAACCAACGATGCCGAAGTGACCTGCAACTTCTGCGGCCAGCAATATCACTTCTCGGAAGTCGAGCTGGAGCGCATCCGGCGCGACCGCGAGAAGCCGCGGCCCCAGAACTAGATCCGCGCGCGGGTGCTAGACTTGTCGGCGTGAACGCCAACGCGCTTCTGGGGTCCGTCGTGGTCGGCTCGGTCGGGCTCGGCTTCTTCATGTACGGGAAACGCCAGCAGCGCATCCCCCATCTCGTGGTCGGAATTGTGCTGATGGTGTTTCCCTACCTCGTCAGCAGCGTCAGCCTCATGGCGATTATCGCGGCCGGCCTAATCGGTTTGCTGGCCGTTGCCAGCTACGTCGGGCTTTAGGTGCTTTGGGTCACATCCCGCTAACGATGGCGCGCAGGTCGGCCGCGTAGCGACCCGTCGGTGCAAGCTGCAGGTAGCGCTTGTACGCTTCCTTAGCGGCTTTGCCATGGCCGACAGTTTGCTCGGCACCGCCGAGAAACACATACGCGTCGGCGGCGTCTGGATCGGCGGCGAGCGCTTTCTTGCTCCACATCGATGCCTGCGCCACGCGGCCGCGGTCGAACTCGATCTTGGCCAGCATGACGGCGATGTCGACCGCAGTGGGCGCAGCGGGATCGGCAGCCAGAGCGTCGGGGCACGTCGCCAAGACGTCCTTGGTGCGTTTGCTCTGCATGGCCTTCGCGCAACGAGCCTGGGTGTCGGGAACATCGCCTGCCGGCGCGACTTTCGTGTCCGCCAGCATGGGCTTGGCTTCGGCTGCTTCGGCCACGGCTATTGCCTCGGCCGGAGCGACTGCAGCGACGACGGCGGCCGCTTGGGTGGGCGTGGGCACGACGACGGCTTGGTTGTCTGTTGCAGCGGACGGCGGATTCTCGGAAGGGTTTGCCGCCACCGTCACGGGCTCAGCGGCCGGTGCGGGCGTCCCCGCCGCCGGAGCCGGATTCGGCGCTGGCGGTGGCAAAGGCGCGCTCGCCGGCGCCGGCTGGGAGGGCTGCGCCACGACGGCTTCGGATGAAAAAGCCGAGGACGCGTGGCTGCCACTGCGCCACAAAACGACGCTCGCCACGACGGCGAGGGACACGCTCCCAACGGCGACGCTCATCGTGAACCGGCGAGACGGAGACCGCTTTTTGCCGGCGTCGAGATCGTCGAACCGCTCAACTTCCACGGCAAGGCGAGCGCTGTCGAGCTCGCCTTGTTCGCCTTGCTCGAAGAACTTGGTCTCGAACGTATCGAAGTGCGATCTGCTGACACCGCTGGAGCTGGGCACATCCGACATGGGTAGGTCGGTGAAAATCTTAGAACTCATAGATTGCCTTAAACGACTAGTTTGAGTGAATCTTAGGCCGAACTCATCAACGAATGAGTTGCTCAACCCGATTTTTGTTCCTTACGGTGGTGACCCTCACATGACATTTCGGCTGACTCTCGGTATCGATGAAGCGGGCCGAGGGCCCGGCATCGGCCCCATGGTCCTTGCCGCCGTGGCGGTTGACGAGGTTTCCGAGAAGTTGCTGCAGCGAGCAGGCGTGCGCGATTCGAAGGATTTTGGCTCAAGCGTTACGGGACAAAAGGCCCGCGCGCAGCTTGCAGAAATCATTCGGCGGAGGGCGGTTTGGACCTCGTTCGAGGTGTGCAACGTTGAGGACGTCGACGCGTACGTTGCACGCTCGGCGCTCAACGAGCTGGAGCGCGAGCGAGCCGCCCATTTGATTCGACGAGCTCCTGCGTGCGGGCGCATCATCGCCGACGGACGCGCACTTTTCGCACCGATGATTGCGGAGTTTCGACACCTAGAAGCGGTCGACCGGGCCGAAGCCGAGCACATCGCCGTCGCTGCCGCAAGCATCTGCGCCAAGGCGCTGCGCGACGAGCTTTTCGAAGCCATCGCCCTCCGGTACGAGCCCGACTTCGGCGCATTGCGCGGAGGTGGCTACGTCAACCGCGCGACCCTGGTTTTTGTTTCGGAATACGTTCGCCGCCATGGCTGTCTGCCACCCGAGGCGCGCAAGAGCTGGCCCTGGCGCGGCGTGCCCGGTTTCGGCGACGACAATTCGTGCACAACACCGTTGCTGGCGGCGCGAGTGCGCTAATATGTGCCGCCCTACGATGTCCGCGCCACGAACCGCTCAGCTTTCCCATCTTTCCATCGAAGCAACGCCCGAGGCTGTTGTTGTCGACGAGATCCACATGCGCACTGCTTTGGCCGCCGCCGAGCAGGCGGCGCAGTCGGGCGAAGTTCCCGTGGGCGCTGTCGTCGTGGTCGACGGAAAGGTCATCGCCGTCGCGCACAACAAACGCGAGACCGACAACGACCCGACGGCCCACGCCGAAATCGTCGCCTTGCGCGCGGCGGCCGCTGCGCTCGATAGTTGGCGCTTGGTCGACGCGGACCTGTACGTCACCATGGAGCCGTGTCCGATGTGCGCTGGCGCCATCGTGAATGCGCGCGTCCGCCGGCTCATCTACGGCTGCGACGACCCGAAGGCGGGCGCCGTGCGCACGTTGTTCCAGCTGCTTGACGATCCCAGGCTCAACCACCGCGTGGAGGTCGTGCCGGGCATGCTGGGCATGGAAAGCTCCGCGCTTCTGAAGTCCTTCTTCTCGCGCCTGCGCCTACGTTAGAATCACCGCCCCTGCCAGGCCAAGGCCATGGAAGCACGCCACGCGCACATGCATTTCGGACAAAATCGGTCCGCACTGGTCCTGACGATCTCGGCGCTTTCCGCATTCGGCGGCGCAGCCTGCAGGAATGGCGGCGCTGGCTCGCACGACGGCGGCGGTACGATTACGACAGGTGGCGCCGGCGGCAGCGGCGGCGCGACGAACCAGGGCGGCCTCGGTGGTTCTTCCAACCTAGCGAACGCAACCGGTGGCACCACGAGCCCGTCGGCAGGAGGAACCGTGAGCTCGGGTGGAACCAGCAGCGCGGCCGGTGCAGGGGGAGCAGCTGGCAACGGCGGCAACGGCGATTCCGGCGCTGCTGATCCATGCGGCGCGGAGAACCCTGCTACCGTCCCCTTGCCAGTCATCAGCACGGGCACTTTCGACGTAACGACCTACGGCGCCGTAGGTGACGACAAGACCGACAACACGACAGCCCTGCAAAAGGCGCTCACTGCCGCGGGCACGGCCGGCGGCGGAACCGTGACGGTTTCGGCCGGAATCTACCTGAGCGGGCCGATTACCCTCGGCAGCGGTACGCGTCTCAATCTTGCCAAAGGCGCCACGCTGAAGATGTTGCCCAAATCGGGCTATCCCGGCGCCACCGCCTTCCTAACCGCCAACAACGCGCACGACATCGCGCTCACCGGTGCTGGAATCATCGAGGGACAAGGGCAAGATTGGTGGACCGCATTTGCCAGTGACTCGTCGCTAGCACGGCCTCAAGAAGTGATCTTCTCGAATTCGACGCGCGTTCTGATCAGCGGCGTGCGTTTCCAAAACCCGCCCGAGGAGCACATCTGGGTCAAAGGCGACAAGGATCTCACCATCACTGGCATCACCATCTCGACCCTGGCCGTTTCCGGCAAGAGCCCGCCCAAGAACACCGACGGCGTCGACATCACGGCCGATGGTGTCTTCTTCTGCAACAACGCCATCGAATGTGGCGACGACAACGTGGCGATGAGCGGCAGCAACATCTACCTTGGCTACTCGACGTTCGGCGTCGGGCACGGCTGTTCCATCGGGAGCATCACCAAAAATGGCGTCAGCAAGCTCACGGTGGATCACCTGACCATGAACGGCACCACGTCGGGCATCCGGATGAAGTCGGCGCGCGACCGCGGCGGTCTGGCGCAGAACCTCACCTACTCGAACATCACCATGACGGGCGTGCAGAACCCCATCTACATCACGTCCTATTACCCGACGCTGCCGACCGATCCCAAAGCCGACCCCGCGCAAGCCATCACGCCCACCACGCCCGAGTGGCAAAGCATCACCATCAAGAACGTCACCATCACAGGCTCCACCAATGCCGGCATTTTGTGGGGCCTGCCCGAGGCGAAGATTTCCACGGTGGTCTTCGACAACGTACGCATTCAAGCAAGCACGGGCATGCAAGTCTTCCACGCCACCGGCATTTCGTTCGTGGGCGGCTCCACGGTGACGCCGAAGTCGGGTGCTGCCGTGACTGCCTACGACGCAGACGTCACCGGCATCGCGACCGCAGCCTATTGAGAATAGGCACGCCCGTGACCGAGGCGTTAGGCTGCGGCGTCGAGCCCAGCAAGCTCTGCCAGAGTGCACACCCCGGCAAAAACAGGAGGAAGCACGCCGCCAGCGGCAGGACCCGGCGCGAGCGAAGGATGGTCGTCATGACGCCCAACTCTAGCAACAAGCCCGGGCATTGGAATCGCCGTCGCCTATACTGCGCTGTCCATGGCGCTTTTGTTCGAACAGGAATCCGAGCCGCAGCGAGCGGTGCTGGTCGCGGTGCAGGCGCAAGGGGTCGATGACGGCGCGTTCGCGGCGTCCGTGGCCGAGCTGCACCGGCTGGCCCGCACGCTGGGCTTGACCGTTGCGGCGACCGTCACGCAGCGCCGGACCTCGTTTCATCCGGCCACGGTGATCGGCAGCGGCAAGCTAAAAGACTTGCAAGCGCTGACCGGGATGGCCGATGCCGACGCAGACGGTGTAGCGCCCGAGGTTGCTACCGAGCCTGCCGAACCGGCCGAGGGCAAGCCGATCAAGGTCGTTCTGGTCGATCACGACATCAGCCCCTCGCAGGCGCGCAACCTAGAAAAAGCAACGGGCGCCGAGGTCATGGACCGAACGGCAGTGATTCTGGAGATCTTTCGCCGGCACGCGCGCTCGCGGGTGGCCAAGGCGCAGGTCGAGATCGTTCGCTTGCAGTACATGGCACCGCGCATGCGCGAAACCGGGGCCGGCAAAGACCGCCAGCGCGGCGGCATCGGCGGCAAGGGCGCCGGCGAATCGGGCCTTGAGCTCGATCGGCGCAAGATCCGCGACCGCATCGCCGAGCTGACCGGCGAATTGGAATCGCTGGCCGAGGAGCAGTCCACGCAGCGAGCGCGCCGCCGTGACATGAGTCGAGTCGCCCTGGTCGGTTATACCAACGCGGGTAAGTCGACCCTGATGCGCGCCCTGACCGGCAGCGATGTGCTGGTCGCTGACAAATTGTTCGCCACCCTCGATACGACGGTGCGCACGCTGCTTCCCGAATCACACCCGCGTATTTTGGTGTCCGACACCGTGGGCTTCATCGACAAGCTGCCGCACGGACTGGTGGCGTCGTTCAAGAGCACGCTCGATGAGGCCTTGGAAGCGGGCCTGCTGGCCCAGGTGGTGGACGCCTCGGATCCCGGATTCGAGCGTCAGCTGCAAGTCACGCACGAGGTTCTGGCCGACATTGGCGCCAGCGCGATTCCGCGGCTGATCATCTTCAACAAGATGGATCGGATCAGCGACTCGAAGAGCGAAGGCGCAGCCGCCGAAGACCTGCTGGCGCGCTGGCCCGACTCGTTCGTGATGTCGGCACGTCGGCCCGAAGACGTAGCCCGATTACGCGAGCGCCTGATTGCCTTCTTCGTCCGCGATTTGGTGGCTGGCGAGCTGCGGGTGCCCTACGACAAGCAGCACCTGCGCGGCGAGATCTTCGCGTCGTGCGATCGGAA
>ODAK010007381.1_pt1 | contig 11032 bp, 6 predicted proteins | sample 1539591 | NCBI WGS metagenome assembly ODAK01 (sample SAMEA3539303, study PRJEB22396) | soil metagenome | biome: tundra; feature: field; material: soil | place: USA | collected 2010-05 | depth 0.15 m | reverse complement strand
GACCGCGCCGGAGGTGCTCGGCGGCGAAGAGGAAGGTCGACTCACCTACCTCGGCGCGACCGCGGACCTCGATCCCGCCGGCGGCCCTTACCTCGTGATCGACGTCGGCGGCGGGTCGACCGAGCTGGTGGGAGGCCCGGCTACGGCCCTGCCTGCCGTGTCGCTCGATATCGGCTGCGTGCGTGGCACCGAACGGTTCCTCGAACACGATCCGCCGCTCGTTGGCGAGCTGGAAGCTTTGAGGACGCACGTGCGCCAACTTGTGGCAGGAGCGGTCGCGGCACACCCTGAGCTCGGCGGCGCTGCGCACCTGATCGGTGTCGCGGGCACAGTTGCCGCGCTCGTTCGCCTCGACCAGCAGATCCTCGTCTACGACCGGAACCTTGTCCATCACGCCCAACTGAGCCTTGTTGCGATCGAGCGGCTGATCGGCGAGCTGGCCGCCGTACCGCTGGAGCGCCGTCTCGAATGGCCCGCACTGGAGACCGAGAGGGCAGATGTGATCATCGGCGGCTCCACCGTTCTGGCCGAGGCGATGGTCATCCTCGGCTTCGAGGTGTTGACGGCATCCGAGTCGGATCTGCTCGACGGGATCGTCGCAGAGTTGCTCGCGGGCTGAGCAGCCAACATCGCGGGTCTGCCGGGGCCCAGGCTCCGAGCAGGCCCGGGAGTGCTTGCCCGGCGGCCAACTTCTACGTGCTTGTCTTCGGGTCCGCGAGCGCCGCGCCTACCTGATCGGCGATGAAGGCCGCAACGAGCAGGCGGTCGGACGAGACCGGCGCGCCGGGCGTCGGGGCCATGACGAAGCGGCCGAAGGTCTCGCCGCGATAGCGGACGATGAGCTCGACTTCCCGCCCGGGCAAGCCGGTCACTTGGGCGCCCCACCGCAGACCGCCCAGCGCGACCACGCCGAAGTGCTCGATGCGGGTCGGGTGGCCCTCCGACATCTCGGTCTCGAAACGGCAGTCCTTGAGCCCGAGCAACGTTGTCAGTTCAGCGGCCGCACGCGCGATGACGAACTCCGCCGGCTCGCCTGAGGCCACCATCCCGGTGAAGTCGTGGATGAGGGCCACGTACTTGGCCTCTTCGGAGGCGTCCTCCCGGTGGCCGCGACTGCGGGCGGCGATCTCTGTGATCGCGAGGCCCACCACCAACAAGCTGATCTCGGTCTGGAGGTCCGGCCGGTACGTGATGTTGAACGTCTCATACGGCTTGGTGAGGAAGAAGTCGAACCAGGCAGCCGACGACAGCGCCGCGAGCAAGCCAGCGAAGCGATTGCCGAATGAGCCGACAGCGACGACGACCAGGACCAGCACGAGCGCCGAGGCGGGTAGTGCGAAGTCGCTACGGAACGGCACAAGCGCGGCAGAGACGGCGATTGGGAGAAGCAGGCCGCACAAGGTCGCTATCCAACTCTTGTCGAGTACCTGGGACCAGCGCTTCATCGGGCGACGCTCCATGGAACGAGCACGACCCTGACGCTAGCGCCGCCAAATCCACTGATCATCCAACAGTGAGCCGGGGCACCGAGATCGCGCATTTCACGCCCTCAGCGGTCTTGTAGGTGAACGCGCCAGGTGTACACGTGAGTCTGCTGGATCTGCGACGATAGAGAGGTGAGCAACCGTGATAGAAGGCGGAGCTGACATGGCGGAGCTGGCAGTTTCCGGCATCTCGACGGAGTTGGTGGGCCGGCGCGTCCGCCTCCGTCCATTGCGCGAGGACGACTACGAAGCCTGGAGCGAGGTGCGCACCCGCTGCCGGGACTGGCTGCTTCCGTGGGAGCCGCGGCCGGCCGGTGCGCCCTATTCGTCGGAAGACCGGACGACCTTCATCACCCGCTGTTCGATGCGCGAGCGCGAGAGGCAATTGGGCACTGGGTACGGTTTCGGGATCTTCGCGATGGGACGCTTTGTCGGCGAGGTGAACATCTCTTCGGTGGCCCGAGGGGCCTTTCAGAACGCCTACGTCGGCTACTGGGTGGATCAGGCGCAGGCAGGACGCGGCTATGTGCCGGAAGCCTGCGTGTTGCTGTTCCGCTTCGCATTCGAGGAGATCGGGCTCCACCGGCTCCAGATCTCGATCATCCCGCGCAACCGCCCGAGCCGCCGGGTCGCTCAGAAGCTCTGGCTGCGTGGCGAGGGAATCGCCCTTCGCTACCTCGAGATCGACGGGCGGTGGGAGGACCACGTCCGCTACGCCTTGACGGCCGAGGAATGGGTCGAACGTCGAGATCGGTACTTCCGCCAGTGGCTGGCCGGGTCGGGGACCTGGTAGCTCGCCTGCTCAGCGGCGGCGAACGACCGCCGGAGAGTGCGGGACGAAGGCCTGCGTGTCGAGATCGCAGGTGCAGCTGGTCAGCCGGTCGCCGACCGGCGTAGTCGCGGCCTGTCGAGATCGGTGAGCGCTACGGCCCGCTGTCAGGGCTGGCCGGCTGAAACGAAACCCGGCCAGTACATCGGGTAGTAGGCGACGTTCGTCCCCACCTGTGCCGCCTGGATGATCGTCTGGGTCCCGTACGGCCCGGAACCGATATAGACCGCGACGTGCGTGATCGGCAGGGCGCCATCGTTGGCGAAGTGGTAGAAGAGGAGGTCGCCAGGCTCGATGTCCGCCAGGCTGACATGGGCAGACTCCTCATCTTGGATGGTCGCCCCGTGCAACAGGTCGACTCCCGCCGCGGCCCACGCGAGCATCGTGAGGCCCGAGCAGTCGACGCCTTGGCGGCTCGCTCCACCCCACACGTAGGGCACCCCCAAGTAGGACTCCGCGGCTGCCACCGCTTCCAATCCTTGAGTGTTCGTTGCAACTGGAACGAGCTGCTGCCCGTATCCGGGCTGACCACCACCGGTCCCCGGCCCATAGGGCCAAGCGCCGCCGCCTCCGCCGGTACCGCCGCCTCCACCCGTGCTGCCGCCTCCGCCAGTACCGCCGCCTCCGCCGGTACCGCCGCCTCCACCCGTGCTGCCGCCTCCACCCGTGCTGCCGCCTCCGCCGTTGGCGTGATCGCGCTTGGCGGCGGCCGCGGCAGCTGCCGCAGCTGCCGCGGCTTTGGCCGCCCTGGCTGCGGCGGCTCTTTCGGCGGCTCTGAGTGCCGCGGCGGCCCTGGCAGCCGCGGCGGCGGCGATCTCTTGTTCCCGTTTGATGGTCAGTTGATAGAGCTGCCCCTTGACCTGTCGCAGGGCCGAGTCTGCGTCCAGCGTCGCCGCCTGGGCGACGACCCGCGCCCTGGCCACGGCGTGCTGGGCTAGCGCCGCTGCTGTCAGGGTTCTCGACTGGGTCGCCCGTTCGGCGGCGAGCCTCCCGCTGACCACGTGCAGCTGGTTCACGGCTGCATCGAGACTGCGAACGACGATGTCCGAATAGACCGCCGCGCTCTGCGCGTCATTCACGCTCGAGTCGAGGACGGCGCCAACCCGGGAATCAAGGCCGTCGCCGGTGACATACGCCTCGATCGCCGCGGTCTGTGCGCGGAGACGCGCAGCCACGAGCTGGCGTCGTGTCGCTTTCAGCCGGCTCTCCGTCTTGGCGAGCGTCGCCTGGTCCTCGTGCAGGAGGACCGTCTGCTCGTCGTATTGTTCGGCCGCGATCGACACCTTGTTCTGGTCGGTCGTGATCTCCTCGGCCAGCGCCTGGGCACGGGCCTGGAGAGAATTGATCTGCGAGTTGGTACGGTTGATGGGACCGGGCGACGCTCCGGCCGGCGCGGCGACCACGAAGAGTGAAACCGCTAGGGCAACGACGGCAACGACGGACCCGACTTCGCATGTCGGGTGCCGTCTCTTGAGCAACATATCTTAACTTTGGTCACATTAGCCACGACTGTCAACTGAATGGCAGCTGAGCAGGTGCTCTTGATCGACAAATATGCAGCGAGCGGGGCGTCAGAAGTGCTGGACTGATCCCCGACGGTGGCCTAAGTGCGGTCACGGGGACGTAGCCCAACCGGCAGAGGCAAGGCGCTTAAAACGCCCACAGTGAGGGTTCGAGTCCCTCCGTCCCCACCCTCATCCCCACCCGTGGTCAGGGTCGCAACGTCTCGATCAGACAGGGAGCTAGTTTCGGGGAGGCTTTGAAGGGTCTCGATCCACTCTGGTTGGTGCTCGCCGGGTTCGGTGCCGGCCTGAGCGGCAGCGTCGCGGGGCTGGCGTCGCTCGTGAGCTACCCGGCCCTCTTGGCCATTGGGCTTCCGCCGGTAAGTGCAAATGTGTCCAACACGGTCGCCCTTGTCTTCAGCAGCGTCGGCTCGGTCTGGGGTTCACGGCCCGAATTGATCGGCCAGCGAGCCCGGGCTCGGCACCTGGGCCCGATCGCGGTCGCCGGCGGGCTCGCCGGCGGGCTCCTTCTGCTGGAAACACCTTCCGGCGCCTTCGCTCTGGTCGTGCCGTGGCTGATCGGGCTGGCGTCGCTCACTATCCTCATCCCGCGCAACCCGGCCCGCCTGGTGCCGACCGAGGTGCACCGGCCGACGTGGAAGCTCAGCGCGGGCGTGTTCCTCGTCGCCGTCTACGGTGGCTACTTCGGGGCAGCAGCAGGGGTGCTGCTACTCGCCCTGCTGCTCGTTGCCACGGCGGAACCGTTGGCGCGAGGCAACGCCATGAGGAACCTGCTTGTCGGGCTGGCCAACGCCATGGCCGCGGTGGCGTTCGTCGCCATCGGGCCGGTCCGATGGTCGGCCGTGATCCCTCTCGCTGCGGGATGCCTGCTCGGCGGCCGACTCGGCCCAATAATCGTGCGCCGGGTCCCGGGGGCGCCGCTCCGGGCCGTCATCGCCTGCGCAGGTCTCGGCCTGGCAGTGCACTTGGGCCTGGATGCGTACCGCTGAGCTAGATGCGGCCGCGCTCCTGGCAGTGGACGGACCACTGAGAAGCCTTGATGCCGTTCATCTGGCCGCGGCACAGGTTGTCGGTCAAGAGTTGCGAGCGGTGGTGACATATGACCGGCGCATGGCCGATGCAGCCCGGGACCTCGGTCTTGCAGTCGCGGCGTCTGAGTGACGCGACCTCGTTGCGGAGGCTTGGGACGCCGACGGAGCTCGCACTGCCACCAGGCCAGCACGCCGGGTCCTCCCGCGCGATCATGGGCGAAGGAGGTGTGTGATCACGGCTCGTCGGTTTACTCCGAGGAGGTCGCGGAGCCAAGTCGTCGAGTTTGAAGACCTCCTCGGCGTGGCGACGAACCTGGGATGGACCTGGCACGCGCGCACGCGCGCCCTCTTCGCGCGCCTGGACCCGGCTGCCGGACCTTCTGCGCTCGAATGGCCCCGTCGCCTGCTTGTCGGCCTCGGACGCGCCGCCATAGAAGAGCGGCTCGCGTCCGACCCGGATCTCGCGGCGCGCGCAACGGCGGTCGTCGATGGCGCAGCCCGCTACGAGGCGAAACGCGCCAAGACTTGGTTCCCGCAGACGCACCGGAAGGACCGCCAGTTCGAGGTCGGGTTCTTTGCAGCGGAGTTCGCCCTCACGGACTCGCTGCCGGTCTACGCGGGCGGCCTTGGCACCGTCGCCGGCGAGTTCCTCAAGTCGGCGAGCGCACTCGGTGTTCCGCTCTTCGGGGTCGGTCTGCTCTACCGCGAGACGTCACATCAGTGGCTTGACGATGCCGGGCTGCAACAGGAGTCGTGGGAGGTTCTCGACTTCGAGCAGCTGCCCATCGAGGTGGCACGCGACGAGTCGGGCCGTCCGGTGCGGGTCAAGGTTCCGTTGCCCGGTCGCGACGTGGTTGTCCAGGTGTGGACCGTGCTGGTCGGACGGACCCGGCTGTACCTGCTCGACACCGACGTCAGGCAGAATCGGCGCAACGACCGCGAGATCACCGCGAGGCTGTATGGCGGTGACCAGGAGACGCGTATCCAACAGGAGCTCGTTCTCGGCATCGGCGGCGTCCGTGCGCTCGCGGCGCTCGGTCACGACCCCGAGGTGGCACACCTCAACGAGGGGCACACCGCCTTCGCCGCGCTCGAGCGCATTCATCGGGTGATGGCACGCGACGGGCTCTCATTCGCCGAAGCTCGCCTCGTCGCGGCACCTGGACTGCTTTTCACGACACATACCCCTGTCGCCGCCGGACATGATTACTTCCCGGCCGAGCTAGCCAGTCAGTACCTCGCTCCGTACGCCCCACTGCTCGGCATCGACCTCGCGACGCTCAGCTCACTCGGCAGATACCGGCCCGACGACCCACTTGACTCGTTCTGTCCGACCGTGCTTGCACTGAGGCTCGCGGGTGCCGCCAACGGAGTGAGCCGGTTGCATGGCAGGGTGACTCGGGACCAGTGGGGCGGCCTTTGGCCAAGGCTGCCGTTGAGCGAGGTGCCGATCGGCCATGTCACGGACGGTATTCACTTCAGATCCTGGATCTCCTCGGAGATCGAGGAGCTCCTCGACCGTCAGCTCGGGTCGTTTTGGCGGACGACGCCGGGCTCACCAGTCTCGTGGAAGCCATTGATCGAGGCCGAGGACGAGGCGCTGTGGAACGCTAAATGTCGCGGGCGCGCCCGGCTCATCGAGTTCACCCGTGTTCGCCGCCACGAGCAGCTTGCCCGCCGCGGTGCCGATGCGACGCGTCTCGCGGCCGCGGATGCGCTCCTCGACGCGGATGCGCTCACTATTGGCTTCGTCGGACGTTTTGTCGCGTACAAGCGCCCCACGCTGTTCCTGCGTGACCCCGAACGCCTCGCGCGCATCCTCGGCGATCCGGACCGTCCCGTTCAGATCATCTTCGGAGGCAAGGCTCATCCCCGCGACGAGTTCGGAAAGCAGCTGTTACGAGAAGTCATCGAGTTCGCGCGGCGATACGGACTTGAGCATCGAGTCGTGTTCATCGAGGACTTCGACCTCACGATGGACCGGGCCCTTGCGCAGGGCGTCGATCTGTGGCTGAACACCCCGCGGCGGCCGCTCGAGGCGTGCGGCGTCGGCGGCATGAAGGCAGGCGCAAACGGTTCGCTCAACTGCAGCACGCTCGATGGCTGGTGGGACGAGGTATGGAACGATGCCGACCCGGCCGCGGCGCCGATCGGCTGGTGTATCGGAACCGGCAAGCGCTACGAGGACCTTGACGCACAGGACGCGAGCGATGCCGAATCGCTGTACGACTGGCTCGAGCGCAAGATCGTCCCGGCCTTCTACGACCGGGATGCCCAGGGCTTGCCCCGTGCCTGGCTGGCCTCGATCCGCCAGTCGATGGCGAGCCTGGCCCCGACGTGGAGCGTGCACCGGATGGTGCACGACTACGTCGAGTCGTTCTACCTTCCAGGGGCGCGCCGCGCGCGCTGGCTCGCGGCAGAGGGCGGCGCTCGGGCCCGCGACCTTGCGTCGGCTCTTGAACGACTGCGCGACGGGTGGCCCGCCATCCGCGTCGCCGTCGAGGACGTCACCGTCGCGCCGGGCGGCGCCATGCGGGCCGAGATCGTCGCAGATCTCGGCCTCCTCGAGCCTTCTGATGTGACCGTGCAGCTCTGGGTCGCGCCGAGCCTGCGTGCGGCCCATCCGCTCGCCGCCCGCTTCGAGGAACGACGCGGCGGTGTCGCCCGCTACAGCGCGCAGGTGCCGCAAGAGACCGGCACTGACGCCGAGCTAGTTGCCCGCGTTCTGCCGTGCCATCCCGCGCTCGCCGGCATGTGCGTTCCTGACCTCATCACCTGGTCTGACTGAGACGATCGTGGCAACCGCTCCCCGGATCCCGGCGACGCTGCGGGCCCTCGCTGCCGACTCCGGCGTGATGCTCGAGTACCTGGATGGCGCCGGCGAGCGTCGCTATGCCGATCCGGAGGTGCTCCTCGCGGTGTTGAACGCGCTCGGCACGCCCATTGCGCAGGCGAGCGAGGCTACCCGCCTGCTCCGCAGCCGGCGCAGCGAACGCGTCGAGCAGATCGTGGAACCGGTGACCGTCCTCGACGACGCGTCCCGCGGCGAGATCCTCGTCAGGCTGCGAGAGCCCGACGAGGACCTGGAATGCGCGATCGAATCCGAAGTGGGCGACCGTGTCGAGTGGCACGTCCGGCGCGACGATCTCGCCTCGTTGTCGAGCGAGCGCATCGACGGCCGGAACGTGTACCGAGGTGCCGTTCCACTTCCTGCGGTCCTGGGGTGCGGTTACCACAGCTTCACGGTCCGCGTGCGAGGCCGCACAGGCACCGCAACGGTCATCGTGGCGCCGGCGACAGGCGCCCGTGGGCGCTTTGCCCAGGACTGGCGTGCCTTCGGGATCATTGCGCCGCTGTTCTCGCTGCACTCTGCTCGCAGCTGGGGATCGGGCGACCTCAGTGACTTTGACGAGCTTTCGCGCTTTGCTGCCAGGGAACAAGCGAGCGTGATCGCGACGCTCCCGCTGCTCGCAGGGTTCGGGCCGGAGTCGTTCGAGGCGAGTCCCTACCTGCCGGTGAGCCGCCACTTCTGGCACGAACGCTGGATCGACGTGGAACGCGTGCCAGAGTTCGCTTGGTCCCCGGCTGCGCACGCGCTCGTCTCGGGCCCACGCGCGGCAAAACGGCGCGCCGCCTGGGTGAACGGCACGATCGTCGACGGTTCCGCCGTGACCGCGGCGAAGCGCTCGGTCCTTAGAGCGCTCGCGACTGCCGTGGGGCGCTCGCAGATGGGTCGGGAGACAGCTCTGCGCAACTTCATGTTCGAACGCCCCGGGCTCGTCGACTACGCGCGCTTTCGTGCGGCTACCGATCGCTTCGGAGTCAACTGGCGCGCCTGGCCCGGGCCGCTGCGCGGCGGCCTGCTCAGGTGGAGCGACGTCGACCCGGTCAGTGAGCGCTATCACATCTACGCCCAGTGGATCGCTCACGAGCAGGTGGCGGAGCTGTCGGAGCGGCTTGCTCAGCGTGGCCAAGTCCTCGCGCTCGACCTACCGGTGGGCATCCATCCCTGCGGTTACGACGTCTGGCGCCATCGCCACCAGTACGCGATGGGCATGTCGGTCGGGGCGCCGCCGGACGGTTTCTTCGCGCAAGGCCAGTCGTGGGGCTTTCCTCCCACTCGGCCCGAAGCGCTCCGGGCCGCCGGTCACGAGGAGCTCCGCGCTGCGCTCGCGCACCACCTGCGCGTCGCTGGGATACTGCGCATCGACCACGTGATGGGCCTGCAAAGGCTGTTCTGGATACCCGACGGCGCCGAGCCACGCGACGGCGTCTATGTGAAGATGCCCTTCGAAGAGCAGCTGGCCGTACTCGCGATCGAAGCCCAGCGCCATCAGGCGGACATAATCGGCGAGGATCTCGGCACGGTCGACGACGAGGTGCGGGAGGGGATGCGGCGCAGTGGCATTCGGCGCTCCTACGTCGCGCAGTTCTCCATTCGCGACGCCGGCGAGCCGGTGCTCGAAGCACCGCCCGCTGGTTGCGTCGCCGCCTTCTCGACCCACGATCTGCCCACATTCGCGGGTTGGTGGAGCGGTCGTGACATCGACGAGCGCGTCGAGTGCGGCCAGTTGGGAGCCGCCTCGGTGGGCGAGGAGCGTGCAAGACGGGCGCATCTGCGCGATCGGCTTTCCCTCTTGGGTCAAGACGAGCTCCGGGGAGGCGAACGCGATGAGGCCGACGGCGCCAGAGCGCCCGGCTCTGTGCTCGCCGCAGTCCATGGCGAGCTGGCTCGCAGCGACGCCGGCCTTGTGTTCGTGCAGCTTGACGACCTCCTCGGCGAATCGGAATCGGCCAACCTGCCTGGGACGAGCACCGAACGACCCAACTGGCAGCGCCTGACGAGCGCCACCTTGGAGCAGATCGTGGATGATCCGGTGGTGCACGACGCATTGGCGCCGCTTCGGGAGCACCGCGGGCGTGTCCCGTCCGGCTCCCTCGGTCGCCTGGAGCGCTCGGCCGAGACCGTGATGGGGGTCAGCACGCTCGACTCCGCCGACGTCAGCCTGTTCAACGAAGGGCGGCACTTTCGCCTGTACGAGAAGCTCGGTGCCCACCCGATGACTGTCGGTGGCGTCTCCGGAGTTCTCTTCGCCGTGTGGGCGCCGAACGCAGAACGAGTTGCCGTGGTCGGCGACTTCAACGACTGGAACGGCACGCGACACCCACTTTCGCCGCACGGCGATTCGGGGGTCTGGGAAGGTTTCCTGCCTGGCGCCACAGCCGGGATGCGCTACAAGTACAGATTGCTGTCGCGACTCGGTGGTGGCGAGTTCGACAAGGCGGATCCCTTCGCGTTCGCCAACGAGGGGCCGCCGAAGACCGCATCTGTGGTCTTCGAACCCGACCATGAATGGCTCGACGCCGAGTGGATGCGCAGCCGCGAACGACTCCAGCGCCTTGACAAGCCGATTTCGATCTACGAGGTGCACCTCGGTTCGTGGCGACGCGTACCCGAGGAGGACGGCCGCTTTCTCAGCTATGAGGAGCTCGCTCCTCGGCTCATCGACCATGTCCAGCATCACGGGTTCACCCACGTCGAGATCCTGCCGGTCATGGAGCATCCCTTCTACGGATCATGGGGGTACCAGACCACGGGCTACTTCGCCCCGAGCGCCCGCTACGGCACTCCGAACGACTTTGCCGCGTTCGTCGACACGTTCCACCAGGCCGGCATCGGCGTGATCCTCGACTGGGTGCCGTCGCACTTTCCCTCCGACGCCTTCGCGTTGGCGAGTTTCGACGGCACTCATCTCTATGAGCACGCCGACATCCGCCAGCGAGTGCACCCCGACTGGCAGAGCTGGATCTTCAACTTCGGCCGCAGTGAGGTTCGCAGCTTCCTGATCTCCAGCGCGTGCTTCTGGCTCGACCGGTTCCATGCCGACGGGCTGCGCATGGACGGGGTGGCTTCGATGCTCTACCTCGACTACTCGCGCCAGAGCGGACAGTGGGTCGCGAACCGCTTCGGTGGCAACGAGAACCTCGAGGCGATCGAGCTTCTCCAAGCCTGCAACACTGAGGTGTACAGGTCGTTTCCCGACGTCATGATGATCGCGGAGGAGTCCACGGCGTGGCCGGGGGTCTCCCGGCCGGCCGACACGGGTGGGCTCGGCTTCGGCTTCAAGTGGGACATGGGCTGGATGCATGACACGCTCGACTACT
>ODAK010007380.1_pt1 | contig 11033 bp, 8 predicted proteins | sample 1539591 | NCBI WGS metagenome assembly ODAK01 (sample SAMEA3539303, study PRJEB22396) | soil metagenome | biome: tundra; feature: field; material: soil | place: USA | collected 2010-05 | depth 0.15 m | reverse complement strand
AGAGTAGCCTCGAGGATCTCGCAATGATCCCGGTCGTCGTCGATGAGAAGGATTTTAGGCATCGCTGCGTAGGGTCATGATCGTCGTACCTCCTTCGGCCATCGTGGCTCAGGCGCCGGTCAACCGGGAGTGAACGCGGCACGGTGGCGGTAAATGTTTGGTGGATGCCCACCTTGCGGACATGCGTTCCGGGCCGCCGCGACAATGCGACCGGGGCCGTCTGCGACGGTGTCGCGACGTTTACCGTTTCTCCACCAGCGACAAGGCTTTGTCTACCGTGCTGACACCGCCGCCGCCGCGATGCTGGCGGCATGGCTGACTTTCTGGTGGTTGTTGGGATCGTCGTGTTCGTCGCGGCGATGCTCGGTCTGATCTGGGGACTGGAGCGGGTGTGAGCGTCACTCAAGGGATATTGCTGGCTCTGTCGATCGCGGTGTTCATCTACCTCGGGATCGCCCTATTCAAGGCGGAGTGGTTCTGATGACTTACGCGTGGACGATCATCGCGCTCGTCGTGGTGCTGGCGTTGTGTTGGCGCTTCCTCGGCTCCTACATGGCCGCTGTCTACGAAGGCCGAACCAAGTGGCTCGCCTGGATCGAGAAGCCCATTTACAAGGCGCTGAAACTCGACCCCGAGGCTGAACAGACCTGGCAGCGCTACGCGGCGTCGCTCATCATGTTCTCCGGTGTCGCACTGCTGCTCAGCTACGGAATCTTCCGCCTGCAAGGGCACTTGCCGTTCAACCCCCAGCACCTGGCCGGTGTCACACCGGCACTGTCGTGGAACACCGCGGTGTCGTTCCTGACGAACACCAACTGGCAGGCCTACTCCGGCGAGACAACGATGTCCTACCTGTCGCAGATGGGCGCTCTCGCTGTGCAGAACTTCCTCAGCGCCGCCGTCGGCATAGCAGTCGCGGTGGCCTTGATACGAGGCTTTGCGCGTAAGGGTTCCAAGACCATCGGCAACTTCTGGAGCGACCTAGTTCGCGGCACCATGTATGTGCTGCTACCGATCGCGTTCATCGCCGCCATCGTCTTCATCGCCCAAGGCGCGCTACAAACTCTGGCTGGTCCAGCGCACATCCACAACGCGCTGAACGGGATGACGCAGACGCTGCCCCGCGGCCCGATCGCCTCGCAAGAGGTGATCAAGCAGTTGGGTACCAACGGTGGCGGGTTCTTCAACGCCAATGGAGCCGATCCGTTCGAGAACCCGACCGGGCTGACGAACTTCTTGTCGATCGCGCTCATCCTCTGCATCCCCGTCGCGTTGACTTACACCTTCGGCAAAATGGTGTTCAGCATCCGGCAGGGTGTCGCGATCCTCGCGGTGATGGCGGTGCTGTTCGCTGGCTGGGTGACGATCGCGTCGGTCGCCGAGCACCAGGGCAATCCCGCGATCGCGGCCGCCGGTGTCACGCAACAACCGGGCGGAAACATGGAGGGCAAGGAAACCAGATTCGGTGATCTGTCCTCGTCGCTGTACAACGTGACGTCGACTCAGACGTCGACGGGAAGCGTCGACTCGGCGGCGGATTCCTATACGCCGATGGGCGGATTCGCGATGCTCACCGGGATGATGCTCGGCGAGGTCAGCCCGGGAGGTGTGGGTACCGGGCTCTATTCGATCCTGCTGTTTGCGGTGATCACAGTGTTCATCGGGGGATTGATGGTCGGGCGAACACCGGAGTACCTGGGTAAGAAGATCCAGGCGAGGGAGGTGAAACTCGCCGCACTAGGTGTGCTCGTCATGCCGATCACCGTGCTGGTACTGACCGCGATCGCCGTGTCGGTGCAGGCCGGCCGGGCCGGGCCGCTTAACCTCGGCCCGCATGGCTTCTCCGAGATTCTCTACGCCTATACCTCCGAGACGAACAACAACGGTTCCGCCTTCGGCGGGCTGAGTGCGAACACGCCGTTCTACAACGTCACCGGCACTATCGGGCTGTTGTTAGGGCGCTTCGCGATCATCATCTCGGTCCTGGCCATGGCCGGCAGCCTGGCCGCCAAGAAGGTCGTTCCCGTCTCGCTGGGGACCTTCCGCACTGACAAGCCGATGTTCGCCGGCCTGCTAACGGGTGTCGTCCTGGTGGTCGGAGCCCTCACGTTCTTCCCGGCAGTCGCACTCGGACCGATCGTCGAGCAACTCAGCCACGGGAAGTTCTTCTGATGGGACCACGCACCCGAACCTGTCTACCGAGCGACTCGCGCCGAGCGCGCATGGTGAATCCCGTTGTGACGAAAGGTTGCTGTGATGTCCGATAGTGGCGTCCTTACTCCGGAGAACCCCAACCCGGAGGCCCCGCCCGCGGGCGGGGCCGGCCCGCGTGGAGTGGTGAGCCAGCGCAGCCTGTTCGACGCCCAGATCATGCGGCAGGCGGGCATCGATGCGTTCCGCAAGCTCGACCCACGCATCCAGGTCAAGAACCCGGTGATGTTCGTGGTGCTCATCGGTACCGTCGTCACCTTCCTCGAGTCGATCGCCCATCCCAGCGTGTTCGCCTGGTCGATCACCGTCTGGTTGCTACTCACCGTGTTGTTCGCGAACTTCGCCGAGGCGATGGCCGAAGGGCGCGGCAAAGCGCAGGCCGACACGCTGCGCCGGACTCGCTCCGAGACCGGTGCCCGCCGGCTTCGCCCGGACGCGACCGAAGAGCCGGTCGCGGCTGCGGAGCTATCCACCGGGGACTTGGTGGTGTGCGAGAGCGGCGACGTCATTCCCTCCGACGGTGAGATCACTGCAGGTGCCGCCTCGATCGACGAATCCGCGATCACCGGCGAGTCGGCACCGGTGATCCGCGAGTCCGGCGGTGACCGGTCCGCGGTCACCGGCGGCACGAAGGTGCTGTCCGATCGGATCGTCGTGCGCATCACAGCCGAGCCCGGGCACACCTTCCTGGACCGGATGATCAGCCTCGTCGAGGGCGCCAAGCGATAGAAGACACCGAACGAGATCGCGCTGACGATCCTGCTCGCCGCGCTCACCATCATCTTCATCCCGGTCGTCGTCGTGCTCGAACCTTTCGGCGAGTTCGCTGGCGCCCAAGTCTCGGTCATCGTGCTGGTGGCGCTGCTCGTCTGCCTGATCCCGACCACCATCGGCGCCCTGCTGTCCGCGATCGGCGTGGCCGGCATGGACCGCCTAGTGCAACGCAATGTGCTCGCGATGAGCGGACGGGCAGTCGAGGCCGCCGGCGACGTGCAGACCCTGCTCCTCGACAAGACCGGCACGATCACCCTCGGCAACCGGATGGCGTCGGCCTTCTACCCGGTCACCGGACATACCGAGGAAGACGTGGCCGGCATCGCGCAACTGGCCTCGCTGGCCGACGAGACTCCGGAAGGACGTTCCATCGTCGTCCTGGCCAAACAACGCCACGGACTGCGTGAACGTGAACTCAGCCCCGGACACGAGTTCGTCCCCTTCACCGCCTTCACCCGGATGTCCGGTCTGAACGTGGACGGACGCGAGATCCGCAAGGGCGCGGCCGATTCGGTCAAGCGCTGGGTCACCGAGCAGGGCGGCACGCTGCCCGCAGACCTGGATCAGATCGTGGAACGCGTGGCCCGCGCCGGCTCCACCCCACTGGTTGTCACTGACGGATCAACCATCGTCGGGGTCGTCGAACTCAAGGACATCGTCAAGCAAGGCATCGCCGAACGGTTCGCCGAGATGCGCGCCATCGGCATCCGTACCGTGATGATCACCGGCGACAACCCTCTTACCGCGGCGGCGATCGCGCAGGAAGCCGGGGTAGACGACTACCTCGCTGAAGCCACACCCGACGCCAAGATGCAGCTGATCAGGAAGGAGCAGGAAGGCGGCAAGCTCGTCGCGATGACAGGCGACGGTACCAACGATGCCCCGGCCCTCGCTCAGGCCGACGTCGGTGTTGCGATGAACACGGGCACCAGCGCAGCGAAAGAGGCCGGCAACATGGTCGACCTCGACTCCAACCCGACCAAGCTCATCGAGATCGTCGAGATCGGCAAGCAGCTGCTCATCACCCGCGGCGCGCTGACGACCTTCTCGATCGCCAACGACGTGGCCAAATACTTCGCCATCATCCCGGCCCTGTTCGTCACCACCTACCCGCAGCTGCACAGCCTCAACATCATGGGCCTGCACAGCCCGCAGAGCGCCGTGCTGTCGGCGGTCATCTTCAACGCCCTGGTCATCATCGCGCTGATCCCGCTGGCGTTGCGAGGAGTGCGGTTCCGGGCCTCGAGCGCGACCGCGATCCTGCGCCGCAACGTCCTCATCTACGGCGTGGGCGGCCTGATCGTGCCCTTCGTGTTCATCAAACTCATCGACCTCATCCTCACCGCGACCGGAGCGTTCTGATGCTCATCAACCTTCGACGAGGCGTCGTCGTCTCGGTCATCTTCTTCGTCCTGCTTGGGCTTGCCTACCCGCTGGCCGAGACCGGCATCGGGCAAGTCCTGTTCGGCCATCGAGCCAACGGCTCGCTCACCGCCAACGGCTCGACCCTGATCGGACAAACCTGGACCGGCCCGAAATGGTTCCAGGGCCGCCCCGACGGCGATGACCCCACCGCCACTGGCGGGTCGAACCTCGGACCCCGCTCGCAGGCACTCATCGACGCCGCGAAGAAGCAGATCGCTGAGCTCAAGAAGCTTGGCATCACGCCCGACCCCGACCTGGTCACCACCTCAGGCAGCGGTGTCGACCCCGACATCACACCCTCCGCGGCTTACGCTCAGGTCGCTAGCGTCGCCAAGGCGAGGAACCTCAGTGAGGCGACGGCGCGCGCGCTGGTCGCCAAGCACGTGACCGGTCCGCAGCTGGGGTTCCTCGGTGCCTCCTACGTCAATGTCCTGCAACTCAACGAGGATCTCGCGACGCCGCGATGACTGAGCAACCGGTCCCAGCATCCGGCGAGGTGATCCCGCCCGGCCGGATTGCCGATGCCATCTCCGGAGTCCAGGTGGACGTGCGCGGCACCGTCCAGTCAGGCCGGCAGATACCGATCGGCCCGGGCTTCGCCTACGACGCCACCATCAGCGACGGCAGCGGACAGCTGGGCCTGCTGTTCCTGGGCCGCCACCACATGCCCGGCCTTGGCGCCGGCTCACGCTGCCGTGTCACCGGCCGAGCCGCCGTCCACGACGGGCGGCTAGTGGTGTGGAACCCACGCTACGAGCTAGAACTGGCAGCCGCGCCCCACAACCAGGCCCAGCAGCAACCCGCGACACCACCAACCGCCCCGCCCGCAACACCGACAGCGGTAGGCGCTGTTCTGGCCGCCTCCGGCTCAGCCGCACCCGTCACAACCGGCGCCGAACTCGTCGACAGCCAGAGCAGCGATCTGGTCGAAGCGGCCGGACGCTTCCGCGTCTATCTCGGCGCAGCCGCCGGCGTTGGCAAGACCTGCGCCATGCTCGACGAAGGTCACCGACGTAGCCGCCGTGGCCGCGACGTCGTGATTGGCTTCGCCGAAACCTACGGGAGACCGGTCACCGAGGCAGCCATGGCCGGGCTGGAGGTCATACCGCGCAAGGTCGTTGACTATCGCGGCGCCCGCTTCGAAGAGATGGACCTTGAGGCGATCCTGGCCCGCCGGCCTGACATCGCTTTGGTCGATGAGTTGGCCCACACGAATATTCCCGGCGCCAGCCGCAACGAGAAGCGCTGGCAGGATGTCCTCGACCTGCTTGCCGCCGACATCGACGTGATCACCACCGTGAATATTCAGCATTTGGAGAGCATCGGGGACACGGTCGAGCGAATCACCGGGGTGCGCGTCCGTGAACGTGTCCCCGATGCCGTGCTACGTCAGGCGGATCAGATTGAGCTTGTCGACTCTTCCCCGGAACAGCTACGTCGCCGCATGTTGCACGGCAACATCTACCCGGCCGAGAAGGTACCGCAAGCGCTCAGTAACTTCTTCCGAGAGGACAACCTCGCGGCCCTGCGCGAGCTGACCCTGCGGTTCCTCGCGGACGAGACCGACGACGAACTCATCGAGCACCTGCGCGAGACACCGCCGGGCGCGGTGTGGGAGACGTCCGAACGGATCTTGGTCGGCGTCCGAGCTGTGCCCGGATCCGACGCCGTCATCCGCCGCGCCTCTCGCATGGCGGCGCGGCTCAAGGCCGATCTGCACGTGCTGCATGTCGCCAGCGGAGAGGCGCGCTCCGATCAGGACGGCGCTACCCTTGCCGCGCTGCGCCGTCTGGCCCGCGATGTCGGAGCCGAATGGACCGACGTTCGTGCCGATGACCCGGCCACCGCGTTGCTCGCCTTCGCGCAGGAACGACAAATCACTCAGATCGTGCTCGGCCCGAGTCGCCGCACCCGCTGGCAGGAGCTGCGCAGCCGGGGTTCGATCGTGAACCGGATGACCCGGTTAGCCGGGGAGGCGGGTATCGACGTTCACATCATCGCCTGGCAAGAGGCGCCCTGCCGCGAGCACAGCCCGGCCGAGCAGCAGTGACGTGCCGCGAGCGATGATGGAGGCGTGTGGGCGAACGTTCGGCAGGCGTGGATAGCAGATTGGTGATGCGACGAGACGTCACCGGCACACTCGCGGCGTTGGCGAGCATGGCCGTGCTCACCGCTGCGATGCTGCCGCTGCGCAGCCACCTCAGTATCGCCACCACCGCGCTGGTCCTGGTCGTGCCGGTCGTCATCGGCGTGATCTCCGGCGGCTTCCTCGCCGGCGCCCTGAGCGTCGTCGGCGGCTTCCTGACCTATGACTTCTTCTTCATCCCCCCGTACCTGACCCTCAACGTCGGTGCCACCCAGAACTGGACCGCGCTCGGCGTCTACGCAGCAGTCATGCTGCCCGTCGCCAGAGTCGTCGCCGGGATGAACTCGGCCCGGGCAAACGCAAGCCGCCGCGGTATGGAGATCCGCAAGCTGTTCGAGCTGTCGGGTCAACTCGTGGAAGACAAGCCCCTCGACGAGCTGCTCGCGATGATCGTTACGACCGTGCTGGACGTGTTCGACGCCCGACAGGTCACGCTGCTGCTACCTAAGGACGAGCAACTGGAGATCGTCGCCGCCGCCGGTGAGCCGCTCACGCCGGCCGACCACGACCGCTTGGTGCCCCGTGCGGGCGAACTGGCCAGCTTCGACACCGACCTGTCCAATCGCGGTGAACCGTTCGCGCTGGCCCTCATCGCAGCCGGACGACCGATCGGCCTGCTCGTGATTTCCGGCAAGAAGCTGGACAGCCAAGAACGCGAACCGCTGGTGTTGTTCGCCAACCAGATCGCGCTTGCGGTCGAACGCGCGCAACTGCGGGAGCAAGCGCTACGGGCTGCCTTGACCGATGAGATGGAACGCCTGGCCAGGATGCTGGTTGCGGCGGTGTCACACGACCTACGCGCGCCGCTGGCATCGATCAAGGCCTCCTCCTCCACCCTCGCTGACACCGAACTCGACCTCAACCACGATGCGCGTCAAGGCCTGGCCGCGCTCATCGACCTGCAGGCCGATCGGCTCGCCGTGCTCGTGACCAATCTGCTCGACATGAGCCGCGTCCAAGCCGGTGTCCTCAGCCCCCGCCGCGCGGTCATCGCGGTACCCGACCTCGTTGCGGACGTCCTCGACGAGCTGACACCCGCATTGCGCGCCCGCGAGTTGGAACTCGACATTGCCGCGAACCTCCCGCTCGTCGATGTGGACATCGTGCTGATCTCACGGGTACTCACCAACCTGCTGGAGAACGCGGCCCGATACGGCCCGAAGGACACCCCCATCACCATCGCCGCGAACCCCGCCGAGTTGTCGACGGTCGAACTGTCCGTCGCCGATCACGGACCAGGTGTCAGCATCGACCGGCGCAGCGAAATCTTCGGCATGTACAACCGCCGCGACCGAGATTCGGGCACCGGACTCGGCCTAGCAATCGCGAAGACCTTTGTCGAAGCCCACGGCCAACACATATGGGTCGAGGAAGCAATCGGCGGCGGCGCGCGGTTCTGCTTCACCCTGCCAACCGCATCACCCGCGAAGGAGAGCCCGCGTGGCCCATATCCTCATCGTTGACGACGACATCGCTCTCCTCAACGTCTGCACCGTCGGCCTAGAAGCGCTCGGGCACACGGTCCGCACCGCAGAGACCGGCATCGAAGGAGTCAACGAGGTCGCCATCCACCCACCGGATGTTGTCGTCCTCGACCTCGGCCTACCCGACCTCGACGGGTTAGACGCCTGCGCCCGCATCCGCGCCTGGAGCGACGTCCCCATCGTCGTGCTGTCCGCGGACAGCTCAGAAGACCGCAAGGTCGACGCCCTCGACGGCGGCGCCGATGACTACATGACCAAGCCCTTCGGGATGCGTGAACTCGACGCGCGGCTACGCGTCGCACTACGCCATCACGCGGCCGAGTCGCTCGAGCAGTCAGCCACAGAACTCGACACCGGCCGGCTCCACCTCGACCTCGTCCACTACGAAGCGAGCTTCGACGGCACGTCCGTTGACCTCACGCCCAAGGAGTTCGACTTCCTCGCCTACCTGGCCCGTCACGTCGGCAAGGTCTGCACCCGCAGCATGATCCTCGAAAACGTCTGGGGACCCTCCTACGTTAGGGAACTCCACTACCTCAAGGTCTACGCCTACCGAATCCGCCGCAAACTTCACGACGAAGAGGGACTCTTCCTGCAAAACGATCCCTCAGTCGGCTACCGCCTCGCGGTCCCGTCAGGGCCCACAACCGTGGCTTGAGGCCATCATGGCTACCGACTAAATTCCTCGGCAAGCTCTAAGAAGAGGAACTAGCCCGCAATAGCCCCCGCGATAGTGCGCTGCCGGTTCGCGAGTGCGCTGCCGGTTCGCGTCGATTTTTGCAACCCGTAGGACGCAGCCAAGTGCGGCGCCTGTGGAACGCTCCCTGTGTCATCTCCGGCGCGTCGTGCCTCGCTACCTGTCAGAGGCTCGTCCACCGAGTATTTACCGCGAGGCACGCATATTTACCAGTACGTCCACCGGTATCGAGACCAGGGTAAGGGTGGAGGTGATGGTGATGAGCAGCCCGTCGCAGATACGCGAGGAGCATGACCGGCGCTGCCGCTCTGGTTGCCTGAATCGATGACCAAGGTCCCGCTGGTAGCAACTCGTACGTCTCGTTCAAGCTGGTTGGGTCTGCGCTGCGTTGCCCGTCGACGTAGACCGCATTGTCGACCAGTGTCATTGCATCCTCGCGCTCGGTTCGGGAGGAGTTCGAGCTCTCGCGCGAATGACTGCAGTGCCGCGGCTGCCGCCCGAGGCACCCTGCTCGCGTCAGGAGAACGTCAAGCTTTGGCGTCCCTGAGTCACGGTTGCGTCAGGATCGCGTCGAACACCGTCCGCCCGGGCGTTGACTGCTCGGGTATCAGTCGATAAAACGGAGCCTCGTCCATGAACCGTCTACTGCTGGCAATCGACCAATTCGATTCAGGTCAGGTCGCTCTCGTGTTCGCGGCCGAAGTTGCGCACGCGGTTGGTGCCGAAGTCACGGTGCTGCATGTGCGCGAACGAGCCGTGCACCCGCGGGTGCCCTCCCTGGAGAACCCGACCGATGCGCAGCGCTGGTCGACGAGGCGGTCTTCTGTCTGCGTCAGGCAGGCATCAGCGGAGACGCACGGATGCGATCCGCGCGCGCAGACCATGTCGCGAGGTGGATCGTCTACGAATCCCACGAGTCGCGATGCGACGCGATCGTCCTCGGATCGCGTCGCCTGCGAGGTATCGAGCGGGCCTCCGGACGAGGTGTGAGGGAGCGCGTCATCCGGTCTACCCAGCTTCCGGTCCTCGTGGCACCAGCCACTCCGATCAACAAGGTTCACCGGCCGTACGCGTTTGAGTCACCAAGCCTGAACAGGCCGTAGGTAGGGCAGTTTCAGGCCGCGGTTGCGGGCTGGTGAAGTGTCTCAAACTCGATCGGGGTGAGTCGACCGAGTCGACGTTGGCGACGTCGTCGGCGGTAGGTGCGCTTGATCCAGGTGGCGCTGTTGCGTTGTCTGATCGCCGACAAGGCTGGCCTCCGCGGAGCGTTCGGTTAGATGGCCATGGCGAGTTCGGTGAACATGGCGGTGAGTCGGTGCTGCTCGGGTGCATCGGTGGCGATCTCATACTGGCCGCGGCGCGCGTTCTGCACGAACGCGTGCCCAGCGGCGATGATCGCGGCGGAGCGGTGTCGTTTGAGTCCGCGCATGGGTCGGAGCCGGGCTTTGAGCCGTGTCCTGTGCCAAAACCCGTGCAGCGGGCCTGGGGCCTGACCCTGTTCATGCTGCTCGGTGGTATTCGTTGATCAGCCCGCCGAGCACTTGTCGCTTCACGATGTCAGACACGGCGATGTCGACGATCCGTCCTGGTGTGTCGTTTGGGGCCTGCTGTTGACGTCCCTGGTGGGGGCGGTGTTCGTTGTAGTGACGTGCCATGTCGGCGAGGACGGCTCGTAGGTGTGCCTCGTTGAGGATCAGGAGATGGTCCAAACACTCACGGCGGACCGTGCCGACGAAACGTTCCGCGAACGCGTTCGCCCGCGGCGCCCGCACCGGTGTCCTGACAACTCTGGCTCCGACAGAGGTGAACACAGTGTCGAAAGCGCCGGTGAACTTAGCATCCCGATCGCGGATCAGGAACTTGAACTGCCCGACCCGCTGCTCAAGGTCGCCCAGCAGGTTACGCGCCTGCTGGGCGACCCACGGGCCGCTCGGATGCCTGGTCACACCCAGAATGTGGACCCGGCGGGTCTCGATCTCGATGACGAAGAACACATAGATCCGGCGGAGCAGAACCGTGTCAACGTGGAAGAAGTCACACGCCAACATCCCATCTGCCTGGGCGCGCAAGAACTGCCGCCAGCTCACACCGGCCCGCCGCGGCGCGCCAGTGATGCCCGCGACAACGAGGATCCGCCGCACGGTGCCCTCCCCCACCCGGTAGCCCAACCGGTGTGCTTCACCTTGGATGCGTCGATAACCCCACCGCGGGTTCTCCCTCGCGAGGCGTAACACCAGGTCACGGTGAGCCGATCCGCTATCGGAACGGCCGGCCTGGCCGGGGTCCTTGCGAATCG
>ODAK010007378.1_pt1 | contig 11034 bp, 8 predicted proteins | sample 1539591 | NCBI WGS metagenome assembly ODAK01 (sample SAMEA3539303, study PRJEB22396) | soil metagenome | biome: tundra; feature: field; material: soil | place: USA | collected 2010-05 | depth 0.15 m | reverse complement strand
GTAAACTGTTCGTCTCTAGTATTATCTGGCTTTGCATATGCAGGTGGTGCAGCGGAACGACGCGATGGAGATGGCGAATTGCTGCCTTTGCGGCCTCCTTGTTTGCTACGTGAAGATTGTTTTGCAGACGATGAACGGCGGCCAGCTTGCTTGACAGAAGAGGCATTAGAACGTTGCTCTACCTGTACACTCTGCGTGCCTGACCCGAAGTTGCCTGCCGCGCTACTCACGCGCGAGGAGCTTCTCTCGACACCCGGCACAACACGTGTCGATGATTGATCCTGGCCTTTTGCTGCTTTTTTCTGATTACTACCTGCCATCTCGCGCCCTCTCTGTTTCTATGACAGTGGAGATACCCGCATAATAGCGCAAATGTTCAAAATAAGCAATAGGGGCCGCGTCAATTGTACACGCAGCCCCTATCCTGGTTTCGTAAACGCGGGCGTCGTTGTGAACGCGGGCGTCGTAAACGTGGCCCCTATCCTGGTTTCATAAACGCGGGCGTCGTAAACGTGGGCGTCGTAAACGTGGCCCCTACACCTCCATAACGACTGGGATAATCATAGGGCGGCGATGTGTTTTCTCGTAAAGGAATTCGCTAAGCGTGTACTTGATTTTGTCTTTGACAAAGGCCCAATCCGAGGTGTGACCATTTGGGCCATGACCGTTAAGGCTCGCAAATGCTTCCAGAACACGAATCCGGGCACTATCAAGCAACTCATCGGCGTCACGCATGTAGACAAAGCCACGCGAGACGATATCTGGTCCAGCGATTGGTTGGCCGGTCTCTTTATCAACGGTTAAGACCGCCATCAGGATACCATCTTGCGAGAGCACTTTGCGGTCGCGCAGGACAATCTGCCCTACATCACCAACGCTCAGGCCATCCACAAAAACGTTTCCGCTGCTGAGGTGACCTGCTAGCTTGATCGAGTCAGCAGTTACTTCGATCAGATCGCCATCTTCCGCAACCACAATGTTTTCATCCGGGATACCGAGAGAGTACCCTAATTTAGCATGTAGCACGAGTTGACGATATTCGCCATGTACTGGAACGAAAAACTTCGGGCGGATCAGGCTGAGCATAAGTTTCAGCTCCTCCTGCGCACCGTGACCAGAGACGTGAACGTTCGAGATGCCCTGGTAGAATACCTCAGCACCCAGGCGGAACAGGTTATTGATCGTGCGATGGACCATTTTTTCGTTGCCGGGTACAGGGGTTGCCGAAAGAATCACCGTATCGCCGGGCTGGATACGCACCAGGCGATGATCCTGATTAGCGATGCGCGTGAGGGCCGAAGTTGGCTCACCCTGGCTACCGGTACAGATGATTACAACCTGTTCAGGCCTAAATTTGTTGATATCCTCAGCGCGAATGAGCATGCCCTGGGGAATATCCAGGTAACCCAGCTCTATTGCCATCTGCACATTGTTGACCATACTGCGACCAACAAGAGCAATGAAGCGATCATAACGTGAGGCCGTATCGGCAACTTGCTGCACGCGAGAGATCAGTGAAGCAAAGGTTGCAAGCATAATACGTCCAGGAGCATTGGCAAAGATTTTATCCAACGAATCGTTGATAACGCGCTCGGACGGTGTATAACCGGGCGTTTCGACGCGTGTACTGTCGCCCATCATTAACAATACGCCTTCGTTGCCCAGGCTACCGAGCTTGCCAAAGTCAGCCGGCTTGCCATCAATTGGCGTATAGTCGAACTTATAGTCACCAGTGTGGATGATAATGCCGAGGGGTGTGCGAATCACGAGACCGATGGCATCGGGGATACTGTGGTTAACACGGAAGAATTCAATCAGGCTACTTCCGAGTTTCAACTGATCACCGGGAGTAATCACAGTGACGGTTGCTTTATCGAGTAACCGGTGCTCTTTGAGTTTGACGTTGATCAAACCCTGCGTCAGGCGAGTTGCGAAGACGGGCGGAAAATCAAGCATTGGCAGGATATAAGGAAGGGCACCAACGTGATCTTCGTGGCCGTGCGTAATAAGGATACCGCGTATACGGGATTTTTTATCGGCGAGGTAGTTTGTGTCAGGGATAACCAGATCGACACCAAACATCTCATCATCGGGGAACATTACGCCAGCGTCGATAATAAGAATCTCGTCGCCATACTCCACGACCATCATATTCTTTCCAACTTCTCCCAATCCTCCGAGAGGGACAAGCCGAATTTTTTCTGTTGTCAAGGTATAAAAGACCTCCTAAACTGCATTCATCAATGCAGCCTGTACACTAAAAAGACTGTTTTTGTTTTTATTTATCGCCACTCCTATTACTCTCGATAGGAGTAAAAGCCTTGTTTAAATTTATCGTTGCCCCCTGTTTATGTTGACAGAGGTAAAAGCCGAAATAAGTCAGATTAATCCATTTTGGTATTATACCATAGAATTTGTCAAAATACAAGCATCGTTAAACGCATTTCATTTGCCACTGTTGTTGAGCTATTAAACCAAACATCACCAGAAAAAGCACATCAGATACGAAAGTACCAGCTCATCCTTAATTAATATTACCCTCATTGCCAATCTTTCTATTATAGTAGAACAAAACAGAGTTTGTTTTTATGCCATCCCCCCTGGTAACCATGGGAATGTAGAGGCGCGATTTATAAGCCCGTCCGGTTCCCCATCCGTTTTTATGCCATCCCCCCACCATGCACGGCACGTATCGTTGCAACACACACAGATCCACATTTCAATAAACGTGGATCAGGCGTAAATGTCGCATTGCATCCAAATTTACGAAATAACGTGCGTACTTCTTAGAATAACGAAGGCCACGATGAGTAGGACGACAATAGCCGCAACGGCAATAATAAAGTAGAGGCTTCTGCGCCCAAGCGCAACTTTGCCTGTAGGAGTAGATCTACGCAGGCGTGCGCGCTCCTCTTCCAGGCGTTGTTTGCGGCGTTCGATACGTTTGCGGCGCTGCTGTTGAGGGCTGTTACGCTGACCTTCATTATATGGACCCGTGCCTAGGTGTTGCATACGTCTGCGCATGTCGCGATTATAGCTCTCGGCCTGTTGCTGCTGAGATTGATTACTTGTAGTCGGCGGCGGCTTGGGCATAGTCGATTTCGCGCCTGGTACAGCGGTACCACCAACCGGAGTTCGACTGCCCCTGGTCGCCCCTTTTTTGGACGTTGACTTTGGTTGAGCCACATTTGGCGTTGCAGATGCGGGTTTTTCTGGAGTATTCTCTTTCGCCATTATACTATCCTCTTTTACATATCTTTGAGCAGGTCGCGTGCAATTTTTGTCGCCTCTTCCTTATCATCAGGAGCCAAGTCGCCATCGATTACTAGACTAAGCAGGCGGTCTTTGATCGGACGTAGCCAGGGACCAGGGCTACGTCCAAACAGTGCCATCAGTTCATTACCATCAAGCGGACTTTTCAGAGGCACACGTTCGGCCTCTTCTTTCAGATGTTGGCAGCGTTCGGCCAGTTGCAAAACGCGTGTCTCGGCCTTTGCAACTCTATCCATGCGATAACTGGTAATATCGGCCCGTGATAGATCCAGCAGATCAGGAAGAACTTCGCCTGCGTCAAGCATTAAGCGACGTACAGCACCATCCGTCCATTCAGGCAAATAAGCGTTAGCACGCATGTGGAGACGCACAATACGCGAGACGCCATCAATAAAGTCACGATCAAAGTGCAGGCGCTTGAGAATATCACGCGCCATATAAGCACCAACATCTTCATGCCCAAAGAAATGTACCTCGTTATTCTCGACAGTCCTGGTGCGTGGTTTGGCGATATCGTGTAAAAGAGCACTCCAACGCGCAAGCAGGCGCGGCGAGGCACGCTCAACGACGCGCAAGACATGCGCATAGACATCTTTAGAAACGGGCGCGCGCGGAGCCGCAGACAATTGGCTTACACCACGCAATTCCAATACTTCGGGTATAATCGCAGGCATCAGGCCAAGTTCCATCAGCAGATCGAGACCCCTGGCCGGATACTCCGAGAGCAGCAATTTATTCATCTCATCGCGGATACGTTCACGGCTAATCTTTTGGAGCTTGCTCGCCTGACGCTCGATAGAACGATGCGTCTCCGTTTCAAGCGTAAAATTGAGCTGAGCGGCAAAGCGTACACCGCGTAGCAAGCGCAAAGGATCTTCATCGAAGCGTTTATCTGGCTCGTCGCCGACCGCGCGCAAAATATGCGCCTCAAGATCCTGCCGTCCATTAAAAGGGTCAATAATATTCCCATTGAGGAGGTCGCGTGCCATCGCATTAATGGTAAAATCGCGGCGGCGCAAGTCCTCCATCAGGTCAGTCCCAAAACACACCTCCGGCTTACGCGACTCCGGATTGTAGCGCTCAGTGCGGAAGGTCGTGATCTCTACAATATTTGACTCGTAGAGGAGGCGCACTGTCCCAAAACGCTCACCAACAAGGACGACGGCACTGGGACGTGTTGGAGCCACCAAGCGCTTGATCTCATCTGGATGGGCATCGGTCGCCAGGTCTGCATCTGCGGACTGACCACGATGCAACAAAACATCACGTACAGTCCCACCTACCATATAGAGTTGTTTTTGCTGTGCATGAAAATCCTGCGCCAGCCGTATGATGATATCTAACATGCTAAAATCTATGTATCCGCTTCGTTGTATCGCGAGTTTCAAATTAATTCCCTGGTCGATAGAATGGAGCAAGACTCGCTGCCTATACGTGTATCTGGAATGCCCATCTTGCAATGGGACCATTGTATCATGTTCTACCATCTTCTTTGACATGCTCCCCATGCCTGGAAGGGCAGGGGATTCCCTTTCTCACGATTGGGCCTTCCTGTTTCATCGAGAGTTGCCTGTTTGAGCCTTCGCTCTCGCAGGTCTTACACGCTCTCCGCAGGCATTGACCGAGAGCCCCTCGGCAAGAATGTTATTTGCGGCATTACGGTCTCTGTCGTGCAGGACATGACACTCCGGACAAGTCCACTCACGAACAGAAAGGTCCAGGGTTTCAAGCACGTGCCCACAGTCAAAGCAGCGTTTAGAGGATGGGTACCACCGATCAATTGTGACCAGGGTTCGACCGGACCATGCTGCTTTGTATTCCAGTTGGCGCACGAACTCGCCCCATCCTACATCGCTGATCGATTTGGCAAGGCAGTGATTTTTGACCATGTTCTTGACCGCCAGACTCTCAACGCAGATCACTTGGTTTTCGTGAACGATGCGAGTAGAGAGTTTGTGCTGGTAGTCTCGGCGGCGATCCGCGATACGAGCATGGATTCTTGCAACCTTGACACGAGCTTTCTTCTTATTCTTCGAGCCTTTTTTCTTTTTCGCATGACGCCGTTGCACACGCGCCAGGCGCTTTTCATCTTGGGCAAAAAACTTGGGATTCCCATACGTCTCGCCATTGGAGGTGATCACCATCGCCTTGAGACCCAGATCGAGCCCAATCATTTTGGGGGTCACCTCCAATGGTTTGATTTCCTCTTCAACCAGCAACGAGACGAAATATCTCCCGGCACAATCTTTGGAAACCGTGACCGTAGAAGGTTTGCATCCTTTTGGAAGAGGACGAGACCAGACGATGTTCAAGGGTTCCTTCATCTTTGCCAGCATCAGTTCGCTTCCATCCCACGAAAAGGCAGAAGCCGCATAGGTTGCTGATTGCGCGTTCTGCTTTTTCTTGAACGTTGGATACTTCGCATGTCCCTCAAAAAAGTTCTTAAAAGCAGTATCTAAATGCCGCAGTGATTGTTGAACAGGCACGGAGGAAACATCTTTCAGCCAGGGAAATTGTTCCTTCAGAGCAGGTAAAAGCGCGGAAAGATCGTTGTAGTACAGTTTTTTTCCTTGCTCTTTATAGGCAGTAGAACGAGTAGCAAGGCCAAAATTATAGATGAAGCGAACACACCCAAATGTCTGAGCAAGGGTACGTGCCTGCTGATCGGTTGGGTACAATCGGTACTGATAGGCTCGCTTCACCACACTTTTTTCCCTTTCTGTCCTTCAACGTTTTTTTTGACGGTTTCAATCGTCACACCACCAACGGTCCCAACAGAGTACCTCTTCGTCCAGAGACACGGACGTTTTTGTTTCAGTTCTGGAAACGCTTGACGGAACGCATGAGCAGTTGAACCCTTCACAAACGTTCCTCACCGATGGATTCCCGCATTGCAGATCACATCCAACCAGAAGATGAACATGATCAGGCATGACAGGAGACCTGCACGAACTCGCGGCTCCCATCGTTCAACATACGTTTGCATGAGCACGTTCAAGCGATCATCAATTCCATCGACGAGAACTTTACGCCGATACGCGCGGACAAAACACCATATGAGAGTGGCAATTGTACACACTATTCAGATTACGTGTAACGACTGTCTCCATGCAATAAGTCTAGCAGAAAACAAGAGATTTTCCAAATACTCGCTATTGGTACTATTGCTCCCCCATCACGCCACCAAAAGGAACGCCTCTTCTATCCCCATGCCTGGAAGGGCAGGGGTTTTACGAGGCGACGTGATAACAAGAGACCCAGGGTTTGATAGTCCTGGGTCTCTTGTTATGGTAATGAAGTTGAGCAAGCCATAAGCCGGATCCTGTACCCATGACCTCTCTCGCTGCCATGGGCGGCAATCATCTATCTAGGACGCCAGTTACCCAACGCCTCAAGCAACCAACCCGAAGGTTGACGAACGAGCAGCCCGCTAAGGTACTGGCGGTGCCAATACCCTATTCCCTCTGTTTGGTCTTGCTCCAAATGGGGTTTACCCAGCCAGACGGTCACCCGCCTGCCGGTGAGCTCTTACCTCACCATTTCGCCCTTACCGGGAACGTTTATCCCCGGCGGTATGTTTCTGTGGCACTTTCCTTAAAGTCACCCTCACTGGCCGTTAGCCAGCATTCCGCTCTATGGAGTCCGGACTTTCCTCGGGTCTCGCAACCCGCGATTGCCTGTCTTCCTCAAATTCACTGCGCTTAGAGTACCATATTCGCCGCAAGCCGTCTAGAGACCTGGCATGAACCCGTAGGGGCGGCACCTTGCGTGCGCCCGCCTCCCGGAACGCCGTTACAACAGGCAGCAGGGCGCACGAAAGGTGCCGCCCCTACGGGTTCATGCCAAGGGCATACAAAACCGTTGCATCCCAACGAAAAACGCGCTACAATGTCGACTGAACACGAGAACAGGCATTTAGCAAGGACTATAGCTTTATGACAACAAATTCTAAAATTCGTCTTACCTCACTCGCCAGTTGCGCCGGCTGTGCCGCAAAAATGGGGCCAGGAACGCTCACGCAGATCCTGCACCCTCTTATCAATCAGGCCACCCTACCCGATCTACTCGTTGGCCTGGATACTATCGACGATGCCGCCATCTATCGCGTCAATGAGCAACAGGCCATTATCAGTACCGCCGACTTCTTCCCGCCCGTGGTCGATGACCCCTATACCTTTGGTACCATCGCCGCCGCGAATGCCGTCAGCGATGTCTATGCGATGGGCGGTCAGGTCCTTATGGCGATTAACCTGGTGGCATGGCCCGGCGATCTGGATACAAGCATCCTCAGCGAAATCTTGCGCGGTGGACGCGATATCGTCGCCCAGGCCGGTGGAGCTGTCGCTGGCGGCCACACCATCATTGATAATGAACCCAAATATGGCCTTGCGGTGACTGGCATCGTCCACCCGGCTCACATTCTGACGAAGGGCGGCGCACAACCCGGTGATCTTCTGGTCCTGAGCAAACCGCTCGGCACTGGCATCGTCACGACTGCACATAAACGCGATATCGTCAGCGAGGCCGATTTTCAGGCCGCAATTCAATCCATGCAGCGCCTCAATCGCCGCGCAAGCGAAATATTGGTACAAGCAGGTAGCGCCGTCCACGCTGTCACGGACATCACGGGCTTCGGTATCCTCGGCCACTCCTGGGAAATGGCCGCGCAAAGCTACGCCGGAATGCGCTTCGACTTTACACAACTTCCCCTGCTTCCAGGCATCCAGCAGTATATAGAACTGGGCTGCATCACTGGTGGCGCACGCCGCAATGAAGCTCACCTTACCCCTCACGTTCGTCTGCATGAGCGCTTAAGCCAGATCGAGCGCGAGATTTTATGGGACCCACAGACATCAGGCGGCCTGTTCGCTGCCATCGATCCAGCACTCTGGCCCTCTTTACAATCGTTCGCACCAGAGGTCACCTTCTGGCGCATTGGTGAGGTCACGGAACACGTAGCGGACGCGGCCCATGTGCAATTAGAGGTAGATTAATTCATGCACGAACAATTAGAAACTGTACTGGGCATTCACTTTCAGAATCCCCGGCTCCTGACATTAGCCCTGACACATCGCTCATATATCTATGAGACGGTCGGCGAAGGCCAAACTTCTAACGAACGCCTGGAGTTCCTTGGCGATTCTATCCTGGCTCTGGTAAGCGCCGAGTTTCTCTACCGCTCCTTCCCCAACCTGGCAGAAGGCGAACTCACCGACGCTCGCGCCATCCTGGTACGCACAGAAACACTGGCAAACTTTGCACGCGAGATCGATCTAGGCGCATTTCTCCTCATGGGCAAAGGCGAACAGCACAGCGGAGGAGGCCAACGCGTGCTCGCCTCAGCGTTTGAGGCGGTATTGGGCGCAATCTACCTTGACCAGGGCCTGACAGCCGTCCAGGACTTCCTACGACCACGCCTGACACCATTGGCACAAACAATTATTAGCAAACGGCTCTTTAAAGACAATAAATCACTCTTTCAGGAATTAGCTCAGGCACACGACGGCATCACTCCCGCCTATCGCCTCGTCGACCACAAAGGCCCATCTCACGATCGCGAATTTACTGTCGAAGTCCTCCTGGGAGAACTAATCGCCGGCAAAGGCCACGGTCGCAACAAACAAACCGCCGAACAAGAAGCGGCACGAGTCGCTCTGGAAAGCCGCGGCTGGCTTTAAACGCATCGTAAACTGTACCCGCCAGCAATTGACACCAGACAACATTCTAAGCTACTATTTGGATAGAGGTGAAGGGAGGATCGATGCATGAGGTTAGAACCAACCCCAAGGCCAGAACAAACCTTACGCGTAAGCGCAAGACTGATTACGTCAAGCACTATTTTACATCTTTCCGCAGATGAACTGGAGCATGCTATTAATCAGGAGCAATTGGAAAATCCTGCCCTTGACATAACTGAACAGCGCATCTGCCTTTTTTGTGGTACCCGCATCTATAGTAACGTATGTACCGCCTGTGGCTACTTCGCGCCGCACGAGCAGTTTACGCAGCCATTACCATCCGAACCAGAAACGTCTCCCCTGTACGAACCAGGGGCCGATACCTGGGCGTCTCAACTGCAAACGTCCTACGACATGGATAACTATGGCTTCATGGAGATTGATGGGGACGACGCCTATGATCCCATGGCTCGCATCCCTACCAACGAAAGCCTGAGCGAAATGCTCCTACAGCATCTGGAGGCGCTTATTCCTCCTGATGATGCTCTTATCGCCGAACAACTGGTGGGCAACTTAAATGAGCGCGGCTACCTGGAAATCAGTACACAGCAGATCGCCGAACTGCTCCAGGTTCCGCTCGAACGCGTTGAGTACGTATTGAGTCAGTTACAGACACTAGAACCGTTGGGCATCGGCGCACGCAACCCGCGCGAGTGTCTGCTTATTCAGTTGCAAGCTCTCAGCGAACAAAGCACGCCTCATCCCCTGGCCGCTCTTCTCATCGACCGCTATCTGGATCAGTTGGGGCGCAGCCAGTTTCACGAAATCGCGCGCCAACTCAAACGCCCTGAACAGGAAATACGCCAGGCATCGCACTATATTCGCACCATGCTCCATCCTTTTCCAGCTCTCATCTATCAGGATAGCAAAGGCACACAGCCACTCTCCAGCGGCGTCACCTATATACGGCCCGACGTAATCATTCGTAAAGGTGAAATAGGCTTTGAGATTGAGCTTATCGAGGAGAAGCGCTACAAATTTCGTCTCAACACGCGCTCGTCTGGCACGCTTGCTGAGACCATGCCAGCCGTAAAAGGCGGCGACCTGCAAAGCTATCTGCATCTGAACAACGATCGCGCACGCTTCTTCATGGACTGCATACAGCGCCGCTGGCGTACGCTGCGTCGCGTTGCCGAACTGGTCGTCGATTACCAGCGCGAATTTCTGGAAAAGGGCGTACGCTACCTGCGGCCCCTCACGCGCGCCGAGGTCGCCACGCGCCTCAATATGGATGAAGGCACCGTCAGTCGCGCCACCGCCAACAAATACGTCATGCTCCCCAATGGCCGCCTGATTCCTTTTTCAGATTTCTTCGATAGTTCTCTGGGCGTCAAAGATATTCTGCGCGAACTCATCCGCTCTGAAGCTCCCCGCCGCCGCTTGAGCGACGACGAACTGGCTCGCCTGCTCAGCAGCCGGGGCATTCCGGTCGCCAGAAGAACCGTGACGAAATATCGCGAAGAGATGGGGATTGGTTCGTCGCGCGAACGTTAACAACCAGCGCAATCCGCTACAACAAACCAGTTATCATTACTTTCGGAAACAGCGAATACACATTATTGCCATTTTTATCTACCACTACCGCAAATATGTCTGCATGGGTGCCAGTAATAATCAGATCAAGGGGCGACGATGGCCTCCAACTAACCATTGCATTCCCGCTACTATCGGTCTTCCCATTGATAACATCTGCAGGCCCTGATACGTAACACGCTATGCATACACTAGTTTTAACGAACTAGCACATTTTTCCTAACGGGGTCGGAAACGGGATTATAAACAGTGGGGGCAATACATCCTGCGTCCGGGCAAAATGTCTCCGAGGCATTCATTTGTTCTGTGTTTATTTTAAAGAGATTTGCAGCCTCGTGCTTACATTAAGCGAGGCTGCATTACAAAATTGAGATTCTTCATCCCCTGGTGCAGAAAACATATGAAATACTCATGGGTTGGTTTTATACGCCCATGAGTACTTCTACCTGATGCTCTTTGCCATCTCCAAAGATAGGTAATCGATTACCCG
>ODAK010007377.1_pt1 | contig 11034 bp, 9 predicted proteins | sample 1539591 | NCBI WGS metagenome assembly ODAK01 (sample SAMEA3539303, study PRJEB22396) | soil metagenome | biome: tundra; feature: field; material: soil | place: USA | collected 2010-05 | depth 0.15 m | reverse complement strand
GACGGCCGACGCGCTGTACACCATCACGATGCTGAGGCCGACCAGCAGCAGCGTGGCGATGAACAGCACCCGGTCTGACTTGAGCTTGCGCGCCATATGCGTGACGCAGGCCGCGGCCTGCCGGAACCTCCCCCTAAAGCTGAACGGTATTCCGCCCGAAACTATGCCGAGAACGTTCGAGAGCATCGCCGTGAGCCGTCAGCAGTCATCAGTCGGTTTCGGGCAAGGGCACCAGCTTCGCAGGCCGGGGCAGCCTGCGTTCCCAGCAGCCAGTCCTTCACCGCGAAAACCGACTGACGACTGCTCACGGCTCACGCGTGACGATTCGTGCGACCTCCTCCTTGAACATCCGGCCGCGCTCCGCGTAGTCGTGAAACATGTCGAAGCTCGCGCACGCCGGCGCGAGCAGCACGACGCCTGACGGCGTCGCCAGCTCGAACGCTTTCCGGACCGCCTCATCGAGCGACGCCGCTTCGTGCACCGCGACGGCACCCGCCAGCGCCTCCCGAATCAGCGGCCGCGCCTCGCCGATCGCGACGACGGCTTTCGCGCGCAACGCGAGCGCCGCGCGCAGCAGTCTGAGATCGCCTCCCTTGAAGCGGCCTCCGATGATCGGGACGAGCCCGGCATCGAAGCTTTCGATCGATCGCAGGGCCGACTCGACGTTGGTCGCCTTCGAGTCGTTCACGAACCGCACGCCGCCGCGCTCGCCCACCAGCTCCATCGCGTGCTCGAGGCCGTCGAACGCCTCCACCGCCGCCGTTATCGCCACCGGCGCGGCGCCGACGATCGCGCCCACGGTGGCGGCGGCCATCACGTCGGCGACCAAGTGCGGCCCGAGCAGGTGAATCGCGTCGAGGGGCACGAGCCGCCCGGTCGAGATGCCGCGGCGGTCCACGATCCACCCGTCTTCGATGGCCGTGCCTTCGGCGATGGGCTCGCGCCGCGCGAAGTACCGTTTCGTGGCGCGCCCGCGCCGTGCGAGCTCGAGCACGGCCGGATCGTCGGCATTGATCACCGCCCAGTCGCCCGCGTCTTGGTTTTCAAAGATCCGCGCCTTCGCCTCGCCGTACGCGGCGACGCTCGGATGACGGTCGAGATGGTCGGGCGAAAAATTCAGCATCACCGCGATCCACGGGTGAAACGTGTCGGTCTGCTCGAGCTGAAAGCTGCTCGTCTCGACCACGTGCAGCGTCTCGGGCGTCGACTCCGCCACCTGCGCGCTCAGCGGCGATCCGATGTTGCCGCCCACCGTCACCGTGAATCCCGCCGCTTCGAGAATTCGTCCAGTCAATTCGGTCGTCGTCGACTTTCCTTTCGTGCCGGTGATGGCGATCACGCGGCCGCGCAGCCACCGCGACGCGAGCTCCACTTCGCCGATGACCGTGACGCCGCGCTCGCGCGCCGCCCGCACCGCCGGTTGATTGGGCGGCACGCCGGGACTGAGCACGACGAGGTCGGCCGACGTGAACGTCTCGGTCTGGTGGCCGCCGAGCTCGACCGCCACGCCGGCCGCGCGCAAGCCCGCCGCTTCCGGCACCTCCGCGCGCGTCTCGGACAGCGTGACGTGCGCCCCGCGATCGGCGAGGAGCTTCGCCGCCGCGAGTCCGCTTCGCGCCGCGCCCACGACCGTCACGCGTTTGCCCTCGACGTCAAAAGCCACCAGTCACCAGCCACCAGCCACTTCCATCACCTCAACTTCAGCGTCGTGAGGCTGAACAACGCAAAAATGATTGCGACGATCACGAAGCGCGTGATCACCTTCGGCTCGCTCCAGCCGATCAACTCGAAATGGTGGTGAAGCGGCGCCATCCGAAAGACGCGCTTGCCGGTCAGCTTGAACGAGCCGACCTGGATGATCACGGAGAGCGCTTCGAGCACGAACACGCCGCCGACGATGCCGAGCAGCAATTCCTGCTTGAGGAGGATCGCCACCGTGCCGAGCGCGGCGCCGAGCGCGAGCGATCCGACATCGCCCATGAAGATTTCGGCGGGGTACGAGTTGTACCAAAGGAAGCCGAGCGACGCGCCGACGAGCGAGCCGCAGAACACCGTCAGCTCCGCGTCGTACGGAAAATGCGGAAGCAGCAGGTAGTCCGCCAACAGCTTGTTCCCGGTCACGTACGCCAGCGCCGTGAACGCGGCCGCCGCAATCGCAAACGTGCTGATCGCCAGCCCGTCGAGACCGTCGGTCAGGTTGACCGAGTTCGACCACGCGACCAACACGAAGACCGCGAACGCCAGGTACCACCAGCCGAGATCCGGCTGGAGCCGTTTGAAGAAGGGGAAGACCAACTGGGTGTTGTACAGGCCGTGCTTCGCGAGCACGAGCAGGACGATGCCGACCGCCGCGGCGATGATCGCCTGATAGAGGATCTTGTAACGCGGCCAGAGCCCGTGATGCGATTGGCGAACGATCTTCAGGTAGTCGTCGGCAAAGCCGACGCCGCCAAATGCAGCCGTCGTCAAGACGGCGATCCAGACGTAGAGATTGGTGAGGTCCGCCCAGAGCAAGGTCGGCACGAGCGCCGCCGTCAGAATCAGCAGCCCGCCCATCGTCGGCGTCCCGCCCTTGGCGCGATGCGTTGTCGGCCCTTCCTGGCGGATGACCTGGCCGATTTGAAATTCGTGGAGCTTCGCGATCATCCACGGACCGAGCGCGAGGCTGATCGCCAGCGCGGACAAGCTCGCGGCCGCCGTACGGAACGTGATGTACTTCGTCACGTTCAGGACGGAGAAGCGGGTGTGGAACGGATACAGCAGGTGGTACAGCATCAGGCGAACTCCGCCTTCAGTCGATCCACCACGCGATCGGTCCGGACGCCGCGCGACCCCTTCACGAGCACGAGATCGCCCGGGCGAATCATCGACACGGCGGCGTCGGCCGCGTCTTCGCTCCCCGCGAAGTGCCGGACGCTCGCGCGGGGCATGCCCGCAGCGACCGCGGCGGCCGCGAGCGCTTCCGCCGGGGCGCCGCCAACGGCGATCAGCAGGTCGAGACGCGAGCGGGCGGCCGCACGGCCCACCTCTTCGTGCAGCCGGACGGCGTGCGCGCCGAGCTCGAGCATTTCGCCGAGCACCGCGACACGTCGGGCGGCCGGAGCCGCGCCCGCCAGGACGTCGAGCGCGCCGCGTGTCGCCGTCGGATTCGCGTTGTAGCTGTCGTCGATGATCGTCACGCCCCGCGCGAGACGGACGACCTCTCCGCGGCGGCCGGCCGGCCGGAGGGTCGGCGCGCGTTCGGCGATCGCGGCGAGCGGGATGTCGAACTCGAGCGCCACGGCTGTGGCCGCGAGCAGATTCGCGAGGTTGCCGCGGCCGACGAGCGACGTCTTCAGTTCGATCGACTCGCGACCGGCCGAGACGCGCGCGGTCGTGCCGTCGATCCCGCGATCCACGACGGCGGTGGCGCGAACGTCCGCGTCGTGGTCGATGCCGAAGGTCACCACGCGTCCCGCGAAGCGCGGCAGCCGCGCCGCGATCCGCTCGTCGTCGGCGTTGGCGACGAGCACGGTCGCCGGCGTCGCGCGCTCGAAAATCTCGGCCTTGGCGTCGGCAATCGCATCGACCGACGCGAAAAACCCCAGGTGGGCCTCGCCGACATTCGTCCACACGCGCACGTCCGGCTCGGCGAGTCCGACGAGCACGCTGATTTCTCCGGTGTGGTTCATGCCTAGTTCGACGACTGCGATATCCGGCCGCTGCCTCAGGTCGATGAGCGACAGCGGCAGCCCGATGTGGTTGTTGAAGTTGCCCCGGTTGCGAATCACGCGATATCGCGACGCGAGCAGCTCCGCCGTCATTTCCTTCGTCGTGGTCTTGCCGGCGCTGCCGGTGATCGCCACGACCTTCGTGCCCGACTCGATACGGACGGCGTGCCCGAGCGCCTGCAGGGCCGCCGTCGTATCGCCGACTTCGATCACCACCGGCACCGCCATCGGCGGTCGCGCGGCGCCCCGCCGGCCGCGCGGCACCATCACGCCGGCCGCGCCGGCCGCGATCGCCGCTTCGGCGAACTCCGCGCCGTCGAAGCGCTCGCCACGGATGGCGATGTACAACTCGCCGGCGCCGAGCGTGCGCGTATCGATCGACACGCCGGCGAAGCGTTGCTCCGCGCGGCCGCTGACCAGCACGCCCGACACCACCGCGGCGATCCACTCCGCGGTCAGCTGAATCTCTGACGCCTCCGGCACGTCGCGGCCTTACACGACGCCCGAGTTGGTCCGCCGGCGCGTCAGCGCCTCACGCGCGACCGCCACGTCGTCGAACGGCAGCACGCGGTCGCCGATCACCTGATACTTTTCGTGTCCCTTGCCGGCGATGAGCACCAGATCGCCCGGATGCGCCAGCTCAATCGCCTTCGCGATGGCGTCGCGGCGATCGACGATCGCCATCAGGCGCTGCTCGCTGTCGCGCCGCGTGTCCGAGGTGATCCCGCGCTGAATCTCCTCGATGATCCGCGCCGGATCCTCGCTGCGCGGGTTGTCCGAGGTGATCACGATCAAGTCGCTCAACCGCCCGGCGACGGCGCCCATCAGCGGCCGCTTGGTACGATCGCGATCGCCGCCGCAGCCGAAGACGGTGATGAGCCGGCCCCGCGCGAGCGGACGCGCCGTCTCGAGCAGATTGCGCAGCGCATCGTCGGTATGCGCGTAGTCGACGACGACGGTGACTTCGTCTTTGGCGCCGGACACGACCTGAAACCGTCCGGGCACGCCGTCGAGCGCCTGCAGCCCGCGCTCGATCGCGTCGAATGGCACGTCCAGCGCCGTCGCCGTCGAGATGGCGGCGAGAATGTTGTAGACGTTCGGGCGTCCCACGAGCTTCGAGCGGACGTGCACGGTGCCGCGCGGCGTCCGCACGTCGAAGCTGAGCCCCTCGAGCGAGAACGACAGCGGACCCGGCGCGATGTCGGCGGGCCGATTGATGGCGTAGGTGACCGGGCGCCCGCCGGCCTCGGCCAGCGCGCCGCCGCGCGGATCGTCGATGTTGATGAGGCTCGGCGCATCGCGCGGCAGCATCTCGAACAGCCGCCGCTTCGCCTGGAAATACGCTTCCATGTCCTCATGAAAGTCGAGGTGATCGCGCGTCAGGTTCGTGAACACGCCCGCCGCGAACGTCATCCCGTCCACGCGCCGCAGCGACAACGCGTGCGACGACACCTCCATCGCGCAGGCGCCGCAGCCGCGATCGACCATTTCCCGCAGCAGACCCTGCACGTCGGGCGCCTCGGGTGTCGTGCGCGCCGCTTCGCGCACGTCGTTCTCACCAGGGCCGATCCGGTACGCGACCGTCCCGAGCACGCCGCACCGGATGTCCGCCGCTTCGAAGATCGACGCGATGAGGTACGCCGTCGTCGTCTTGCCGTTGGTGCCGGTAATGCCGACGACCCGCATGTCGGCGCTCGGGTGCCGGTAGAACGCCGCCGCGAGCAGCGCGAGCGCCAGCCGCGCGTCCTCGACCGTCGCCCACGGGACGTTCACCACGGGCACCCCGGGCGGTGCCGGTTGTTCCGACACGACGGCCGCCGCACCGCGCTCGATCGCCTGGCGCGCGAACGCGGCGCCGTCGGCGTGCAGCCCCTTCAGCGCGACAAACACCTGGCCGCGCGCGACCTGACGCGAGTCGTAGGCGATTCCGGTGACAACGCCGGCCGCCGCGGCGGCGCTCGGCGCCGCGGCCGCGCGAATCAGGCCGCGGCCCACGAGGACGCCGTGCAGTTCGGCCCACGTCATGGCTGCGGCGAGCTCTCGCGGCGGCGCGGCGTGCGCTCGAGGACGAGCCGGCAGACGCCGCCCGATTCGAGCGGCGTGCCGGCGGCCGGTTCCTGAGTCACGACGACGCCGTCGCCCGACATGCGGGCGATGAGTCCCAGCTTGACGAGCGTGCGCACGGCCTGCCGCGCGCTCAAGCCGCGCAGGTCGGGAATCGTGCCCGGCTCGGCGTCCGCGACGAGGCTCACAATCGGCTCCGCTGACAGCCGCGCCGAGGTCGGCAGGTTTGGCTCGTCGGAGTGGCGCGCGACGAGCACGGCCGGCGCCGGGTTGATCGTCGGGCCGATGCCGAGATACCGCAGCGTCGATTCCGCGATGCGCTTGAACACCGGCGCCGACACCACGCCGCCGGTATAGCCCGCGCCGTGCGGCGAGTCGATGACGACGATGATGGTGACGGCCGGGTCGCGCGACGGCAGGAAGCCGACAAACGACGCGTTGTAGTCGGAGTGCGAGTAGTGGCCGTTGACGAGCTTCGCCGCGGTGCCGGTCTTGCCCGCGATCGTGTAACCGGGAATCTGCGCCGCTCGCGCCGTGCCGCGCTCGACGACGCCTTCCATGATCGTCGTCAACGTGGCGGCGGTGTCCACGCTCGTCGTCCGCTGGACAATCTTGGGTTGAATGCCGTACCGCCGATTGTCGCGGTAAATCGCGCGGACGACGCGCGGCTCGACGCGCTGGCCCTGGTTGGCCACCGCGCTGACCGCCGCCGCCATCTGCAGCGGCGTCACGCCGATCTGGTAGCCCATCGACACCGAGGCAAGTGCGCTGTCGGTCATCTTCTCCGGCTTCCACACGATGCCGGAGCTCTCGCCGGGAAAATCGGACGAGACCGGATGGCCGAATCCGTAGCGCCGCACGTAGTCGCTCATCCGCTCGGTGCCGACCTTGAGGCCAATCTTGATCGCGCCGACATTGCTCGATTCGACGATGACGTCGGAGAATGACAGGACGCCGTGGTTCCTCATGTCGTGCACGACGCGCGTGCGATCGATCCGGATCTGGCCGGGGTTGGTGTCGATCATCGTGTCGAGCGGCATCACCTTTTCTTCGATCGCCGCCGACGCGGTCACGACCTTGAAGGTCGATCCCGGTTCGTACAGGTCCAGCACGGCGCGGTTGCGGCGCTCGAGCTCTTGCGAATCGCGATACGCGTTCGGGTTGAACGTCGGCTCATTCGCCATCGCGAGAATCTCGCCGGTGTGCGGGTTCATGATGATCGCGCTGCCGCCGGCGGCGTGGTTGGCGATCACTCCCGCGTGCAGCTCCCGCTCGGCCACGTGCTGCAGAAACTCGTCGACGGTCAGCTCGACGGTCGATCCGGCCGTCGGCAGGCGGGTGACGCGCGTGCTGAACGCGTGCTGCCTCGCGTCGGTCTGAATCAGGACGGTCCCCGGCTTGCCGCGAATCTGCGCGTCGTACGCCGCCTCAATGCCGCCGAGCCCGACGTTGTCGACGCCGACGTATCCGAGCAGATGCGCCGCGAGCTCCGTGTTCGGATAGAACCGGTGGCTCTCCTTCATGAACTTGATGCCGTCGAGGTTCAGCGCCTCGACGCGACGCTTCTCGTCGGGCGGTACCTGGCGGCGGACGTACGTCCAGCGCGGCTGGTGCAGGCGATCGCTGAGCCCTTGCCGCTCCTTGGCCGTGCAGTCGCCGAACGCGGCGCACAGCTTCGCCGCCGCCTCGTCGGCGTTCTCGATTTCCGACGGCACGGCAAAAATCGAATCGGCGTCCACGCTCGTGGCGAGCACGCGCCCCTTGCGATCGACGATGTCGCCGCGCTCGGCCGGCGCCTCGATCCGGTGCATCTGCTGCTTCGAGGCCTTCGCCACCAGATCGGCGTGGCTGTACACCTGCAGGTACACGAGCCGCGCCTCGATGGCGGCGGCCCACAGCCCGAAGATCACCGCGGCGACCACGATCCGGCGCTTGAGCGTGGCGCGCCAGGTCACGCCGCCAGGGTCGCCGGGCGTTCGCGGTTCGGTACGCGTCAGAACGCGCTGGATGCGGTCGATCACGCGATCACCGTCGCGCCACGACCGATTTGGCCGGGGGATCGGCCGGGAGCACGCGTTCAATCACGATCGCTTCGTCGCGGGTGGGCGCGACCAGGTGCAGCTTCTCGAGGGCCAGCGGCTCGATGCGCCGGGGCGACTTGAGCGACTCGATTTCGAGCCGCAGATGCCGCGCCGCGTCTTCCTCGGCCGCGCGCTCGTGCTGGAGCTCTTCGACCCGGTAGCCGTGGCGTAGCAGCTCGAAGTGCTGCCATGCCGAGAACAGCAGCACCAGGACGAGCAGGCCCGCGATGCCGACCGACTTCCACAACTCGCGCTGGCGCGCCTCGTCGACCTCGCGAACGATCGGATTGTTCCGAACGTCCTTCTTGACGGCGTATTCAAAGGATTCGGGCATGGTGTGCTCTCCCGCCTCAGGCGCTCATGCGACACGTTCCGCGGCCCGCAGCTTCGCGCTGCGCGCGCGGGGGTTGCGCTGTACTTCATCGTCGAGCGGCGTCACCGGTTTCTTCGTCAACACCGTCACCGCCGCCTCGCGGCGCTCGAGCGCACGCAGTGTGTGCTTGACGATGCGATCCTCGAGCGAGTGGAAGGTGATGACGACCAGCCGCGCGCCGGCGCGCAGCCGCCGCGCCGCCGTCTCGATGAAACGGTCGAGCCCTTCGAGCTCGCGGTTCACCCAGATGCGCAGCGCCTGAAAGGTGCGCGTCGCGGGATCGATCCGCGTGTAGCCGCGCCGCGGAATGACGCGGCGCACGATCGCCGCGAGCTGTCCGGTCGTCGCGATCGGCGCCTCGCGCCGCGCGACGGCGATCGCGCGCGCGATGCGGCGCGAGAAGCGCTCCTCGCCGTACTGGTAGATCGCGTCGGCGATCTCTTCTTCGCCCATGCGCGCGACGAGATCGGCGGCCGTGTCGCCGCCGCTGCGATCCATGCGCATATCGAGCGGCTCGTCGCGCTGAAAGCTGAAGCCGCGTCCCGGCGCGTCGAACTGCAGCGATGACACCCCGAGGTCGGCGAGCGCGCCGTCCACGAGCGAGATGCCGCGGCGATCCAGCACGTCGTCGAGCGCGCGGTAATCGGCGTGCACGAGCTCGACGCGGTCGTGCCACGGCGCAAGCGTCTCGCGCGCGATTGCCAGCGCGTCGAGGTCGCGATCGAGGCCGATGACGCGCGCCGCGCCCGCTTCGAGCAGCGCGCGCGTGTGCCCGCCGAGACCGACCGTGCAGTCGACGAACAGCCCGCCACGCGCCGGCTGCAGGAACTGCAGCGCTTCGGCGGTGAGGACTGGAACGTGGCCCGTCATATCCCGAACTCCGAGAGAGCGCGCGCGTCTTCGTCGGTGTAGGGCTCGCGCTGCAGCTTGGCGAGGAATCGATCGTGATTCCAGACGTCGAGGTAGTTGACTTGCCCGAGCACGTCCACATCGCCGGCCATCGTCGCCGCGTCGCGCAGACGCAGCGGGATGAGGACGCGGCCTTGCACGTCGAGCTCCGCGATCTGGCCGAAATAGTTGACGCGATCGAGAAAGCGGAGCTTCGCCGGATGGGTCGATGGCATGTCGGCGAGCTTCTGTTCGAGCTCGAGCCACACGGGCATCGGATAGATCCGGACGTATTCGCCGGAGAGGCTCGTCAGGAACAGCTCGCGGCCGTATTTGCTTTCGAGCAGGGATCGAAAGGCGTTGGGAACCTTGAGTCGTCCCTTGTCATCGATGCGGGCCGGCGCGTTGCCCCTAAACACACCAAACCTCTTCTTTGACTCCACTTATGTCCACAAATTTCCACCTGGATAGTAGAAGAGGCTCAATGGGATGTCAACCGCAAAATCCCGTGCGTCAGTAAGTTACGCCAAATTTTCGCCTTTTAATCGCCTGCTCGGTCTGGTGCCCAAATACGAGGAACTAGCCCAGCCCCCAGCCATAGGGGTCGCGAGGCGGTTGGGCCCCGCCCGCGTGTTACCATGCAAGGTTTGCTACGGGCAGCTCTCATCGGTTTCGCGTCGAGCGGCAAGACCACGCTGTTTCAGCTCATGACGAGCGCGCGGGAAACCGCGCGGGCGGCGCACGGCAAGGGCGAGACGGTCATCGGCATTTCAAAAGTGCCTGACGCGCGCCTCGATCGTCTCACCGCGATGTACAACCCGAAAAAACGGGTGCCGGCGACGGTCGAATTCACCGATCTCGCCGCCGCGGGCGCCTCGGGCGGTGCGCAGGGACTGGTGGACGTTGCCGCCTACAAGAACGCCGACGCGCTGGTCCATGTGCTGCGCGCCTTTCACGACCCCGCCATCCCGCATGCGTCCGGATCGATCGACCCCGGGCGCGACGCGCAGGCCATGGAAGACGAGCTCATCCTCGCCGACCTGGGGGTCGCGGAACGGCGGCTCGAACGGCTCGAGCGCGATCTCAAGAAGGGCCGTTCGCCCGAGCTCGAGCGCGAGCGCGACGTCGTCACGATCTGCAAGGCCGCCCTCGAGGAGGGCCGGCCGCTGCGGTCGCTGGAACTCAAGGGCGAAGACCTCAAGCGGCTGCGCGGTTTTCAGTTTCTCTCGGCCAAGCCGCTGCTGATCGTCATCAACCTCGACGAGACGCAATTGTCGGCGGGCGGCGAGGCGGCGACGCGCATCGATCGCGCGTCCGAGGCCGCCGGCCTCACGTCGTTCCTCTCGCGGGCCGGCACGGCCGCCGTGGCGGTGTGCGCGAAGATCGAGCTCGAGATCGCGCAGCTCGAAGCCGCGGACGCCTCGGCGTTTCTCGCCGATCTCGGGCTGAAGGAATCGGGGCTCGACCGCGTCATCCGCGCCAGCTACGATTTGCTGGGCTACATCTCGTTTTTCACGGTCGGCGAGGACGAGTGCCGCGCCTGGTCGATTCCGCGCCACACGACGGCGCAGCTCGCCGCGAGCGAGATCCACAGCGACATCGCGCGAGGGTTCATCCGCGCTGAGGTCGTCAGCTACGATCACCTGATGGCGCGCGGCGCGATGGCGGCGTGTCGCGATCACGGCGAGGTGCGGCTCGAGGGCAAAGAGTACGTCGTGCTGGACGGCGACATCATCAACTTCCGGTTCGCCACATGAGCCCCGCGCCGGCGACGCTGACCTCGGTCGTCATCCCCGCATTCAACGAAGCTCCGGCCATCGGTCCGCTCATCACGGCGCTGCGATCCGCGGCCGCGTGGCACGAAATCCTCGTGATCGACGACGGATCGAGCGACGACACCGGCGCGCGTGCGGCGGCC
>ODAK010007375.1_pt1 | contig 11037 bp, 10 predicted proteins | sample 1539591 | NCBI WGS metagenome assembly ODAK01 (sample SAMEA3539303, study PRJEB22396) | soil metagenome | biome: tundra; feature: field; material: soil | place: USA | collected 2010-05 | depth 0.15 m | reverse complement strand
CGGCTGCGGGAGGTGGTGGAAGCCCACGCCGGCCACTCCTGCGCGGCGATTCACGACGCCATTCAGGAGGCGGTGGCTGCGTTCACCGAAGGCGCCGCGCAATCCGACGACATCACGCTGGTGGTTCTGGAGTTTAGCGGGACGGCCTGAGGCGCGGCGGCGTTTTGGAGCGCGGCGTTTTGGAGCGCGGCATTTTCGATTGCTGCGGCGAGATTGGCCAACGAAGCGGTGGCGCCAGAGATCTGCGGCAACTTGGCGGGTAGCATGCGGCGCACGATTTCCGCGAAGGGGATGAGCAGCACGGGGTGTTCGGCGGCATCCTCACGTTGTGTGATGTTGACGAAATCCTGGTGGGGCAGGTTGAGGCGCATCTGCCAGAAGGCGGACTGCGAAGTTCGCGGGGCGGATGTGCCGAAGCGCTGGCCGGCGAGGCGTGCGTTGATACGGCTGTAGCCGAGGTCCCGCGCCCCGGATTCCAGAGTCTGCCAGCACTGCGCCAGGCTGGATGCCGACGCCAGCGCCCGTTCGAAAGCTTCGAGTTTGACGTGGGCGCTGAGGGTGGGGCGCAGTCCGGCCCAGAGAAAGCGGCGGGTGGCACTGAATTCCACGTAGCCCAGATACTGGATGCCGCCGCAGGCGCCGGCTACGAACAGCAGGATGACGGCGCCGCCGAGTTGGTGGTGCAATATGTTCTGGAGGAGAGAAAAAACGGCCCCGAATCCGCAGATGGCATAGAGCAGCAAGGCGGCCCTACGGGGTGTGAAACCTCGATCGAGCAGACGATGATGAATGTGGGCGCGGTCACCCGTGAAGATCGGTTGGTTACGCAGGAATCTGCGCGCCACCGAAAGGGCGACTTCGAGCAAGGGAAGCGCCAATGCCATGACCGGCGCGGCAACCCCGAGCATCGTGGCCGATTTTTGGCTCCAGATGATGCCATACGAACCCAGGAGGAAACCGATCAGGAGGCTTCCCGAATCGCCCAGAAAGATAGATGCCGGATTAAAGTTGTAGCGCAGAAAACCGATCAGACAGCCGGCCAGCGGTGCGGTGGCGAGCGCCAACATGAAATCGCCGTGAATCAACCCGGCGATCAACGTGGTCAGGGTAGCGGTGAGCCCCACTCCGGCGGCTAGCCCGTCGATCCCGTCAATCAGATTGAAGGCGTTGGAACAGAGTATCAGCCAGCCCACGGTCAGTATGAGACTGCACCAGGGCGCCAGAGGGTGGCTGGCGATACTGACGATTCTGACGCCCGCCTCATACGCCCAGATCGACGCCGCCAACTGACCGGCCAGTTTCTGCCAGGGTTTGATGTTCAGCCAGTCGTCGAGCAGGCCGGTCATAAATACCAGCCCGACCGGAGGGAGCAGCGACCGGACCATGCCCAGGTTGTCACCGATCAGCCCGCTGGCCTTGGTGGGAAGCAGCAGCAGGATGGCGTAGGCTCCCAGATACGAAATGAGAATCGGCACACCTCCCGTCCGCGGGGTGGCCGCCATATGGACCTTTCGTTGGTTGTCGGGGTGGTCGACCAGACCAAATCGGATCGACCAGTTGCGCATCACCGGCGTCAACAGCAGGCAGAGGAGGCAAGAGGCGAAGGTGAGTATGCCAAGCGAGTACATGTCGGTTTCATTCCTTTCCGCTAAAGTGAAGGGTTGGCGCAGGTTCGCCGCACGCCAGAGATTCCAGCATGGTGGCCAAGCGCTCCAGATAGATCGAATTGTCGAAGTGCTCGCGAATCAACTGACGGCCAGCGCGGGCCATGCGCTTGGCCAAGGATGGATCGTCCAGCAGGCTGGCGACCGCCTGGGCAAGGGCGTTGGCGTCGCCTGGCGGAACCAGAATGCCGGTTACACCGTCCACCACGACATCGATCACCCCGGTGACGCGGGTGGAGACAGCCGGCACGCCGGACGCTGCCGCCTCCAGCAAGACCTTGCCCATACCCTCCCGGTAGGTTGGAAACACAAATACGTCCATCAACGGGTAGTATGGCGTTGGGTCGGGTACGAAACCGGGCCAGTGCACATTGGGCCCGGTGCGGATGTATGCCGCCGTTGCCTCGTCCACCGGATCGCCGGATTCGAAATCGCCGAGCAGCAGGAGGTGGATTGCGCGTTTCTGGCGACGCAGCGTTTGGAAGCAGCGAACCAGTTCGCCAATACCCTTGTCGCGGGTCAGGCGTCCCACGAAGCCGATCACGGCGGCATCGTGCGGAATGCCCAAGAGCGTGCGCAGGTGGCGGGTCGCGGCCGCGGGGGCGATGCGGCTGCCAGGATCGATGGTAATCCCCTCGCTACCTCTTTCGCCCAGGAGGATCAGTCTGTCCTCGGTCGCGATGCGGTCCGCGAGCGCGCTCTGGCGGACGCTGCGGCTGATGCAGATCACTTGGTGGGCGCAGGCGCAGGCGATCTTTTCGCAGGCCATCAGCAGCCTCCGTTTCCAGGAACGGGTGGTTTCGTAGCGCAGGCCTCGCAGGGTGTAGACACGATGCGGCACTCCCGCGAGGCAACCCGCCAGACCGCCGAGGAAGCCCATTTTCGGGGTGCTCATATTGGTCACGGCAGGGCGCACCGAACGCAGGATGCGCCAGATCTGCCACAAAGCGCGAAGATCCGAGAGCGGGGCCAACTCCCGCTTCAGTGAAACGAACTGGAACCGGACACCTGGGAATTCAGGCAGAGTTTCCGCACCAGGCGGCGCCGGCCGGGGAGCGATCGCCACCACGTCAAGCCCCCGCTGTTGAACCGCGGCCAGGATCTCCGGCAGGAACTGCCGGACCGCAAACATGCTGTTCATGCCGAATGCCGCCACGGGCTTTCTTGATGGTTCGGACTCCTGCCCGGCTTCGGCTTTGCGCAGGACCAGCGAGAACGTTTCCGCCGCCTCGTCGCCGGCCACCATCCGGAACATCAGCAGCCAGAGGCGCCATAACGCGTGAATCGGGAAGCAGAATCGAAAGTAGTCGCTCTGGAAGTATGCGCGGCGATGTTCGGCGATCAGACCGTTGGATCGCGCCACGGCCTCCATCCGGGCGGGCGTACACCGGTTGTAATAGGCCGGGAAACCCTGCGACCGCCGCCTTTCGGGATAGATGCCAAACAGGATCGCTCGCTTGATTTTTTGGGGCAGAAGGAGATTGATCCTGGCATACACCGCATTTCGGGACGGCACGAAAATCAACGCCCGGCCGCCGGGCTTGAGGATGCTGGCGAGCGCCGCCAATGCGCGTTCGGTGTCGCGGACGTGCTCGAGGAGAGCCTGGCAGATCACCAGGTCCGCATCGGCCGATCCCTGGTAGCGGCTGATATCGGCACAGACACAATCGTCGTATCGTCCGGCTGGCGCCGCCGCCAATTCGTTGGGATCGATATCGATTCCGATCACGCGGAGACCCAGCCCGGCTTTGCACTCCGCGCTAATCAGCGGGTTCTTACCGCCGCCGACGTCATAAACGACCGAACCGGGTCTCACATAGCTGGGCACCAGGTCGTCGATGAAATCCAGGTTTCCATCGATGCGCAACTGGGCGGGGAGCAGGCGGTCGAAGCGCCGCGTCAGGCGTTCCTGGATGCCGAAGCACTTGCGGAAGGCTGCCGGTATCCCGCCAAATAGCGGCGTCAAACGGACTGGTGCTGGTTGCGGTTGCAATAGCGATCTCCTTACCAGGCGGGGGCATGTCGTATTGCCCTTAGCCCCCGGCATACAGATCTATCGGCGGAATGCGGCGGGAACTGAAGGCCCAATCGTTGGTCGAGCCGCCGTGTGCCGCGAGAATGCGTCGTCAGCAGGCTACGCAGGTGAACTTATCGGCAGGCTGGAGGCCCGGCACCGCCGTCGTCTGAACTCGCGAGAGAGCCTCCATCGCGGCATCCGACTGTTCGTCCAACTTGCGCATCAATGTTCGGTCTCGCACAGAACCTCTACCTTCAAAGGTCGCTCCAGCCACTCTGCCGTCGTTTGCCGGATGTGCTCGAAAAAGGCGCGGCGGCGCCGGTCCAGCACATCGTCGCGGTAATCCTGCGCTTTGGTCAGATTGCGAGCCGACATTTCGGCCATGCGCTGCGACGATCGGAGAACTTCCTGAATCTTCCCGGCCAGGGCCAGCACATCGCCAGGCGGCACGAGATCGGATGCGGGCAGCAACTCCGGAATCCCGCCCACCGTGGAACCGATGCACGGTAACGCCCGGGCCATGGCTTCGACCATGGCGCGCGGCAGTCCCTCGCAACGCGATGGCAGCACGAACAGGTCGGCGGCGTCCAGGCGAGCGCGGACGGCGGGACCGGCGGGCACTTGGCCGGCAAAGCGGACTCGCTCTTTCAGGCCAAGCGATTCCACGAGCTTTTCCAGTTCCGGACGGTGCTTGCCGTCGCCCACCATTTCGAGCGTCAAATCGAGTCCGGCCTCCACCGAGCGGCCCACCGCGCGGATCAGGATGTCGGGGGCTTTGTACATCTGCGCCAGCGACGCGATGGTGATCAGACGGAAGCGCTGGCGCGGCCCGCCGGGCTGCCTGCCGATGCACACCGCATCCTCTTCCGCCAGTTCCACGCTGGAGTAGTGCGTGGTGAACACGTTGGGCTCGCCCACCAGGGCATCCTCGGAGATCTCCACGTCGGACATGCCGGCGGAGTACCCCGCACAGGGGTAGCGCCGCTGCAGAGTGGTCTCCGTCACGTAGGCCACTCCACAAGCACCGTGGCACTGCCAGCGTAACTGGCGTGTGAACCACCACCGAAGGATGGGCCGCAAGGCGCAGCGCACCGACCCCGGCGCGAACACGTCGTAGGGATCGTTGACCACTTCCAGTCCGTAGGGGCGCTGGTCGCGCACCACCCACGGCTGCAGACAGCCGGCGATGTGCGAGCCGACCCGCATGATCACGGCGTTTTGCGCTCCCACCGCGATGCGGAGAGCCCGGCGAACGGGCAGCGCCTGGGCGAGATACTGCCAGGGTCCGAGATAATTCGGCACCGTCACGAACGCGACGCCGGGACCGTCGGCCCGGTGCCAGTCAGGCGCCGGGCGCGGCACGTCGTAGATGCGGGCCAGAACCTTCACGCGATCGAAAGCCGTGAGGTAGCGGGTCCAGAAGTCGTAAGCGTTGATGCCCTGCGTCCAGACCGCGCCGTCCGGCGTCCGCGCGAAACGATGTTCCAACGAAACTAAAACGTCCATCACGTTACTCCTCGTAAGCGGTGCGGCGGCGCACCTTTTTGGTGAGCAGTCCGGCCAGCGCTGCGGACTGCCCAAGCGCGTTTCCAGAACTGTGCAGCACCGACATAGTAAGGGACAGGAAAACACTCGACTCCGTGGCCACCCATGCGTTTGGCGGTGGCGGTTGGTTCTGATACCTCAAGAACCCTGACAACCGCCCGGACGCGGTCAAACACGGTCAAGTAGGGCTGCCAAAAGGAATAGGCATGAGGCCCCTGTGTCCAAAGCGAGCTGTCTGGAGTGTGGTAGTAGCGCTCTTCTATGGGTACTAAGACTGTCATCGTTCAGCCGACTCCTTACCTTGCCTGGTCCTCGACGGCGAAGCCTCTCTCATGTTCGTACCCTTAGAACGGTGCGCCGAATCCGACCCGTCGAATTCCGCTCGCGCGGAATTAGGCAAGAGGGAGGAAGGCGGCGACAAGACGCTAGTTTTGCAGGATGCGCTGTGCGTGCTTGCGGCCTCGGCGGTCAGCGAATGAGGCGAACCCCCTTCCCGGAGCAAGCGTCCAACACCGGTGGAAAAAACGGCATCGAGCCGCCCGGATTCCGTCCCGCGCTCCCTTCAACGCGCATGCCGTTCGTAGAGCCAAGCCGAACCGCTGGCAACCGCCGGACGCGCCGACTGGCCAGTATCGCGATCAACCAGATCGCGACGAACGGGACAAAGGCGGTCATCTGTACCACCAGCAACTGAGAACCAACCAGAATCGTGAGCAAGCGGACGATGCTATCCTTTGTCGCGTCGCCAACCCGGCAAATGACCGCCAGCAGCAATGGACCGATGATCAGCCCGGGCCAGCCGAAGTTGGCAACAGCTTCTTCCAGCCAACTGGTCGTGATGCCCCAGCCGAAGTTGCGCACTGGAAGCCGCAGGGCAGCGGCCGTGGCGTATGTGGCGTATGGCCACGGCTTTTCGGGCCACATCTTGCGGGGCACCAGCATCGTGGCATCGAACAACAGACTTTGCATTCGGTGCTCCAAAATGGGCTCGGAATCGCGGTGAATCTCCGCGTAGAGACTCAGTCGGATGACGTGGTCCCTGCCGTAATCCAGTCTCATGTTGTCGTACCTCTGGCCACCGTCCGCCGCGTCGAAACTGCGTATTTCGGCTTGGTAAGACGTTGAGAAAATCCAAAATGCGATTGCCATGGCCGGTGCAAGAACCATGAGAGTCCTTTTTCGGAGGGCTCCTCGCAACCATAGCGCGCTTCCAAACAGCACGATAACAAGCAGTACCACAGAGCGTTTGCCATTCACCCATGCCGCCAGTACCGCAAACGGCAACACATAACAGCAGGTGAACTTCAACCGCCGCTGGGAGAACAACAACGCGGCTCCGGCGATGATGCTCGTCATTATGAGTGCACCGAATATCGTCTGATAGGCGACTTCCTCTGCGGTGAAGCTGCCGCGCACCACTGCGGCGTACTCGAAGTAGATTCGAGGATTGGGCGCCAGATACAACGCCACTAGCGGGCTTATGAGCGCCATGTGGAGCGTAATCTGTCCCTGCCAGGAAAGATGGCGAAGGGAAGCCGATGCACTGGACTTGCTGGAGTCCGCCTTCGAGTAACTCTTTGACCTGCCGCAGTACCACCATATCACTGGACAGGCGGAAACATAGAGGCAATATACCAGACCGGTCAGCCCGTCCGCCGCGGCTATATCGAAGCCGCGCCACACTTGATAGTTGGGCTTGCCGAAGACGTGGTCGAGCAGCAGCGGCACGCCGCAAAACACGAAATGAGTGATGAAGAGGGAGGAAACAGAATCACGTTTTCGTGACAACAGGTTCTGCACTCCCTTTGCCGCCCACGCGAACAGCCAGGCAAATGTGACGATGTCGAGAATGGCCCTGAGGCTGTCGTCATTGAGTATCATGGTCAGGATTTCGCGAAACCAGCATTTTCAAGGGCCGCACCATAAAGCGCATACAGGCCATCGATCCCATGGGAAATATTGAAACTGCTACTCTCGACGGCGGCCAGCGCCTCGGCCCGACCGGGATCTGGCCGCGATCGAGATGCAAGCACGCAGTCGGCCCAGTGGCCGCAGTCCGCTGCCAGTGAGACCCGGTGGATCAACGTCGGCACGACATCTGCCTCGCTGGGAATCGCATCCGAGACGACGCACGGCAACCCGGCTGCCTGAGCTTCCACTAACGCCAACCCAAGGCCCTCATGTAGCGAGGGGAATACAAACACATCCATGGCCGAGAGCAGATCCGCCACATCCTCGCGCACGCCGGTGAGAATGACATGATCACCGATACCCAAGTCCCGAATTCGCTTTGCCAACACCTGGCGCAAGGGACCGTCGCCAACCAGCAACAACCGTGTTCCAGGTTGCCGGCGAACCACCTCCGCCACAATTTCCAGGAGCAACATATGGTTCTTCGGTGTGTCGAAGCGGCCCACATGGCCGATGACAAAGTCCTCCGCGCCGATATTCCACGCGGCCCGCGCCGCAGCTTTTCCCGGAGGGCGGTGGAATGGGGCCAAATCGACTCCGCAGAACAGGACCCGGCTGCGGGGGTCTCCGCTCCAGCCAGCACCAAAGAGTGAACGCCCCGCCTTATCGCTGGCGGCCACCAAGTGAGTGGCATGAGCCCGGATGCTTCTCTTCATGACCTGCAAGTAACAGCGTCTCGCCAAACCCGCGCCGCGGTCCAGTCGCGCCGTATCGCTATGGCTGTGCGCGATGCGCAGCGGAACCGACGCTCGCCGGGCCAGCCATAGCATGTAGCCGCTGAAGTGGTGAACGTGGCTATGGATGACATCATACGGACCAAACTGGTTCAGCAACTGGCAGATCTTCCTGCCATAAGCTGGCGAGTGCAACGATTCAAGACAGCGGATTAGCCCGGCCTTCCGATCCCCGATCTCTTCGTCAAAAGCGCAGGGCCGGCCAGTATGAACCAGAAAGTCCATTTGTACCCGTTTGGGATCGAAATGCCGCAATACGTGCATCAGCCAGGTTTCGACGCCACCGCGATTCATAGCTCTGACAACGTGGAGGACGCGCCTGGGCCGCTCACTCATTTCAGTTTCTCGATCTCAGCGTCATAGTACGCCGGCTCGCGGTTCTCCACCGCGAAATCGAACTGTGTTCCGCGGGGGCATAGTGCCTTGTAAGCGTTCATGATTACCGTCCCGGCACCCCCGCAGTTCATCGCCCGAAGCACGTGGATCACCCTGCCAGGCGCATTGGGGGTCTCACAACGTGGCGGGAGGCAGACGGGCGGGACGCTGATAGTTGCGGACATCTCCCGGACGGTCATGCGGCCTCCGCGATCCGCGGCCCGTCAGTCCGTAGTCCGGACCGGCCATGCCTTTGGGTTCGACGATTCCGCCAGCGGTGACTGACGGCGTTGGCCCAGAGCGCGACGGCTGGCCCCATCAACCCGACGATTATGGTCAGCCAGCAGGCGGCGGAACGGGGGTATGCCTTCACCGAGAGAATGCCCGCCGCGGCTGCTTTCAGCCTGAGGTCTGCCATTGCGTAACAAATTGACAGGCCTCTCAGCACCGCCCTATGGCGTGCCGGCGCCAGATCGCGAAGCGTGTCACCATGAGCGCATAGCACGTGCTCCCAATCGTCGGCCTGATCCAACGCCCTGCTCCGGGCTGTTGAGGCATCTCCCACTGGAAAGAGCGTGAGGCGGGCGGAAGAATCCGTGTGCTGAAAGGCAACCCGCTCGGGGACGAGGCGGGACACAAAATGGCGGGAGAAATCCAGGTTATAGGAAAACTCCAGTGCGAAGCTTTCTGGCATCATGCAAGTGTCAAAACAGGACCGTTGCGTGACCCAGAGCGCATCGCTTTGTTTGACGAATTGAATCCAGCGCAACCACTCGCGATACCCCAGCTTCAGGTTGGGCGGCAGTGGATCGGGGGAGATCCGCCCATCGTCGAACTCGTACATAAATCCCAGGCGGCTCACCGCCGCCAGCTCCGCCAACGTCTCGCGATAGATCCGCGTCAGGCAGTGCGGCAGGAGTTCGTGATCGCTGTCCAGGAAGACAATCCAGGCTCCGGACGAGACGCGGACCCCGCTGTTCCGGGCGGGACAGACACCACGGTTCCTGGCGTGCCGGACCAGACGAATCCGCGAATCGGAAATTCGTTCGATCGCCTGTGCCGTGCCGTCTGAAGAACCGTCGTCGACCACGCAGATTTCAAAATCGCGGAAGTCCTGCGTGAGGCAACTGTGGATTGCGCGAGTGACCTCGCGCTCCCGGTTGAACGCCGGTATCACGATGCTGAAGTACGGTTTCTCATTCATTGGTAGACCATCCTTGCGGGATCGAGCGCGGACGCAAGGCCCCTCCTACGTACTACCCACGCGTACAAAACGGCGGAGGAGCACCACGCCATGAGGTAAGAGAAGGCGAGACCGCATGCGCCATGGCGTGTGATCGTGAGATTCGACGCGAAGACCAGAACTACCGTCCAGACCGCAAAAATGGCCAGTTGCATCCACAGGCTATTTCCGGTGAAGATGACCTGGTATAAGCTGGAAGCCACCACCTCGGTGACCGCCGCGGACGACATGAGGACGATGAGTGCCGTTGGTCCGACGAATGCCTTGCCGAAGAGCAGGAACACATGCCGCCCCTCCAGCACAATGACTCCTGCTATCAGAAGGGAGATCAGGGCGTTGGCGGCGACAACCATCCAGAAGGTTCGCCTGTAACCCGCCCGATCGCCTAGCGCGGACATGTGGTTCAGCAGTGGGGACGCTACCCGCGCAGCCAGACCCGGGATCAAGACGATCATCAGCCGCATGCTATTTGCGGCATTGAACAAAGCCAGTTCGGCGTAGCCATTGCGTTTCACCAGGAGTACGCTACACCACCAGATGGCGCCCGCACCGATGATGCCCGAAGCTGTGGACGGAAGTGAGAAGCGGCTGAGCGCGGAACGCTGTTGCCAAGCCCCGCGATAGCGAATGGGGACGTTTCTCACCCTTCCCTCTTGAGTCAACGCAACCTGGCACATGGCCCAAAGCAGAAAGGCGCTCATTCCCTGTGCCAAAACAGCGCCCCGAAGCCCCAGCCATACGCTCAGTAACCACACCGCGGATAACGTTACCAGCCCGCAAGCTGCATTGATCACGGCGATTCTCCGAAAAGCCTCCAAGCCAATCAGAGCGCCCATCTGGTATCCGTTCAGAGTGACAAAGAACAGGTAGACTGCACTGATCCGTACGGCGGCCGGTTCAAGATGGGAGCCACCGCTTTGAATCGCCAATGAGGGAGCGAATACGATCAGCGCCGCACAGAAACAAACGGCCGCAAGCAACGCCGCCATCGAAGAGAGTCCGAGAATCCGGCCGGCTCTTTCCGGATCCGTGGTGCGGTATTCGGAAACATATTTGGTGGCGGTGACTCCTAGCCCGAGGCAGGCGAGGCTGGAAAACGCCACCACCGTGCCTTGCACCAAGGCCAACTGGCCGTAGGATTCCTTACCGAGAACTCTCGCGGCTACAACCGACCCCAGGAACGAACATCCCTGTCCCATGATGCTGCCGGCCACCGCCCAACTCACGCCCTGCAATAGACGGCGAGGTCCGGATAAGGCGCTCGGGCGTGGAACTATTGCGGAGGCGCCGGCTCCCGCCGGCGGCTCCGCAACTGCCTGCTCGGGCATGGTGGCTTGTCCCATCATGAGCTCACTTCTCCACTAGCAACGTCGTTGTAGTGCTTGTAGTAGTTGGAGTTGTAGTGATAGTAGTAGTAGTTATCGCTGCTATCGGCGCGGACTTCGTTCAGGACGATCCCGACCACGTTGGCCCGCAGGCGTTTGAGGG
>ODAK010007374.1_pt1 | contig 11039 bp, 10 predicted proteins | sample 1539591 | NCBI WGS metagenome assembly ODAK01 (sample SAMEA3539303, study PRJEB22396) | soil metagenome | biome: tundra; feature: field; material: soil | place: USA | collected 2010-05 | depth 0.15 m | reverse complement strand
AGCGCTGCCCTCGCACGGCAGAGGTCCGGGGTTCGAGTCCCCGCCGGTCCACGTCCCTTCTTTCTCAACGGTTTCGCGCCGCGAGACCTCTACCTTCGTCGCGAAACGGCCCTTACCTTCACATTTCTGGGTGAGCAGCCCGGCCCCGGATCCAGCTGGGCTCTCACGGGTCACCCTCCCTGACCGCTGCGTACCTTGTGGGCTCGGCATTCACCAGACGCTACGAGGCCGACGGCGTCCAGGGTGGGAGAGCGTCAGACCAGTCAAATGGCCCGCACACAGCGCGCGAAGCAGAACGACGCGCCCACGTTGCCAGATGTGGTGAAGGTCTTGGCGCCGATCGGGCGCTTTTTCCTCCGCTTCATAGGCGCCCCATAAGAGTTGCCAGGTGGCTGGTGTCGAAGGGGTCGCTCGCGCCTGCACGGGACAGCGAGCCCGTGACGTAGCCGCTACAACTCATGACCACTCGGTCGCAGCGTTGGGGGCCCCGGCTAGGCTGACTGTCGCCGATGCGTCTGGGCACCCGAACGTTGGCCTTGCCGTCCGCCGCTGCGGGCTGGATGCACGTGGTCGCTGCGCAGCTAGCCGGTGGTTGGCGCGCGAGCGTTGGCCGACACGAGCCGTCGACTGAGAGGTGCACACGTCGCTGGCCGGCGCTGCGGGCGCAGCCGAACCTGAGTTGTCTGAGCGAGGCGCGGTGGGACGGCAGGGGCGTCTCTGGCCGCAGGGCTCAGTCGGGCTTCCCCACTCTGATTCTCTCTGCTGACCACCACCGCGACCCGCATGGAGGGCAAGCCATAGAGCTCGGGAACGCTCACACGGCTTGGGGTTGGTGGCCTAGATAGATGGCCCAACCACCCGAATCGCCCCAGACGGTGGGCCGGCAGCATGATCCCCGAGAAGGCTTCTCTCGCTCAGTCCCGTGGCAGCTTCTCGTCGCCCGCCTCATTATCTTCCTCGAGGCTGCGGTCTTCGCCGTGCCCACAGGTCTTCTGCTGTTTGTCATCGCCGTCGGCGTCTTTGACCAACAGAGTCTTTTTGCGACTGGCAACGGCGTATGGCTGGCCCTCCTCTTGCTCCTACCCTTCGGCAGCGCAACAGCTCTGGCCATCGTCGCGGGTAGGGCAGTGGTGTTTCGGAGATGGGCGTACTTCGCCGCAGCGGCGATCCAAATCGTATCGTTGGTTTTCATCCTTGCGCTCCACCTGACGCAGCTGAACACGCAGACGGCGGTGTTCAACACGGGGGCTCTACCGCTGTATGTGCTGGTTGTGCCGCTTTCGGTCCTCACACTTCTGCTGACGCCTCCCGCCCGCCGCGCAGTTCTCCGTCGATCAGGTGCACCGCGTGTGCGGCGGCCTCGGCATCCCTGGCGCTGGGTCGCCGGGTGCGGTAGCGCTGCGGTGATCCTCGTCGCCTTATTGGTGGCTGTCAGTGGAGAAACGGGTCAGACAGGCCATTCCTACACCGCCGCACAACTCAACCAGGTGGCGGAGGTGATCGGCGCACCCCCTGGGTTCCAGAAGGAAGCGACCTCGGAAGAGGGCGGTGGATTCGCTATCTACAACGTGTTCGTGACGTACACGGGGCAGGACAGCACGGACGACCTGGTTGCCTGGACGGTGAGCCGACTTCGATCTCTGGGCCTCGCACCTGAATCCTTTGATGCGGGGCAGAACGGGGTGGAGGTGAGTGGGGGGAGTGGTGAGGTCACCACGTTCTGCGGTGGCCTTAACTTGGCCTTCTACCTGAACCAGCAAGACGAGAACGGGGCCTTCGTCATCGAAGCCTGGGAGGGGGGAGGCACGTCCGCGTGTCCCGCTACTCTCTCGCCCTGATCCTGCCGGCGGGCGTCAGTGACGTGAACGCCAAGGCCGCGGCACAGCGGGCTTATAGTGAGGGGGCGCGGCTCGCGGCGGGTGTCGATCGCTGGCGGTGATTCGCGGCCCTATCGTCGCTCCAGTCCGGGCGACCACCGAAGGGACGGAACATCCGTCTCAGCCGGTGCGTTAATGGGGCGTGCGCCTGATCCGCGGATCCAAGGCTTCGCTTGCCATCGTGACGGTGGTGCTGGCCGGCTGCGGCAGCGCGGGGACGTCCTCGGGGACGCTCCCGACGCTGAGTGACCAGACCGTGCTCCAGCTGGCGCTGGCCGCCTGGGCGGACTTCCCTGTCAACGCCTCGCCGCGACCACTGGTGCTGCCCGACTGGGCGGACCAGCAGCCCCCCGCCGGAATATTGAGCGTCTCCAACGTCGACCAGCTCGGGGAGGGGGCGATCGATCCGCCGCCCACCCTGCCCTCGACCCCGACCGAGGCCGACGGCTACCGGCTGATCACCGCCGGGCAGGCCTTCCGCGAGCTGAGCTCCGGCAACGGCCGGTCGCCCGGCGCGACCCGGATCCAGACCACCTCGGTCACGCTCGGCACGGCCACCTTCTACGACGACCGGGGTGCTGCTGTCCGGCTTCCCGTATGGGTGTTCACCTTCAGCGGCGGCGTCACCGGTTCGGACGACGTGCTGGCCGTATCGCCGCCGAGCCTCTACCCGATCCCGCCTCCGCTGACCATCAGCTCCGGGCTGAGCCTGATCTACTCGGCCGAAGTCTCGTCGAACGGTCGGACCCTCACTGTGGACTCGGCTGGACCGCCCGCCGGCACCGGCCCCTGCGACGCCCGGTATAGCCTCCGGGTGGCATCCTCAGCCACCGCGGTGGCCATCGGCGTCGACGTGCAGCCGAACCCCGCGCCGAGCGATCAGGTCTGTGCCGTAATGGCGGGGCCCGCCAACCTCACCACCGTGCTGGCCGCGCCGCTCGGCGCGCGGGTCGTCGTCACCGTTCAGGCTCAGCCCGTCGAGGTCACCGAGAGCTCGTGAGAAGGTTCCGCCCCAAAGCACCTTGACGAGTTTGCTGGCGTTGCTGGACACCTGGCGCTACGTTCGCGGGATGGCCGCAAACCGCCTCTCAGGCGCGGGGGAGCCAGGTCGCAGCGACAACGTCGGGCGCCACAAGTCGCAGGACCCCTGAGCTCAGTTGATAGAGGCCAGCGTGCTGCGCTGTTCCGCCCACCAGGGCCACCTGGGTCCCCGAGGGGTCGATCGCCAGGGCGTCGATGCCCAATGCCGCGTCGGGGTTGGGCTGGTTGAGCAGGGTGGAGATGACGCCCCCGGTCGAAGCATCAAGCGCAACCACGGCCGTGCCGGCGGTGACGTCCGGGTCACTGATCCCGGCCCACAAGTACGGCTCAAGGGCGACGATGCTGCCGTCAGGCCGCTCTACGGGGTCGCTGTACCGGCCTCCGGGTAGGCCGTCGCTGCTGAATCGCCCGACATCTCGAGGATTCGCAGGTCCAACCGCTTGGTCGGTGTCGAGGATCTGGACGCCGCTGAAGTTGCCATTCACACCTCCGAGCACGAGGTGGCGCCCGTCCGGCGCCCACTCGAGGCTTAGCAGCTGCGGCGGCGCTCTGCCCGCGACGGGGGTGGTGGTGATCACGTCCCACGTGCGCCGCCTACCCGAGGCGAGGTCTTCCACCGTGATCGTGTCCGGGGAGCAGGCGGGCCCTGAGTAGTCGATGTAGGCGAGCTGGCTGCCGTTGGGGCTGATCGTGGGAGCCGACGCGAACTCCGCGACGACCCTCACGAACCCTGACTGCAGGTCCACGTCGACCACCAGGTTCGACGCGCAGGTGGTCCCGACTATCGTCGACGCATACATCGTATCCCCGGGGGGGGCCACCGCGATCTGCGCACCGATCGCGGTGGCCAGCGACGGGGCGATGGTGACGCTGCGCAGCACCGCCCCCGTCGATGCGGAGAGGACCTCGACGCTGTCCCCAGACACCGCGACGAGCTCTGTGCTGGGGGAGGCACCCAGGCCGGGCGGCGCGGAGCCGCACGAAGCGGCGAGACAGGAGACGACCACCGCGACAGTGGTCGCGTGCGGATTCACGGTGATAAGACGCTACCAGGCCCCCAGTGGTTCCGGTCGCGTTGGCCGCTAGATCACTTCAGTCGATCGAGATGTTCAACGAGCCCCGCCCGCCGCCGGCTCCCGGACCGCTTGGCCATCCCGCTTGATCGACGCGTTGTTGGAGCTGGAGGGATGGAGACGCAGAGTGGTCAGCCAGCCTTGCGCGTCGCATCGCTGAGGGCCTGGCGGACCCAATCGGTGCGCGACGTGCCGGTCTTCTCGGCCGCCTGACGCACCGCCTGGTCGAGCTCACGAGAGATGCGCACGCGCAGAAGGGGCGACTCTCCAGACTCCGAGAGGGAGGGGCGGCCTCGCCGGCGCGCCTGGTGAAGCGCGTCTGCGACCGCCTCGGAGACGTAGCGATCATCGATGACGCGACCCTTACGGTCGCGCAGGGTCTCGCTATCGGGGACGTCGGCGCCCAAGTGGTAGCTCGCCCGCTTCGCCATCGGCGTCAACCCTGTAGCCCTGTTGGCATGACGTGGATGACGACGACGGCATCGGGTAGGTCCAGCGCCACGATCTCCAGTTCCAGCCCCCGGTCGTCTCTGCCCACCCAGACCAGCCGTGCGTCGAGGTCTCCGCTTGCCGGAATGCGGACCGGCGCGGTGGTGGTGATCACGTGCATCGCATGAGCCTTCCCGATCCGATGGCGCCGCGCTGAGCGGAACCAGCGGATCTCACGTTCAGCCATTATTGTAGCACAGAAATTGGCCGTGGTGATCGTGGCCGAAGCCGCCGGCGTCGGACCTCAGCGCACGCATTGTCGGCGATGCAGGCGTCGAAGCCGTCATCGGTGGCGGAATCGGCGGTCAGCACAAGGAGCAGCCTGACGTCACCGTCGGCGCGCGAGTGAGGGACGGAGGGGGGAGCCTGGATGAACCGGCTGATGCGTTTCCTGCACCCCAGCCCCATCGCAGCCCCACTCTGGGTGCACTTCGCATAGGAAACAGGTCCATCGGCCCCTTGACGGGTCTCCGAGTTCAGATTTGCACCACTGCCCTCGCACGGCAGAGGTCCGGGGTTCGAGTCCCCGCCGGTCCAGGGCCCTTTCTTCTCAACGATTTCTCGCCGAGAAGCCTCTACCCTCGACGCGGAGCGGCCCTTACCTTCGCATTCTGGGATAAGCAGCCCGGCCCCGGATCCAGCTGGGCCTTCACGGCTCACCCTCCCTGACGGCTGCGTGCCTTGCGGGCTCGGCATTCACCGGACGTTACGTGGCCGACGGCGTCCAGGGTGAGAGAGTGTCAGACTGGTCAAATCGCCCGCACACGCCCTCAGGTCACCGGGCTTCGGTGTCTGAGGGGTCCCTGGCGGTACCCGTCGGCCCTACCCCGCAGCGGCTTTTCCTTCAGGTGCCTGCGCCACGTGCCCTGATGCAGGCGGCCGTCCGGAGAAGCGGCGACCCATTGACGCGAGGGCGACGGCGAGGAGCTCTCGCAGCTAACGTAGTGTTTCTTGGACGCCCGCCCCAACACCAAGACGAGGATGACCGGATGGCGCACGTTCGCGTATGTAACTTCTCGATCTCGCTGGACGGGTTTGGTGCGGGGCCAGATCAGGATGCGGACAATCCGCTGGGTCGTGGCGGCACGAGGCTTCACGACTGGATCTTCCTGACCGGCTCCGGGCGAAGCATGCGGGGCCAGGCAGGCGGGGAGACGGGGGTGGACGACGAACTGGTTGGCCGGCGCTACCAGGGAGTGGGCGCCACCATCATGGGCAGGAACATGTTCGGACCGGTGCGCGGCCTCTGGGGTGACAGCCAGTGGGTCGGCTGGTGGGGGAGCAACCCGCCCTTTCACCATCCCGTCTTCGTCCTCACCCATCACCCCGGCCGTCGCTCCAGTTGGAGGGTGGCACGACCTTCCACTTCGTTGACGCCGGAATTGAGGCCGCGCTCGCACAGGCGCGAGAGGCCGCGCAGGGCAGGGATGTCGTGGCGGGCGGTGGGGTGGCAACGATCCGTCAGTACCTGCGAGCCCGACTCATCGATGATCTGCACCTCGTGCTCGTCCCGCTGCTGCTCGGCGGCGGGGAACGTCTCTTTGAGAATGTTGACTTGGGCCCGGAGGACTACGAGTGTGTCGAGCGGATCTGCTCGCCCTCGGTGATCCACGTGCGCCTCGCCAGGCTGACGTCGACGTCACGCTGACCGGCGCCTTCCAAGCAGGAGGTCGCGGGTTCGAGCCCCGCCTCCCGCTCCACTTCTCGATTTCGAGTTGAGTCGCCAGCTTCCGATATGGAGCCTCCAGGATTCCCGGTCTGTTCCCCTCAGTGAGGGTCTGCGCGGTGTTGCCCAGGCGAGACCTGTGCACTTTTCGTGCCCATCTCAGGGTGGTACCATAGGTGGTACCATACCTCCATGACCAAGACAACGGTGTACCTCCCCGATGAGCTCAAGCGAGCCGTCGCGCGGATCGCGGCTGAATCGGGTCGTTCCGAGGCCCAGGTCATCCGCGAGGCCATCGGTGCGCTGGCCAGGTCGGTCGAGCGCCCGCGTCCTAGCGGGGGCCTGTTCGACGGAGGGGGCGACGGCCTCGCACGGCACGTCGACGAAGCGCTGGCCGGCTTCGGTGAGCGCTGACCGGTGCTGATCTGCGACACCAGCGGCCTCCTCGCCTACTTCGATCGCCAGGAGCCCGACCATGGCCAGGTGCGTCGCACCGTGGATGGGGACATGGGCCCCTTCGTGGTTTCTCCTTACGTGCTCGCCGAGCTGGACCACCTACTGGCCACCCGCCGGGGTACGAGGGCCGAGCTGGCCGCTCTGACCGAGCTCTCCGGCGGAGCCTGGGAGCTGCCGGCTCTGGAGGTTGCCGACGTCCGCCGGGCGCGCGACCTGATCGACCGCTGCGTGGACCAGGAGATAGGACTCACCGACGCGTCGCTGGTGGTCCTGGCCGGCCGCTATCGGACCGACCGCGTGCTCACCCTTGACCGCCGCCATTTCTCCGTGCTCCGCACTGTCGGCGGCGGCGCCTTCTCGCTCCTGCCCGGATAGCTTCGGCGAGCTGCGCATCGGTTCAGCGGGCACCGCTTCGTTGCTGTGACGCCCGGGGTGCGCTCCGCACAGGAAACAGGTCGAATGGCCTCTTGGCGGCTCCCCTGAACTCAGAATCTCACCACTGCCCTCGCACGGCAGAGGTCCGGGGTTCGAGTCCCCGCCGGTCCAGTGCCCCATCAGGCAGGCCTGATGGGGGCCCCTCATTCTGATAGGGGCTCGCCGCCCCTCGCCGGTCGGGCCAAGCCCGACTCGGCTCACCCCGCCATGCGGGCGGGCCGCTGGGAATTCTCGCTGGGTGCCGGTTGCGGGCGAAGAGCCGACATCGCCGGTCCGCCAACGGCTGACACTAGCCGATTTCATCTCAGCACCACCCCCCGCGGCGGGGCGGCGGGTTTGGTCAGCTCTCCGTGTCTCCGCCGTGTTACGGCTCTTCGCCAAGACCGGTGGAGCGCGGTCCTCTCCATTCCCGGGGGATGACCATGAAGCCTGGGGGAACTGGATCCGGCCTCAGGGAGGCGCGGCCCGTGAACGGTGAGGGGCAGGGTGACCATCTGAAGATCGGGGTGCTGTCGGCGCTCGCCTCCGGCAGCTACATGTCCCGGGTGACCGCCGGGGCCGTGGCCGCGGCCGAGGCGGAGGGAGCGCGGGTGGTCCTCGTCCAGACGCTCGATCTGCGCCTATTCGGAGCAGGCTCCGAGGCCGGTGACCAGGCCGCTGAGGCTGGCGCGGCGTATCTCGGCGTCCGTGCGCCGACAGGGCCTGACGCGGTTACCCCGACGTTCATGGTGCGGACCGGCTGGGACCACCTCTCCGGCTTCCTCGTCGTCACCAACGCGGTCGACCTCCGGTACCTTGAGGCGCTTCGCGAGGCGGGTAAGCCGGTCGTGATGCTCAACCACGAGGTGGAAGGCTTCTCCTGCCCGGTGGTGCGGCCGGACAACCGCGCCGGGATCTCCCAGGCCGTCGCCCATCTCGTCGGCCACGGGCACCGACGTATCGCCTTCGCCGGCTGCTTGATCCAATCCGACATCCGAGAGCGGCTCGACGCCTACCGCGAGGCGCTCGTCGAGCACGGCATCGAGCCCGACGAGAGCTTCGTCTTCGAGGCCACCGACAACCTGGAGAGCGGCGGAGAGGTGGCCGGACTCAGGATGCTGACGGCGGGTGTGCCCTCCACCGCGGTGGTGGCGGCAACCGACCTCACCGCGCTGGGGATCATGCGGTCACTGCGAGCCGCCGGGATGATCCTCCCCGGCGACCAGGCGATCACCGGTTTCGATGATGTGGAGGCCGCCTCATCGGTGCGCCCGGCCCTCTCCACCGTGGCCCAGCCGTACGAACGGCCCGCGCAGCTCGCAACCACCCTGCTCATCAGCATGATCCGGGGAAAGCCGGAGCCGGATGGGACGCGGCTGGTCCCCGGCGATTTCATCGTCCGGGAGTCGTGCGGCTGCAACGCCGGCGGGGCGGTCGAAGGCCTGGACGAGCTCGACCCGGAGCTCCACCCGACGCCGCGCGATCGGCTCCGCTTTCGGCTGGGGCGCACGCTGCTGGGGAAGGAGCCGCCCACCGCTCAGCAGGCAGCGGCTCTCGACCGAGCCGTCAAGCTGCTGGCGGGAGGCGCCGAGCATCGGATGCAGCGGGGCCAGCTGGGGGCGGACGGCCTGCACGCTGCCGCCCAGGCGCTCTACTCCGTCAGCCCCAGGTGGACCACTCTCGCCGCGACCGTCGCCTGCCTGCGGCGCTACCAAGACGAGGTGATGCCAAGCCCCGCTGCCGCCGCCCGCGCCGCCTTCGACTCCAGCCTCGTCGGCTTGGTGATGGAGCTGTCCCGGGCGGTGATCCAGCAGGAACTCAACGCCCGCACCGCGCTGAACCTGGCCATGATGCGAGACCACCAGCTCGAGATGGACCTGCTCCTGCCCGGCCCGGGGAAGCTGGGATCTTTGGAATGGCTCTCGCACACCCCGGCTCGAACCGGCTGCATCGGACTGTGGTCGCAAGCGGCTCCAGGGGCCGGGGGGGCCGAGAAGCTGTTGGACATCGTCAGCGCCGAGATCCCGGATGCAGGGGGGCTGCGCCTCCCCACCCAGCTCCGTCCCGGGGAGTTCCCCCCTGCGGCGATGCTCGACCAGGTGCAGTGGGAGCCAGGCGAGTTCGCCGTGGTCCTCCCCGCCAAGACCGCCAGCGCCGACCTCGGCCTGGTGGCCATGATCACCACTCTCGACTCCATCCAGACCCCCGGTCGCGATCGACTCTTGGAGACCGCGGCCCAGCTCAGCGCCGCTATCGAGCGGGAGGCGATCACCGAACGGCTGCAGCGGACCAACGCCGACCTCGCCACCTTCAGCCACGCGATGGCTCACGATCTGCGCAACCCTCTGGCGACCATCTTGATGTGGGCGTCGCTGGCGCGGTCACGGGCCGGCCCCCACGACCAGGCCGAGCCGGTCCTGAAGATCGTCGACCAGATCAAGGAGGTGGCGACCTTCTCCAACGAGCTGATCACCGACCTGCTGCGGTACGCGGAGCTGGACCGCGCGGCGGCGCCGGCCGAGCCGGTCGACCTCAACCTGGCCGCCGGCCGGGCCCTCGCCTCTCTGGAGGCGGTGGTGGTTGAGAGCCGGGCGGTCGTCGAGACCACCGACCTGCCCACCGTGCAGGGCAGCTTCGCCGAGCTCGAGCTGGTTCTCCAGAACCTGATCGCCAACGCCGTCAAGTACCGTTGCGCCCGGCCTCCGCGGGTCCGGATCGACGCCACCCGCACCGGCTCGGCATGGGTCGTGCGATGCCACGACAACGGCATGGGCATCCCCGAAGACATGTGGCAGACGGTCTTCGAGCCATTCGTGCGCGGTCGCAGCTCGACCGAGGGGAGCGGGCTGGGGCTGGCAACCTGCCGGCGCATCGTCGAGGGGTTGGGCGGCTGGATCCGCGTCGAGGCGAGCGGGGAGAATGGGACGACCATCGCCGTCGGGCTTCCCTACGACCCCGGGCCAGGCATGTCTGACGGTCGTGGCGGGGGGGCTGCACTCGGTGCGACGGGCGTCGGTTCCGGGGCTGGATCAGAGCCTGGCCGGCACGCGAAGCCGAAGCCGCGCCGCCCAGAACGGCCCGTCTCCCATCCCTGACGGCGCGGGCGGCAGCATCTGGGACACCATCAGCGCTTGGATCAAGTCTGACCTCGCCAACCGGCTGGTGCTGTGGCACTGGTTGTGACCGATGGCCAGGAGGGACCAGTTGCACGTTGCCGTCGGCCCGCGACTGCTGCCTGACCCAGGTCATGGCCCTGCCGCTCATCGTCCACTGGGTAGCCTTGGAGCAGACGCGCGATGAGGCGACTCACCACGCTCCTGCGCCCTACCCCCATCCCAGCCCCACCCGGGGCGCACTCCGCATAGGAAACAGGTCGATCGGCCCTATGACGGCTCTCCCGAGTTCAGATTTGCACCACTGCCCTCGCACGGCAGAGGTCCGGGGTTCGAGTCCCCGCCGGTCCAGGGCCCCACGCGGCAGGCCGCATGGGGAGCCCCTTTCAATCTCAGAGGGTCTCGCCGCCCCTCGCCGGCCCGGCAAAGCCGGGCTCGGCTCACCCCGCCATGCGGTCGATCCCGCGGGAATCCTCGGCGGGTCCCGGCTGCGGACGGAGGGTCGACGCCGCCGGTCCACCAACGGCTGACATCAGCCGATTTCATCTCAGCACCACACTCCTGGCAGGCTTGTAATATGTATGCCTCACTCATATAATGGCCAAATGACACAGACCATTGACACCAAGTTGAAGATCGAATCGTGGGACGAGCAGCCTATCAGTGAGTTCGCAGACGGCACCAAGATCAGCAAGGCCGACGTGATCTTGAACGGGGAGGGGGTCGTCACAGCAGGCCGGTCTCAGTCGCTGCTCTTCTACCGCGCCGATGGCACGAGCGCCTTCGTGGTGCTCATGCGGGTCGAAGCGACACTGGACGGTCACTCCGGTGCCTTCGTGCTCTCCGGGACGGGCGGCTACGACGGGACGACGGCCAGGCAGGAGCTGGCGATCGTCGACGGATCCGGATC
>ODAK010007373.1_pt1 | contig 11039 bp, 8 predicted proteins | sample 1539591 | NCBI WGS metagenome assembly ODAK01 (sample SAMEA3539303, study PRJEB22396) | soil metagenome | biome: tundra; feature: field; material: soil | place: USA | collected 2010-05 | depth 0.15 m | reverse complement strand
AGCTGATGCGGCCAGCGTAGGCCCATGACCGCAATGTCCAGACGGAAAGGTTTAGGGTTTGAGCTGCTTCCTGAACAGTCAGCAATTTGTGTTGCGTTTGGGTTCTCATGTTTGCAGTATCGCGGTAATCAGCAGTGCCATGTTGATTTATTTGTTGCAATTTGTATTTCTTAAGTGCATCATGTTGTTGAGGAGCGTTGATGCCTTCTTTCAGCACCGGCAAGTCCCAAACAGAATTCCTCAGTTTGAATGGTCACCCGGCGCCTCTACGCTCCATCGAGCCTCCAGGATGCGAAGGGGCACGCTCCTGCCTCTCATTTGTTCTGAAGACACTGGCCGGCGGTGACTCCGAAGTGGTTCAGCAGGAAATGCGAAAGGCTCGTCGCATGATGCAATCCAATCCGGAAGCGATTTGGGCCGTGTTGGCTAACGCAAAACAGTTGAGTGTTTCCGAACGTAGCATGGTTTTAGTAATGCAAGGGCTTGCCGATCACTGGATTGATTCGGGCAAGAACGCGTCAGATCGCGCTGTCGACACTCCTTCGGAGCGGAATGTTGAGGACATTCCGAAGGGTCATACATTGTCGTTGGCTCAATGGATTCGCTCTGAGTTCTTGAATTTACACCCCCGTTGGCAAGAAATGAGACGAGACGGGACTATTGGATTCGCAGACTATCCACCTAGTCCTGACAGCGTGTTCTCGGATGGGAATACCTCGGACAAGTCCCTAGAGAATTTTGGGAGAGAGACAGCCCATTACTGGTTTCTCAGGTTACTCAATTCACCCTACTCTCGGCACATAGCCCGATGTGATAAATGTCGGTCGTTTTTTGCCTATCAGCGCGCCCGCAAGCGCACTGCTAAGAACGGTGTTTTCTGCTCTGAGTGCAAAGGGGCAAGCTCTGTCGAACGTACTCAGTCTACCCGTGAACGGCGCACGAAAGAGAAGGTTAACGCCGCAGCCACAGTGTGGGCGCAGTGGAAACCGAAGTCGTCACGTGGTCTCAGATCAAAGTGGATTGCAGCGCAAGTGAGAAAACAGAGCAAACAGAAAATCATTTTCACCGGAAGTTGGGTGACTCGGCACCAGACAGAGATTCAAGCTGAAGTTGAGCGGAGGAACTATGCCAAAGGCTAAAGAGCGGGATGGAGTGTTTCAGCGCAAGGATCGGAGCGGCTGGTGGGTTTCCTATGTGGACGGCGCCGGCAAGCGCAAGAAAGAGAAGGTCACGGCCTTTACGCGCACTCAGGCAATGACGGCTCTTTCGCAAATCAAGACGCGCATCGAGCGAGAATCCATTCTTGGGGTGAAGTCCGCCAGCGAGATCACCACGGCGGATCTCTTCAAGCGATTCAAGGCCCACCAGAAAGCGCACCTGCGGCCCACTACCTTTGTCCGGCTCGACGGCATTCTGGAGACGCTCAAGGCCGCGTTGCCCGCCCTGGCGAAAGAGATCACGCGGCAGACGGTGGCTGAATTCATCGACAAACGCAGCGAGACGGTCTCTGCCGGGACGGTGGCGAAGGAGTTTGCCACCTTGAGGCACGCTCTCCAACTGGCCGTGGAATGGGAACTGCTCACCGCGAACCCGGCGCAGGGCGCGAAACTGCCCAAGGTGTCGGAAGGCAGGACGCGGTATCTGTCCCCCACGGAATTCAAGGCCGCTCTGGAAGCCGCACCGGAGTGGATGCGCGCCCCGATGGCCCTGGCCGCCTTTACCGGGATGCGCCGGAGCGAGATTCTCGGCCTGTGCTGGAAAGACATGGACCTTGCCAACAATCGCCTTTACCTGCTGGATACAAAGAATGGGACGCTGGGCGTGGTCCCGTTGAACGCGCTGGCCGTCCAGGTGTTCAAGAGTCTCCCCGCCGGGGAACCTGCCGAGTTGCTTTTTCCCGAGGTTGACGCGGCAAAACTGAGCGTCTACACCAAACGTGTTTTCAAGACCTTGGGTATTGAAGATGCTTCGTTCCACTCACTGAGGCACACGGCGGCAAGCTGGCTGGTAATGGAAGGGGTGGACCTGTACGCGGTGGGCCGGATTCTCCGCCACAAGTCGCCACGCATGACGCAGCGATACGCGCACCTTTCGCCGGGGTTCATGGCCGCTGCTGTGAACAAATTGGACGGGGTGTTTGCCGGTTCTCTGCCAGCACCGAGAGAACCCGCTTTGGCGTTGAATGGGGACAGCGTACCTTTGCGTTAGTCCCCGTAGCGTCCCCGCTTTTTGGTGGCATCGCTTAAAATCTATCTATGTTATTGATTTAATTGGCGTCCCCGACGGGATTTGAACCCGTGTTATCGCCGTGAAAGGGCGGTGTCCTAGGCCAGGCTAGACGACGGGGACGCTCTATGGGCCGAGAGCCGCCACGGTTGGCCGGATGCGCCCTTATGAAGGCTACCAACTCAGGCAGGCCATGTCAAAGATGGTGAGGCGGCGACTTCGCCTTTCCGGCCGCCCAGGGACGCAGGGCTGGGTTGCGGTATCCTCTTAAGGTGACAAGGCATTACAGGCACTTGGAGACGCTGACCATCGGCTTCGTCGTGGTTTTGCTCATTTCAAACCTGGTGGGGCAAAAGGTTTGCCAGGTCGGCTGGTTGCGCGTCAGCGGAGCCGAATTTCTGTTTCCCTTGACCTACATTTGCGGCGATGTGTTCACCGAGGTCTATGGGTTCGGAGTTTCCAGGCGAGCCATTTGGCTGGGCTTCTTTGCCATGGGTCTGCTGGCGGTTGTGGGACAATTGGCGGTCGCCCTGCCTCCGGCGCCGGGATGGAACGGACAGGCAGCCTTTGCGGCGGTTTTCGGGCTGGTGCCGCGCTTTGCGGTGGGTAGCCTCATCGCATATTGGGCCGGCGAGTTTACCAACAGCTACACCATGGCCAAGCTGAAGGTAGCCACCCATGGGCGCTGGCTTTGGACCCGCACCGTCGGCTCTACCATCTCCGGCCAGGCGGTAGATACGGCTGTTTTTACCTTGATTGCCTTCTGGGGAACGCAGTCAGGAGGCCAGATGACGTGGATGATTGCCTCTTCTTATGCCGTAAAAGTGGCGTTTGAGGTGATGGCAACCCCGGTGACCTATCGGGTGGTGGGCTGGCTCAAGCGTGTCGAAGGAGTGGATGCTTTTGATGAACGTACGAACTTCAATCCTTTCGCCTGGCAGCGGGGAACCGCCTGAATGATCAATACGTAACCAAAACAGACTGCACAAGCAGTTTTTTGCGTCATTGGCACGGCTCCAGGCGTCAAAATAGAGAAAGTCCAATCCTATGCATTTCCGCGAGTCGGCGGAGCAGTCTTCAACGTGGTTCTTCTGCGGCACCAAGAAAATTGCGTCAGGCAAAGCAGATTTGCAGTTCTGTCATCGTAATCAATCCGGCACAAACCGGAGCCTCGGACCGAATAGGCCCGGAAAAAGGAAAGATCGAGTGAGAAACAGCGCTTTGAAACACAGTCTTGCAGTGAGCTCTCTTATTCTGATAGGCCTTTCGGCCACTGGATGCCAGAAGAAGCCGGCACCTGTAGCAGCGGGGGCCGGGATGCAGGCCATGCCCGTCCAAACGGCGACGGTGACCCTGGCCCCGGTGCCACAAAGCAGCGAATATGTGGCCACCATCAAGTCGCGGCGCTCTGCTACCATGCAACCGCAGGTAGACGGTCGTCTCACGCAGATTCTCGTGCGCTCAGGCGATCACGTGAAGCCTGGCCAGGTGCTGATGAGCATCGATCCGCAGCACCAAACCGCCGCCGTTGAATCGCAGCGGGCCACGGAACGGCAAAAGAAAGCGCTCTACGACTACAACGTGGCGCAGAATGAGCGCGCGCGCAAGCTCTTTGAAGCAGGCATTACCAGCCGCGATGTCTACGAGCAGGCACAGCAGGCCTTTGAAAATTCAAAGGCGGATTACGAGTCTGCCATGGCCATGCGCAAGACGCAGGAAGAGCAACTGGCCTACTACACCATCCGCGCTCCGTCCGACGGCGTCGTGGGAGACATCCCGGTGCATGTCGGCGATTATGTCTCACCCAGCACCATGCTGACCACGGTGGAGGAGAACAGAGACCTTGAAGCCTACATCTACGTTCCCACCGAGCGCTCCAGCCAGGTCAAGCAGGGTCTGAGCGTGGATTTGATGGACACTGGCGGCAAGTTGCTCCAGAAAACGAAGATCGATTTTCTCTCGCCGCAGGTGGATAGCTCGTTGCAGGGGATTCTGGTGAAGGCCCCGGTACACGCCTCGCCGGAGATTCTGCGCAATGCCCAAATGGTCAAGGCGCGCGTTATCTGGAGCACGTCCCCTATGGCGGTAGTTCCGGTCCTTGCTGTTATCCGCCAGGGCGGGCAAAGCTTCGTCTTTGTAGCGCGCCAGCAAGACGGTCACTTTGTGGCACATCAAACCTCAGTCGTGCTGGGCGATACAGTGGGAAATAGCTACTCCGTCACTTCAGGATTGAATGCGGGTGACCGTGTCATCGTGTCAAGCACCCAGTTCCTCGTGAACGACATGCCGGTTCTTCCCCTCGGCGCTTAAACGACAGTTGGATTCCGGCCTTCCGCGGTTCTCAGAGGCAGGGATCCAGTGACTTGCGGCCATTGCAGGTGAAAAGGAAGGCATTCATTGTTCGTCAATTTTTTTATTCATCGCCCTGTATTCGCGACCGTATGCGCGCTGCTCATCATTCTGGCGGGTGCCATCTGCATCCCCAACCTCCCGGTCGCCATGTACCCGACGCTGTCACCTCCTGAAGTGATGGTGGCCTGCAACTATGTCGGCGCCAATGCCGACACGGTTGAAAAAGCTGTCACCATTCCCATCGAGGAGTCGATCAACGGCGTCGAGGGAATGCGTTATATCAGTTCGTCGAGCACCAATAGCGGAACGAGCATGATCACTACCACATTCAGGACCGGCTACGACCTCGACATCGCCGCCGTCGACGTGCAAAACCGAGTAGCCAGCGTAACCGGACGACTGCCCGCAGCCGTGAATGCCACTGGTGTCAGCATTACCAAGTCCAACTTCAACTTCGTTTTCGGGGCCGGGTTCTTTACCCGCGACGGCCGTTACTCCCCCGAGTTCATTTCCAACTATCTCGACGTCTATGTGAAAGACGCAATCAAGCGCGTACCCGGCGTGGGCGATGTAATCATCTTCGGCGAGCGCAAGTATGCCATGCGCATCTGGCTCGATCCCATCCGTCTTGCCTCCCGCGGACTCACCGCCATGGATGTGGTGAGTGCCCTCGTCGAGCAGAACGTCGAGATCCCCGCCGGACAGCTTGGACAGCCTCCTTCCAATCAGAGTCAGGCCTTCCAGGTGCCGGTTCGCGTCGTTGGCCGCCTCTCCGATCCCGCCGAGTTCGACAAGATCATCGTCAAGAACAATGCCAGCGGCCTCGTTCTCCTCAAAGATGTGGGTCACTCCCAAGTAGGCGCTGAAGACTACAGCTCCACCCTCAAGTTCATGGGGCGCGACGCCAATGGCATAGGCGTCGAGCAACTTTCGAACGCCAACGCCCTCGACGTCGACGCCAACGCCAAGGCTGCCTTGAAGGAGCTTTCCAAGAGCTTTCCGCCGGGACTGGAATATGCCATTGCGTTCGACGCCACCACAGTGGTTGGCGACTCGATCCGCGAAGTGCTCGTCACACTCTCCGAAGCCATCGTCATCGTCATCGTAGTCATCTTCCTCTTCCTGCTGGACTGGCGCGCCACCATCATTCCCGCGGTCACCATTCCTGTTTCACTCATCGGCACCTTCGCCTTCATCAAACTCTTCGGTTTCTCCATCAATTCGCTCACGCTTTTCGGCATTACGTTAGCCACGGGACTCGTGGTGGACGATGCCATTGTGGTCATCGAAAATGTGCAGCGCCACATCGCCATGGAGCACTCCGATCCGCACGAGGCAACTTCGCGAGCCATGGGCGAGGTCACCAGTGCCGTGATCGCAACTTCCTTGGTGCTGATCGCAGTGTTTGTGCCGGTGTCGTTCTTCCCCGGTACTACCGGTATCCTTTACCGCCAGTTTTCGCTCACCATCGCATTCGCGATTGCCATCTCGGCCTTCAACGCCCTTACCCTTTCACCGGCGCTTTCGGCATTGTTCCTGCGCGGTGAGGAAGATCGTCCGCACCAGATGGACTTCCTCCACATCCGCCCGATATCGCGCGCATTCGCAGCGTTTGTTCATGGAGCCGACGCGACAGTCTCCTGGATGGGCCGATCCTATGCCAAGTCGATTCATGTCGCGCTGAAATTGCGGTACCTGCTCCTGATAGTCTTCTTCGCCGGATTGGGCGCCACGGTCTGGGTTTATCAGCGAGTCCCAACCGGCTTTATTCCCCAGGAAGACCAAAGCTTCCTCATGGTGATTGTGCAGGCCCCGCCGGGCTCTTCGCTGGCATACACCACGGCATTAGCTGATCGTGGGCAAGCCATCATCGCGCAGGATCCTGACATTGCTGGCGCTTTCTCGGTCATGGGCTTCAGCTTTTCCGGCGCCGCATCCAACGCTGGCATGATGTTTGTTTCGACCAGGCCTGCGGATCAGCGGCGCGAGAAGGGCCACTCCGCGGCGGACATCGTTGCTCGACTCTCGCCTAAGCTCATGATGCTCATGTTCTCGCCCAACGGCGGTCTCGTGGCCATGATTCAGCCCCCGGCTGTTTCTGGTGTGGGCAGTTTCGGCGGCTTTCAATTCATGTTGCAGGATCAGGGCAAAAATACCCTGGGCGATCTCGACCGCGTGGCACACCAGATTGTGGGCGCAAGCCGAGCCCGCAAGGACATGACAGGACTGCTTACCACCTTCTCCGCAAACGATCCCCAGGTGCTGGTCACCATCGATCGCGAAAAAGCCAAGGCCATGGACATTCCGCTTTCACAGATCACTACCACGCTCGGCGTTTTCATGGGTTCGCAATACATCAACGACTTCGATTTCAACAACCGGACTTATCGCGTATTTGTGCAGGCCGACCAGGCATTCCGCATGACAGGCAAGGATCTGCACAACTACTACGTGCGATCCAATGGCGGCATGATGGTCCCGCTGGACAACCTGGTAACGGTGGCGGAAAGCTCCGGCCCCCCCGTCATCTCCCACTACAACCTCTTCCGTGCCGTGGAAATCAACGGCTCTCCCGCGCCAGGCTACAGTTCTGGGCAAGGCATTGCGGGAATGGAGGAACTGGCAAAGCAAGTCATGATGCCGGGAATGACCTATCAATGGACCGGGCTGACTCTGGATGAAATCGAATCCAGCGGCCGCGCGCTCATCATCTTCGGCCTGGGAATCCTGGTCGTTTATCTCACCCTCTCGGCGCAATACGAAAGCTTTGCTCTGCCCTTCATCATCCTGTTGGCTGTGCCCATGGCAGTGCTCGGTGCACTCGGCCTGGTTTCCTTGCGCGGCCTCTCCAACGACGTCTACTGTCAGATCGGCCTGGTAATGCTGATCGGCCTTTCAGCAAAGAACTCGATTCTGATCGTCGAGTTTGCCGAACAACTACGCCGCAAGGGGCGATCCATCTCCGATGCTGCCATCGAAGCCGCGGAATTGCGTTTGCGGCCCATTCTGATGACGTCGTTCGCCTTCATTCTCGGCATCCTGCCCCTGGTCTTCGCCACCGGCGCGGGTGCCTTGGGCAGGCGCTCCGTGGGAACCACAATCGTTGGCGGCATGTTGCTCTCCACGGTCCTTAACCTGTTCTTCATTCCCGTGCTCTATGTGATCCTCAGCAGGTTGCTGAGGCGCGGAAGCGTAAAGCTGGTGGAACCGGCAGAAGCGGCACACGTCTAGCTAACCTTGATCGTCACTGCTTGTTACGGCGGGCGATCACATAGTCTTTTATGCGGTCGTAGACCTGGCTTGGAACTACCCCATCGTCCAGAAGGTCGTGTTTGGTCCAGTAGGGCCGGAAGCGAACAATGCGTCCGGCCCAACTACGCGTCATCCCGGGAATCTTCATTAGTTCATCGACCGTACCGTGATTGATGTCGATGCGCGCTTCCTGCGGAGGTGCGGTTGGCGAAGTTGTGTGCGTTTTGTTGGGATCCCGGTCCTGGTACTGCGCCAGCCCGACCTGGCAAACGCCAAGAAGAGCAAACGCCAACACCGCAAATCTCACCAAATCTCGCACGCCACTATTCTCCTCTTTGCCTTGAAGCCTGCGCAAATGCGGCGACTCAGCAGACCGGCCCTGCATTTCCTGTAACAATGAATACATGGCAATATCCTCTCCTGTTTCCACTCCAGCCGGGACCCCAATGTCGCGCGTTCTTGGCCGCGCCAGGCTCGGCGTCCTTCTTGCATTGTTCGCGTTGCTCATTCTTTGCGCCATCTTCTCGTGGACCACTCGCCGCGCCATGGAGCATCTTCAATTTCTAAGTGGGCAGGGTAGTAATACAAACGGCCAGTCTGGCGCAAAGACCCATGTCGATTTGCGCCCATGGCTAACTGCCCAGGCTCTGGCGCCACTGGCGGTCACAGCCGAGGAGTCTGAATATGCGCGCGACGCCCAGCGTCTGGCCGATCACGAAGTCGATCAGGCCTTCACTTCGGCGCTGCGTCTGGCTGGTCTCCAGGTACAGCATCTTGCTTTCACGGGTGAGGCGCTAGCGCTTTCCCAAAGGGTCGCGCAACTTCAAGAACTTGTAAACGAAGATCAGGAGCAGTTGAAGCGTCTGACGACTGCAGCAAGCGTCCACGCCGGCGCGGCTAAGGATGCCGGGCAGCCTGTTACCGACGAGGACGATCTTGATATTGCCAAGGCGCAGTTAGGCCTAGACTCCGATCAACTCGCCGAAGCGCAACAGGATCTTGATCGGGCATCGGGCGACGATCGCGCCCAGATTCAAGCTGAACTCTCCGCGCATGAAGCAACGATGAAGAAGTACGACAGCCAGTCGCATGGCGACGGCCAGATCGCCGTCATCTCGGCTGGTCAGCATGGAACGTTGGCAGGACGGCTGGCCGCATGGAATACCCAGCGCGACCGCAATCGCCTCATCCAGCAGGCGCTGCAACAAACTCAAGACGATATTGCAAGCCTGACCACCGCGCACAACGCTCTTGAGGCCAAGGCCAATGCAGGCGCGACCGCCGGGGCCGGCGATGCACCGGGCCATGCCGCCAGACTAGCCGACATAAGAACCAGGAGCGCGCAACGCCAGCTTCTAAGCATCTACGACGACCGCATTCAAACCGAAAAAGAGCTTGCCACCGTTTACGGCAAGTGGTCCGCCCAGGTGCTTCTGCAACACCGCATCCTGTTGCACCTGATTCTGAATTCTGTCGAGCTTATCGTTTTCATCCTATTCTGCATGGTTCTCGGCGATGGACTTGTTCGGCGGTTCCTGGGCCATCGGTCCGCGGACCGGAGCCAGATGCGAACACTGCGTACCATCCTTGAAGTGGGCATACAGGTTTGTGGCGTCATACTCATACTGCTTGTAATCTTCGGATCGCCACGACAGACCTCCACCATCCTCGGTCTTGCCACCGCGGGCCTCACCATCGCTCTGCAGGACTTCATCCTCGCGTTTTTCGGCTGGTTCGCCCTCATGGGCAAGAACGGAATTCGCGTCGGCGATTGGGTTGAGATCAACGGCGTGGGTGGCGAAGTTACCGAGATAGGCCTCTTCTACACCACCCTTCTTGAAACCGGGACGCTCGAGGACAAGGGCCATCCCACAGGCCGCCGCATTACATTCGTCAACAGCTTTGCAATTCGCGGCCAGTACTTCAACTTCTCCACCGCCGGCCAGTGGATGTGGGATGAAATCACAGTCAGCATAGCCGAATCCAATGATACGGATGCGATGGTCGATCACATTCAAAAGGCGGTGCAGGAAGAAACCGCGGAGAATGCTCGTGCCGCGGAGCAGGAGTGGAAGCGTGGAGAACGCGGAGATGGTCTAAGCCAGTTCAGCGCGACGCCAGTGGTGAATTTGCGCCCATCGAAATCCGGAATCGACATCCAGGTCCGCTACGTGACGCGCGCATCCGGGCGCTTCGAAATGCGCAACCGCTTGTATCATCATGTCATCGATTTGCTCCATCAGAAGGGTCAGCCCACCGCTGCGGAGTCTGCCCCCCAGCCGGGAAAACCATAGGAGCCGCTGGTTTCGCTTACAGCAGCTCAACTCGCGGCGGCGAGTTACACCCAGAGATGAACCCGGCTCGGGCCATCCACAAATACTGGGTTTCCCAGGTCTCGATTTTGAGACCTGGGAAACCACCAACCTAAACTAACGCCCCGTTCATCAGGAGCCCGAGAGGAAGCCTTGGTTGACACCGCAGAGCGTTTGCCCTAAAGTTCTAATTAGATGCAGAGCCACCGCCATCACGGCCACCACCACCATCACGGGACCCCATGCCGGCGGACTGCCATGGCCTGATCCAGAAGGCCAGAGAGATCTAAGAAACACCCAAGCCCGCCGGCAACTCAAGCCGGCGGGCTTTTTCGTGCTTCAACCCAAAATCTCAAACAGAATCAGGAAAAGAATGAGCGACGCAATCACAACAATCGATTTCGACAAAATGGACGGCCTGGTAGCCGGCATTGTTCAGGATGCGGGCACAGGCGAGGTGCTGATGCTGGGCTTTCTGAACCCCGTGAGCTATGCAAAAACGCTGGAGACCGGCTTCGTCACCTTTTGGAGCCGCACTCGCCAGAAACTGTGGATGAAAGGCGAAACCAGCGGCAACCGCCTGCGCGTCGTTTCGGCCTCCACCGACTGCGACAACGACACGCTGCTCTTCCGCGTAGTGGTAGAGGGCGATGGCCTTGTATGCCATGAGGGAACAGTGAGCTGCTTCACCAGGCCCCTGCTGTCCGCCAATAATAGGAAAGAGGAAAATCGTGGCTAACAAATTAAGACTCGGCATCCCCAAAGGCAGTCTGCAGGATGCAACCATTGCTCTCTTCAAGCGCGCTGGCTGGAACATCTACGCTGACGGCCGCTCCTACTTCCCCTCCATCGACGACAGCGAGATCGAGTGCATGTTGATTCGCGCGCAGGAGATGG
>ODAK010007372.1_pt1 | contig 11039 bp, 10 predicted proteins | sample 1539591 | NCBI WGS metagenome assembly ODAK01 (sample SAMEA3539303, study PRJEB22396) | soil metagenome | biome: tundra; feature: field; material: soil | place: USA | collected 2010-05 | depth 0.15 m | reverse complement strand
TCATGCGATCACCAGGGAGTCCAGGTAACCGCGGTGGTTGCGGCGCACCTCGGGCACCGAGTCACCGCCAAATTTCTCCGCCGCTGCGTCCGCGAGCACCAGCGCCACCATCGCCTCGGCCACCACACCGGCGGCGGGCACCGCCGTGACGTCGCTGCGCTGGTTGATCGCCTTGGCGGGCTCGCCGGTGCGCACGTCCACGGTGGCCAGGGCCCGCGGCACCGTGGAGATCGGCTTCATGGCGGCCCGCACCCGCAGCACCTCGCCGGTGCTCATGCCGCCCTCGATCCCGCCTGCCCGGTTGGTGGTCCGGCGGATTCCGTCGGCGCCCGGCTCGATCTCGTCATGTGCCTGCGACCCGCGGCGGCGCGCCGTGGTGAACCCGTCACCGACCTCGACGCCCTTGATCGCCTGGATGCTCATCAGCGCGGCGGCGAGCCGCCCGTCGAGCCGCCGGTCCCAGTGCACGTGGCTGCCGAGGCCGGGCGGCAGGCCGTAGCCGACGACCTCGACCACGCCGCCGAGGGTATCCCCGTCCTTGCGCGCGGCGTCGATTTCCTCCCGCATGGCTGCGCTCGCGGCGACGTCCAGGCAGCGCACCGGGTCAGCGTCCACCCTCGGCCCGTCCTGCGGGCCAGGGAGCACTCCCTCAGTCGCGCACACCGCGCCGAGCGACACCACATGACTCACCACTTCTATGCCGAACGATTGACGCAGGTACTGCCGGGCAAGCTCACCGAGTGCCACCCGGGCGGCCGTCTCGCGCGCGCTCGCGCGCTCCAGGACCGGGCGCGCGTCGTCGTGCCCGTACTTCTGCATGCCGGCGAGGTCGGCGTGGCCCGGCCGCGGGCGGGTCAGCGGGGCGTTCCTGGCCACGTCGGCCAGGTCTTCCGGCGGGACGGGGTCGGCCGACATTACCGTCTCCCACTTGGGCCATTCAGTATTGGCGACCCGGATCGCGACCGGGCCGCCAAGCGTGCGGCCATGCCGGACCCCGCCGGTGATCTCGACCTCGTCCTGCTCGAATTTCATCCGGGCGCCGCGGCCATACCCGGCCCGCCTGCGCGCCAGCGCGGCGGCGACATCGGCAGTGGTGATCCCCACCCCGGCCGGAAGGCCCTCGTAGATCGCGACGAGCGCCCGGCCGTGTGACTCTCCCGCGGTCAGCCAGCGAAGCATGGTGCAGATCCTCCCACGCCGGCGATCCCGCCGGGCCGCCGCGCATCCAGCCGCCTGATCATGGCCAGCCCGGCATCCGGCCAGCCTCGACCACTGCCACCCCCACGCCGCGGCGGAACCTGCCGCCCGTGGCGGTCATCAGGCCGGCCACGGCGCGCCGGACCGCCGCGCCGGCCAGTGCCGCGTCACAGCCTGCCGCCAGCATCACCTGGAGGGCGACATCGCTGCCGTCGGCCGGCTCGGCCAGCCGGGCGCCGGTGATCAGCGGCTCGCCGGCCAGCGCCGCCTCGGCCGCGGCCCGCACATCCGGGTCCTCATGGGGCAGCGGCGCTCTCCCGCCTCCGGCCAGGGCGGCCAGCCGGGCACCCTCCACGGCCAGCGGCACCGGCCCGGCGACGTCGATGACGACGGCACCGGCTTCCTGGGTTCCGGCCTGCCAGACCCGCTGCGCGGGGACCGGGAGCGGCCGGGCGTCCGGGCGCCACCGGGTAAGCGAGCCGAGGCAGGTGAACGCCAGCACGGCGGCCCGGCCATCATGGCCGACCAGGGTCGGCAACGCCATCTCGCTGACCTTCTCACCGGCCGCATCAGCCTCGTGGGCTTCGTTGGATAGGACAGCTACGACTGGCACGAGCAGCCGGCCGCCGGCGAGTGCCGTGAGGGCGGCATACTCGCTGCCCGTACCCGCGGCGTAGGCCGTGAGCGCCGCGGCCACCATGGGATCCGCGCCGCCCTCGTCGCCGGACCGCTGCCGCCCGCCCGCGTTCTGCTCAGGCACGGCTCAACCCTAGGCGTCCCGGCCTGCTACTTGATCCGCAGCCCGGGCGCGGCGGCGCGGGCTCGGCCGAAGCAGTTGAGGGGGAAATCGCCATATGAGAGTCTTTCGAGCATCACCCACATACCGACCCCAGGGGAGCGTGTGACCCACGCGGATCAACTGACCGGGACCATCGAGCCGGGCACACCGATGCAGAAGGTGATACCGCCCCGGCTCGTTGAGCCGTACCTGAATGGGCAGCGGTCGGTGATCGCCGGATATGTGTACCGGGTGTGGGACTGCACCTTCCGCGGCCCGGCCGACTTCTACGAGGTCCTCGGTCTTGGTTACGCCGGCTCGGAGTTCTCCGCCGGGATGCCGGAAATCTACGTGATGCGGTGGCGCGCCCTGGATATGGGGACCTCCCTGGTCCCGCCCGCCACGGAGAACGGCCTGGGGCCGCCCGGCGCGCCGCGCAACGCGATTCCCGAGTTCTACACACTGCCGGTGCCGGTCCCGGTAGGCGCGGAGATCTACCGCATCGCGGCTGAGGGCGAGGAGTTCATCGCCCAGTACGACGGGCAAGTGTGGCTGCACCCAGCCAGGCGGCTCTGAGCCATGCGCTTCCGGCTGATGGCGAGCTATCGCGGCGCGCCGTACGAGGTCGGGCTCGGCCCGGCGGAGTCCGACGTGGTCCTGTTCGCGGCGTTGCCGCCGCCCGAGGAACTCGGCTTCGAGCCCGCGACCGGGCACTGGCGCAAGAGGGTCGTCCGGGCGGAAGTCGACGCCCTGTGGGAGTCCAGGCCGGTCGGCATCTTCCGGGGCGAGCCCTGCCTGGTCCTTGACGACCTCGGTAACCGGCTGCACATCACCTACCTGGGCACTGACGCCCGCCGGGCCCGGGATCTCGGCTACTGGCAGGTGGACCGCGGCGTGTTCGAGCTGCTGACGCCGCGCGAGGAGGTGACCTCGCTCACCGAGGAAAAGGTCGAGCAGCCTCTGCACTGGACCCAGCCCCCGGCCGAGACACCGTCCGTACCGTCCTACCCCTATGGCACGGCGCCCTGGCGCGCCTTGCCGGAAACCGAACTGCCGCCCGCGGGTGCGGATGCGATGGCCGCTGACCCTGGCCACCACAACGGCGTGGCCGCAGCGCCCGGCGGGCCGTGGAACGGGTCTGGTTACCCCGGCCGGGCCACCGGGTGGGGCGAGCCGCTGGACGTGCCCGAGGCGCAGAACGGGTTCCGGCCCGCTCCTGATGGCGGCGCACCGGGAGCGGACGCCAGCACGGGGCGCGGCGGCCGGGCTCGCGAGCAGGGCGGGCGGGCGGCGCGCCGGCAGCGCGTGCCGACGCGGTCGATCTTCTCCGAACTTGCCGACCTCGCGGCGGTGCCGCGCACCGCTTATGCCATCGAGCAGGAGGCTGACGGTGCGATGTGCCTGATCCGGACCCCCGACGGCTTCGAGGTCTTCAGCGCGTCGGGGGGCGCCCGGCACGAGGTGCGCACCTTCAGCGACGAGGAGGCGGCGTACTTCTACCTGTTCGGGTTGCTCGCCGCGGAAGCCGTCCGTAACGGCTCTCTCATCCCGCTCGTCCCGCCCGGCTAGGCCTGTCCACGGGACATGCCCTAAGCCTGCTGCTGCGCCGGTCGATCCAGGCCCAGGGCGGCCTCCACCTGAGACACGGCCGCGGCCAGGCTGGGCAGGAACTCGACGGCGTCCGGGATCTGGTGACGGTCCCAGCCTGGACCGCCGACGAAGATCGTCGGACGGCTGGGATGATCCCGCAACTCGGCCAGAGGACCCGGGTCGCCCGTGGCTGCGGTCTGCGACCAGAGGAGGACCACCGCCGGGTGACTGCGCCAGATGGCCTCGGCCAGGGCGCGACGAGGCACCCGGCCACCGAGCATCCGGGTGGCGACGCCCTCTTCAGCCAGGGCGGCCGCCAGCACATGCAGGGACAGGGTGTGCTGCTCCTCCTCGGCACAGGACAGCAGGACCGGGGGGTGCTGAGCCGGCCGGGACAGCGCCGCCGAGGCTTCCGCCAGGACGTCACACGCTGCGGCCGTCAGGACGTGCTCGACATCGATGAGGCTGCCCGTCCTGAGGTGCTGGTCACCTATGCCCGCAATCAGCGGAATGAGAAGGTCTTCCCAGGTACCGATGACCCCGTCGCAGGCCACCGCGACGCGGATGATCTCCGCGATCAGGCGAGCGTCCAAGGCCATCGCCGCGGTGGCCAGTTCGCGCACCAGGGCCGAAGCACCCGGGATCAGCAGATCCCGGTCTACGGAGGCATAGCCGGGCGAGGAACTCGGGGCCGGGCGGCGCGCCACCGCATCCGCGGTCAGTGCAGACTCATCTGCCATGCGGTACCCCCGATAAGCCAGGTTGCCGGGACAACGACGAAGAGTATGCACCGGATAACTAGCTGTCATACTGGCAGCCTGCCGCGCGGGAGACGAACCCGCCCTGGGCAAGATCTTGTGGACTCCTTGCGGCTTAAGAAACTTCGCCCGGATGGGCCACCCAGACGGTTATGGTGCAATAGCCGGCGGGGCTGACGGTCCCCCGCTCCCCAAGCAGCCCCGCCGGCACTAAGCTCCGGCCGGCAGTGGCACAATCGCGGGCAGCGTCACCGGCAGCGGGCCGGCGCACATGGGACTGGGAGACGCAGGCAAGCTATTCATGGTTCCGCTCACCGGCGCACAGCACGAGATCTCCGCGGGCGATTACCGGGCTACCGTTACCGAACTCGGTGCCGGGCTGCGCGCGCTGCACTACCTTGGCCGGCCGGTCATCGGGGAGTACAGTCCCGACCTCCTGCCGCCCGGCGCCTCCGGCCAGCTCCTCGCTCCGTGGCCAAACCGGGTGGACGGCGGCCGCTACACCATCGATGGCACCCAGTACCAGCTGGACCTGAGCGAGCCTGGCCACCTCAACGCCATCCACGGGCTGACCCGGTGGGCCGGCTGGGATGTCGCAGCACGCACCTCGGAGGCGGTTGCCCTGCGGCACGTTCTGCTGGGCCGCCAGGGATATCCGTTCTGCCTGGACATCGAGGCCGAGTACCTGCTCGGCGCGGACAGCGGCCTGCAGGTGAGAATCACCGCGCGCAACGCTGGTTCCGCGCCCGCCCCGTACGGCACCGGGTCGCACCCGTACCTGGCCGCGGGCACCCCCGCCATCGACGACTGCGAACTGATGCTGCCCGGCGGGATGTGGCTGCCGGCCGACGAGCGGGGCATCCCGTCCGGGCCGGTGCAGGACGTGACTGGCACCCCGTTCGACTTCCGCGCATCCCGGGCGCTCGCCGGGACGCGCCTCGATCACGCGCTTACCGGCCTGACCCGCGACGCGAGCGGCCGCGCCTGGGCACGGCTGGACGGCGGCGGAACTCAGGTCGCGCTCTGGGTGGGCCCCGGCTACCAGTGGCTCCAGGTGTTCACCGGCGACACGCTCGACCCCCCGCATCGGCGCCGGGCCCTCGCCGTGGAGCCGATGACCTGCCCCCCCAATGCCTTCGCTTCCGGGGTGGACCTGCTCCTGCTGGAGCCGGGCGACAGCGTGACGCACACCTGGGGTATCCAGGTGACCGTGGCCTGACCGTGGGCCTGACCGCCGCCAGCTGAGGGTCAGCTGACCCTCAGCTGGCGGTCGGCTCGGCGGCCGCGACGATCCCGGCGATGCGAGCGAGGTCCTGCGGAGTGTCGACATCGTCAGCGCTGCCGGTGTCCGCGCACTCCACCAGGGTCACCAGGTCCGGGTGGGCGCGCAGGAACGGCCGCGCTCCGACATCCCCAGCGGCCAGCGCCATCGCCGCCGGCCAGTGCTCGCGAGCGAGCAGGACCGGGTTGCGCGGCTTGCCGTAGTAGGCCGCGACGGCGACGCGCGCCCCCTCCCGGTACGCGGCGATCAGCCGCCGCACCGAGCCGGGCCCGATCAGCGGCTGATCCACCAGCGCGACCACCGCGGCGTCGCAGCTGGCCGGGACCGAGCCGAGGCCGACCACCAGCGACGATCCCATGCCGCTCCGCCAGTCCGGGTTGTGCACGGTGATGACGCCGAGCAGGTCGACGACCGCCGCGCCGGTGACCGCCACCACCGGAGCCGTGCCGCCATCACGCAGCAGCGCGATGCCCCTGTCGACCAGCCGTATCCCGCCAAGCTCTACCAATGCCTTGGGACTGCCGAGCCTGCTGCCCTCCCCAGCAGCGAGCAGCACCCCGGCGATGCGTGTTTTCACAATCACCAAGGGTAGAGCCTTCAGCCGTGATGGATCCGCCCCGACGTCCCGGTCAGCGGCTGCCCGGAACCGCCCCAGCGGAGCTGGATGAGTTCGGCGGCGACCGACACCGCGGTCTCCTCAGGCGTCCTGGCCCCCAGGTCGAGCCCGATCGGCGAGCGCAGCCGGGCGAGTTCGGCAGCGGAGAGCCCGGCCTCGCGTAGCCGGGCGAGCCGGTCCTCGTGAGTGCGCCTGCTGCCCATGGCACCGATGTAGCCGGCGGGCGTTCGCAGGGCGACCTCGAGCAGCGGCACGTCGAACTTGGGATCGTGAGTGAGAACGCAGATCACCGTCCGCTCGTCCACCGGGGTGCGGGCCAGGTACCGGTGCGGCCAGTCGACCACGACCTCGTCGGCGTCGGGAAAGCGGGCCGGGGTGGCGAAGATGCCCCGGGCGTCGCAGACGGTCACCTGGTAGCCCAGGAACTTCCCGGCCCGGGCTACGGCCGCCGCGAAGTCGATCGCGCCGAACACCAGCATCCGTGGCGGCGGCGCGAACGAGTGCACGAACACGGCGAGGTCGTCTCCGCGCCGCTCACCGTGCGCGCCGTAGCGGCGGACACCGGTCAGTCCCTGGGCCAGCATGCCCCGCACGTCATCGTCGACGGCCTGATCGAGCCGGTCCCCGGCCCCCAGGGTCCCGGCCGCGCCGCCCCGGGCGGCCGCCCCCGGCTCGGCGGCGGCCCAGATCACCCGCCGCGCGCCGACCCGGCCCGGCCCTTCGATGACCGTGGCCACGGCTACCGGCTCTCCCGCCGCGATACCGGCCGCCACGTCACCGAGTTCGGGAAAGACCGCCGCGTCGACCGGCTCTACGAAGATGTGCAGGATCCCGCCGCAGGTCAGGCCGACAGCGAGGGCATCGTCATCGCTCACGCCATAGGTCTGCAAAACCGCCTGCCCGGTCTCGCGCACCTCGCGAGCCAGCTCGTAGACGGCACCTTCCACGCAGCCGCCGGAAACGCTGCCGACGACCTCACCGCTGTCGGATACCGCGAGCGCGGCACCGGGCTCCCTGGGTGCGCTGCGGAAGGTGCGCACCACAGTGGCCAGGCCGAACGTCTCGCCGCTGTCCCACCATTTCGTTATGGGGTCCAGGATGTCTCGCACGACCTGTCACCTCTGAACGTCTCACCCAGCCCGGGGCCCCGGGACAGTCGTTGGCCGACCACCGCGGCGGGCCGCGACCAGGGCCGGAACTTCCCCCGGAGATACCTACAGATTACGTTCACACCGGTCCGGGACGCCATGGCGAGCGCATCCGGCGGGAATTGACGGTCTAACTTAGGTTAGCCTAAGCTTCGTTCGGCCCGAACCGGAAGATCCACACAGTGGGACGGCCAGGAGGCGACAGTTGAGGGTGAAGCGATGGGGAGCCGTCCCGGCCCTGCCCGCCGCAGCACTGGCCTGTATCCTGCTCGCCGGGTGCGGAGGATCGCAGCCGGGGGCCGCCGGGAACTCGATCACTCTCTACAGCGGGCAGCATCCGCAGACCACAGACAAGCTCATCGCCGCCTTCGAGAAGCGGACCGGCATCACTGTCAACGTGCGCAGCGACGACGAGGACGTGCTCGCCGAGCAGATCGTGACGGAGGGATCGCGATCCCCGGCGGATGTCTTTTACGCCGAGAACACGCCCGCCCTCCAGTTCCTCCAGGACAAGGGGTTGCTGTCATCCGTGAAGCCGGCCACCCTGGCGGCCACGCCGGCCCGGTACGACTCGCCGCAGGGCGCCTGGGTCGGCGTGTCCGCCCGGGTCAGCGTGCTGATCTACAACCCGAGCCGGATCGCCCGCGGCCAGCTGCCCAGCTCGGTCATGCAGCTGGCGGATCCGAAGTACACGGGCAAGCTCGCCCTGGCCGCCGGGGAGACCGACTTCCAGCCGATCGTCACATCGGTGCTGCGCGCCCACGGGAAACCCGCCACCCTCACGTGGCTGGCCGGCCTGAAGGCGAATGCCGCCGGGCACAGCTATCCGAGCAGTGAAACCGTCGCCGGTGACGTGAACCGCGGGACGGCCGCGTTCGGCGTGATCAATCAGTACTACTGGTACCGCATGCGGGCGGAGATCGGGGCGGCGGCCACGCCCTCGAAGCTCGCGTACTTCGCGCCGCGCGATCCCGGCTATGTGATCGATGTCTCAGCTGCCGCGGTGCTCAAATCAAGCGCGCACCAGGCAGCCGCGCAGAAGTTCGTTGCGTTCCTGGTCAGTAAGCAGGCCCAGGAGATCATCGGCGCCCAGTCGGCCAGCTACGAGTACCCGCTCGCCGCCGGCGTGACCACCGCGGCACCGGAAACCCCGTTCAGCCAGCTCCAGCCGGATCCGATCACGGTCGGGGAGCTGGGGGACGGGTCGCCGGCCATCACCCTGCTGCAACAGGCTGGCCTGCTGTGACGCCGCGTGGGACGGGGGCACGCGGATGACGGCATCGCCGGCGGTGACCCGGGATCGTGGCCAGCAGCCGGCCCCCGGGCCCGCGCCTGCCCGCCCGGCCGGCCGGGCGGCCCGGCCGTGGGCGCTGATCGCCGCGTGCACGCTGATCGCGGCGATTCTCGCGCTTCCGCTGCTTTTCCTGCTGGTCGAGGCGCGGAACGACGGTGCGTCCACCATCGCCCACCTGGTCTTCCGCCCGCTCACCGCCACCTTGCTGTGGAACACGATCAGGCTCACGGTGGTCGTCACCGCCCTCTGCGCGGTCATCGGCACGGCAGCGGCGTGGTGTGTCGAGCGGACCGATCTCCCTGGCCGGCAGGTGTGGGCCGTCCTGGTGGTGGTACCCCTGGCCATCCCCGACTTCGTGATCAGCTTCGGCTGGGCGTCACTGTCCCCATGGATCCAGGGATTCCGCGGCGCGGTGGTGGTCATGACGCTCGCCGTCTACCCGCTCGTCTACCTCCCGGTGGCTGCCAGCCTGCGCGGCGCCGACCCGGCCCAGGAAGAGGTGGCCCGCAGCCTCGGTACCGGGCGGGTGCGCACGTTCGTCCGCATCACGCTCGGCCAGGCCCGCGGGGCCATCCTCGGCGGGTGCCTGCTGGTCGCGATGGTGATGCTGGCCGAATACGGCGCCTTCGAGATCGTGGGCTACCAGACCTTCACGACCGAGATCTTTACCGAGATCAACGTGGCGTACAGCCTCCCCGCGGCGAGCGCCCTGTCACTCGTGCTCGTGCTGCTCAGCCTGCTCGTGCTCGCCGGAGAGGGAATGACCCGCGGCAAGGGGCGGGTCAGCAGGTCCGGCGCGCTCACCCAGCGGATCTCCCCGCCGCAGCGGCTCGGCGCGGCGAGGCCCGCGGTGCTGGCCGGCTTCGCGCTGCTCACCGGGCTGGCACTGGGCGTTCCCATCGGCGCGAGCGTCTACTGGATGGTCAGCGGCATGCCGCCCGCGATCACCGGCGTGCCGATGCTCGCTGCGGCCGGGCACACCGCGCTGTACGGCGCGGCGGCGGCCGCCCTGGCCACGCTGATGGCATTGCCGGTAGCCCTGCTCGCGGTGCGGCATGCCGGGCGCGCGCGGCAGTTCCTCGAGCGCAGCACCTACATCGTGCTCGCCCTGCCGGGTGTCGTCATCGCCCTGGCCCTCGGCTACTTCACGGAGCACTACGCCGGTGGCCTCGGCTACCAGACCGCGCCGTTGCTGGTCCTCGCCTACGCGATCATGTTCTTCCCGCTGGCCCTGGTCGGGGTCAAGGCATCCCTGGCCAGGGCGCCGGTCGGCCTCGACGAGGTCGCCCGCTCCCTTGGCCAGCGCCGGCTCGCCGTCCTGGGCCGGGTCACGCTGCGGCTCGCCGGGCCGGGCCTGGTGGCAGCGTTCTGCCTGGTGTTCCTCTCGGCCGTCACGGAGCTCACCGCCACGCTTATCCTGAAGCCAACCGGCGTTCAGACCCTCGCCACGCAGTTCTGGAGCTACGAAACGAACCTGTCCTACAGCCAGGCAGCGCCGTTCGCCCTGGTGATGATCGCCGTGGCCGCCGTGCCGAGCTGCGTGCTCGGGCGGTTCTTCGACCATCCGCGGACCCGGGGATGACACCATGACCCAGCTCGCGGCCGCCGGCCTGTACAAGGCCTTCGGGACCCACCGGGTGCTCACCGGGCTGAACCTGGAGGTACCGGCCGGATCCCTGACCGCCATCCTCGGCCCGTCCGGCAGCGGCAAGACCACACTGCTGCGCGTGCTGGCCGGCTTCGAGCGGGCCGACGCCGGGACGGTCACGATCGGCACCGCGGTGGCGGACGGGCCCGGCGTCCACCTGCCCCCGGAACGGCGCCGCATCGGCTATGTCCCCCAGGAAGGCAGCCTCTTCCCGCATCTCACCGTCGAGGCGAACGTCGGGTTCGGGCTGGCCCGCCGGGATCGACGCGGGCAGCGCACCGCCGAGCTTCTCGACACGGTCGGGCTGGCCGGCTTCGCCCGGCGCTACCCGCACCAGCTTTCCGGGGGCCAGCAGCAGCGGGTGGCCCTGGCCCGTGCGCTGGCCATCCGGCCGGAGCTCGTCCTGCTTGACGAGCCGTTTGCCTCTCTCGACGCGCATCTGCGCGCCAGCGTCCGCGCGGATGTCCAGCAACTGCTCCGCGAGGCGGGCACGACAGCCGTCCTGGTCACCCACGACCAGGATGAGGCGCTGTCCACCGCTGACCTCGTCGCCGTCCTGCGCGATGGCACGATCGCGCAGTGCGACGCGCCGCAGGATCTCTACGCGCGCCCCGTCGACGCGGACATGGCCCGCTTCATCGGCGACGCCAACATCGTCGAGGGGATGCTCGACGGCGGCGCGGTGGACACCCTGCTCGGCAGGCTAGCCGTGGAGCCGGGAGCCGGGC
>ODAK010007370.1_pt1 | contig 11040 bp, 8 predicted proteins | sample 1539591 | NCBI WGS metagenome assembly ODAK01 (sample SAMEA3539303, study PRJEB22396) | soil metagenome | biome: tundra; feature: field; material: soil | place: USA | collected 2010-05 | depth 0.15 m | reverse complement strand
TGATGCTGCTCGCCCGCGATCGGTCACTGATGGGCGAGCTGCGGAGCGGGCGCGTGCTGACCGTCATCGGCTGGGGCGTTCACGGTCATCCTGGCGGCGATGTCCATCGTTCTCGTCCATGTCGCCCTGGTGCCGCCGGCGGCGTAGGGGCTACGGGCGCGGAGACGACACATGGCCAGCAGTGGGCGGCGATCGTATGGCCAGCTTCTGCTCGCCCTCGCCGTCGTCGTGCTCGCGCTCACAGTTGTGGGTCTCGTGCAGCTCGTGGCGCGGCGTCAGTCATTAGGAAGGTGGACGCGCCATATCGGCCGGGTGAGGCATCCGGGAAGTCAGTCGCGCACCCACGCGGCGTACGGATGCACCGAGCCTGAGGGCCGTGCTCGGTCGAACTCGGTGCTGTTTCGGCGCCGCGGAAAGGGCCGCTGCAGATGCGCTCGGAGCCGCTGAGGCATACCGCAGGATCGACCGATTCCTTCGTCGCCTGACTGTCGGAGTTCCCGGCGCATTAGGCGCGCGCCGACCCCCGGGCCTTCAGCTCTCGTTCAGGTTGTCCGCGCAGCCTCGCCCGTATGCTCCAGGCGATGTACGCCGTCACGATCTCTTGTCCCGTCGACGCCGTCTTCGCGTTCGTCGCCGATGGCGAGAAGGGCCCGCAGTGGCATCCCGGTATCACGGATATCACGCGCGTCTCCGGGGACGCGGTTGGCGCGCGATATGCGCAGGGCGTGAGCGGACCGCTGGGTCGCCGAATCGCGGCCGACTACGAGATCACCGTCTTTATCCCGAACCGGCGGCTTGAGTTCCAGACGATCGCCGGACCGGCCCGTCCGCATGGTCGCTACGACTTCGAGGCCGTGGCCGGCGGGACGCGCCTGACGTTCTCGCTCGACGCCCAACTCAGGGGTCTGCGGCAGCTGCTCATGGGTTCCGCGGTCCAGAAGACGATGGACGCCGAGGTCCGGACCCTCGACCTCCTCAAGCGGGTCCTGGAGATCTGGCCACCCGGTGGTTCAGCTTCGATCCGATCGGGCTAGGCGGGCCAGTAGGCGCCTCGAAGCACTGAAGCCAATCGGGGTCCAGGCTCAGTCAGTCGATCTTCGCTGCTCGCAGCGAAATGAACGCCGGATCGGATCGTTGACCGCTGTCACCGGCTGCGGCTAGGCTTGCCGGGTGACGCCTCTGCGCCTACGGACGGCCCGGACCGTCTGGCCTTCCCTGTTCCTTGCCGCCGGGATGCTCGTGCTCGCCGGTTGCGGCCTGGGCACCGCCTCGAACGCGCCGTCCGACCTGACCCCGGCCAGCGTGGGTCCGAGCGTCGGCTCGACCTCCTCGAACGCGGTCTCGCCCGGCCCCTCCGGTTCGACCACGCCGAGTCCGGCTGGTTCGACCGAACCAAGCGCCGAAGCGACGCCGTCCGGCTCGGTCGGACCCTCGCCGACCGCTTCCAGTGCAGCGTCGGTCTGCTCGGGAGCCCAGGACACGCCGGACTTCTACGAGTCGTTCGCCAGCTCGGTCAGCTTCCCCGTCTACTGCGCCGTCCTGCCGACCGGCTGGTCGCTCGTCTCGGGCACGTATCGCCTCGCCAACGGCGGCCACATCACGATCAGCTTCCGGCGCAAGGTCGACAGCGCAACGCTCGAGCTCGACGAGGGCTCGTTCTGCACCGACGATTCAGGCTGTGTTCCGGGCGGGATATCGGCCGGCACGGGTCCCTACGGCGATCTAAGTGGGAGCCTGGTCCAGACCTCGAGCGGCTTTGCCCTGGTCGTGGCCAAGGGCGAGAAGCCAAGCTGGCTGGCGATCGGCAACGGCCTCGACCAGGCGACCTTCCTTGCCCTGACGGCTGCCCTCCACGCAATCAACTAACCACGTCCGGTAGGCAGTTGAAGATCGCCGATTTCGAGCTCGAGCGCTACTTCGCCCGGTGGGAATTCGCTGTTCGGCACCTCCTCTGCGCGTCGGACCTCGAGGGCTACTCGATGGCCGAGCTCGTGGGGCTGGCCGACGATCAGTCCCGCGGGCTGTGGCAGGACCTCCGACTTGGTTATACCGAGTCGAGCGGGCATCCCCTTCTGCGGGCCGAGATCGCCGCGCTCTATGACACGATCAGTCCGGATGAAGTGCTGGTCTTCTCGGGCGCCGAAGAGGCAATCTTCTGCCTCTTGAACGTCTTGGTCGGGCCTGGCGATCACGCGATTGTGACCTGGCCGGGCTACCAGAGCCTGTTCCAGATCGCGCTGGCGGCCGGAGCGGAGACCAGCCTTCACGAGCTCCGTGAGGAGGACGGTTGGGCCCTCGACGTCGACCGAATCCGGGCGGCGCTCCGACCCGAGACCCGCTTGATCGTGGTCAATGCTCCGCACAACCCGACCGGGATGCTGCCGAGCCACGCCGAGTGGCGGGACCTGACGGAGCTGTGCGCCGAGGCCGGCCTCCATCTCTTCGCCGACGAGGTCTACCGCTTCCTCGAATACGACGACAGTGATCGACTCGTCGCCGGCGCCGACGCCCTCCCGACCGGCGTCAGCCTGGGAGTGATGTCAAAGTCGTTCGCGCTGGCTGGGCTGCGGATCGGCTGGCTGGCTACTCACGATCGCCGGCTGCTCGAGCGTTGCGCGGCGTTCAAGGACTACACGACGATCTGCCCGTCCGCTCCTGCCGAGATCCTGAGCCTCATCGCCTTGCGCGCTCGTGACTCCGTGCTCCGACGCTCCCACGGAATCATCTCGGCCAACCTGGCCTGCCTCGATCGTTTCTTCGGCGACCGACCGGAGGTGATGACCTGGATTCGACCGCAGGCCGGCTCGGTCGCTTTCCCGTCCCTGACCATGGCCGGCCGGTTCGCGGGCTGGGACGCCGACCGCTTCGCCGCGGAGCTTGTCGAGGCCGAAGGCGTCCTCCTCCTGCCCGGCTCCCGCTTCGGCCAGCCGGGCAACCACGTCCGCCTGGGGTTTGGCCGGGTTGACCTGCCTGAAGCCCTGGCCGGCCTGGAGCGCTTCGCGACCAGCTGACCGATGGATGGCCGCCCCGTGACCCGATTGCGACCGAGCGACTGCGGAGTCAGGCTCGTTTGCGAGCCAGGTCCAGGAACGGCGTTTCGACCACCGTCGCGCCGACCCGGCCGCGGCGAGCTTGGACCGTCCACTCCGCCTGAAGATGCGTGCCGGGTCGTTCCAAGGCGGCGGGCACGGAAGCAAGGGCAATCGGCTTCTTCAGCATGGGACTCCAGCCGTGGCTGGTGATCCGGCCGACGGGCCGGCCGTTCGCGTCGTACAGCGGGATGGCTGAGCGATCCACGACCGCGGGTGCGCTGGGGGGCAGGCCCCGGGCGTGGTACATCGCGTCGATGTCGGGCCAGCTGATCTCGAGCCCCACCAGGCGCCGGCGTGGTCCACCGATCCGGCGCTCCTCGAGCAGCGCCCGTCGGCCGACGAAGTCGCCCTTGTCGAAGTCGACCAGCTTGCCCAACCCGATTTCGCCCGGCGAATACGCCTGATCGCTGTTCATCGCATGACGGGCGCTGGTGTAGTCGACTTCGAGCAGGATCAGGCCGGCCTCGAGCCGGACGATGTCGAGCGCGATCATCCCGGCCGGCCGGATCCCGAACGGCTTGCCGGCCGCCACGATCGCATCCCACAGATCCAGGGCGTGGTCGGATTTGACCCACAGCTCGTAGCCGAGGTCGCCGGTGTACCCGGTCCGGCTGACATCGATCGGGATTCCGGCGACGGTGGCTGGCCGCCGCCGGAAGTAGCGCAGGTCGGCGAAGCTCTCGCCGCCGGCCGATTCCAGGACCGATCGGCTGAGCGGCCCCTGGAGCGCCAGGGCGGCCGTTGACTCGCTGATATCCTCGATCTCGACCTCGAGACCGGCCGCATTCAGCTGCAGCCAGCGGTACTGCGGGTCGGCTGCCGTCCACCGGAATCGTGTGCCACCGAAGCGCTGGATGGTGCCGTCATCGACAACCTTGCCGGCTTCGTCGCACCAGGGCGTGTAGTAGATCTGCCCAACCTTGAGCTTCGTCGCGTCACGGGTGATCACCCGGTCGACCAGCTGCTCGGCGTCGCGCCCCTGGATTTCGTATTTGTAGAGCGGTGAGACGTCGATCAGGGCGGCCTGCTCGCGGATCGCGTTGTACTCGATGTCATGAAAATCGGCATAGACGCTTGCCGCGAAGTAACCCGACCACTCGCGCCATTGCATCTTCCGGTTATGGGCCGCGGTCCGGGGGTGGAACGCAGTACCGACGCTCACGGTGCTTCCTCCGACTCGACCAGACGGTTCCACCGGCCGGTCCGCTGGCGGTCCAGTATGCGGTACAGTCGTGCATGAAACGTATGCAGCCTGCATGACCGGCTGGCGTCCCCGACCGATGACGATCCCAAGGCGGAGGACCCGTGGCCAAGACGTACGACGCGGTGATCATCGGCGGCGGCCATAACGGCCTGGTCAGCGCCGCGTACCTGGCCCGGGCCGGCCTCAGTACCCTCGTCGTCGAGAAGCGCGAGCTGCTCGGCGGCGCGGCCGTGACCGAGGAGATCTTCCCCGGCTTCCGCTTCTCCGTGGCTTCGTACGTCGTCAGCCTGCTCCGTCCTGAGATCATCCGCGAGCTCGACCTGCCGGCCCACGGCCTGGATATCCTGCCCCTCGACGGCACGTTCACGCCGCTCCAGGGTGACTACCTGTGGCGGGTGAACGACCATGGCCGGACGATCCGCGAACTGCGCCGCTGGTCGAAGTCGGACGCCGAGGCGTACGAGGAGTACGGCCAGCTGATGGTCGAGATGGCCCGCTTCATCAAGCCCATCCTGTCGATCGTGCCACCCGATCCGACGGGTCTCGACCCGCGCCAGTTCGCACCCCTGACCGGCCTTGCCCGGTCGTTCCAGCGCCTGCCCCAGCACCAGCAGGCGGTATTCGTCCAGCTGATGACGATGAGCGCGGCCGACTTCCTCGCCCAGTGGTTCGAGACCGATCCGCTGATGGCCACGATGTCGGCCTCGGGCATCATCGGGACCTACCAGGGCGTCAAGTCACCGGGCACCGCCTACGTCCTGCTCCATCACTATATGGGCGAGATTGACGGCGCCTTTCGGGCCTGGGGGATCCCCCGGGGCGGCGCCGGCGGCGTCTCGAACGCGATCGGCAGCGCGGCCCGCGCCCAGGGCGCCGAGATCCGGCTCGAGGCGCCGGTTGCCAGGATCATGACCCGCGCCGGCCGGGCGATCGGGGTCGCGCTCGAGTCGGGCGAGGAGATCTATGCCCGGCACGTGTTGTCATCGGTCGATTCGCGCCTGACCTACCTCGGCCTGATCGAGCCTGGCACGCTCGAGCCGGAGTTCGAGGACGAGGTCCGCCGGTTCAAGTTCCGGGGCTCGTCGGGCAAGGTGAACCTGGCTGTCGATCGCCTGCCCGATTTCAGCTGCCTGCCGGGCGAGGGCGAGCACCTCCGCGGCGCCATCAGCTACAGCGCCTCGATCGAGGATATGGAGCGGGCCTACGACGACGCGAAGTACGGCCACTGGAGCCGGCGGCCGTACATCGACATGATCATCCCCACCCTCGTCGACCCGTCGATGGCGCCCCCCGGCAAGCACGTCATCAGCTGCTTCGTCCAGTACGCGCCGTACCACCTGGACCCGAGCCTGGGCAGCTGGGACGACAATCGGGAGGCGTTCGGTGATGCCGTGATCGATCGAATCGCGGAGGTTGCCCCGAACATCCGGGAGATCATCCTGCACCGCCAGGTCCTTACCCCACTCGACATCGAGCGACGGTTCGGGCTGACCGAGGGCAATATCTTCCAGGGCGAGCTCAGCCTCGAGCAGCTGTTCTTCAACCGGCCGATGCCCGGCTACGCTCGGTTCAGGACCCCCATCCGGGACCTGTGGTTGTGCGGCTCGGCCACCCATCCAGGCGGCGGGATCATGGGCGCCAACGGCCGGATCGCGGCAATGGAAGTCCTCCGCGCCGCCGGGCGGAAGGTGGCCTGACGATTGTGACCGCCGAGTCAACGACAGAGCCGGCGCGGGCCATGCCGGCCGTGGTTACGGGCGGCCGCAGATGGGATGCTGTGGTGGTCGGTGGCGGACACAACGGCCTGGTCGCTGCCGCCTACCTGGCCAAGGCCGGCCTGTCGACCTTGGTCGTGGAGCGCCGCGAGCGGGTCGGTGGGATCGCAGCCACGATTGAGCTGACGCCCGGCACTCGGGTCCCCGCGGTCGCCCACACCGTCGGCCGGTTCAAGCCCGCGGTCGTCCGGGAGCTCGGCCTGCGGGCCCACGGGCTAACCTTCGTCGCACCGGACGTACGCGTCTTTGCGCCCGGCCCGGACGGCTCGGCAATCACCCTCTACGACGACGTCCGGCGGACCGCCGATGGACTGCGGGCGCGCTCCGGCCAGGACGCTGCCAACTATGCCGGCTTCGACCGGCAGGTCCGCTCGATCGGACGCTTCCTGGCCGAGGTGGGCGGCGCGACCCCGCCCGATATCCAGGCGCCCTCGCGCGGCGATGCCCTGACCGGGCTAAAGCTCACCCGGGCGTTCCGCGGCCTGGGCAGGCACGACGCTCGCGCGGTCCTGCGGATCCTGCCCATGGCGATCGCGGACTTCGTCGCTGAGTCGTTCGAGACCGACGCGCTGCGCGGGGTCCTTGCCGCCCGGGGCATCCAGAACACGGCGATGGGCCCCTGGTCGGCTGGCACGACGGCGGTATTCCTGGCCGACTCGGCCGGCAACGACGGGGGAGCGGCCGGCCAGACGGTCTATGCCCGGGGTGGCCCGGGTGCGCTGGCGGATGCGCTGGCGGCGGCCGTGCGAGCCGCCGGCGGCCAGATTCGGACCGGCGCCGAGGTCGTCCAGGTCACGACCCGGAGTGGCCGGGCCACCGGGGTGGTGCTCGCTTCGGGTGAGGAGATCGCCGCCCGGATCGTCGTCGCTGGAGTCGACCCGAAACGGGTCCTGACTGGGCTGCTCGATCCGGTCACCGTCGGGCCGGGCCTGCGCTGGCGGGCGACCAACATCCGAACGCCGGGGACCGTCGCCAAGGTCAACCTGGCCCTGGCCGGGCTGCCTGCCTTCATCGCCGCCGGCAAGGGTCCCGATGCTGAGCGCCTGTTGAGCGGCCGGATCGTCATCGCCCCGGGCATCGACTACGTCGAGCGGGCGTTCGACGCGTCGAAGTATGGCGAGCTCAGCGCGGCGCCTTACATCGAGGCGACAATCCCGTCACTGCTTGATCCGACACTGGTCGATGATCCGCGCGCCGGCGCGCGCCGCGCCGCCCACCACGTGATGAGCATTCATCTGCAATACGCGCCGTACACCCTGCGCGAGGGCACCTGGCCGGCCCGTCGCGACGAGCTCGGCGACCTCGCCCTCAAGACGCTCGAGCCATACGCTCCCGGGATCACCAAGCTCGTCGTGGGCCGGCAGGTACTCAGCCCGCTCGACCTGGAGCAGGACTACGGCTTGACCGGCGGCCACCCGTACCACGCCGAGCCGAGCCTGGACAGCTTCTTCCTGTGGCGGCCACTCCTCGGCAGTGCCCGCTACCGGCTGCCGGTTGACGGGCTCTACCTCGCCGGATCGGGTGCCCATCCGGGCGGTGGGATCACCGGGGTTCCCGGCCACAACGCCGCTCGCGAGATCCTCAGCGACTGGAAGAAGCGCCGGCGCTGATCCCCTCGTCCTCAACATCGGGGTCGATCCCGGGTCGCGGCTCGGAGGGGATACGGACCGGCCGGCCCTCCCGGCGCTCCACTCGCCGCGCGGCCCGCTGAGCGATGGTCTCGCCGCTCTGCTCCCCGAGGTAGTGCCAGAAGAAGGCGGTCACGATCGCCGCGATCGGAATGCCGAAGATCGCCCCGGCAACCCCCGCGATCTTGCCCCCGACCAGGACTGAACCCAGGACCACGATCGGGTGCAGACCCACCGCGCCCGCCATCAGCCGGGGCTGGAGGACGTTCATGACGATGATCCAGCCGATTCCAATCAGGATCGCTACGGGCAGGAGCAGGTCGGGGTTGAAGATCAGGGCATCGAGGACGGGCGGTGCCCAGGCCACGAACGGGCCGAAGAACGGGATCGCCATCAAGGCACCGGCGGCCGTCGCCGTGATCGGGATGAGCTTGAGTCCGAAGACGACCGACACGCCGACTGTGATCACGCCGTAGGCCACGCCCATGATCAGCTGGCCGCGCAGGAAGCCGCCAAACGAGCGGTTGACGCTCACCCGCAGCAGCTCGGCCTCGGCCCGGTAGGCGCTCGGCGTGAGCCGGAACAGGAAGGCCAGGATCCGCTTGCGGTCGATCGCAATGTAGATCGACATGGTCGAGATGATCAGGACGGTGCCGATCACGCTGATGCTGGCGACCGCGACCTGCTGAATCGGTCCGACCACGTCGATCGCGCCCGTCTGCAGGTTGTCCAGCACCGAATGGACAAGCGCGACGAGATTCACCGACAGGCCCAGGCTGTTGAGCCGCTCCTGCCAGGGGGCCAGGTACTGGCCGAGGTTCTGTTCGATCTGGGGGATCGACTGAACGAACTGGCTGATCGAGCTGGCCAGGTTGGCGGCAACCACGAAGATCGCCAGGAGCAGTCCGCCGATCGCGACCAGATACACGATCAGGACCGCGGCGGCCTGGGGCAGAGGCCGGACCAGGCGCTTGAGGGCCGAGGCGAACGGGCTGACGATGAACGCGATCAACCAGGCCATGAAGAAGATCAGGACGATGTCGCCGAAGGCGAAGATCGCCGAGCCTACGACCGTGATCGCGAAGTAGACGGCGATCACGGTGACGCTGACGAGGAGCACCGCGAACCAGCGTGGGTCCCGCCCCAGGATCCGGCTGATGTCCGCGGCGGCCTGCCCAGCCGCGCCAATCCGCCCGTCGTTGGCGGAGTCGTGCCGTTCCTGCCGATCCGGTTCGGTCATGGCCTTACCCTCAGCGGAGCCCCATCTTCGCATGGACCTCGGCCAGGGTGGCCTCGGCCCACGGCTTGAGCCGGGCCGCACCTGCGGCCAGGACCTCGTCGACCTCGTCCGGTCGGGCGATCAACTCGAGATAGTGCTCGCGGGCGGGTGCGTAATAGGCAATGATTCGCTCGGCCAACAGCCGCTTCGTGTCGACGCAGCCGGTCCGGGCCGTTCGCTCGCCCTCCCAGATGGCCTCATAGTCGGGGCCGAAATGACGATGGAGCTGGCAGACATTGCAGACCGATGGCCGGCCCGGGTCCATGCGCAGGATGCGTTTCGTGTCGGTGACCATCGACATCACCTGCTTCCGGATGACGTCGGGCGGGGCAAAGATATCGATCGTGTTGCCGACCGACTTGCTCATCTTCCTGACGCCGTCCGTGCCAAGCACGATCGGGGCCTCGGTGAAAACGGCCTGTGGCGCGGGGAACGTCTCGCCGTAGCGGGCGTTGAACGCCCGGACGATTTCCCGGGTCAGCTCCAGATGGGCGGCCTGGTCGCGCCCGACGGGCACCACCGTTGCCTTGTAGATGACGATGTCGGCAGCCTGCAGGACCGGATACGTCAGCAGGCCATGGTTGATGTCGTCGGGCTGATTGAGCTTCTTCTCCTTGTAGCTCGGCGTCCGCTCGAGCCAGCTCACGGGCGTCACCGTCGCCAGCAGCCAGGCCAGCTCGGTGTGCTCCGGCCGGTCGCTTTGCACGAAAAGCGTGCAACGCTCGGGGTCCAGGCCCAGGGCCAGCAGCGAGGCGGCCATCTCGCGGGTCCGTACGCGCAGCAGGGCACCGTCATGGGTGGTCGTCAGGGCGTGGTAGTCGACGATGCAGTAGATCGCCTCGTAATCGTGCTGCAAGCGGACGTAGTTGCGGACGGCACCCAGGTCGTTGCCCAGGTGGACGATTCCGGAGGGCTGAATCCCGCTGAAGATCCGCGGTCGCCCGGCGGCCACTGGCACCGGGGCGGGGGCTGGAGCAAGCTCTAGGGCCATTGCCGCGGAGTGTAACGGCCGCCCACCTCGTGGTGATGCCGGGGACCGCCGAGCCAACGTCCCGGTTTGAGGGTCGGCTACCATTCGGCGCATGCCCAGCCCACCGCCACGTTCGCCCCTACGCGTCGGCCTGCTCGGTGCCGGAACCGTGGGCACGGCCGTCGTGCGGGCCTTCCTCGACGCCCCGGAGCGACTGGCGGCATTCGATGGGGCGCGGCTCGTGCTCACGGGAATCGCCGTCCGCGACCCTGCCAAGGCCGCGGCTGCCGGGATCCCCGAGGCGCTCCTGACCGACGCCCCGGCCCATCTCGTCGCCTCGCCCGAGGTGGACCTGATCGTGGAGCTGATGGGCGGTGACGAGCCGGCCCGGACCCTGATCGCCGCAGCGCTCACAGCCGGCAAGCCGGTCGTGACTGCCAACAAGCATGTGATCGCCCACCATGGCCCGGCGCTCGAGGCCCTGGCTCGCTCGACCGGCACGCCCCTCCGTTTCGAGGCCGCCGTTGCAGCCGGGATCCCGATCCTGGGACCGCTCGCGGCGGACCTCGCAGCCAACCGGATCGAGCGCGTCCGGGGAATCGTGAACGGCACGACGAACTTCATCCTGAGCGCCATGATCGAGCGTACCCGGGGCTACGAGGCGGTTCTTCTCGACGCCCAGCGGGCGGGCTACGCGGAAGCGGACCCGGCCGGCGACGTCGAGGGTGACGATGCGCTCAACAAGCTGGTTATCCTCGCCCGCCTCGCGTTCGGGCAGTGGCTCCGGCCGGCTTCGATCGAGCGTCGGCCGGCGACGGCCAACGGACTCGGCCGGCCGGGGATCACCGGGGTGACCGCCGATGAGGTCGCCGCCGCCGCGGTCCACGGCCTGCGCCTCAAGCTGATCGTCGACGGCCGTCGGGCCCAGGGGATCGGGGCCCAGGGAATCGAGGCGTCGGTGCAGCCGGTCGCCGTTCCGGCCGACTCCGGGTTTGGCCGGTCGAGTGGCGTGGTCAACAGGATCGAGATCGACGCTTCGCCGCTCGGTCGGCTCGAATTGAGTGGACCCGGTGCGGGCGGCGGTTCGACCGG
>ODAK010007368.1_pt1 | contig 11041 bp, 7 predicted proteins | sample 1539591 | NCBI WGS metagenome assembly ODAK01 (sample SAMEA3539303, study PRJEB22396) | soil metagenome | biome: tundra; feature: field; material: soil | place: USA | collected 2010-05 | depth 0.15 m | reverse complement strand
CCGCGCCCAGGGAGCGTTCCCCCAGGTTGCGGGCCCGGCCGAATTTGGCCCGCATGGTCTTGGTGGCTTCAGCGCCTTGAGCGGCCGCGGCGGCTGCCTGCTGCAAGGCGGTCTTGATGCCCTGTGCGGGATCGGCGCCTTTCAGCGCCGCCAGCGCGGGCAGGAAGGCGTCCATCATGGTCTTGTCGCCAATCTGGGCGCGGCTTAGCATTTGCAGCTTCGTGGTGCCGGCTTCAACCAGGGCCGTCAACCCGACGCCATCGAACTCGTTCCGGCCGGTCGCGCCCTCGCTCAGACCCTTGAAGAAGGTGCCGAGCAATGGACCGATGGAACCGGCGTCGACGGACATTACGGCCCACGCCACCGTGGAGAACAAAGCCTTGATGTCGGTGCCGGTGTTTTCGTTGACGGTCTTCTCCACGGCTTCCATCGCGCGCAGCATGCTGATGCCGTGGTCACCGTCGCCCACGGTGCCGTCCAAGCGCGAGAGCATTTCGTGGCGATCGCGAATCCTGCCCGCGGCCGCGAGCAGCATCTGGCAGATCTCTGAATAGCCGATGGTCACAGGCATTGGTTACCTTTCTTGCGGTGAGTGCAGGAGTGGGGAGCCGGGCTGGGGTTGGCAGTCCGCCAGCCACGAATTGACGGTCCGGGCCCAGGCTTCCACTGGCTCACTTCATCGTCAGCGCCGGAGTGTGGCACGGGGCTTTCCAGTATTGCAGCAACTCGTCATCCATCCTGGCAACGAACATCTGGAAGCCGGCCATTTCTTGGAAAGTAAGCCACTCGCCGCACTGGGCCACGGCAAGGGGGATGCCCTGAGCGTCCAGGAACTTCTTGCAGCCGCGTAGCACGATGTAGAGCTCCATGAGGGTGGTGGCGCCAATGCCGTTGAGGAGCAACATCAGGCGGTCGCCGGCCTTGGCTTTCACCGCGCCGACGAGACGGGAGAGCATTAGCTCGGCGGTCTGGTCGGCGCTGAGTATCTTGGAGGGCCCCGTGCCGGCTTCGCCGCGCTGGCCCATGCCGATTTCCATTTCGTCGTCCGCCAGTTCAAAGATGGTCTGGCCGCTCGCCGGGTGCGTGGCGACTTTCATCGCCACCGCCAGGGTCGCCATGTTGTCGTTGAAACGCCGGGCCAGGGCGTGGACTTCTTCCAGGCTGCGGCCCGCTTCCGCGGCGGCTCCGGCGATCTTGTAGAGGGGAATGCAGCCCACCAGGCCACGCCGGTCTTCGGCGGGCGCGCTGGCGCCCGGGGCGATGTCTTCGTGCGTGAGAAGGAGCTTGTATCGGATGCCTTCCTGGTCGGCCATTTCCATCGCCATGGTGGCGCTCAGCACGTCGCCGGGATGGTTGAGGACGACGAAGAGAATGCCTGCATCGCGCTGGGCCAGGCGTAAAGCCTCGATGACCCTCGGCGGTCCGGGCGCGGCGAAGATGTCGCCCACGACGCTGTAATCCAACATGCCTTCGCCAACGAAACCGCTCAGCGCCGGTTCGTGGCCGGCGCCGCCCAGCGTGACCAGCGCGACCTTGTTTGCCGGCTTGGGCTGAATACGACAGACGATCTTGTCTGATTTCACCGTGACGAGGTCGCCGTGCGCGATGGCAAAACCATCAAGCAATTCATTCGCCAGGTTCTTGGGATCGTTGATAAATTTCTTCATGGCCATTGACCTGTATGCGACATCCTCCTTTGCAGACCCTGGTCAGCTTTCGCGCCGTCGCCCAACTGATAGGATTCTGCTTTCTCGACGCTCCGCAGCAAATCAATTTTTCTCGACGGCCTACTTCATCCGAAAGGTCTTACGAGTTGATCACTGAATTCATTTGGTTGCAGACCATAGAAAGGGTTGAGCAAATCCATCTTTGGCATCCGGGCATCATTCAAATCATCAATGAACCGCTTCAACCCAACATAGTATTCGAGCCCCATTTTTGTTGCCTCGGGGTGCAGTATTGCGTACTGACTCGGGACGAAAACTCTGGGTATATAATGATGAACAGCTGCTTTCCCTTGCTTGGCTAATCGTTCTGAGTTCCTCTTTATTGTGTCGCTTGAATCATGACCCAAAATCATATGAATCCCGACCTTTGGGAATACATCCTCTAACTTCCTAATCATTCTTGAATAGCCGTCTATCGTTCCAGGTCCCTTACCATACATGCGTTTTAGCACTTCATCTGAAGTGCCATCCATTGTGACTGAGAACCTATCAACCCCAATGGATTTAAGCTTTAGCAATTGAGAATCGTCAGCCCCGCAGCCCCATCTGTTGCCGAAACATGGACAACTTGACTGAAAGTGCAAATCACGGCACCTAGCAATCCCAGGAGTGTTGCTAGTGCTACACTTGCCTAGAGGAACCCCGCGACATCAAATCGAGGGCAAAATGGCGGTCACGCCGAAACGCTCGGTGGAAGAAGCAGCGTTGCTCCATGGCTCGACAGAGGCATGCTCATGGGTGACAGAAAGCGATTTGCTATTGGTGCCCAAGTTCGGGTCAAGAATCCGGGTGTGAATGGCGTCGTCATTGAGCTTGACGACAAGCCTACCGCTCTTGGGGAGTATTGGCATAAAATCATGACCGAACACGGGGAGCGCAAGGAACCCGGATGTAACCTTCAACTAGTTCCGGTTCCCATAACAAACCCGGCAGGAGGAAAGGACATGCCAAGCCAACAAGACAGGCAACGGCTCCTTCGCGAAATCGAAGAAATTCAGCAGTCCATGCCCCCTCGGGCAACGATCCGCCACGACACCCCAGAGAACCATAATTGGTTTGGGCGCGTGTCCGCCGGTATCGAAAAGTGGGACCCAGCGAAGAGCGGGTTGGTGAAGGAATGCCTTGACGTCTTTTTCAGCAACGGCCACGCGCGGGAAACGGCGTACGGCCTTACTAAGCTGTTGGTCTTGCTCGGTCAGGCGCAGAGTGACCTTCGATTAGAAATTGCACCAGTTTCGGTACCTAGCAAACCATCACTTAGTGCGGCAGAAGTGCTATTGAAGGCGATTTATGACAACACGAGGACAGGGGAGCGTCCGATTGATGATGTTACGAAGCTAGACATCGGGCTAAGTGAAGAAGAAACCATTGGTGCATTCCGATACCTTAACGACAAAGGACTGATACAAACCTTCAATTTACCGTTTGCGGCCCGAATCAATGCCACGGGTGTGGATGCTATCGAGAACCAGTCAGCCAATCGAGAACACGTTGGGCGCTTGTCAAGGCTACAAACTCCCTCTCAGAAGATGTTCATCGGGCACGGTCGGTCCCTGGTTTGGCTTCAGCTTAAGACCTTCTTGACGGAGAGGATGCATTTGACCTGTGATGAATTCAACGCCGAAGCTGTAGCAGGTATTACCACCACGGAGCGGCTACAAACCCTGCTTGATGATGCGGGTTTTGCGTTTCTAGTAATGACAGCAGAAGACACCCATGCGGACAACAGCACTCATGCACGTGAGAATGTCATTCATGAAGCCGGACTATTTCAGGGCCGGTTAGGGTTTAGGCGCGCCATCATTCTTTTGGAAGACGGATGTGCACAGTTCTCCAACATTCACGGCCTTAGCCATATTGGATTTCCGAAAGGGAACTTAGAGCCAATATTTGAAAAAGTCCGACACGTGCTCGAACGAGAACAGGTGGTCTAGGTCCAGTCTATTGCCTGGAGGCTACATCCCCCCTTCGACCCCGCAGGCCTGTCAGTACGGAATGTCCCAGACTTTCTCCAATTCGCGCACTCCATCCGCAAGGGTTTTGCGCGCAGCTTCCACCGCGCCAAGCAGGCCCCTACGGACTCGCTGATATCGTAGTGTCAACGCCGGTTGAATATTCCCCAGTTTCCGCCGGTTGACACCAGCCAGCAGAAACGTCCGATCTTTGATGTCCCGGAGCAAGGAATAGCCATCCAGCGGATAACCCCTGTAGAACAGGACCTCGCATGCTCCGTACCTACGAAAGAGCGTTCTGAAATGCGCAAAGGCGAGGGGATAGTTGCTGGGGTTATGCGGTCTGGCGAGCCTAGTGGCATCTCGGGCATTGTAGATAATTTTGTAGCTGCGCGGTTCCTCCAGGCTCAACAGGGTTCAACAGGTTTCAACCGGACGCCCGTATCTCATTGAAACGTAAGTAGTTGAAAACAAGGCATTTTCGGGATGCGCCGGAAACTGCCTTGGGCTCAGTGGATCTCGGGTAAACACCCTAGAGAGTTGCCCTTTAGATTCAGTAGTTTGCAAGTCTGACTGTTGAGCCGTGTGGAACCGTGAGGATGCTTTAGCTACAAATTTGACTACAGTTCCCGATTGGCAATCGCCGGAGGCCTGCAAATAGGGGCTTCGAACGCTCCCGACCCTCTGCTTTTGCGGCAGGCGGTCGGTCAGACCGGAGGAAACGGCATAAGCAGGTAATGGCCATGCGTTGGAAGCCCACCCTGGTGAAGATACGAGGATTCGGCGTAGATCATAGCGTCACGTTCGATCTCCATATGCGCTTGTGCGGCTGCCGCCACTGCCGGTGCCCTTCGTGCCTTCCGCGGCCTCCGGTGTATACTGGACAGGATGATCGAGTCTAAAATCGGGAGTGTTGACAGTGAGAAAGCGCCCACCCCTGCCGAGGAGGTGCCTGCGACTGCTGCGCAGCTGATTACCAGCGAAAGGCTCATCCTCGACGACTACCTCCGCAGAGGTGAGAGGCTCCCCACCGAGGTTCGGCATCTCTTCGAGGCCAAGTATGACAACCCGGTCAAAGAACCCAAGCTCGGCTCCTACAGAGATCCGAGCCGCAAGAAGTCGGTCACCGCGGACGCGGACGTACTCCAGGCGATGTTCAAGAAGTGGGGCGAAATCGATGCCTTTCTCGAAGCGGGCCCTCGACGTAAGCTCGCGTTCGCCGAGCCGGAAAAACCCGAAGATGCTTTGATCGTCGGTATGGTTACTACGGGAGGACTTGCTCCGGGGCTGAATTCCGTCGTCCACAGCATTGTTGAGCGACACACCGCTACGTACCATAAGCTGCTGGGCGAGGGCGGCGTGTGGGGATTTCTTGACAGCTTCAAGGGGTTGGCCCAGAACAGGGAGCCGAAGTACATAAAGCTCACCACCGACGTTACCGAGGACTGGCTCGACAAAGGCGGCGCGGAACTGGGCGCTTTGCGCTGGGAGAGGTCCGCTTCTGTGGCTGCGGATATTGCGGGGAAATTAGAGCGCTTTGGCGTTCGCATACTGTACGTGATCGGCGGCGATGGATCGATGGCCGCCGCCCACGAGATCGCGATGGCGGCTAAAGAAACCATTGTAGTAGGCGTCCCCAAGACAATGGACAATGACGTCCTGTGGGCTTGGCAGTCGTTCGGATTCAATACCGCCGTCGAGCGGGCTGCTGCGTTTGTAAACACAATGCATTGCGAAGCCGAAGCGACGAGGCGTGTCGCCATCCTGGAGTTCTTCGGGGCCACGTCCGGGTTCGTGGCTGCCAACGCGGCGCTGGCCAGTGGTCATGTGGATCTGGTAATGGTTCCCGAGGTATTCGCCGGAATGAACAAACAGGAAGCCGACGCCGCGCTTGATCTGTATCGGAAGTACTTGGCGGCGACAATTCGACGGAAACGCGGGAAGCCGCACGCCGTCGTCGTGATTGCCGAAGGCGTAGGGGACGTGCTGGCGCGGCTGGGTGTTCTCGCGGGGGGGGAAGGGAAACACTTCCCCGATATCTTTTCCACATCGCTGTCGCTGGCAAACGTCGGCGGCGAGACGGTCCCGTCGTTCACAATAGAGCCGCGTTATTATGTCCGCGCCGCTCCGGCGAATTCCCACGACCAGATCTACTGCAAGCGCCTGGGCGCCTTGGCGGTGGACAACGCGCTCGCCGGGTACACGGATTTCATGATTTCCCAATGGCTGACCGAATACGTGTTGGTTCCCCTGGCTCTCGTCACAGGCGGTCAGAAGCGGATACCGCCGGGGGGCATCTTCTGGAAGCAGGTGGAGTCAAGCACAGGTCAGCCCCCCGTCGATCCGCACTCGCTATGCCCCTGACCAGAGGGTGGTGTATCCGGGGCGTTTCGTCGGCCAGGGTGTAACGTCAGGGGTGGGCGATGCCTTGGGCCCCGTCCCCCCACGCGCTCGATGGGTCCCGTGGCAAGACAGCCGGCTAATCTCGCAGGGGCTGCGTCCGCCGCCGATGTCGGTTCGGCCGTGGATGCAGGCCGGTACGTTATGCGCCTTTCAATTTGGGTAAGAGGGTATGTCATATACTCAAACGTTCCGTACAGCCTACCTTAAGGTTCACGCAGCGGCTGGTGAAGATCTCTTCTTATCAGTTACGCCTCGCTTCGAACTGGGCCCGGGCATTCGAAGAGACGGTCTTACTGAGCCCCGAATGCTGGATCCGCACAGTCTTCCGTATCTCTGGGGTGTCCCCTTGCCGCCAGAGCGAGAACGATTGCCGCAAACGAGCGATGCGTTCGTCCAGAGGGCCGGCACATGGACCGTGTTTCACCACGTACAGCAGTTTTTGAGGAAGCACGGCGACTCTTACCAGATCGTCGGTGTTCAAAGTTGCGGTGACCTCACGATGAATCCTTGGCATGTGGCGTTTGTTCAGCAAGGCAAGACTCATTTGCTTTGCCACCTTTCGGCTGCCATCGATGGAACACTGGCAGAACCGTATCACGACAGAATATATCGTTGTCTTGTCAAATGGAAACTTTTGCATCAATCGACCAGTCGAAAACCGCGGCCACGTTACGAGTTTGCGGACCTTCGCTTTGCAAGAGTGTCACAGGATCGGTACTCTGCGACGCTCGCCGGCGACAATGAGCATGGCGACAATCGGGTGATCGAGGCTACAATGCCGAGGGATATTTCGAATCAAATCGAGTTTGCGCTTTCAGGTAAGCCAATAATTCAGAGGCGGAGTGAAATACCGCTAGCGAACATTATCGACCGTTTTCAAGATGTTCGTCATGTCTACAATGTGCCAAGCGTTTCGGCTTCAGGTACGTTTCGTGGTGTGCCGATAAAGGATTTGAACTTCGGTGAATACTGGCTTTATAATGACTTGAATGTCAGGCGAGCGGCCCTAAATTCTCCAGTTATAATCGAGCTCGCAGTGCCCGGTGCGGGTGTGATCCTTGAGGCTGGGGAGGTAGAAAGGACTTTGATACGGCGCCACTACAAAAGAGAAGATGAATCCCCAACGCGGCGAGGGCGATTCCGCAGGTATTCGGATCGGTCACTGGAGATCTTTTATCCCCATAACGTTTATCCGTTCGGGGTAGTCGGTGGGAAGCCTGATGAGCTGGTGTGCCTTGCATCGGGAGGCCTTTCGGGCAGGGTTGGTAATACGTTGGAGGGGATCACGCGAATTATGCACGATTTTTTCGGGTGTGAGGATGCGATGATCGTCGATGAGGGATACGATACCTTCCTCATCGTAAATCCGAACCCAAAAGACAGCGAAGATGAAAGTAATCATTATTTATATAACAATTCTGAGTTTTTGAAAAAGGTCGCGAGTTTCTCAAAGTGGCGTGCCGATAAGGACGACCACGAGAGCTGTTCGTTCCATTATGCGTTGGACAGTGATCCTCCTGGGCTGAAGGGTTGGCCGCTTAACAAGCCGCTTTTTCGCGGCCTCGATGCTTTCTGCTCTGAGCAGGACGTTAAGCCTGCAGAGCCGAACGTGCTGGACATAATTGCGGTTCCACCGCGGCGCTGTCAGATGCGTGCTGTTCTGATTGCGGCGGTACGTCAGAATGCGTCGGCCTAGTCATTGGTGAGTATTGATGATGGCGCACCAGGGCGAGTCCGCACAGTGCGGGTCATAGTTCCGATGCCTGGTGTCAAACAGCATCAAGCGAGCCGTGCCGGCAAGGCATCGGCTCGCGCTGCGAGTGTCCGGCATTTCCCGCAGGTGGTCGCCTGGGACGCAAACCTTCGGGAGCTCAGCGAAAGTCATAAATGAGTTGCCGCGACTGTACGAGAAGCGGCTCAAAGGATATCGCGCCATTGGGTACGAATTGGAAGGCGATCCCGACAACGACGCGGACGTGTAGAACGCGGCGGGGTTCGGCGGGGACGACAAAAGGGACATCAGGCGGCGAAAAAGCCACTGTAGATAATTTTGTAGCTGCCCGTGCCGCCAAGGCTCAACAGGGTTCAACAGACTTCAACCGGATGCCCGCATCTGCTTGAAATCTAAGTATTTAAAAACAAGGCACTTTTGGAATTAGCCGGAAACCGCCTTGGGCACATGTGCGTTAACTACAGTTAAAATCCAGTGTTTTCAATAACTTACACCGCAAGAGAACCTGTCTAAAGTGCAGGTGCGCTCCGCGTGCGGACGGGTGAGTTGTTTGACTCCAAAATTGTGGGGGTTATTGAACTTCGTGGAAACCACCAGCTACAGTTTTCACTACAGTCATGCGGGGTGAATCGCCGGATGCCGCCGCGCTGCGCCATGAGCCTCGCTCTGGAAGGAACGCCCGCTCGGCCTGACCACTGCCGCAGGCCCAGAACCCAGCAGCGCCTAGACGCCGCCGCTGCCGGCCCGGTGGACGGGACCGCCGCCGGATCCACCGAATAGATCCGGCCCTTACCGCTGACTGCGGCTGGTGAGAAACAAAGTCAACCATTGCAGGTCCTTTTCGACGCTTCCCTGAAGATGATTTCCAGGGATAGCGCATCATGTCCGATCCGTGCGACGGACACGAATACGGCTCCCGAAGGAAACAGCCGAACCCGGAACAGCCGAACCCGGAGGATCGAAGGAAGGTGACTAGGTGTATACTTGCGCCATAACGGAGGCCAAGATGGAGATCCCGGGCACAATCGCATATGGCCAGGCGCCCAAAACGGAAATGCTGGCCAAAATGAAAAATCCGGCACAAGTGCACAGTCAGCGCGGACTGCTCACACTTGGCCGCCTTTCGCTCGCGGCAAGCGTCTTCTGCCTGGCACTCCGGGCGCAAGTCGCTAGCCCCTTGACCACGGCTTCGACAATCACTTCGGTCGAGAACGGTCTCGTTTGCTGGCACCGCCTCGAAGACAATGCAAAGTTGAAGTACTGCTATCCCGAGGGGCTATTCTCTTTTCCAAGCGTTCGAACCATCTTGCGTGCAGACTATTCCGGCGCCTATAGCAAAACAGCGTCGGCTGTTGACTTAGTGTGGCTTGGCTCCACGCTGAAGATTGACGCGCCCTTGCGAAGTTTTGGCGGCGATATCCTGCTGGTGGCCAATACGATTTTACTCAACGCACCTGTTGATTCCCGAGTCTACCTCGACCACGATGTGAATCGGCTGACGGAGGCAACAAAGAGGGAAGTCGTTACCAGAAACCCAGCCTTTCTGGCACTCGTTGACGACTACTATCTGCATTGTCTGGATTGTGACAGCCCGCGCGCGCTGATGCCCAGACTTCCGAGCGGCATCTCGCCAGATTCCTACGCAGCATCGGAGGTCCTGCCCAACCAGCGAAAAACTGGCAGTCCTCCTCCGGATGACAGAGTCATTTGGCCAGAGATCCGATCCGGTCGCATCCTCATCATCGCCAAGCAGATTAATATCTCCGCGAACCTCCGCAATCCATCTCCCGAGGTCGAGTTTAACGAATGCCCGGCACGTCCGGCAGCTGCGCCTTTTGTGCCCTTCGCCATCAACGCGAGCGGCATGGCGGGTGGAAGAGGCGGAATGGGCAACGCCGTAGGTTGTATGTTCCGAGGAAATGTCGGCGGTTTTTCCTGTGTGAATAGTTCTTTTCAGCCCGGCGGCTGGACCGGTCCCGGCGGGCGAGGCGGCGATGCCGGAGACGTAGTAATCGCAATCGTGTCGGGGAACGAGGCGCCGGCAGCCGACCTGAACCAACTGCGGCGTGTCAGCGCCGTCGCAGGCGGCTCTCCAGGATCGGCTCACCGGCTTCAAACCCCGTCATCCGACTCATTCGCGAGTAGAAGCCGCTGTGTCCTCATTAATGCCGCTCCGGACTACCCGGGAGGCGCTCGCGGCGCTGACGGACAGCTTGACGTCAAGACCGTCTCCGAAACAGAATCGCTGGAGATGATTGCAGCATTCTTGGCACAGAAGGATCTATCCACGGATCTGGATTACACTACTTACCTCGAGAAAGCGAGCCTGGATGCAAAGGTCACTTCCACGGAATACTCTGAACCATTCCTGGACTATCTCCACAGTCTGCTGCGCGACTCACAGGATGAAATGCTATTTAAGTTCTCTGAATTTGTTCATTCCACGGCACCACCAGGCAGCGCCTTGAACTCACGACCACGCGGTCCCACGAGTCGACCGCAAGCCGCTGTTTTGCCGCCACGCGTACGCGATGTAACCCGCGAACTGGCTATCTATCGATCCGCGAACATTCCTGAGTTTGTGTTTCGCACTGGTGGGCTATTCAATATGTACTCCTACGACGCGTATCGCAGCTTCCTCGCTCAGGCCACTCGCACGGGAATTGCCACCGGCAATAGGCTCCTTGCCGAGATTCGAGTGGATGTTTCGCATATCGCCGAGCGAATGCAGCAATACTTTATCAGCAATCAGGCCGCACAACTGAAGGATCGGATGGGTCAGTTGGAGAAAGAAATGAGAGCTGCCAAGGACGAAGCCGAGCGTCTCTCCCGAACTGACCTGCGAATCGTAGGTATTCTCACAGCGATCTCCGGGGTCGTGTCCGCCATCGTCGACGTGGAGGGTGATTTTTCCAAAGGAAACGCTCGCGATGGACTGAAAAAGTTACCGGCGGTAGGGAAGGCTGTAAGCGATCTCATCGACAAACTCGATAGCAGCCCGGATACAAGTCTGAAGCAGCTCGCCAATCTGCAGGAGCAACTCAGGCAGGCGCTGGATGAATATAATCGTCTCGTGTCGTTCATGCAGGAAACGAGAACAGCATTTTTTTCGCAGCAGCTCAAGAATCAGGCTCAAGTGTTGCAAATGCGGGAAGCTTTGAAGACCAGCATTCTTCTGAAAGACAATCTCTTTCCCGACCTTTTCAGGGCAGTGGTGCTCAGCTATC
>ODAK010007367.1_pt1 | contig 11042 bp, 8 predicted proteins | sample 1539591 | NCBI WGS metagenome assembly ODAK01 (sample SAMEA3539303, study PRJEB22396) | soil metagenome | biome: tundra; feature: field; material: soil | place: USA | collected 2010-05 | depth 0.15 m | reverse complement strand
CTGCGCGGAAGAAACTTGAGAATTTGACTGAACAAGCTGCAAAATGCGTTCACGTCGAGCCTTTTTCGGGTGCGCCGAATCGATTGGTAGTCGCTCCAGCTTACACGGGGAGGCTCGACGTCCTGTCAGCTAATTTGGACGGGAGTGGCGCGATATGCATATCGTCGTAGGCGACGGCAGCGTGGTGAGCGTGCGCACGGCCGATGTGCACTATTACTCGGAGGTGGCGCGGGAACGCTTGGAGGCGTTCGCGGACGACTTGCCGGCTATGTCGGTCGGCGAGCCGTGTAGTCATTGCGCAAACTGCCGGTGGAGCGAGCGGTGCGAATCGGAGTGGGAGAAGACCGACCATTTGAGCTTCGTAGCGGCTATAACCAAAGACCAGCGAGCTAAATTGGCCGATGTCGGTATCGACACCATGGCGGCTCTCGCCAGTTCGGCGGCCGGACAGCGCATTAGCGGCATGCAGCCGGAAGTCCTCAAGCGGATTCGGGCACAGGCGGCATTGCAGGTGGCGAAGCGCGCGGACGGGAAAAACCGCTACGAAATTCTTGATGCGATACCGGGGAAGGGCTTTGCGCGGTTGCCGCAGCCCGATCCGGGGGATCTGTTCTTTGATATGGAGGGGGATCCGCTGTTCGACGGCGGACTCGAGTATCTGTTCGGATTCGTCGATGCGGTGGACGGAAGTCCGCGGTTCACTCCGTTCTGGGGCCATAACAAAGCCGCAGAGAAGGCAGCGCACAACGTCGGTTGTGACATGAATTGCGCATTGCCTCACCTGATTGGTTACTAATTGGGGGTCGTTGCCTCACATTGATTGTTACCGGAAGTAACTATCTTGGAGGCAGTGATGGCGAAGAGACTCAGCGGATTGGCACGTCGGGAGCTGATTGTGGCGGTTCGAGGTCGGTATTCGACCAGCGCGCCGTCTGTGAAGCGGGAGATTTTGCGAGAATTTGTGGCGATCACTGGCTACCATCGAAAGTCGGCGATCCGCATCTTGAACGACATCGGCGACGCCAGCGGGGCGGCAATCCCGCTTCAGCGGCCTCGACTATACGATGACGCGTTCTGCAGCACGCTAATCGTGTTGTGGGAGGCATCGGACCGAGTTTGCGGGAAGCGCCTTCGGGCATTACTGCCGTTGCTTGTTCCGGCGCTCGAGCGTCATGGGCATCTTGCCCTCGAACCGTCAGCGCGGATCAAGCTGCTCGCGGTGAGCGCCGCGACGATTGATCGGTTGCTGGCTGAAGCGAGAGGATTATGCGCCCGACGGCGCGTCCGCCGGGCGCCGACGGCATTGAGACGCAGCGTTCCGATTCGTACGTACGCGGATTGGAACTCGCCGGAACCTGGATTCATGGAGATTGACTTGGTCGCGCATTGCGGTGGCGCATTGCGGTGATAGGCTAGTGGGCGCCTTTGTTCACACCCTGACGTTGACCGACATCGCAAGTACCTGGACCGAGTGTGTACCGCTGCTGGTGCGCACCGGCGCCTTGGTCGTCGAGACGATCGATCGATTACGAAGCGCATTACCGTTTCGGATCCGCGGTATCGACATCGACAACGGCGGCGAGTTTCTGAACGAGACATTGGTGGCGTACTGCGTCAGTCAGGGGATCGAACTCACTCGATCGCGACCCGATCGCAAAAACGATCAGGCGTGGGTCGAGCAGAAGAACGCCTCCGTTGTCCGGCGACTGGTGGGCTACCGACGGCTCGAGGGGACCGCTGCGGCGGCCATCCTGGCGCGGCTGTATACCGCATCCAGGCTATTTGTGAACTTCTTCCAACCGTCCTTCAAGCTCAAAGAGAAGTTTCGTGTCGGCGGCCGCACGGTTAAGCGTTATGACCCACCGCAGACACCGTGTGCACGGCTATTGGCGGCGACTACGACGCCGCCAGCGGTGAAGGCACGACTCGTTGAACTCCTTGAGACTCTCGACCCGCTGCGACTCTTGGAGGAAATCCGCCAGGCGCAGCATCAGCTCGCGATCCTCGCTGACGACGGTGCCGCCGCACTTCCCGTGGCTCAAAACCAAGACCTACACCGCTTCCTGATGAGCCTGTCCACCGCTTGGCACGCTGGCGAAGTTCGGCCTACTGATCGTCCCCGTCAACGGGCACCACATCACTGGCGCACCCGCAAAGATCCCTTCGAAAATACTTGGCCCACGATTATGGCTTGGTTCGAGGAAAGCCCCGAAGAAACAGCATTGGCTCTTTTCCGCCGTCTGCAAATCAAGCACCCCGGCGCGTTTCCGGACAATCAGCTTCGCACGCTGCAACGGCGAGTGTGTCAATGGCGGGCGCAGAAAGCACGCCAATTGGTTTTCGGTGTAGCCAGCACTGCAACAGTTTCCGGCTTGTCCTCGTTGACTGCACAACTCGTCACGGGATGACGCGCGGGGCCCTGCACTTCCCATCGATCCGCAATGCAACGGCTGGCCATGAATGGCAAAAACATCAATATTGAGGGGTGCCTGAGGTGACAGCATGCTCCCGATCGCCGCTCCTAGGGCTTCTCATTCGTTCGAAATATCCTGAACGACCTGAAAAGGCCTTAGAGCTTCTGCCGCTGACGCGGCAGATCGCGCGATGGTTCGTCGTCGAAATGTAATTCGGACTATGATCCGCGGGTAACATTTGGCATGAGGCAACCCGATAACAATCTTTCGTGAGGCAACACGCCGGAATTAGTAATTGACGCCAGACAGGAGTCGATCCGAAAGGCCGAAGCGGAGGAGGAATTTGCCAAGGCGCGCACCAAGAAAGGCACCAAATAATGCGTAGAACAGCGAACCGAAGATCGGGAGCTTCTGCCGCTAAAGCGGCAGACGGCGTCTGGTCTTGCATCAGAAAAAATCGCCCGAAGTCGATCCGGCCCGACAACGTCTGCAAGATCGAAAACATTGACTGATCGTGACCGAGGAGAGTAAAAAACCTTAACAGCGCCGACCCGGCGGAATTACCGATCACAATCAGCCGGAATAGTCGGTCACGTTCAGCCGGAATAGACGGTCATCTTCGCCGGAATACTCAAACAGCGGACGGCATTGGGAAGCTGCCAGCAATCGTGGCTGAATCGGCTTCGGTACGATCCTCAACACCAGTCGTCATCTAGGCACTAGCGCCAGCGCGGACAACGGATTTTTTCCTTCCTCACGTGCGCAAGAATTGATACGACGCCCAATCTCCGCGGTTCTGCACGAATTTCGCACAGATTTTTGGGGTCAATGAAACCAAGACGTTACAAATTTGGTGGTCTTGTAACTGCTTGAATTTCATTGGAAATGGTGGCCAGGGAGGCCATCACACTCACAAGGAATGTGCTTATTTCTTAGTCTTTTCGTCTTTTCCGTCCATTTGGATCTTGAGTTACCCCTAAAGTTACCCCTGAGCCTGAGATATTGGGCGTACCGTTGTTCTTCTGTGCGCGCTTCGCTCCTCGCCGCAACCAGACCAGGGCGTCGGCAAGGTCGTCAATCGGCTCGCGCTTTTGCGTTTTTGCTATGCTGATATCCTGCCTAGGCTTGAAGCCACTGGACATCCGCATATCCAGAACATTCGCCAAGAATCTGAATTATTGAGCTACCGAACTAGCCGAAGTTCATCCTCCGGAATTGTTGGATCGGGTCGCCCCAACTCCTCTGCGCGCTGCGCGAACTAGGCAATCGCTCAATACGACTCCGCCCACATTGAGAATTCGGTGCAACCAATGTCAAATCTTCACGGCAGTGAACGATGCTGGACGCCTCAACATACGATAATAGCGTTGTAAAGGGTCGCAAGTTCGAATCTTGTCCCCCCGACCAATACTTACACGCGTTTCCTTTGTGCTTTGTGTCCGCGTTTGTGTCCGCGTTTGTGTCCGCTTAAATTTTAGAGGGCGCTAACGGCGGAATCTCCTTTCGTCTTCGCTACCGGGCTGCATTGCTTGTCTCATTGATGGGTACGCGCCGCGGTCACCGTTTAAGCTTAGAACTTATCTCGACAACGTTCGACTTAGTCTTTTTTGAGCCCACACCAGAGTCTGGATTCCCAAGCATCCGAGCAGGAACCCGGGGATTTTGATGAGGAGCCAGAATAGAGGGAGTCTAGGCGCATTCACCTGCAAGGCCGCCTTCTTGGCGGCATTTTTGTTTGAGACATGTCAACTTCTACTGACAAAATCCGTTTAATCCTACTGACAACATGAACATGCGTGGGGAGCTTAGCAACCCCCGGCACATGTAACAAATCCTTCGCATCGGGATCACCACAGAAACTCAATGCTGCACTCCATCACTGTATTTATCGTTGTTGCATTACTGGTTGCTATCGGGCGAATTCGAGCGTAGCGCTCCTGTCCATACAGTATTGGCGGTCGCCGAGAACTGTACGAGTTATCCCGTGGATATGCACAGGCGCTTGCGGGTACCGTGTGTCGGTGGATTACGCCAAACTCGAAACCGCCTGCCTCGCTCACGTTGATGAGAGCTATTACTACGGCGCGTACTGCCGGAAGTGCGGGCACCACGCGCGGCTTTCCCTAGCCAAACTGCGGGCACACCTCGGCGATGATTACCCGTTGAGAAAGATCCGAGACCGGCTTCGATGCGAGCGCTGCGGCGACCGGCGACAGATCGTCATCACGTTTCTCGCGCCGGACCAACGGACGGGGAGCCTGGTGCACCTATTCGCGCGAACACCACGCCAATGAAAAGGCGCTTCAAATACGATAGGCTCAGCATATGGCTAAGAGAAACGATGCGCCCATTCCCTTCGACGCAATCGGCGGGGATCTAGCGAAGGCGCTAGACATCAAGCGGCGGCTCATCGAAGCTGGCATTCGGCGCGGCGAGCCAGAATATGCGCGCAGGATTCTCGACGACGATCGCAATTTCGTTCGGTTTGTTCGTGAGGAGCTAGGACCGAGCTGCGCAATGGGAACCTCGAGGACATGACCCCTGAGAAGGCACAGCAGGCGATTTACGGCTGTAAAATATTTGAGGATAGCCTGCGAGCGGACTACCCGGAACTTTGTCATTAAGCCCCTGCCAGACCTGACGTATCACAACGGCGTCTCATGGACCGAGGTATTTGCCTGGACACACACCGGCACAGCTGATCCCGCACGATCCGCTCTACGTCTGTTCCAACGCGGTTGGGCGAAGGAGAATCTCGTGTACGACTGGTTGGCTGCGCCCAAGCGGCTTTCGCAGCTGGGTGCTCAAAAGGCATTCTCTATCACTTCCGCCGGAATCGTCTCCGAGCAGCAAGTCGAGTGGATATTTCTATCGGCCGCACGAGCGCGCAATATCGCGGCGAGACATGCGGCGACGGTCGCAAAGACCAAACGATCCACGGCGGGCAATACGCGGAATATCGGCCCCTACCCCTTTAATACCTGGTCCACCAATCGCAAAGCAGCTGAGCCGAGGGACATTCGTGAGGCGATCATACCGCGAGCGGTGCCGGCGGACCGGGTGATCCCCGCCGAGGTATTCGCGCTCCGGCGCGAGCAAAGGCGCCGCTCAGAAACCCCCGACGGAGACGCGAAATGAGCCCATCGGCACTGCACCAGCCACTCGCGACGATCCCCGTGTTCTTCTGCGACGCCATGCAGGCGCATGTCGAGAGTCTATCCCCCAGCGCGCACAAACCGCTGGCCGCCGTGCAATCTTGGCTCGCGCTTGGGATTCCACTGTCAGTGATTCCGCCGAAGCCGGTTACCCGCGAGGAATTAGCTCGCGCGCACGACCGTAAGCACGTTGACGCAATCCTGGAATGTCGCACGATGAACGGGTTCTACACGCGAGCCGCCGACGTCGCCGCGTCGCTGCCCTACACCAGCGGCGCGATGTTAGCGGCGGCCCGCAAGGCCCTCCGCAACGGCCAGGTGGCAGTAGCGCCGACCTGCGGGTTTCATCATGCGAGACACGCCAAAGCCGATGCGTTCTGCACTTTCAACGGCCTGATGGTCACTGCGCTCGCATTGAAAGACGAAGGACTGGCGCAGCGCGTTGGCATCTTGGACCTGGACCAGCACTACGGCGACGGAACCGAGGAGATCATTACGACGCTCGGTGTCGACTTCGTGAACCACTACAGCTCGGCCGAGGAGTACAACTGGCCTGCACAGGCGGAGGAGTTTCTGGCGAGGGTCCCATCGCTTGTCGCAGGCATGAAGAACTGTGACGTCGTGCTGTACCAAGCCGGCGCCGACCCGCACGTCGATGACCCTCTGGGCGGTTGGCTCACGACCGATCAATTGGCGGAGCGCGACCGTTTGGTATTTCAGACCGCGCGTGAGCTGCGGATACCAGTGGCGTGGAACCTGGCGGGCGGCTACCAGAAGCCGCTGCGGAAGGTGCTCGACATCCACGACAACACGATGCGAGTGTGCTCGTCAGCATACCCTTCGGCGAGCCGGGAGGGGTTGGGGAATTCACTCGTTTTGGGGCCGGGTTCGCCTGGGTCTGCCAGGAGATGTAAACTTACGGTTTTAAATTGGAATGTGTGCCTTGCGCAGAGAGCTTCGACCACATCAGAAGGAAGCATTGGTAGGGGCTACCGCTCTTCTGGTGGAGCATGCCCGGACGAACGTCGTCATGGCTTGTGGCTCGGGAAAGACGCTGGTTGGCATGCGGATTGCCGAATCGGCCAACCGAATCTTGATGCTTGAACCCTCCCTCGCCCTCATCCGCCAAGCTCTCGAAGAGGCGCGTCAGGACGGCCTACTTGACGGCCGGGACGTCATTTGCGTCTGTTCCGACAAGACGCTGGCTAGTGAAGATCACTGGAAAGTGACAGATGAGGAATTGGGCCTTCCTGTGACAACCGACTCCGTGGCCCTGCGAACCCTGCTGCAAAACGCCAGCGAAAGATGCGTCCTGTTCTGCACCTACCAGTCTCAACCGCTTCTGCGGGACTCTCTGCCGCCGGGTTTCCGATTTGATTTTGGTAACTTCGATGAAGCCCATCGCACCGCCGGGGTTCGCGAGCGCACGTTCGGCGTTGCACTTTCCGATGACCAAATACCCATCGAGAAGCGACTGTTTTTGACAGCGACTCCGCGGCTATTCGCCGAATGCGACGACGGCCAGGATGACACAGCGTACTCCATGGACGACGAGGCGACCTATGGGCCACGGGCCTATGAATTGCCTTTGGCTGAAGCGATAGAGCGGGGCATTGTCTGCGACTACCAGGTGTTGACGGCGTGCGTTAGCGGTGCAGACGTGCAAGACGCGATCAAGCGCGCCAACGATCTTTTACTCCCGCAGAAGAAACTACCGGTGGAACTCGTCGCCGGTCAAATAGCCGTCGTAAAAGCTATTCAAGCGACCGGCGCCCAACGGGTTATCACCTTCCACGCCACCATCGACGACGCAGCGGCGTTTGCGCGAGACCGACTGAAGATCTATAAACAGGCCGGCGTCGCGGCATTTCATATCCACGGAGAGATGCCAGGCCGCCAACGCCAAGCCGTAATTTCAGCCTTTCTATCTGTGAACGGACCGGCGGTAATGACGAATTGCCACTGCCTAACGGAGGGCGTGGATGTCCCCGAGATCGACATGGTGGGAATCATGTGTCGCAAGGAATCGGTCCAAGAGCTTGTACAAGCACTCGGCCGCGCGCTTCGAAACCGCCCAGGCAAGGAGCGCGGCTACGTGATGCTTCCGCTCTATGTGGATGAGCACGAGCCTATGGAATCCGCTCTGGACCGCAGCGACATGGCTGTGACCTGGGAAATTTTGCATTCCGTACTCGAATCCGACGGGGCGTTGACGGACAATTTGCTCCAGCCCCGTGCGACTTCCAATCCGGCAAGCGCGCATGCCGCCCATCATCAGCGCGGCCACCTCCGGGTCGTCGCCCCGGATACCCTTCTTGAGGATCTGAAACGAGCTATCTCAGTGCGGCAATTCCATCGTCTCGGCGCGCGCTGGGATGTCATGCTCGTCGCCGCGGCCCGTTTCACTGCGCGGGAGGGCGTTTTAGACGTTCTGGTGGAACACCTGGAAGACGAGCTGCCGCTCGGTCGATGGATCGAAAAGCAACGTTATTTGCGAAAGCGCGGTCGTCTCTCCAGCGCGCGCGCGGCCCAGCTAACCGCTCTCGGCATGCTGTGGCAGAGCCGCGAAGCTAAATGGGCAATCGGCCTCAAACTCGCCCGGGACTTTCGAAAGCTCCATGGTCATTTAAAGGTGCCCGCTACCGACACGACTCTCCATGCATGGATTAACAGCGCGCGCCGACAGGCCACGAGCAGCCGGGTTCCGCAAGTTAGGCTTGACGCTCTGAAGGAATTGGGGATTGAGCTTCCGGTCTCTCGTAGCGTCGAGGATAAACTGGCTGCCTTGGGGCGCTGGCGTGAGACGCACCCCGTGGGACGACCGTCAAAAAACGGCCCTGATCGCGCCCTCGGTTTCTTTCTTGCTTACATCCTCTCACGCTATCGGGCAGGCAAGCTGGAACAGCCGATGATTGATCGGTTCGCGCAGATTGGAATCGATGTGCGCAACGTGCGCCGAAAGCGGCTCACGGGGCATCAACAGTTTGGAGACCAATCTTGGGATATTCACTATGAAGCGTTGAAGGCTTATGTCCAGACCCACGATTGGCATGGCCTGTGGCGGACAAAGGAATTTAATGGACTATCCATTCAAACCTGGGTGGTCTATCAACGCCGACAGAAACGCAGAGGCGCCCTGACACCTGAACGCATCGCCGCATTGGATGCCTTAGGCATTCACTGGAATCGGAAGGCCGATTGGTGGATTCCTTGGGTTGAACAACTCGAATCCTTCCATCGCGAACGTGGCCACTTGAGGCTTCCCGCCACAGCGGAATTCAGCAAGTTGAAGATTAAGGTCATGGATTTTCGCCGGCGATTGGAAGCCGGCACCGTATCCGCGGAACTCGCCGCTCGCCTAACGGCCATCAATTTCCCCCGCACTGCCGAGGACGCATATTGGCAGTGGGCAATCCACTCATTGCAAAAATGGCGCAATGAACACGGTGTCAGTGCCATGTCCCGTCCGGATCTGCCCGCCGGCTTGCGAAATTTTCTAAATAACAAAAAGCGAATTCACCGCCTCGAACAATTGCCGGAAGAGAAATTGAAACAGTTGAGAGACCTTCGCGTGTCCTGGGCCGCCCTGGATACTTTGCACACGCAAATGATGGCGCGCTTAACTCGACTCGCCAGAGAACTCGGCAAGGCCAACGTGGAAGTAATGGCCAACCGAGAAGCCGACCTGAGCGAATGGCTAGAACATCAATTGGCGGCGGCCGCGCGCGGCGACCTTAGTCAGGATGCGCTACGGGATTTGCGACAGGTGGGGATTGATATTGGCGAACTACAGGTCGGTGACGAGCGCGCTCCTCCTCAGCGCCAGCCAGCGATCGTTTCTTCACATTAGTACATCTTTCCGTCTTCTCGAAACAAGAAAAGCGCCGCATGCTTTCTCATTCTTTACTACACGTCTAGTGGGAGGCAATTGCAGCCCGGATTCCACGTTGTCACATGTAGCTTACAGCTGCGGGACGGATCGGAAGCTCGGACCAAATGCGCATTTCGCGTCACAACTGCCCTACCCGAGCCATGATCTAAATCAATGGCGCACACGGACATACGGAGCTTCCGAGCCCGCTCTAGCACAGCTAAAAGGAGCCTTCGAATAGAAGGCCCGTTTGGTTGAAAGAATATAACCGCTCGGTCAGCAGGCGGCGGCGCCCGATAGGCTTATTGTGAGCTCACACTCTTCCTTTTGAGATCCGATCCTAGAGAGGCCGTTGCTGCCAGATTGCACAGCAGACCGCGTTGCGGCATTGCTGCCAGATTGCACAGCAGCGTGCACGACCGAATTACTGCCGGACTGGATGGCAGGCGATACGACCTTGTTGCTGCCAGACTGTATGGCGGGCGAGGTAACCTTGTTGCTGCCAGACTGTATGGCGGGCGAGGTAACCTTGTTGCTGCCAGACTGTATGGCGTAGCTCGGCACGGTTGCAATCAGCCCCGCGGCCACTACTAGCGTCGACGAGACGATCTTTCGAGTGACATGCGCAAATTCAATGCTCATTGAACTTTCCCTTCCCTTCTCTAATTCGATAGTTCTTTAGTTAATGCAACTTCGTCGTCTTCATTTACGATGTAGTGATAAAAGCCGACGCCGATATTTATACCGTCCTTGATCCCCTCGACATCGCGATCCGTAATCCAATTATCCACATCATCCGCAAAAACCTGGCCCCTTGCCCGGATAAACTTGTCGAACTCCTCATGGTGTTTTTTCGAGATTCCGTGAGCCGTATAAATACTTCTTTCAATTAGACCTTTGCCGCCTACGGAACTAGGTCGGAGATTGACCTCCAGAGTTTCACAAAGATTGTGTACAACCCGAGCCAAATTCAGAATGCTCTGAATGCTTAGCGGATCCGGAACGTAGGAGCGCTTGATCGCTCGGTAGAACCCATTACCGACATCCTGGACAGCACCAATTCTGACCAACTCGTCGAGAATCACTTGCGGAGCGATGCCCGGAAAACACGCATTAACAAGCGCTGCAAATGTATCCGAACGATGGGCGGTCAAGGCGGTGGTCGGAAATTCGAGGTCTCGCAGCACCCCGTAAGGACCGGTGTACTTAGGATCGGTATGCCACGCAGAGAGGATAACCGCCAAGGGCGACACTTCATGAGCGGTACGCCCGTAATTGGCATCGTCGCCCGCTTGCAAAATGTCGCGGATTTGCTGCGATTCAATGTGCGTAATCAATGAAATCCCTTCTACCGTCACGTTCGTATTTGAGGCACTCATTTGTTTGGTGGCCACATCCACATATGCCCTTCTTAATGCCTCATTGAAATCTGCGAACACGACCTCGTTCTTTAGCGCTAGCCGCACCAGCGGCTTCAACAGGTACCTAAACGCGGCCAATAAGTTCTGTTTGACAGATTGCATGCTAAGTGTACATATTACAATGAATTTCGTGTTGAAAATCACACTTTTCGTGTCCGGAACGCACTTTTTACGTGGATAT
>ODAK010007366.1_pt1 | contig 11043 bp, 13 predicted proteins | sample 1539591 | NCBI WGS metagenome assembly ODAK01 (sample SAMEA3539303, study PRJEB22396) | soil metagenome | biome: tundra; feature: field; material: soil | place: USA | collected 2010-05 | depth 0.15 m | reverse complement strand
GGTACAACGTCTTCAGCCGGCCGATGACGGCCAGGGTCCGGCCCTGCATTGCGCTGCGGGATTCGCGAGGACTCACAGCTGCCCCCGGCGCGCTTGTGCGAACGCGAGGAACCCACCAACGTCGCGGCAGTTCAGAATCGCATCACGGCCAAGGCCACCCTTGCGAGCGATGCCGACACCGAACTCCACATTGGCCAGACCGGCGGCGTTATGGGCATCAGCGCCGATCGTGATCATCACGCCGTGGGCTCGTGCGTCAGCGAGGGCACGCCGGTCGAGATCGAGTTGATGCGGATCCGCGTTGATCTCGATGGCAACGCCGGACGCCGCGGCTTTCAAGAACACCTGTTCGAGGTCGATCGCGTACGGTTCGCGCGACAGCAGCAACCGCCCAGTCGGGTGGCCAAGGATCGTGAGATAGGGTGAATCCATCGCGTGACAAACGCGCTGCGTCATCTCGTCGCTGCTGAGGCTGAAACGAGAGTGGATCGATCCAATGATGAAGTCGAATCCGGCTAGCACATGATCCGGATCGTCCAGGGCGCCATCGATGAGGATGTCGCTTTCGATTCCCTTGAGCACCTGGAACCCGGTCCGGGATGTGTTGAGGGCATCGATCTCCTGCCATTGCTTGCGGACATCCTCGATCGACAAGTCACCGGCATACGCTGCCGCGCGCGAATGACCGGTGATCCCGACGTACTGATACCCGGCCGCCTGACACGACTGGGCGATCTCTCGGAGCGAACTGCTGCCGTCAGAAGCGCTGGTATGGCAGTGGAGGAAACCGCGCAGGTGGGCACGCTCAACCAAGCGTGGCACCGGAGTCCTGATCTCCGCACCGGTTCCCGCAACTCAGGCGGGATCCACGACAGATCGAGCGCCTGGTACAGCGACTCTTCGGTCGGCGTCGGAACAAAGCGACTACCGTGCCAGAGCGCCGTACCGGCAAGGTTGAAGCCGTGATCCCCGGCGCGCCTCTCCAGCGCGGCAAGATGCCCCACGCTGCCGGTCGCCTGCACCAACACCACGCCGAGGTTCTGCGGCGGAGTGACGACTACGTGCACGCGGCCGCCCCCGGCAAAGCGAAGCGTGACACGTCGCTCGTCATCGCCGGCGATCTCGTTCACGCCCAGCATGCCACCGAGCTGGTGGAAAACTTCATGGGGAGGAACGTCCGCCACCAGCACAGTCACCAGTTCGCGGACCAACTCGCAGCGACGTCGCACCTCGCCCGCCGTGTGGACAGCCAGAATGTGCGGCAGGCGAGCGAACGCGTCGCGGAAGGCCTCCGCTTCCTGTGCGGCGTGGTGGGCGAGCCGCCACTGGCTCGCCTGGCGAAGAAATGCGATCCCCTTCAGGATCTTCTCGGCAGTCCGCTGCCCAAAGCGGGGCAGCAGGGCGAGACGCCCATCGCGCGCCGCCGCTTCGAGGTCCATCAACGTTTCGATGGCAAGGACCTCCCGAATTTGTCGAATCTTGGCTACGCCGAGTCCGGGAATCGCGAGCATGTCGACGAGCCTCGCGGGAACGGCGGCCCGCAGTTCCTCGAGGAGTTCGGCGCGGCCGGTCATCTCGAGTTCAGTCACCACTTGGGGAATCGCCGGCCCGATGCCTTTGACTTGCGCGAGGGATCCATCGGCGATTCCGGCATCGAACTCTCCCGAAAAGCCGAGCACGCTGCGGGCAGCCGCGGTGAACGCCCGGATGCGAAACGGGTTCTCCCCTTGCACCTCAAGATAGGACGCGATCTGCTTCAGGGCGCTTGCAACCCCCGTGCGATCCATCATGGCCATGGCGTGGCCTCCTCTCCGACCGGGGCGCACCAGCCAAGGAGCAACAGTTCTGCAGGGTCGGTCACCGCGAACAGGTGGGCTGCGTCGCCACCCGGCATGGTCGGCGCGAACAGCGGCGTGCCATCGGTGCGTTCAGCCATGACAGGGCACCGGCCCTCGACGGTCACCACCGACAGCCCGGGACGTTGTGCGTGCACGCCAAAGCAGGCAACAACTCGCAATCCCGCGTCGCACGCCGTGGTGAACCAGCCGTCAAGTGGTTCAAACGGTTCAGTGTCGGTCAACTGGCCCCAGACCATACGGGGTGCGACTTGGATGTAACGCGCCGATGCCACGGCGAGCCGGGATCGATCGACGACACCGCGCCTAATGTGACAGAGCTGGCGTGTCGCCCCCTCGTTCAACGTGACGGTACGCTCGCCTTCCCGCCAGAACAGATAGCCGGCATGCACCAGCGCAACGAAATCATCCACGGCGTCACCGAGTCCACCGTCCGGCCGCAACTCGCGCAGCAACTCGAGCACCGGAGCGGCGAGAACGAACGCATGGATGTCGGAGTCATCGCGGAGCCCCGCGCGGATAGCAGGAAGATACGATTCGCGGAATCCGCCGAGTAGGAGTTCGAACGGGTGCGGACGCGGAGCTGTCATGGGCTTCGCGGGAGGAACGGATCCAGCGCCGCAACGAAGGCCACGGGCGCCTCGACGTACGGCACGTGGCCGCATTCAGGTAGCACCACAAGCGGCGCGCGAAGTGCCTCGGCGGTCTCCCGGGCAGTTGGCAATGGAATTGGATCGTCGTCGCCATGCAGGACGATTGCCGGGAGCGCGAGCCTCGACAGGTCAGGCCGCAGGTCAAAATCGTCCCCGAGGGAATTCCACACCTCCCGTTGCGTGCGCCCGGTGATCCGGAACGGCGTCAGCTGGCGGGCCAGGCGCGGGTCGTGGAAATAGCCGGCGACCGCAAGCTCAAACAACCGGTCATTGTATACGGCGAGGCTCTGCGTGCGCAGCCCGCTCGCCTGCAGGGCGATACGCTCCGCGACCAACTCGGGCGTCGTGTTTCGACGCGCCAAGTTCGCTTCGAACTGGCGCCGTTCGCGGCCAGCGGCCGGCGCCGGCGACACGAGCGCCAGCGAAGCAACCCGCCCCGGATAGATCACGGCAAACAGCATCGCAAGCAGGGCTCCCCACGAATAGCCACAGAGGTGCAACCGATCGAGCTGCCAGAGGTCGCGCAACGCCTCGAGGGCGTCGACGTGTTCACGCCAGCCGACCGGCACGTCGCGACCCACGGGTGACCGGCCGCCGCCGCGCTGGTCGTAGTAGACCAAGGTCCGGCCGTGCGCGAGCCGGTCGAATCCTGGCAGCAGGTAATCATGATGTGCCCCGGGCCCGCCGTGCAGCACAATGACTTCCGGGCCGCTGCCACGGCGATGCTCGTAGAGGTCCACGCCCCGCACATGACGGATCAGAGAAGCACCGCCAGTGCGTTCGCGACCTCTCGCACAGCGTGCTCCTCGTCTATCGTGAACGGATCGGAAAGGTCGGAGTCGACGTCGATCTGCCCGAGAATCCTGTCGCCGCGGCGGATCAACACGACTAGCTCTGACCGCGTGAATAGGTTGCACGCGATGTAGTTCCCCCGCGCCCGGACGTCCCCGATGTTCTGGTCCTCACCCGTGGCGACCGCCGTTCCACAGACACCGTGTCCCACGGCGATCCGGGTGTGCTCGGTGTCTCGGCCACTGAACGCCTCCAGCACCAGCTCCTCTCCCTGCAGCATGTAGAGGTAGACCGACGTGTATGGCGGCCCCGCGTGGTGGACCAGTTCGGCGGCCAGCGCCAGCAGTTGCTGGCGTGTCGATCCGTGATTGAACGCGGCGCGCAGCCGGGTAACGACCCTGTTGCTCTCGAGAACCGGCATCGGAGGAATCCTTTCGCCTGGGCAGGTACATTCTACCGACCCCGACACCGGCGAACCACACCCTGCGCATTTCCCCGCGTCTTTTCGCACTCATCCCGACCGCCGTCGCGATCAATCTGGTCGTCGGCGGCGTGGTGAAGGAGCTCTCGCTCCCGGTGTTCCTCGACACCGTCGGTACGGTGTTGGTGGCCGTGCTGGTCGGGGTCTTCCCGGGCGCCCTAGTCGGCACCATGAGTCAACTGCTGATGGGCCTGTTGACCGGCTATCAGTACCTGCCATTTGTGGTGATCCAGTGGTTGCTCTCCTTGCTGGCTGCGGCCGCCACCAATCGACGCGGTTTTTCCTCGCTCGGGCGAACAATCGCGTGGGGAGTCACGTGCGGCCTGTGCTGCGGTGGCGCATCCGCGGTGATCTCCTATTTCCTCTTTCGTGGCGTCACCGGCGGCGGCGTGACCTGGGTCACGGCAACCCTCCGGTCGGCTGGGTTGCCGTTGCCGGTGGCCGTCGCGATCGGCTCGAGCGGCACCGACGTGCTGGACAAGACCATCGTGATCATCGTGGTGGGCGTGCTCCTGCGAGCCCTCCCCCGGCGGATCCTTGGTCGCTTTCCCATGGCCGCCCGGGCGGTGGCGCGATGAGGTCGCTCGCCCGACATGCGCACCCGTTCACCAACGGGGCCGTTGCGCTGGGGCTCATTGCGCTGGCGTTGGTGCTGCCGTCCGCATCGCAGGCCGTGCTGCTCTATCTCGGCACCGTTCTTGTTGCGTGGTCGACCGGCGCCGGCGCTGGTGTGCGCCGCGGGCTGCTCACCGTCGTGCCGATCTGGCTGCTGCTCTTCCTGCTCCAAGGTGTACTCGGCGACGGGCCGCGGATCGCGGCCCCCTGGGGGGGCACGTTGTCCGAACCCGGACTCCACTGGGCGCTTTCCCAAGGGAGTCGACTGGCGGTGATCGCGACAGCGTCGCTCGCGTTCGCCAGCGTCTTCGATCCGCATCGCTTCCTGCAGGCGGCAATCGCGAAACACTGGCCATTCGGCAGCGCCTACCTGCTAGTGGCAACCCTGGATGCGGCCGACCGACTCGCCGAACAGGCCCGGCGTCTGCGCGAGGCGCAGCGCGCCCGTGGCGTGCGCGTCACGGGCCCCATCGCGGCGCGGATGCGGGCAGTCCCGGCCCTCATCTTCCCGTTGCTCCTCGCCTCACTGACCGAGGCAGATGACCGCACCCTCGCCCTCGAAACCCGTGGTTTGACGATCAGCGGGCCGCGCACTGTCGTTGACCCACCACGAGACTCCGTGATGGATCGGGCGGTTCGCTGGAGCGTGGCGCTGTTCGTCGCAGGCGTCACTCTATGGCGCCTCCACGGCTAATGCGATTCACCACGCGTGGTCTTCGGGTTCGCTACCCGGCCCAGGACAGGTGGGCTATCGACGGCGTGGACCTCGACATCGCCCCGGGCAGCGTCACGTGGCTCACGGGCGCACTGGGCAGCGGCACGAGTACACTATTGCTCGCACTTGCGGGACTCTCCCCGGGGCTTACCGGCGGCGACCGCGAAGGCACGATCATATCCGACAACGCGGATGTGTCGCTGGCAACGCCACTTGGCCGCGGCGTCGTCTATCTCGGTCCGTCGCCGTCGCTGCAGATCAGCGGCATAGCGAAGACAGTGCGCGACGAGATCGCGGTCGGTCCAATGAACCTCGGTCGCAAGCGGGAAGAGATCGTTCTCGCTGTTGCCAACGCGATACAACAGTTCCACCTGGGTCATCTCGCCGAACGCGCACCGGGCGCGCTTTCCGGCGGCGAAACCCAACGCATGCTGCTGGCCTCGCTGCTGGCCACAACGCCTCGAGCGTGGCTGCTGGACGAGCCGTTCTCTGCGCTCGACCACGCCAGCGCCCGACACGCACAGGAGCTGCTTCACTCTCAGGCGGCAACCGGCGCAACCGTCGTAATTGCGTGCGACGACGCCGACGCAATGATCGACCTCGCCGATCGACTGATCGTGATGCGACACGGCCGAGTTGTCCTCGATGGCAATCCGCGCGAACTGCTTGCAAGCGACACGATCGTCGCCACCGGCGCCGGTACCACTGATGCGGCAACCCTCGCATATGAGGCGGGAGTCGCCACGCCTCGACCCCTGACCCGCATGGCGTTGCTCGAGAGAGTCGCCCGCATAACGGCGCTCGTCCGTATACCCCGAGGATCAACCGCTGAGCCGGCGACCGGTGAATCGGACGGCGCAGTTGCGGCCGACATCGCGCTCGACTCTGGAACCGGCGCAGCGGACGAACGGACTCCCCGGATGCCATCGCTCCGAATGGGCAACGTCGGTTTCGCATACCACGACGGCGGACCGGTTCTCCGTGACGTTACCGTCGAAATCCGGCCGGGAGAGGCAGTGGGACTCTTCGGCGCCAATGGCGCGGGCAAGTCGACCTTGTTGCGCCTTGCCATGGCCCTCGAGCACCCGACCAGCGGCACGGTGACCACACTCGGTGTCCGGACGAGTGGCCGGCACCCGGAAGACTTCGCCCCGCGAACGGGCTTTCTGTTTCAGCATCCCGAACGCCAGCTCTTCGCGGCCTCGGTTCGGTCGGAATGCTCCCTCGCCCCCCGCCTCGCCGGCTGGGGTATCTCGCGGACGAAAGCTGGAGTCGCGGCCGTACTCGATGAGCTCGGTCTGGCCGACACTGCAATGGAGCACCCGTACGATCTCCCGCTACCGCGACGCCGCCTCGTCGCGCTCGCGGCAATACTCGCCGCGGACCCGGAGCTGTTGTTGCTGGACGAACCGACTGCGGCACTCGATTTCACTTCACGGGAACGGGTCATTCGCGTCATCAGGGAACGGGTTCAGCGCGGCAAGGCAGTCTTGGCGGTTACGCACGACGCAGCCTTCGCCCACGAAGCGTTGCATCGAGGCGTGGTGCTCGAGCAAGGTCGGGTGGTGCACGATGGCCCCATCCGGAGCGTCATAGACGATGCACGAATGATACGGCCCGCCGCCCTGGCGGTCGCCCTTGCGCTCGGACTCCCGCCGGGCAGCGACCGGCGGGAGGACGTCGCCCGCATTCTGCGGTCCCGCTGAAGACGGAGGAGCCGATGTCCGTTCCAGTCGCCGCACTCTTCGCAGCGGCCATCTATCGGTCCCGTTCGTCTCTCTCGGACGCGGACGAGGTGGATCGGACGGTGCGCCTGCTGATCCAGGCGACGGACGGCGCCTCCGTCAGCTTCGAAGTCTCCGGCGATGACCTACGAATCAACGGAACACCGCTTTCGCTCGAGGCACCCGGCGCTGCGGTGATCCGACACGCGTTGGTCGACCATCACACAGCGCGCCTGGCCCTGCCGGCGGCACTCACCGCTGGCCAGTGGCGTGCCGTTGTCGAGCTGTACGCCTCGGCGCCCGGCCTCTATGGCTCGGTGGATGATCTCCGCGACGCACTTCGGTTTACACTGCCCGATGCCATCGTCTCCGCAAGTAGCGGAAGGGCGGCGGAAGGCGACCTGCGCCAGTCACTGTTCGAGCTCCCTGGATTGCGCGGTAGCGCGTCAAGTCTCGATCCAACGCGCGCCACGGATCCCCACGATGCGGTGGTTGCCGAGTTCACGGCACAACTCGACCCGTTGCTGCACGCCGCCGAACGCGCGCGCGATCGGGCTGACTACCATGGGCTGGCAGAAACGCTTTTGCAGATTCACGATCTGGCGCAGCCCAAGGACAGTGAACTGCGGGCCATCGTCGTCCGCGAGCGTCGTCGCGTCGTGCCAGCGGATGTACTCGACACCATGGCGCGCCTGATTCCGAAGCCCGCATCTCGCACGCTCATCTCGCGAGTCCTCAGCGTCCTGGGCCACGATGGGGCCGCGGCACTTCTCGGGGCGTTGAACGGCGCGTCCGGATTGCAGGAGCGCCGCGCGTACATCGATGCACTCGTCGCCTGTCGTGATTGTGACGAAACGGTGGTCGAAGCCCTGGGCAACGAGCGCGCCGAGCTTGTTCGCGATGCTGCTGAAGTCGTCGGCCGCAAACGACTGGTGCAGGCGGTACCGCTCCTCGCCCATCTTCTCCGGCATGCCAAGGTGGATGTCCGAACGACGGCGTGGCACGCACTGGAGATGATCGGCACACCCGAAGCAATGCGGGCGCTCCGGAAGTAGGGTATGGCGTCGCGGTTAGTATTTGTGCCATGCCTGCCATGTTGACGCCAGTTCGAAATGGGATCGCCGCCCTGTGGACCTGGAGCGTCCTGGCAACCCTGATCATTGCGGTCACGCCGGTTGTCCTGCTCTGGCGTGTCGTTGGTTGGCCGTTTGACCGCATCAACTACTATGGCGGGCGCCTCTTCCGGCTGGCCGGCGCAGTCACGGTGCGCCTGACGCCGCGATGGCACTTTGCCGTTCGCGGAACATTACCATTAGATCCTCGGTTGCCGTACATCATCGTCGCCAATCACGAATCCTTTGCCGACATGCTCCTTCTCACGCTGCTCCCCTGGGAAATGAAGTGGTTCAGCAAGATCGAGATCATGTGGATCCCGATCCTCGGCTGGGCAATGTGGGGGGCTCGTGATATCGGCGTAAAACGCGGTCGCTCGGCGAGCGCCAGAATCGCGATGGCGGCATGTCGCGAACGACTCGCCCGCCATGTGTCAGTGATCATCTTCCCCGAAGGCACCCGGTCACCGACCAGTGAGATGCTTCCCTTCAAGGACGGTGCTTTTCGCCTGGCCGTGGAGACCGGAGTGCCGATCCTCCCGCTTGCGATCCATGGCACGCGCAACGCGCTTGCGCGACATGACTGGAGGATCAATGCCGCGACCGCGGTCGTCGAAGTGCTGGAGCCAATACCCACGACGGGCATGAGCCACCAGGAATTGAAGCAGATGGCGAGGACGAGGATACAGGCCGCCCGGGACAGATTGCGAACGGAGTCTGAACCTGGCGCTTAGCTCTCAGCGATCGGCTCAGCGCTGCGCGAAGACTTTCGAGTGCCCCTGGGCGTCGAAGGAATAGACGGTGTAATGCTGACCTGGCAGGTCCATCCCGGGCGCGCTCGCAGGCATCCCGGGTACCGCAAGCCCCTTCACGCCTGCCGGTTTTTCGGCAAGCAGCCTCTTGACCAGTTCGGCCGGCACGTGACCCTCGATCACGTACCCGCCGACAAACGCCGTGTGGCAGGATTCCAGTTCCTTAGTCACGCCGTTGGCACGCTTGAGCGCGGTGAATTCGACCTGGTTGTCCACGGTGACCGCGAAACCGGCCTTCTTGATGTACTCGGTCCACTTGCCGCAGCAGCCGCACAAAGGCGACTTGACGACACGCATGACCGGCAGCGGCGGGGAATTGCTCCGCCAGGCGGTGAGTGTGGCTCCCACGATCAACAGTGCCACGATCGCGGTGCGTCGATTCGGGATACGGTGTGTCAGCACAGGAGGCTCCCGCAGTCAAAGCGGCCGAACAGTAAGACGAAGAAAAGATGCAGGGAAAGGTAGGAGGGGGGTCCAGCTCGCTGGACCCCCCTCCTACCGCTTAGCTCCTACCGCGGGGCTCAGTCACGCACAAGGATCAGGTACTTCCCGGCATCCCAGAACGCTGGCGACGCCACATGCAGGTCGCCCTTCAGCTTGCCGTCGCGGAGCACGTTCGTGGTCAGGTACGTCGCGCTCTGCCGCGTGATGATCTTGTATTCCTTGTTTGGCTCCGGCACCGTCAATACAGTATCACGGCGACGATCAAGTCGCTGAAACAACTCCGGCTTGAGTTCGCGGGCCGGCTCGATAGTCGTAGCCCCAAACACCAAGAACTTGCTCCCTTCACTTACGACGATTCCGCGCTTGAGCAATTCGTCCTTCGTGCCAACCGCGTAGTACACCACGTTGTCCTGATCGATCACGTGCGTCAGGGTGTCTTTGACAGCGGCCTTTTCAGTGCTGAGTACCGCTGACTGCTGGGTGAGCGTATCTACGCGACCCGCCAGCGTGGTGATCTGCTGCTTCTGCTGCATGATCAGCGCTTCCTGCTGTTGTGCCGCGATCTTGAGGTTATCGATCGTTGCCTGGAATGAATCCAGCTGGGCAGTGAGCGCGGCCTTCTCCGCCTGGTGTGCAGCCGACATGGTCGCGATCCGCTTCTTGCCAGCGGCAACGGCCTGCTCGGCCGCATTGAGGCGCGCGATCACCTCACGAACCTTGCCGAGCATGGCTGCCCGGTCTTCGGCCTTGCCGCTCAGCGGACGATCGCCAGTCGAAACCGGGCTGACACCAAGACCCTTCACGGCTGCAAGATCAGAGTTGATGTCTGCCATCATCTGTGTGGTCGCCAACACGTCACTGACGAGCGAATCCTTCTCCTGAGTGACTCGCTGCTGCTCGAGCACCAGGTCGTCATATTTCTTCTTGCTCACGCACCCGGCGAGTGCGCTAGCGCCGAGCAAGGCCAGAATTGTTTTCCGCATATACATCCTCCGATGGATAGGTCGACGCACTAATGGACGCCCGACCGACCCGAACGATGCACAATCGATTGCCAAACGGCCAGCCCCTCGTCCCGCTGACCGGTGCCGACTCGGGGCCGGATCTCCTTATGTCATCGCCGTTTACCCGACCGGCTCGAGCCTGGTCAGATCCTCGACAACGCGGCTCCGGCCGGGCCTGTACATGTTCGAAGCATCTCGCGCGTTCAATTACAGCTGCCACCATAGCGAGGTCCCAATGCGAAACACCCTGCTTCTCGTCCTGCTTCTGCCGGTTGCGGTTCCGGCCCAGTCCAATCGCGGCGGTCGCAACGGCCAGCCGATGCCTGGCGGGATGCCCATGGCAGGCGCGCCGAGCGCGCCCCAGCAAATCATTTCTCCGGAAGTACCAGTGCTGGAGGGGCTGCCGCACGCAGTCAAGATTGGGTACACGGTGTACGTCTCGGCGATGGTTCCGCTCGACTCGACGGGCAGGCTGGTCGGCGCGGGTGACCTGACCGCCCAGACGCGGCAGGCTCTGGTCAATCTCGGCGCGGTCATGCGGGCTGCCAGGGGGGTCCCTGGCGATGTCGTCCGGGCGACGGTGTATGTCCGCGAGCTCACCCCAGAAAAGGTCGCGGTCATCCGTCGCGAGATCCTCGATGGGCTCGACCACGCCGCGCCGCCGGCACTCACGGTGGTGGGCGTGAGCGCGTTTGCCGAACCGGGCATTGAGGTGATGATCGATGCGACTGGGCAGTTGCGAAGCGACTATCCCGATCGGAGCCGGCTGGGAAAGCCATAACGACTGCTCATTGAGTTTCTGCGAGAGCGCGATGCGGTTCCCTTCCGGATCATT
>ODAK010007365.1_pt1 | contig 11044 bp, 9 predicted proteins | sample 1539591 | NCBI WGS metagenome assembly ODAK01 (sample SAMEA3539303, study PRJEB22396) | soil metagenome | biome: tundra; feature: field; material: soil | place: USA | collected 2010-05 | depth 0.15 m | reverse complement strand
CCGACGGGCGCGACCAGAGCGACTTCACCGCCTACGCCGACTTCACCGAGGAGACGGCCGCGCGCAACCCCGACTGGCAGCTCGACCTCTGCGACGAGGTCGTCGGCAGCTGGCGCGGCGCCGACGACCACGTCGCGTCGATGACGCTGGTCTGGGGGCACTCGCTCGTCGACGGGGGAGCGGTCGCCACCGCGGAGCTGGGCGAGCAGACCGTCGATCAGTGCACGCTGATCGACGACCGCTTCACGCTGCTCGCGCCCGATGACTTCGCGGACGCGCTGCTCGAGGTGCGGCTCTACTCCGACGGCGGCGAGGAGCTCGCGCGTGAGTCACTCTACGACGACGACGACGAGCCCTCGTAGTCCAACGGATAAGACGGCCGCCTCCTAAGCGGCAGATCCAGGTTCAATTCCTGGCGGGGGCATCGGCGCCGTTGCCTCGGCGCGCCGGTCACGCCCCCGGGCGCTCCGGGTAGATGTCGTCGATCGTGCTCAGCGCCACATACGGCGCGCCGGCCGCAGCCTCGATCGCCTCACGACCGCCGCTGAGGCGGTCGAGCACGCTGATCACCCCGCAGATCGTGTGGCCGGCCTCCTGCAGCGCCGCGATCGCGGTCAGCGTCGAGCCGCCGCTGCTGACGACGTCCTCGACGACGACGCAGCGATCGCCTGCGTCAAGCAGCGGCCCCTCGATCCGCCGCGCCAGGCCGTGCGCCTTGACCTCCTTGCGGACGAAGAACGCCTTGCCGTCGAAGCCGCCCGCGAGCGCCGCGCAGGCCACCGGGTCGGCGCCCATCGTCAGCCCGCCGACGGCGGTCGCGCCCCACTCGCGGGCCTGCCCGGCGACCAGCTCGCCGAGCGCCGCGAAGCCCTCCGGCAACAGCGTCGCGCGCTTGGCGTCGACGTAGTAGGAGGCCCGCGCACCGCTCGTCAGCACGATCTCGCCGATCACGAGCGCGTGCTCGCGCAGCAGCGCGATCAGTCGCTCACGGGCGTCCATCGCGCGGATGCTAGTGGTTCCCGCCGGAAGTCCGGTCGTGTATCCGGCGAGCGAAAACCAAGAACGGCAAGGACGCAGGGAGAGGCGGCACCGACGGCGAAGCCGTTGGTGGGCAGCGCCATTGCCTCGACCGAGGACGCCGCCGGGCGCCGGTTTACAGCCGTCGGGGCGCGGCCGAACTTGCGGTGGGGACCACCAGTTGCACGAGCATGAGCACGAGCGCGACCGACGCCAGTGACGCCGCGGCCAGCTCGACGATCCGCACGCTCCAGTGCTCGTCGGCCCCGAAGGCGATCGCGTTGTTGAGCACGTGCAGCGCGATGCACGGGTACAGCGAGCCGGAGCGCTGGTAGACGATGCACAGCACGAAGCCGAGGAACGCCAGCGGCAGCAGGTCGACGGCCGGGGCCGACAGGCCGTGCACGGCGCCGAACAGCACGCCGGTGATCGCCGCCGCCGGCCACACGCCGCGCCAGTTTCTCAGCGCGCGGAAGACGAAGCCGCGAAACAGCAGCTCCTCGCAGATCGGGGCGACGACGCAGGTCACCGCGCAGGCGGCGAGGATCCCGATCGTGTTGCCGTTGCCGCCGAGGTCCTTGACCAGGTTCTTCTCCGCGCCGGTCGAGTGCAGCGCCGCGAACCAGGCGTAGGAGAGCAGGTAGAAGAGGCCGAGCGCGACGGCCACGAGCGCGACCGCCCGCCACAGCGGCCTGGTCCTCCGCAGCCCGAACTGGCTCGGCGCGACGGGTCCGATCCGCGCGGCGAGATAGACCGCGGCAATGACGAAGCCGAGGTCCTGGATGACGGTCTGGGCGTCGACGACGCCCGGCGGGAGGTTGTTCAGGTTCGCGCCGCCGGCGTTCGCGACCAGGTCGACGACGACGCCGCCGAGGACGCCGAGGAAGAGTCCCGCGACAAGCGCGAGCGGGCCGAAGAGGGGCGGCCAGCGCTGCTCGCTCGCGTCGTTCACGCGTTGCAGACTAGTCGGCCCTCTCGGAGCGTTGTGCCGCAGAACGTTCCGCGACGGCCCACTACAGCGAGTCGAGTGTCGCGATCACGCGCACCCCGGCCGGGGCCTCGCCGACGGCGTCGCTTGCGTGGCCGTCGCGGCGCAGCCAGACCGCCTCGATCCCGGCCGCCCGGGCGCCCTCGACGTCCTCGTCGAAGCTGTCGCCGACGTGGATCGCTTCGCCGGCGCCGGCCCCGGCGAGCGCGAGCGCGGCGGCGAACAGCGCGCCGGCGGGCTTCGACGCGCCGACCTCGGCGGAGGTCGCGACGCCGTCGAGAAGCTCGCGCAGGCCGGTCTCGCGCAACACGCCGTGCAGCGAGATGTCCCAGTTGCTCGCCACGACGAGCCGCGCCCCGGCGGCGCGCCAGCGCTCGAGCGCCGCGGGCACCTCGGGAAACGGCGCGAAATGCAGGCTGTCCAGCAGCGTCGGCACGAGGTCCGCCGGTGGCAGCTCCGCGACCGCACCCCCAAATTCACGACCGAGAAGCGCGGCGCACTCGAGTCTGAGCGCGGCGAGCGAGTCGGCGTCGACCGCTCGCGCGCACTGCCGGCGGTAGTGGGTCATCTCGCTGCGCAGCGCGTGCCGGGCCTCACCGACCCCGACCTCGATCCCGTGACGCTCGTGCAGCAGCGCCACGAGCCTCGGCGCCGGCGGCTCGAGCGCGAGCAGCGTCCCGAGCGCATCGAGCAGGATCGCGCGCGGCGCCATGGCGGCGATCATCGCAGGGGCGTTGCAAGAGTGCCTGCACACCGCCATGTGCCGGGAACGGGCCTGACCCTATGCGAGAATCAGTGCGCGCCTGACGCCCTTGCTCGGCGCCGGCGCAGGCTGACCGATGACCGCCAGCGAACGACAGCGCCGACGCAAGACGCGCCGCAAGGACCCGGCGCGTGTGGTGCTGATCCTCGGCGGTGCGCTGTTCGGCGCGATCGCGGTGATCCTCGTCGCCGGCGTCGTCGTCGTCGCCGCGATCGCCCAGAAGGTGCCGCCGATCGACCAGCTGGTGCCGAACACCAACGGCCAGGCCTCGATCGTCTACGCCGCCGACGGCTCCCAGATCGGGCTGATCAAGTCGACGATCCTGCGCCAGCCGATCGCCTCGTCGCAGATGCCGCTCGCCCTGCGCGAGGCGACGGTCGCGATCGAGGACCAGCGCTTCTACCAGCACGGCGCGATCGACGTCCTCTCGCTGATCCGCGCCGCGATCACCGACCTCACCTCCGGCAAGACGCTGCAGGGCGGCTCGACGATCACGATGCAGCTCGTCAAGAACCTCTACCTCGGTGACGCGAGGACGTTCTCGCTCAAGGTCAAGGAGGCGGTGATCGCCGAGCGGCTGGAGAAGTCGCACAGCAAGCTCTGGATCCTCAAGACCTATCTCAACACGGTTCCCTACGGCACCGTCAACGGCCAGACGGCCGAGGGCGTCGACGCGGCCTCGTGGGTCTTCTTCGACCACCCGGCGAGCGACGACACTCTCGCCCAGTCGGCGCTGCTCGCCGGGCTCCCGCAGGCGCCGTCGGACTACAACCCCTTCGACCACCCCGGCGCCGCGCGCACCCGCCGCGACACGGTGCTCCAGAAGATGGCGAGCCAGGGCTACATCAGCGTGTCGGAGGCGGCGGCGGCGGAGCGGGCGCCGCTGGGCCTGCGGGCCAACAACCACTACGACAACTTCACCGACAACTACTTCCTCGACTTCGTCAAGCAGGAGCTGATCGACCACTACGGCGCGGCCCGCATCGCGTCCGGCGACCTGCGGGTCTACACGACGATCAACCCGCGCCTGGAGACGCTCGCGAAGTCCGCGATCGACGGCGTGCTGAACCTGCCCGGCGACCCGTCCGCGGCGCTCGTCAGCGAGAACCCGGCCAACGGCTACGTCGACGCGATGGCGCAGTCGGGGAGCTACGCGCAGTCGCAGTTCAACCTCGCCACGCAGGCCCACCGTCAGCCGGGCTCGACGTTCAAGGCGATCGTGCTGGCGGACGCCCTCGCGCACGGCATCGACCCGTTCACCACCGACTACCTGTCGCACACCCTGCCGGCCGGCTGGCTGCCCGGCTATCCGACCTACACGGTCTCGATCGACGGCGGCGGCAACCTCGATGCGCCGCTGAACCTCGACCAGGCGCTGGTCGCCTCCGACAACACGATCTTCGCGCAGCTCGCCGCCGACCTGACCGAGACGAGCATCACCGCCATGGCCTACAAGCTCGGGGTGACCAGCCACCTCGACAGCCTCGCGGCGGAGGCGCTCGGCGGACTGACCTACGGCGTGACGCCGCTCGAGATGGCCAACGTGTACGCGACGATCGACGACGGCGGCTGGCACAACAAGCAGATCACGATCACCAAGGTCTCCTTCCCCGACGGCCACGTCGACTCGAGCTGGGGGACCCCGCATCGCACCCAGGTGCTCACGACGGGCGAGGCCGCCGTCGAGACCGAGATCCTCCAGCACAACGTCGAGGGCGGGACCGCGACGCGCTCGGCGATCGCCTGCCCGAGCGCGGCGAAGACCGGCACGACGAGCGGGCTCGTCGACGCCTGGCTCGACGGCTTCACGCCGACGCGGACGACGGTCGTCTGGATGGGCTACGAGGCCAAGAACGTCTCGATGACCGACGTCCACGGACAGGCGCAGTTCGGCGGCCAGCTCCCGGCGCAGATCTGGCATGACTTCATGGCGCCGATCGTGACGCCGCCGTGTGCGGCGTTCACCTCGCCGACGGCGGTTCCGATGACCTACCTGCCCTTCAGCGGCCACTACCAGCAGCTCGGCCTGGCGAGCTACGTGCCGAAGAGCACCGGACCCTCGGGAGCCACCGGCGCGAGCGCCGGCACCGGCGGCGCGAACGCCCCGACCGCGACGGGGACCGCGCCCGGCCGGCACACCGCGCCCGCGACCCAGACGCCGGCCACGTCGACACCGGCCGCATCGAACCCCGCCACCACGGGTGGGGCCGCGACACCGCCGCCCTCCACGGCGCCAAACTAGCTCGCGGGCCCCGCCCGGCCGGCGCCCGCGACGACACCGACGCCGTGAGCGCTGCTACGGTGACGCCAACAGCGGCCCCACGGGTCAGAGGCGAGGATCAAACAGTGGCTAAGGAAGACAAGGTCGAGTTCGAGGGCGAGGTGATCGAGGCGCTGCCGAACGCGATGTTCCGCGTCAAGCTCGACAACGACCACGTCGTCCTGGGGCACGTCGCGGGCAAGATGCGCCGCTTTCGCATCCGGATCCTTCCGGGCGATCGCGTGCGCTGCGAGCTCTCGCCGTATGACCTCGATCGCGCGCGGATCGTCTACCGCCACCGCTAGGCCCGGGGAGCGTTGAGCGCTGAACGAGCGCGCCCTGATCGAGGCGATCGCCGCGGGACTGACGGCGCGCGGGGGGCGCGTCGCACGCTGGGTCGGTGACGACGCGGCCGTCGTGCGGGCCGGCGGCGGGGTCGCCGTGGTGTCCACGGACACGATGGTCGAAGGGGTGCACTTCCGCCTGGACTGGATCAGCGCCGCCGACGCCGGCCACCGCGCGCTCGCGGGGGCCCTGTCGGATCTGGCGGCGATGGGCGTCGCCGGCGGCGAGGCGTATCTGGCGCTCGGCGTCGGCGGCTCACTCGACGCGGCGGGCGCGCTCGAGCTGATGCGCGGAGCGGAGGGCCTCGCCGCCGAGTGCGCCGTGACGATCGCCGGCGGCGACGTCGTGCGGTCGCCGGCCGCCTTCGTCACCGTGACCGTGGTCGGCTGGGCGGCCGACGAGCACGCCGCGGTCGGCCGCGACGGTGCGCTGATCGACGATCTCATCGGCGTGACCGGCCGCCTCGGCGGCGCCGCCGCGGGCGTCGAGCTGCTCGCCGGCCGGGCACCGCACGGAGGCCACGACGCGGAGCTGATCGCGCGTCACGCCCGGCCGCGCCCGCGCCTCGCGGAGGGCCTGGCGTTCGCGGCCGCCGGGGTTCACGCGATGATCGACCTCTCCGACGGCCTTGCGAGCGACGCCGCGCTGATCGGTGAGCGCAGCGGCGTGCTGCTCGAGATCGACCTCGACGCGCTGCCGGTGCAGGCGGGTGTCGGTGATCGCCGGCTCGCGCTCACCGGCGGCGACGACTACGAGCTGTGCGTCTGCGTGGCGGCCGAGCAGCGCGATCGCGTGCAGGCCGCGGTCGGCGGCGTGAGCTGGATCGGGCGGGTGCTCGCGGGCCGCGGCGCGCGGTTCGTCGACGCCGGCGGCGAGCGGGCACTCGCCGGCTACGAGCATCGCCTGGCGTGATCGCGAGCGACCGCCCGCGGGCTGGCCAGCGGGCCTTCCCGGAACGTTGTGCCGGAGGCGGCGTCCAGACGCCGACTCCTGCGGCGGAACGTTTCGAGCAGGCCCGCTACCGGCGCAGCGCCGACTCGGTGCCGCCGAGCGATCCCGGGCCGGCGTAGCTGAGCGGCCCGCGGACGGTGACCTCGACCTGCTCGCCCGGGCCGAGCGTCCCGGGCCGCAGCAGGATCGCGGCCGCCGCGACGAAGCAGCCGGCCGTCAGGCTGGCGAGCAGCAGGCCGGAGACCGACAGCCCGCCGCCCGCGATCAGCAGGACCAGCGTCCACACCAGCGCGAGCGGCTCCACCCGTAGCCCGGCGCAGAGCAGCGCGACAGCGGCGATCAGCGGTGCCAGCGACAGCAGCAGGTAGACGGCGCCGAGCAGCGGCGGCCCGTCGTGCTCGCGCGTCATCGCGACCAGCCACAGGTGCAGCGGGAGGATCAACAGCGCCGCGGTGTAGGGGTTGGCGAACCACAGCAGCGTGGCCGTGACGCTGCCGACGACCAGCAGCGCGGCGCCGGCGCCGATCGAGTCCGGCGGTCCGTTGTGGCGACTGCGGGCGCGCGCCGAGGCGCGCAGCACCCAGGCGAGGATGAACAACAGCCCGATGCTGACCAGCACCGCGGCGCCGGCACCCGAGACCGGCAGCTCAGCCGCCGTGACCGGCGCCGCCGGAGTCGCGGGCAGCAGCCCGCCGGCGCCGAGGAACGCCGCGAACAGGCCGGCGAGGACGAACGGCGCGGCGAAGGACAGCACCCAGCCGACCCAGCGCCCGACCGCCACTCGCCGGCGGCGCGCCCGGGCGAGCACGTCGAGCGTGCAGCCGAGCAGCGACAGCAGCAGCAGCCCGACGACGGCCCGCACACCCCAGCCGCTGAGCACCTCGGTGCCGATCGCGAGGTCGCGCGTCGGCCCGCTCGCCAGCCCGGGCGCGGCGCCGAGCGCGAGGGTCGCGCTGAGCAGCCCCTGACCGAACGCGCTGATGCGCCCTGCGCTCGCGATCGGCGCACCCGGCGGCGGCTCCGATTCGCCCCTGGCGGCGACCAGCACCGCGGGGATCCCGGCCGCCTCGAGCGGACCCTGCGCGCCGGTGGTCAGCGGCAGCGCGAGGCGAGCCAGCTGGTCGGCGAGCGGCACGTCGCCGGCGGAGCTGCCGAGCGCGGCGGCGATCGCGCTCGCCACGGTGCGACGCAGCTGGATCGGCGCGAGCCCGCCGGAGCCCGACCACGGGACCACGTAGGGGCCGCGGCCACCGGCGTTCGCGACGTCGCCGATCACGATCGCGGCCTCGGTGCCCGCGGGCAGCGCCGCGGCCACGGCGCCCATCGCGCTGGCCCCGCCGGCGGTCGAGACCAACGTCAGCGGGCGCTGAAAGCCGGCGGGCGAGAGGTTCTTGTAAATCGCCGCCAGCTCGAGCAGCGTGGCGGTTCCCGACAGCGCGCCGGCGGAACCCTGCTGCGAGCCGCCGCGGTCGGCGATCAGCGCGATCCCGGCGCCGGTTCCCGCGCGCGTCGCGAGCACCGTCCTGACCGAGCGCGCGCCGGCGGTGGTCTCGACGTTCGAGCTGACGACGCTGACATGGAAGCCGCCGCCGGCGAGGCCGTCGGGCGACGGCTCGTGCGCCAGCACCGAGGCGAGCGCGTCGTCGCCGGCCGACCCGGGGGTCAGATCGGGGTAGAAGCGGGCGAGCGTGCGCATCTTCGCGGCGGCCACGCCGCCGTCGAACGTCTGCTGCGGCACCGTGCTGGACAGCGCCGCGGGTCGCGGGTGCAGCGAGAAGGCGGCGACGACCAGCACGACCGCGAACGGCAGCAGCGTCACCCGGTACAGGCGCAGGTCGAGCACGGCTCCCAGCGTAATGGGGCGCACCGGTCGGTGTCTGGCGAGCACCGCGGCGAGAATTTGACAACCTGTTCACGACACGACAATGGCCGAGCGACCTACACGTATCCTGCTCGCCGACGACGAGCAGGCGATTCTGACGCTGTTGTCGTATCCGCTGCACCAAGACGGCTACGAGGTGGTGCGGGCGTCAAACGGGGTCGAGGCCCTTGCGCGCTTCGACGAGAGCGACTTCGACCTCGTGGTGCTGGACGTCACGATGCCCCACATCGACGGCCTCGAGGTCTGCCGCCGGATGCGCGCCTCGAGCTCGGTGCCGATCATCATGCTGACGGCGAAGACCGAGGAGATCGACAAGGTCCTCGGGCTCGAGCTGGGCGCCGACGACTACATCACCAAGCCGTTCTCGATCCGTGAGTTCCGCAGCCGCGTCAAGGCCGCGCTGCGGCGCTCCTCGATGGGCGCGCCGTCGAGCGGCGGCGAGCGCGACGAGGCCGAGGAGCCGGTCGACGCCGGCGAGCTGCGGATCGACTTCGACAAGCGCACCGTGCGCGTGCGCGAGGAGCTCGTGCGCACGACCTTCGTCGAGTTCGAGATCCTCGGCCTGCTCGCACGCAGCCCCGGCCGGGTCTTCACCCGCGAGGCGCTGCTCGAGCGAATCTGGGGCGACTCGGCCTACCGCGATCCGCGCACGATCGACGTGCACATCCGCCACCTGCGTGAGAAGCTCGAGCACGACGCGAAGGAGCCGGAGTACATCTTCACGGTCCGCGGCGTCGGCTACCGCTTCCGCGATCGCGACGCCGAACGATGACGCTGATGCGACGGCGCCGCCGACAGATCGGCGACCGGCCGGCACGGCGCCAGCCGATCATGCGCTCGATCCGCACGAGGCTCGCGGTGATCTTCTTCCTGGTGACCGCGCTGAGCGTCGCCGTGATCTACGTCGTCGTGGCGCCGCCGCTGACCGCGGGCCTGCAGCATCAGCGGGTCAACGACCTCCAGGCGCTGATCAACAACAAGCGCCTCAAGGGGCCGATCGACCACGCGTACGCCACGCTGAGGGGCATCCGCGATCCGGCGACGAAGGCGGAGACGCAGGCGGCGGACACCGCGGCCAAGACGCTCGCGAACGCCACCTTCAGCAACCAGGTCACGGTCGTCGACGTGTTCACGAGCCTGACCGGGACGCAGGCCTCTACAGCCGTAACGCTCGCCGCCTATCCCGACCCGACGGAAAACAATCCACTCGAGGCCTTGGCCGCCAGCGTGCCGCCGGGCGGGACGGTCGGCGCAACGGTGGGCGGCCTCGCCGCCGTCGGCCAAGCGATCTCGCCCCGCGGGCCGACCAGGATCAATCGCGTCGTCGTCTACAGCGTGCCGCTGAACGACGTCGCCGGCGCCGTCGCGCTGGTCCGCTCGCGGATCCTGCTCGCCGCGGCGCTCGGACTGCTCGTCGCGCTGCTGACCGGGGGGCTCGTCGCGCGCGCCCTGACCGTTCGCGTGCTGCGCCTCGAACGCACCGCGCAGCGCGTCGCGCAGGGCGACTTCGAGACGCACTTCAGCGACTCCTCGGGCGATGAGCTCGGCCAGCTCGCGCGGGCGCTCGCCCATATGCAGAGCCAGCTCGAGGGGTTGGAGAGCGCGCGGCGGCGCTTCATCGCGACCGCCTCGCACGAGCTTCGCACGCCGATCTTCTCACTCGGCGGGTTCCTCGAGCTGATCCAGGACGAGGCGCTCGACGAGGACACGCGGCGGCAGTTCGTCGGCCAGGTGCGAGAGCAGGTCGACCGGCTCGGCAAGCTCGCGACCCAGCTGCTCGACCTCTCGCGGCTCGAGTCGGGATCGGTCGAGCTGGCGGCGACGACGACCGACCTCGGCGTGCTCGCCCAGGCGGTCAGCGCGGAGTTCGTGCCCGCGCTCGTACAGCACGACTCGCGGCTCGACCTGCGGCTGCCCGACGACGCGATCCGCGTTGTCTGCGATCCCGAGCGCGTCGCACAGCTGCTGCGGATCCTGATCGACAACGCCCTCGCGCACACGCCGAACGGCACCGACGTGATCGTCACCGCGACGCCGGCCGAGAACGGCACGGGCGCCAGCCTGTCGGTGCACGACCGCGGCCCGGGGATCCCCGACGAGGCGATCGGCCGCGTCTTCGAGCCGTTCTACAGCGCCGACGGAGCGCGCGGCGCCGGCCTCGGGCTGGCGATCGCCCGCGAGCTCGCGGTGCACATGAACGCGCGGCTCGAGATCGCCTCCGAGCCCGGTGACACCACCTTCACGCTGATCCTGGCGGCGAGCGAGCTCTGAGCCCGGCCGGCGCCGACACCAGCGCGCGGCGGCGAGAACCGGGGCCGGTTGACCGGCTCCCGGGCACCTGCGAGCATCAGGCTCCGATGCCGATGCAGACTGCCTGCCCCCCGCCACGGGGGGTCACGCCGCGGAACGCCGCATCGATCGCCGCGCCGGCGGCCGTCAGGCCCGGCGGCCCTGGCGTGGCCGGCGGCGCGCCGGCATGAGCCGCCAGCGCCGCCGCCTGGTGCTGGTCTCGAACCGCGGACCGGTGACCTTCGAGGCCGACGGGTCGGTGCAACGCGGCAGCGGTGGTCTCGTGACGGCCCTGAGCGGGCTCGCGTCGCATCGCGAGGTGATCTGGATCGCCTCGGCGATGAGCGAGCACGACGCGACCCAGTCGCGCCGCCACGGCGGCCGCGCGTTCGAGGTGCGCTCGCCGGCCGGCAACGAGTACCTGGTGCGCCTGGTCGAGTCGGCTCCCGACGCCTACGACCGCTTCTACAACATCTTCGCCAACCCGATGCTGTGGTTCATCCAGCACTACCTCTGGGATCTCTCCAACGCGCCGGACATCCGCCGCAA
>ODAK010007364.1_pt1 | contig 11045 bp, 7 predicted proteins | sample 1539591 | NCBI WGS metagenome assembly ODAK01 (sample SAMEA3539303, study PRJEB22396) | soil metagenome | biome: tundra; feature: field; material: soil | place: USA | collected 2010-05 | depth 0.15 m | reverse complement strand
CGAGATGTCTGAAATGTGTCCGGTTGCGCAAAGCGCCCGCGTTGAGCGAGATTCCCGCGTGGGAGCGAGCGCTCTGAGACGGCCGAGTATAGAACCTGTTCTACACTACGTGCCCGGCCGCCCCGTCGTGGGACGTCGTGGAAGGATGAAGACATGCAGGTCACCATTATCGGCGGGGGCAGCTACCAGTGGTCGCCCAAGCTCATCGCTGATCTCTTGAGCCTCCCCTCTCTGGCCGGGGTCCACCTCGTCCTCGAGGACATCGACCCGGTCCCCCTCGAGAAGATGGGGGACATCGCCCGGATCGCGGACGACAAATTGGGCGCCAAGTCGACGGTGTCGACGACGACCGACCAGCGCCGGGCCCTCGAAGGTGCGGACTTCGTGGTCGTGACGATCTCCACGGGGGGCTTCACCTCCATGGCCGTCGACATCGACGTGCCCGCCCGCCACGGCATCCACCAGTCGGTCGGGGACAGCATCGGCCCCGGAGGGATCAGCCGGGCCCTGCGCAACATCCCCGTGCTCGCCGGCATCGGCCTCGACATGGAGGACCAGTGTCCCGACGCGTGGCTCCTCAACATCACCAACCCCATGACCGCGCTCACGCGGACCGTCTGTCGCGAGACCCGGGTCAACACCGTCGGTCTCTGTCACGAGGTGGGCGGCTTCTGCATGGACCTCGCCATCGCCTTCGGAAAGCCCCACACCGCGGTCCGACCGGTGATCATGGGGGTCAACCACTTTCCCGTCATCACCGAGCTCGACGTCGACGGCCGCGACGGTTTCGAGATGGTGGCGGAGCTGGTCGACGAGCTCGGCGGTCTCGAATCGCTCGCCCCCCAGCCGGGCCAAGAAGAAGCCGAACCGTTCTCGAAGCTCGACTTCGGACGACGGCACCTGCTCAAGTTGACGCTCCTCGCCCGCTGGGGCGCGCTACTCGGCGCCAACGACCGCCATCTGGCCGAGTTCATGCCCTCGGTTCTCACCGAGGAGTCAGGGTGGGGCGCGACCTGGGGCATCGAGCTCACTCCCATGGCACGACGAGAAGAACATCAGGCCGAGTTCATCGCCGAGGTCGACGCCGTGCTCGCCGGCAAGGAGGAACTCGCCACCTGGGACTCCGGCGAGATGGTGGCGCCGGTCATCGACTCGCTCATCACGGGGACCCGTCGTGAGCTCCCCCTCAACCGCCCCAACACCGGACAGTGCCCCGACCTTCCGATCGACGCCGTCGTGGAGGCGATGTGCGTCGTCGACGCCGACGGCATCCGGGGCCGGGACGTGGCCTCCGCGCCGGCGCCCTTCGCAGAGCTCGTCCGCCGTCACGTTGCCGTTCAGGAGATGACCGTCGAGGCCGCGTTGACGGGCAACCGGGCCCTCGCCCATCAGGCCTTCGCCCTCGACCCGCTGGCCGGTCGGGGCGACCTCCGCGAGACCGAGGCCATGGTGGACGAGCTTCTCGCCGGGACCGCCAAGTGGCTGCCGCAATTCAGCTGACACGTTCAGCTGCCGCAATTCAGCTGACACGTTCAGCTGCCGCAATTCAGCTGACCAACTGTCTCACCGACGTGGTGGGCACCGGGCGACAACGGAGGTTCTCGTGAAGCTGGGATTCATCGGCCTCGGAGCCATGGGCCTCCCCATGACGCGCAACCTCGTCGCCGCGGGCCATCAGGTAACCGTGGCGTCGCGCAGCAGACCACCCGTCGACGAGGCGATGGCGTTCGGCGCCATCGACGGAGGCACCATCACCGACGTGGCGTCGTCCAGCGAGGTCCTCATCCTCTGCGTCCCCAATTCCCCCGAGGTGGTCCAGGTGCTCGACGCCGTGGTCCCTGCCATCGGGCCGGGCACGATCGTCGTGGACTGCTCGACCATCGACCCCGACGTCGAGCGGGCCCAGCACGCCCGGGTGACCGCCACGGGCGCCCGCTACCTCGACGCGCCGGTGTCGGGCGGCACCGTGGGCGCCAAGAAGGGGACGCTCACGCTCATGGTCGGCGGCGACGAGGCCACGCTCGAGGACGCCCGTCCCGCCCTCGATCCCATGTCGGGCCTGATCGTCCACGTGGGTGGGCCGGGGATGGGCCAGGTCGTCAAGCTCTGCAACAACCTCATCTACGCGGCCCAGATGGTTGCGACGGCCGAGGCCACCGCGCTGGCGATGCGGTCGGGTGTCGACATGACCAAGCTCCTCGAGGTCCTCGTCCACTCGACCGGGGACTGCACCGCGGTCCGTACCCGGCTCCCGGTGCCCGGCGTCATCGCCGACAGCCCAGCATCGAACGATTGGCAGCCCGGGTTCATGACCGACCTCATGGCGAAGGACCTCGACCTCGCCCTGGCCTACGCGGCGCGCGCCGGTGTGCCCATGACGACCACCGCCACCGCCCGTCAGGCGCTGACCGCAGCGTCGACGGCGGGCTTCGGGCGCGAGGACTTCTCGGCCCTGGCGAAGGTGGTCCTCCGCCTGGCCGGGGTGGCCGACGGGGCCGGGGTGGAGTGACGTTGCCGTCCAAAGGGCCGCTCGAGGCCCCGGCGGTGATCCTGGCGGCCGATCACCGAGCCCGCGGGGTGATCACCATCGAGCCCTACGCGACGTATGTCGGGGCCGTGGCCGCCGCGCTGGTGTTCTGCGACGGCATCCTGGCCAGCACGCAACCTCTTCGTGACCTCGCCGCGTCGGGAGCGATCGAACCCCGACACCGGACCTACCTGTCGCTGAACCGCACCGGGCTGGCCGGTAGCGCCTTCGAGCTCGACGACCGGTTGGTGGCGAGTGTGGAGCAGGCTGCAACCGAGGGGTGGACCGGCGTCAAGCACATGATCAGGATCGACTTGACCGATCCCTTGACCGCGCAGGCCCTGGAGCTGCTGGGACAAGTGCTCGAGAGGGCGCGGTCCCTCGGGCTCGATGCCCTCGTCGAGCCGCTGTCGTGGCGCGACGGTCGGGTGGCGCGCGACACCGACTCGATCGTCTTCGCGGCGATCGTCGCCCATGACCTGGGCGCGCCGGTGGTGAAGGCCCCGGTCCCCGATGTTTCACCGGGCGCGGCCCGCGTCGACGCGGTGGCTCGCATCGTGTCCTGTGTCGGCGTGCCCGTCCTCTTTCTCGGTGGTCCCCGCCGGAGCGCGGACGCGGCCGGCGGCGGCGACCCGCGCGCCGACGCCCTCGACGAGATCCGCGACGTCATGACCGGTGGCGCCGCCGGGCTGGCCGTCGGACGTGTCGTCTACCAGGACCCCGACCCCGCCGAGATGGCCCGTCTTGTCGCCGAGGCCGTCCGCGCTGGCCCACGAGCCGCCGGGCCTGCCGGGCCTGCCGGGCCTGTCCCGGCGTGATTCTCACCGTCGACCTCGGCACCTCTGTCACCAAGGTCGTCGTCTGGGGCGAGGACGGTCGAGTCGCTGTGGGCCGAAGCTCGCTGGTGTGCAATTACACAGCCCACAACCGGGCCGAACAGGACCCGGCGTCGTGGTGGCCCTCGGTCGTGGCGGCCTGCGATGCGGCTCGGTCGTCGCTGGGCGCGGACGCGGCCCGAGTGTTCGGCGCCATCGGTGCCCTCGGCTTCGCCGCGGCCCGGCAGACTTTCGTCCCGGTCGCGGCGGATGCCACACCCCTGGGCCCGGCGCTGTTGTGGTCGGACCGACGGGCCGGCGCCGAGGCTCTCCTCTTGTCGGCATCGTTCAGTGCCGACCGAGCAGACCGAGCCGACGAAGCAGACGGTGACGATGGAGCCGCAACCGTGCGGCGGCGAACGGGAGTCGTGCTCGACGCGGGCTCAGTCGCCGCCAAAGTGGCATGGCTCGAGCGTCACGAGCCCGAGAGGATCAAGGCCGCTCGCTGGCTTCTCGCCCCGAGAGACCTCGTGGCATGGCGTCTCACCGGCGAAGTGGCGACCGACCACACCCTGGCGTCGGCCTCGGGGCTGTTCGAGATCTCGGACCCGTCGATTGGTGCCAATGGTGGCGGCGGCGACGGCGGCGAGGAGGGAGGCCTCGGTCCGGTCGTCCCCGGTCTCGTCGACGGCGTCGTCGACCGGCTCCCCGAGTCCCGACCGTCGAGCACGGTGATCGGCGGCCTCCTCGGTGGACCGGCGGCCGAGCTCGGATTGCCCGTCGGCATTCCCGTCGTGATCGGCGCCGGGGACCGGGCCTGCGAAGTCCTCGGGACGGGCTCGTCCGAAACCTGGCCGATGGTCTCGTGGGGCACCACCGCCAACGTGTCGGTACCCGTTCGGAGTCTCCCCGCTGGGACACCCGGGGCGATGATCGTGACGCGCGGCGCGCTCGGAGGCTGGCTCCTCGAGGGTGGATTGGCGGCGGCAGGGTCCCTCGTCGACTGGCTGGCGGGCTTGGCCGGCCTCGACGTCGACGTCCTCGTCCAACGTGCCCGGTCGAGCCCGCCGGGGTCGCGCGGGGTGATCGTCCTCCCTTGGCTCGGCGGAGCCCGCGCCCCGTGGTGGCGCGACACGGCCCGGGGGGCGGTCGTGGGGTTGTCGTTCGACCACGATGTCGGTGACATGGCGCGCGCCGTGATCGAGTCGGTGGCGTGGGACGTGAAGCGCTGTCTGGAGTCGGTATTCGACAAGCCCTCGGGTGCGACCGCCCCGGACGGACTCGTCCTCGGTGGTGGTGGTGCATCCAGCGCGCCGTGGACCGAGATCCTGAGCGCCGTCACGGGACTGCCGTCGCGTCGACGACGTTCCGGGGAGGCGGCCTCGGCCGGCGCGGCGATGATCGTGGCGCGTGCCATCGACGGTCAACCCGCGCTCGATCTCGACCGTCTCGACCCCGTCGAAGCCGAGGTATCACCCGATCCGTCCTTGGTGGCGCTCTACTTGTCGCTCCGACAGGGCGTCGATGCTGCCGCCGATGCGGTCATCGAGCTGGGCCGGTGAGCCCGATGAACCGGGTGAATCGGGTGAATCGGGTGAACCGGGTGAATCGGGTGAACCGGGTGAACCGGATGAGCCGATGAAGGAGGTCCAGCTGGCCTACGGCCGGGAGGGGATCGTGGCGCGGGTCCCCGACGACGCCGTCGTCGTGACCGCCACCGAGCTGCCCGGGCTGCCCGACGAGGCCGGGGCGGTGCTCGGGGCCTTGCGTTCTCCGGTCGAAGGCCCGCCACTTGCCGAGCTCATGGCAGGCGCGGCGCGCCACTCCGCCCGCAACGGCCGCAACGGCGGCAAAGGCGGCAAAGGCGGCCCGAGAGTGGCGGTGGTGTTCCCCGACCTGACCAGACCCATGCCCAACCGGACGGTCCTCCCGCCTTTGCTCGCCGAGCTCGAGCGGTTCGGTGCGGGACCTGACCGGGTGGAGCTGCTGTGCGCGACCGGAACCCATCGGCTCGCCACCGACGACGAGATGGTCGAGCTGGTGGGCCCCGAGATCGCCGGCCGGTACACCGTCCATCAGCACCGGGCCGACGGGCCCGAGGACGACCACGTCGAGGTGGGTCGCGTCGACGGCACACCGGTGAGGATCGACCGGCGCTACGTCGAAGCCGACGTCCGCATCCTGACCGGGTTCGTCGAGCCCCATTTCTTCGCCGGATTCAGTGGCGGCCCCAAAGGAACCTGTCCGGGACTGGCCGCGCTCGAGACCATCCTCGAAGCTCACAGCCCCCGCCGGATCTCCGACCCCCGGGCCACGTGGCTCGTGACCGAGGGGAATCCCGTCCACGACTTCGTCCGGGCCGCGGTGGCGCTGGCGCCGCCGACCCTCTCGGTCGACGTGGCCATCAACCAACGGCGCGAGCTCACGGCGGTCTTCGCGGGCCCGCTGCCCGACGGACACAGGGCGGCCTGCCGGTTCGTCGAAGAGACGTCGGTCCAATCCGTGGGAGCGCGGTTCGACGTCGTCCTCTCCACCAACGGTGGCTATCCCCTCGACCGCAACCTCTACCAAGCCGTGAAGGGCATGGCCGCAGCCGAACGGGTGGTCTGCGCCGGTGGGACGATCGTGATGGCCGCGCAGTGTGTGGACGGGACGCCTGATGGCGGCTCCTTCGCGCGACTGCTGGCCGAGGCGTCGGGCCCCGGTTCTCTCGACGCCGGGGACGGGGCATCGGAGACCGACCGCTGGCAGGCCCAGGTCCTGGGCCGGGTGCTCGGTCATGCCGAGGTCTGGCTCCACACCCAGGGCTTGACCGACGACGCCGTCCAGGGTGCGTTCCTCCGACCTGTGGCGGACCTGACCGATGCGGTGGCCGAGGCACTCGATGCCTCGGGGGCGGGTCGGAGCGCCCGTCTCTGCGTGCTCCCCTACGGACCCCTCACGGTGGCGTCGGCGACCTGACCGGCCCGACGCCACGCCGTCCGAAGTCTCTGACGAATGTGTCAGGGATTAGCGTGTCGCAGCTATGGGGGACCCGCTTGTAGGTGAGCAGGCGATGTTCGAGGGAGAGCAGCCCCTCTTCAACTTCGTCGTCCCCGACGAGCTCCTCGCCGCCGCGGTCAACAAGAGCCGGGACAAGGCGGCGGTCGCGGATGTCGCCCTCATGCCCGGCACGGGTGAGGGCAAACCTCCTCCGCTCCTGGGCATCTTGCGAGAGCACGGCTTCGCGCCCCTGGTCCTGCTGACGGCGGCGGCCATGGTGACCGACACCATCGTCAACGGCATCGGAATCCTGGGCCCGGAGATCAAGAGATCGTTCCACCTGAGCGACACGGGTCTCGGGGCGGTGATCTTCGTGGGAGCCGTCGCCCAGATCGCCTGGGGGATGCCGGTTGCGGTCTTCGCCGACCGGGGCAGCCGAAAGAAGGTCGCCGGGATCACCCTGCTCATCTTCTCGGCCACGGTCCCGCTCATGGCCCTGGTCCATAACGTCTGGCCGTTCGTCTTCCTCTACCTGATCGCGGCGATCGGCCTGGGGTCGAGCGACACCGTCCACAACGCCTATCTGGCCGACGCCTATCCCACCCACGGCCGCGCCCGGATCTTCACCTGGCACAACATGAACGACCCGGTGTCCCAGACCATCGGGATCCTGCTCGTTGGCTACATCGCGGCGGCGACGCACAACTGGCGCTGGGCCCTGGCACTGGCCGTCATCGGCGTGCCGGTCGCCATCGCCATCTTCTTCATCAGGGAGCCCGAGAAGGGATCGAACGAGTCCAGCCACATCCTCAAAGCGGCCGGGATGGACATCGAGACCGAGCAGGAGAACGCGCCCAAGGTCCTTCTCGGCTCGGCGGTGACCCGGCTCCTGAGGATCCGGTCGCTCTACTACGAGCTCGTGGCGGTGGCCATCCTCGGGTTCGCCGGCACCGGCATCCCGTTGTTCGGCTCGCTCTACTTCCAGCGCCACTGGAATCTCGGGGTGGCTCACCGGGCCGACGTCTTCTCGATCATCGGGTTGTCGGCGTTCCTCGGTCTGCCCGTCGTCTTCGTCCTGGGCGACAAGCTCTTCCGGCGCGCCCCCGAGAAGCCCCTCGTCGTGGCCGGGATCTGCATCGCCGTCTTCGGCGGCCTCTACAGCCTGTCGCTCTACATGCCCCATCTCTGGATGGTCGTGGTCCTCCAATTCCTGGCCCAGTCCGCGGTGGCCCCGTTGTCCATCTGCATCTTCCAGACCCTGGCGGCCACGGCCCCACCGGAGATGCGGGCCATCTGCTTCGGGTTGTTCGGCGTCTACGCGCTCGTCTTCGGTGGATTCGCCGGTGGGATCCTGCTCGGTGCCATCAGTGACGCTTCGAACGTGACCACCGCGCTCACATTCATCGGCCCGGTGTGCGCGGTGGGGGGAGTGCTGCTCCTCGTCGGGTCGCGCTTCGTCCGCGCCGACATCACCCTCGTCATCGAGGACGTCCTCGAGCGCTACGCCGAGGGCAAACGACGGAAGTCCGGGGGCGAGATCCCGGCTCTCCAGGTCCACAACATGGACTTCTTCTACGGGAACCAGCAGGTCCTCTTCGACGTGAACCTCGAAGTCCCCGAGGGTGACATCGTGGCGCTCCTCGGCACCAACGGTGCGGGCAAGTCCACCCTGCTCCGGGCCGTGGCCGGGCTCGACCATCCCCATCGCGGCGTGATCCGGATCTTCGGCGCCAACTGCACCTACCTCGAGCCCGAACAGATCATCGACCTCGGCGCGGCCCTGCTCGTTGGAGGGAAGATGACCTTCCCGGGCCTGACCGTCCGCGACAACCTCCGCATCGGGGAACACTCGTTCCGTCGCCAGACGTCTCGGGCCAAGGTCGCCCTCGACGACGCCGTCGGGCTCTTCCCCGAGCTCGAGCCCCGCCTCGATCAGCCCGCCGGGACCTTGTCGGGCGGCGAGCAGCAGATGCTGGCCCTGGCCCGGGTCATGATGAGCCGGCCCCGGTTGCTCATGATCGACGAGCTCGCCTTCGGACTGGCCCCGATGACCGTCGAGCGGCTCATGGACATCGTCCGGCGGGTCAACGCGGACGGGGCCACGGTGATCCTCGTCGAGCAGAGCGTGAACCGGGCCATGACCCTGGCGGAACACGCCTTCTTTCTCGAACGGGGCGAGGTCCGCTTCGACGGCTCGATCACCGATCTGTTGTCGCGCGACGACCTCTTGCGCCCGGTCTTCCTCGCCAGCGTCGGTGACGCGCTGGGCAACGGCACCGCCCGCGCCAACGGGGCCGCGCTCGGCAATGGGGCCCCGCTCGGCAACGGCTCCCGGACGGACGTCGCCGCGACTCTCGGCGCCGGAGTGGCCACAACAACAACGGACGCGCCGGACGCGGACGGGCTCTGGATCGCGGGCGGGGGCGCGACCGCGGGGGCGGGCGGAGACGCAGACGCAGACGCAGACGGAGCCGATGCAACCGGCGCAACCGACACAACCGACAGAGGCGGACATGACAGTCCGCGAGACAAGCAGGACGGGGGACCGGCGTGATCGGGGTGTCGATCCCCTCGTCGGTCGTCCTCGAGGGAGCCATCCTCGGTCTCAACTACGGGCTCCTGGCGGTGGGGTTGGTGTTGATCTACCGGACCAGCCGGGTGGTCAACTTCGCCCAGGGTCAGCTCGGCGTGGTCGCGGCGGTGTTCCTCGTCAAGCTCTACTACGACTACGGCATCAACTACTGGGCCGCCCTCGTCGCCGCCCTGGCGTTGGCGGCCGGGGCGGGCGCGCTGTCGGAGCTCGTGCTCCGTCGGCTCTTCACCCGCCCCCGGGTCATGGTCATGGTGGCCACCATCGGCCTGTCCCAGGTCCTCTTCCTCTTCACCCTCTTCCCCTTCATCCGGCCCAAGAAGCTCTTCCGGGCCTTCCCGGTGCCGATCCACTGGTCCTTTCACATCGGGTCCTTCCTCTTCCCCCCCGGTGAGGTCGTCACCCTGATCGTCGCCCCCGTCGTGGCCCTCGGTCTCGCCGCCTTCATCCGGTTCTCCCACTGGGGCCTGGCCATGAGGGCCTCGGCCGAGAACTCCGAGTCGGCCCGGCTGTCGGGTGTCTGGGTCCGGCGCACCTCGACGGTGGCCTGGACCCTGGCCGGCGCGCTGTCGGCCTTCACCGCCATCCTCGCCTCGCCCAGCCAGACGAGCACCCTGACCGAGGTCCTCTCCCCCGGGCTCCTTCTCCTGGCGCTGCTCGCCGCGCTCCTCGGCGGCATGGTGAGCCTGCCCGTGGCCTTCGCGGCCGGCATCGGCCTCGGCGTCGTCCAGGACCTCCTCCAGTGGAACATCACCAACCCCTCGACGGGGTCGGCCACGGTCGAGCTCGTCCTCTTCGTGTTGTTGCAGCTGGCCCTCCTGGTCCGGGCCGTGTCGCTCCAGAAGAGCTCGCGCACCGCCGAGAGGACGTCGTGGATGACCGGGACCCTCGGGGTCCGGCGGGCCGGGGAGACACTGCGAAGACAGGTCGGCAACGCCGGCGTTCTGTCCGTGGTGGTCGTGGCCGCGCTGCTGCCGCTGGTGCTGGATGTGGGTCGGTCCTTCCTCATGTCCCAGATCTGCATCTACGGCGTGATCGCCCTGTCGCTGACGGTCCTCACCGGTTGGGCGGGCCAGGTCTCACTGGGTCAGTTCGCGCTGGTCGGGGTGGGCGCGGACATGGCCGCCCACTTCGGCGCGGGCATCCCGCTCATCGTGCTCCTCCCCTTCGCCGGGGTCGTGACGGCGCTCGTGTCGGTGCTCGTCGGGCTCACCGCCCTTCGCATCCGGGGCCTCTACCTGGCGGTGAGCACCCTCGGCTTCGCGCTCTTCATGCAGACGTCGGTGTTGGCCACCTCGTGCTGGACGGTCCCGGTCATCCACCGGACCATCTGCTCGGGGCTGCCCGACCCCCAGTCGACATTGATCTCTCGCCCGACACTGTTCGGGCTGGGGCTCTCCTCGGAGCGGGCCTTCGCGTGGTTCTCGCTCGGAATACTCATCGTCTCGATCCTCATGGTCCGGGTGTGGCGGGACCGGGGCATCGCCCGCCGGCTCATCTCGGTACGGGACAACGAGGTGGCGGCCGGCTCGGCCGGCATCCCCGTGGTCCGGACGAAGCTCATGGCCTTCGCACTCTCGGGATTCATGGCGGGCTACGCCGGGGTCTGCCTCGCCTTCGCCACCGAACGGTTCTCCACCGACACCTTCGACCCCACCGTGTCGATCCTGGTGATCTCGATGGTCGTGATCGGCGGGATCGACGCCATCCCGGGCGCGGTGCTCGGGGCGCTCTATCTGGTCGGGCTGCCGGCGATCTTCGGGTCTTCGACCACGATCGAGTTCCTCACCAGTGGTGTCGGGCTCATGGCGTTCATCCTCTACCTCCCCGGGGGCATGGCCCAGGTCATGCACCAGTTGGGCGACCTCGCCACCGCCGGCGTCGTCCACCTCCGGTCCCGCTGGACCGGTGAGCCGCCGCCGGGAGATCCCGACACCGACACCGACACCGAGACCGACACCGACGGCGCGGGCGCGGGCGCGGGCGGGCCGACCTCGGCCCAGTCGACCCCGGCGGGGGCCGTGGCCGAGGTGCCCTCGTGACCACCACCGACGATGGCACCATCACCGATGACGACGGAGCTTCGAGGTCCCCCCGGCGCAAGGCGAGAAGAGAAGGCCCCGCCCGCCTG
>ODAK010007363.1_pt1 | contig 11045 bp, 12 predicted proteins | sample 1539591 | NCBI WGS metagenome assembly ODAK01 (sample SAMEA3539303, study PRJEB22396) | soil metagenome | biome: tundra; feature: field; material: soil | place: USA | collected 2010-05 | depth 0.15 m | reverse complement strand
AGGAAGGCTACTTCAACGGGAGCATCTCGGTGCACCATGGCCGGCACGAATGGAAAGCGGGCATCGAATCCGATGCCATGTTCCTGCATGAGAATTTCAATGATGTAGTCACTGATTCCACCCGCTTCGACGCGGGCACGCCGCCCACGTTTGCGTTTACGGGGAGCCGTCCCGACCTCGAACAGGCCGCCTTCCTTGAGGATACGATCCGCCTCGGCAAATGGACGGTAGGCGCCGGGTTGCGCTGGGATCACTACCAATTGATTGTGAACCAGAACGCGGTCAGTCCGCGGCTTTCGGTTTCTGGGTACTTTCCTTCCGCAAATCTGGTGGTGCACGCTTCTTATGATCGCGTTTTCCAAACGCCGTCATCCGAAAACATTCTTCTGTCGAGTTCCACTGCAGTGCAGTCTCTGAATCCTAATGTACTGCGTTTGCCAGTGGAGCCTTCCCATGGCGACTACTACGAGGTTGGGCTGACCAAAGGGATCCAGGGCAAATTTCGATTCGACGCTAACTACTTCCGCCGGTACGTAAATAACTTTGCCGACGACGATCAGATTCTCAACACCGCCGTCAGTTTCCCGATCGCTTTTGATAAGGCCGTCATCTACGGTGCGGAAGGAAAGGTCGAACTGCCGGTCTGGGGCCGTTTCTCGGGATTCTTGAGCTATTCCTATATGGTGGGCAACACTTGGTTTCCGGTGACTGGGGGTCTCTTCCTGGGGGACGATGCGATCAATGCAACCACCCAACTTAGCGGACATCTTCCCGATTCGCAGGATCAGCGCCACACCGTGCGCGCCCGTTTTCGTTACCAACTCAGTTCGCGGATATGGCTGGCGCTCGCGGGCGAATATGGCAGCGGCTTGCCCTTCGATTTCAATGGCAAGTTCGCCGACGCACTTGCGCAATACGGCCAGCAGGTGGTGGACCGCGTGGATTTCGTCACCGGCCGTGTCAGGCCCGCCTTGTCTATTGATGCTTCTATCGGCGCTGACCTGTTTAAGAAGGAACGTTATACGGTGCGTTTGCAGGCGGACGTTCAGAACCTGAACAACCGGCTCAATGTGATTGACTTCAACGGTCTTTTCTCGGGCAACGCGATTGCGCCGCCGCGCAGCTATTTTCTACGTCTAACAACTAATTTCTAGCCGGGCTGGAAGTCGAACTCTGCTCTATTTCAAGGGGTTCAGGGCAGTGCGCCACTACACGGCTGAATCTCAACCTGTCAGAACTCATCTAACTTCCAGGAGAATCCACTAACGTTGAGGTCAAGAATCGCTGTCTTCATTGTGATTGTTCAATTGGTCTTACTTCTGGCGCATTGGTTTTTGTACGAAACCTGGATGGACTTCCTGGTATTCGCCGATCCCCCTGGAATCTCGAAACTGCAAGTGGGCTTGGGGCTGCTATCGGTCAGTTTTGTGGTGGCGTCGCTGCTAGCCTGGCGGTATTCGCATTTTCTGGTGCGAATCGTTTACACTGCGTCCGCGATTTGGCTGGGAACCTTGAGTTTCTTCTTCCTGGCCGCTTGCTCTTGCTGGGTGCTGTATGGCGGAGCCCGCATCTTCAGACTACATCCCAACCAACCTATCCTGGCGCTACTGCTTTTCGCCATCGCCCTCCTGCTGAGTGTGTATGGAATCATTAACGCGGCGTGGACGCGCGTGCGACGAGTCACCGTCAAGCTGCCGAACCTGCCTGAATCCTGGCGTGGGAGAGTGGCGGCGTTAGTCAGCGATACTCATCTGGGCCACGTCCGGGGATACGGGTTCATACGGCGCATCGTGGAGATGCTCGCGCGGCTGCGGCCTGACATGGTGCTGATCGCCGGAGACATGTATGACGGCACTGCGGCGAAGGTGAACGAACTGGCCGAGCCTTGGTCCAAGCTTTCGCCGCCGCTGGGCACTTATTTTGTGACTGGCAATCACGAAGAATTTACTGACCACACGAAATATGTCAACGCGGTGGAACGGGCGGGCGTGCGCGTCCTGAACAATGAAAAAGTCAACGTGGATGGTCTACAGCTAGTGGGGGTGCATTTTCGGGATTCGACCAACGATGAGCACCTTCGAGCCATTCTGCGACGGGCCGATGTGGATCGCAATCGGGCCAGCATTTTGCTGACTCATGCGCCGGACCGAGTGAACATTGCCGAGGAAGAGGGCATCTCGCTGCAGCTTTCCGGGCACACCCATGGCGGGCAGTTCTTTCCTTTTACCTGGATCACGTCGCGCATTTACGGCAAATTCGTTTACGGGCTGCAGCGCTTGGGCACGCTGTTGGTTTATACGTCGTACGGCGCAGGCACTTGGGGTCCGCCATTTCGCTTGGGGACCACGCCGGAGATTGTTCTGATCCAGTTTGAATAGTTGGGTTGCATAGACGAACTCCGAGCCCCGAGCATCTCGGCGTTCTCCGCGCACCCCCGGTGATCTCTGCGGTTAGCTTTTAACCGCTGAGATCGCGAAGACCTCGCCAAGCCCGCGAAGTACCGGCTCACGTCTGCTCGTCCGCTGCAGCTTTAGCTGTTCCCCCCAACCTGCGGGGCTCCAATTTATAACGTCCTGGGCGCTTCGGCTCGTGGCGGACGCTGCGGCCCTCCACCAGATGAAATAGTTCCTCGCCCAGATTTTTCGTGTGATCTCCGGCGCGTTCGAAAGCCTGTGCCATCAGCAGGACGGAGGTGCTGTAGTCCCGCCGCCGCCGCTCGCGGCTTTCCAAATGACGGCGAAAAACACTGCGGCAAAGCTGGTCCATCTGGGCGTCGGTTTGTATCACCCAAGTGGCCGAGGACAGATCGCGGCTCAAGAAACCGTGGTGCGCGGCTTCCAGCATCTTCTCCAGCACGTCAGACATGGCAATCAGGTCGCGGCTGTCATCGCGCAGCAGGCGCACGGGAAGATCCTGCAGGCGCATCGCCACCGAGCAGGTGAGATCGCTGATGCGTTCCAGATCAATGATGAACTTCAAGCAAGCCAGAAGCTCGCGCGCCTCCGATTCCGTGACTCCGGTGATCGCGCTGGGAATCTCCTCGTCGATGCGGCGCTCCATGCGGTCCAATTCCTTCTCGCAGTCTTTGACCGAGATATAGGCCATGTTCGAGGAATTCTCGATGAAGTCGCGCAGATTGTAAGCGGCGTCCTTGCCGACCAGGCAGGCTTGCAGCACTAACTGGGTGAGTTCGTTAGTGGATCGAGGTTCTTCCGGGTGCTGTCGTTTCATGACTCTCCGGCGGAAACGGTCAGACTGAAACTACCAAACCATGATACCGCCGGAAGGCTTCGCATTCACCTTTGGCCATGTACCGGCAAGCACGGCGGGACCGGTTTGGCGCAAGTCAACCAGCCGGAACCCATTTTTGTTTTCTGCACCACCCGCGCTGCATTATCGCTGCGGATTCCCCTCAACTCCACTTTCCTATTGCCAAGGGGGAACGAGCTTCCGGATAATACGTTCTGAACCCCGATTCAACACAGTGCATCGCTATAGTCGAGTAGATCTACTTCGTATCCTGCGGCTCACGGCGCGCCAGCTGGCGAGCTGGGAGAAAGCGGAACTCATCGCTGTGGCTGAGAGCTATTCCTTTTTCGATCTCCTGCAGGTCAAGAAGGTGCGCGATTTGTGTGCCCGCAAGGTGCGCCCCGCCGTGATTCGACAATCGCTGGACGCCATGCAGAAACGTGTAGCCGGCATGGAGAATCCGCTGCTCGAAGCCGGAGCTTTCACCACAGGCCACCGCGTGGCTTTCCGTCACGAAGGAAGAGTGCTGGAGCCCATCGCGGGCCAATTTATCTTCGATTTCGCCCCCGGGGAGAAAGTGGTGGCCAGCACACCGATAGCGACGGCCCGTCCAGACGCTGCTGCACCGGATGTGAATGACCTTTTCGCGCGTGGCATCGCGTTGGAAGAAGACCCTGCAAGTCAGGCGCAGGCGGTCTGGGCGTACGAGCGGGTGCTGGAACTGGACCCTCAACATGCCGCGGCCCACATTAATGTCGGCACCCTCCATTACAACCGGCAAGAATACCTGCTGGCGGAAGAGCACTACCGCGAGGCCATCGAGATTGATCCTCGCTATGCACTCGCCTATTTTGATCTGGGCAATGTGCTCGACGAAACCAGCCGCGTAACAGAAGCCATCCAGGCCTACCACACCGCTTTGCAACTCGCCCCGACTTACGCCGATGCGCACTACAACCTGGCGTTGGCGTACGAAAAGGTCAAGCAGCCCCGCATGGCCCTGAAGCATTGGCAGGCGTACGTGAAGCTGGATACCACCGGCCCGTGGGCGGTGCATGCGCGGAACCAGGTGCAACGCATCCTGCAGGCCGACTCGCTAAAGCTGGTCTATAAGCGGAAGAACGACTAGCTCTACCCCCGCAGTGCTAGAATTTCCCGTCCTCATCCTGCCACGTCAGGTGCGTCCATGTCCGACCCCGGTTTGCAGCTTCCTTCGCCAGCTCCGTTGACCAGTTTGAGCGGTGATGAAGTTCTGTTCCGCGACAACATCCGGCAATTTGCCGAAGACAAGATTCGTCCCCTGGTGAAGGAGATGGACGAAAAGGCGGTTTTTGACAAAGAGCTCATTCAGCAATTTTTTCAGTTAGGTCTGATGGGCATTGAGATTCCCGAGGAACACGGCGGCGGAGGAGGAAAGTTCTTTGACGCAATTCTCGCCGTGGAGGAACTCTCTCGCGTGGATGCTTCTGCAGGAGTGCTGGTGGATGTGCAGAACACGCTGGTCAACAACGCGCTGCTGCGTTGGGGAACGGAGGAACAGAAGAAGCAATATTTGCCGGGTCTCGCCGCCGACACTTGCGGAGCCTACGCCCTGAGCGAGGCCGGCTCCGGCTCCGACGCTTTTGCCCTCCAGAGCAAAGCCGAGTTGAAGGGCCGTGACTACGTTCTAAATGGCCGCAAGTTGTGGATTACGAATGCCAAAGAAGCCGAAATCTTCGTTTTATTTGCAACGATTGATCCGGCGGCGGGGTACAAGGGCATTACCGCTTTTATCGTCGAAAGAGAATGTCCCGGCTTTACCGTTGGCAAGAAAGAAGACAAGCTGGGCATTCGGGCTTCCTCCACTTGCGAGCTGATTCTCGAAGATTGCCGCGTGCCCGCTTCGAACGTTCTGGGCGAAGCCGGCAAGGGCTACAAGATCGCGATTGAGACGCTGAACGAAGGACGCATCGGGATCGGCGCGCAGATGGTTGGGCTCGCCCGCGGCGCGTGGGAATTTGCCGCGAAATATGCGCAGGAGCGCAAGCAATTTGGCAAGAGGCTAGCCGAATTTCAGGGAATTCAATTTCAAATCGCGCAAATGGCGACGGAAATCGAAGCCGCTCGCCTCATGGTATACAACGCCGCCCGCATGAAAGACGCCCGTGTGCCATTCGTCAAAGAGGCGGCCATGGCCAAACTCTTCTGTTCGCAGGTGGCTGAGCGAGTCACCTCACTGGCCATCGAGATTTACGGCGGATACGGGTTTAGCAAAGACTACCCGGTCGAGAAATACTGGCGTGACTCCAAAATCGGCAAGATCTATGAAGGCACGTCGAACATGCAACTGGCGACTATCGCCAAGCTGGTTTTAGCGGGAGGATAGATTGTCTCCATCATTTCGGATACCCCCAAACCAGCTATTAGCCTTTTGCTTTTAGCTAAGAGCCAATGGCTAAGAGCTAACGGTAGTAGCGTCGGAAACGTTAAGAAGGGCAGACTGGACGGTTCCGCCCCGACCTAACCCTGCACTCCAGTAACCACCCCCGATTACCCATAATGTGCAGCGAATTGCGACTGCTAGACCACTCGGAAGAGGCTCATTGTCCCCTAAGTCTTTTTCGTGGAGTCGGTTAACGAACATCCCGTTGTTGGCGTCTAAGCTGCTTTTATAGCCAGTGCCCGCAGGCTAGGGGCTTCGAACGGGGTGCCACTTGTCGAACTTGTTGCCGGAAAGCACAGTTGCGATGCCCAAGCCAAGGCACTCGCTGCTTCCAGTCCTGGTGGTGTTGTTCATCGCCTCCTACGGACTGATGACCATGCTGATTGTTGAGCAAGGCAAAACCATTGATGTGCAACGTTATTTGATTGGTCAGCTGTTTACTGACAGCAACCAACTTAGCGCGATCAGAAGCTCGGCACTGCGCCGCCAGATTGACGCGCAAACTAAAGCCCGCGCCCAGGCGCAAACTCCGTCTTCCCAGGCGGCGCGACAGGACAAGAAAGGCAAGCTCCGGCATCCGGCCCCGCAGAAGCCGCCCAAGGATACGTCTGACTCGTCCGACGTACGTAGAAGTCTGATCACGATTTGACTCCCAGGTCCTGGTTAGGCCATGAAAACTTTAGCATTGCTGTTTTTGTCGTTCACTCTTCCCGGTAGTCGTTTTACGCCCCCGCCGCGCTCTCCGGCGAAGACGGCGGCGACGCAAACTGCACGCAAAGGCGGCTCGTGGTACTTCGCAGAAAATGGCCACGCCGTGTATTGCCGCGGTCCGGTGATGTATCTGCGAGATATGCAGGGCGGACTCATCCGTGTGGCTACGTTCTGCCAGGGCGATAAACCAATTGTCCCGTTGAAAGATTAGGGCCGCCGGCTGCTCTTTGAACCCGCCGGGTCTCGCACGTCCAAGCAAAAATCCTGTACAGTTTTTTTCATGCCCACGTTTGAGAAGCACATCTTCATTTGCGGCAACCAGCGGCCGGCGGGACATCCCCGCGGCTGCTGCGATCCCGCGGGCCGCGCAGAGCTGCAGAAGTTGTTCAAACAAAAGCTGGCCGAGAGAGGACTCAAAGGGAAGGTTCGGGCCAATCAATCCGGATGCCTGGACCAATGCGAGCACGGGCCGAACTTGGTGATTTATCCCGAAGCCGTCTGGTATGGCGCCGTCACTCTGGCGGACGTGGACGAAATCATTGAATCACACATCATTGGCGGAAAGCCGGTGCAGCGGCTGATGCTGGCAGACTCCTGCGTCAATACGCAGAGTTGTGAACACAAGCCGAAGCAGGCGAACTCTGCCACGCGCACGCCGCGCGACTCCGGCGTGCGCTGACCCGCACCGCGACCGGTAGAGCGATCAGAATCTAAGAGCCCAGGCGGCTAGTGTCCGTCGTGGTCGCCGTCACTGGACGGTGCCGGGCGGTTGCTGGCGGCACTCTGGGGCGGATCTTTCGCGACGACTGGTGCCTGCTGCGTTTTAGCAGCCGAGCTCAAGGTTACCTTATCCTCCGGCAGCGCTGAACTCTGCCTGGCGGCACTCTTCACGGGGGCGGCAGCTTGCGTGTGCTGGTTTTGAGCCACGGGCGAACTGGATTGGATGGGGCCGGTAGTCATAAATAAATCTCCTTACGAACCTTCATCGGCGGCTGCCGGAGAAGCTTTAGTCGCGTTCGAAGGAATTTTGGGGAGAATCACACCAGCTAAGCGGTTGGGTCGTCTTTCATGCCGCTGCCAGAAACGTTGCAAGCAACGTCTCTACGATGCTTGCGATTGGAATGATCTCTTTCGTCGCAAAAACGCCGATTTGGGAAGGATGGTGCGCCTGGCCCGACTCGAACGGGCGACCCTCTGCTTAGAAGGCAGATGCTCTATCCACCTGAGCTACAGGCGCACACGGGAATCTGCCCCTATTATTGTGCCCATCGCAGGCAACATCGAGCAAGGTGAGGCGGCAGACTTCCATCACCTCTAGATTCTACCTCTAGCCTCTGAATGGATGTCAGTTCCCGAACCAAAATCTACCATAGCGGGTCGGCTAAAGAAGACTTCATCTTTAAATAGGGAAACTATTTGCCCTTGGCTAGCACCTAACCCATATGCCTTCCCCCGCTGTTTCTTCGTCTCTTAAGCCCAGCCTGAAAGCAAAGGACTTGTTGGTTTCCTGGGGACAGATCCTCAAGGGCCGGGCACCCATGCTTTCGATTGAAATTACGCGCGAGTGCCCTTTGAGTTGTCCTGGGTGCTACGCCTACGGGGATACCCATCTTGGGTCAGGACCGACCCTGCGGCAACTCAGCGACTTTCGCGGCGACGCCCTGGTGGAAGGAGTGGTCGATCTGGTCCGGAAGCATCGTCCGCTGCATGTCTCGTTGGTGGGTGGCGAACCGCTGGTGAGGCATCGTGAGCTGAGCCGCATTCTTCCCGCGCTGGATGAAATGGGCGTGTTCACCATGGTCGTGACCAGCGCGGTGATTCCGATCCCGCAAGATTGGATGAAGATTTCGCGCCTTCGGGTGGCGGTTTCCGTGGATGGCCTGCCCGAGCATCATGATGTGCGGCGGAAGCCCGCTACCTACGAGAAGATTCTCAAGAACATTGCGGGCCAACGAGTGAACATTCACTGGGTTATCACTAAACCGATGATGGAGCGTCCCGGCTATCTGGAGGAATACGTTGCGTTCTGGAATGGTCAGGCAGAGGTGGACCACATCTGGATCAGTCTCTACACGCCGCAGATTGGCGAATCGAGTCCCGAAATGTTGTCCGCTCAAGATCGTGAGCGCTTGGGCCGCGATCTGCCTCCTCTGAAGCACCTGTACACAAAACTGCTGATGCCAGAGGGGATGGCGCAGGCCTGGATCCGGCCACCCGCCTCGCCACAGGAATGTTTGTTTGCCAAGATGTCGGTCAACTACTCCGCCGACTTGAAAACGCGCGTAGAACCCTGCGTGTTCGGAGGCAATCCGGATTGTTCTCAGTGCGGCTGCAGCATCAGCAGCGCTCTGCATTGGATCAAAGGCATTCCCGTCGCTGGCCCGCTGAAGATCGATCATCTCGTGCGGGCTTCTGTAGCCATCGGCACCCAGGTTGCGCGCTTTTCAGATCGCACCGCCAATCCGCACCGCTGGACCCCGCAGCCAGAACTTATCCAGGAACCTCCGCTGGTGCAAATTGACACCTAGTTTCTCCGCGTCCTCGGTCGCTGTCTTCTGCGCCCTCCGCAGTGTAAAGTCTGCTTCTCCTGCGGCAAAGAAAGAGCTTTTAACCGCTGAGTTCGCGGAGAACTTCGGGTAGAGGTCGCAGAGAGCGCAAATCGCCTTTCGAAATCTTAGAGTTGAGCGACACTGAAGATTATTGCCCCAAAGGACATGTCCCGTTTTGCGGGCTTGGTGTCCTCATTCCGCATGGTTGAGTCGAGCATTCTCCCGCAGAATATTGTCAGGACAATCCGTGAGAAAACTATTCATCACGTTGGCAATCCTTGCTCTGACTTTGGCGTTAGCTGGGTGTGGGGGCGGCACTGCCGCTGCCTCTGGGCCCTCGTCTGGCGGTTCCAGCGGCTGGAGCGGATCGGGCTCGGGCGGTAGTGGTTCCGGGGGCGGCTCAGGTGGCAGCGGAGATTCGGGAGGCAATCAAGCCAGCAGCGCCTGCAGCGTCATGAGCGCTGGCCAGGGCGCCAGACTGAACGGCTTCATTCCGTTTGCCAGCGACAACCTGTGGAACAAGGACATTTCCAACGATACCGTGGATACCAACTCCGCCGCCATCATCAACTTCATTGGTCCTAACATCGGGATGCATCCGGATTTCGGCGCGGGAGAATATCAGGGCTCGTACATGGGCATTCCGTACACGGTGGTGAGCGGAAGCCAGGCGGCAGCGACCATTAACTTTACCGCTTACGGAGATGAAAGTGATCCCGGGCCGATGCCCATTCCACAGAGTGCGCCCATCGAAGGCTATTCCAAACCGGGCAGCGGCGACCGTCACGTGCTGGTGCTCGACAACAGTAATTGTTTTCTCTATGAGCTCTACAGTTCTTATCCGAATAACGACGGGAGTTGGAACGCCGACTCAGCCGCAGTTTGGGATCTATTGGGAGACGAACAGCGTCCCTGGACGTGGACCTCAGCGGACGCGGCCGGCTTGCCGATTTTCCCCGGGCTGGTTCGCTACGACGAAGTGGCAGCCGGTCAGATTCAACATGCGCTGCGCTTCACTCTGCCTCAGAGCAAGGCGGCGATGACTCCGCCGGCGTCCCACTGGGCGGGAAACTCCAGCAGTTCGCCCGTGCCCATGGGGATGCGCTTGCGCCTGAAAGCCAGCTACGACGTTTCTTCATTCCCGGCCAGCGTACAGGTCATCCTGAACGCTTTGAAAAAATACGGCATGATCATGGCGGACAATGGCAGCGCCATGTACATCAGCGGCGCTCCCGACGATCGCTGGAGCAACGACGATCTGCACAATCTGGGACAGGTCACAGCTTCTGACTTTGAAGTGGTGCAGATGAATCCGATTTACACGCAGTCCAATGTGCCGCAGGGCGCGGCGCCAGGCATCGCCAGCTTCACGGCTTCGCCGATGACCGTTTCAGCCGGAGGAAGCACCACGCTTTCCTGGAGCGTGACTGGAGCTTCTTACGTAATTGTGTCACCGCAACTCGGTGCGGTGCGAGGCGGCAGCGTGAACGTCACGCCCACCCAGACCACGGTTTATACGCTGTACGCCACGAATCAATATGGACGCGGCACCGCTACGGTAACCGTGACGGTGCAATAACTGCTCTTCGTTAGTGTGGCTCCGATTCTTTCAGTTTGACGGTAGTCCGAACAAGGCGGTCAGAACGCAGCTGGTGAAAACAATTGCCAGTTCGACAGCGCCGGTGACCTTCACTATTCTTAACCGCTTAGGCGTGGGGTTCTTCACCCTGCCAAATCGACAAATCAATTGGGGGTAGGTAAAGAACAGGAATCCCCATCCACCTACCCACGCGACCGCCAAAGCAAATAACCGTGCTTCCGAAATCATGTTGCGGCTTCCCTGTTCGTCGCTCCCAATAATCCCACCAATTCCCTCTAAACTCCAAATGTGATCCGAAATGCAAATGCCGATCAAGAAAGAAACTCTCGGCGTTTGGTGACTCACGCTTGCGGGACATCTAATCCGTAGGGAGATCCCCCGGCTCTGCCGGGGAGGCAGCAAGAGTTCGACAAATCCGGGAGTGCGCTTCACCCCGATCACAAATACTCGTGCAGGCCGGTAGCTCACGAGGTCTTGCTTTTGACTTTGACCGGTTGCGATCAGGCCCCTTTGA
>ODAK010007360.1_pt1 | contig 11046 bp, 7 predicted proteins | sample 1539591 | NCBI WGS metagenome assembly ODAK01 (sample SAMEA3539303, study PRJEB22396) | soil metagenome | biome: tundra; feature: field; material: soil | place: USA | collected 2010-05 | depth 0.15 m | reverse complement strand
TCGTGATGAGCAAGCGGGTGGTCGAACTGATGAAAGGCGTGATCGGCGTGGAAAGCACTGTCGGGGTGGGAAGCGTGTTCTGGTTCGAACTGCTTTTGACTCCGGCACCAAAACCTACAGCTGCAAGCGCCGAATCCACAATCGTTGCCCACGCGCGAGTGCCGACCGGCGCACCGCTGCGCACCTTGCTCTATGTCGAGGACAACCCGGCTAACCTGACGCTGGTCGAGCAATTGATTGCACGGCGATCCGACATCCGACTGCTGACTGCGGTGAACGGGACTCTCGGCATCGAGCTTGCGCGAGACTCCATTCCGGAGGTGATTCTGATGGACATCAATTTGCCTGGAATCAGCGGTATCGAAGCTCTGAAAATCCTTCGCGAAGACCCGGCCACGGCGCACATCCCCATAGTTGCCCTCAGTGCCAACGCGATGCCGCGCGATATCAAGAAAGGCATGGAGGCAGGATTCTTCGACTATCTCACCAAGCCGATCAAAGTCAACGAGTTCATGGATGCACTCGATGGGGCGCTGGAATTTGCAGAAAAAAACTCTAAGCGCAGATAAGGCGCCGTGATTCTCATGATAAGTTCATCTGACATTCTTCACGGCAAAGTCCTGATTGTCGACAATCAGGAAGCCAGTGTCCTGCTGCTCGAACGGCTGCTACGCGGTGCCGATTACGTTTCCATCACTTCCACGACGGATCCGGGCGAGGTCTGCGCGCTTCATGGCAAGAATGGCTACGACCTGATCCTGCTCGATCTCGAGATGCCGGGCATGGATGGTTTCCAGATAATGCAGGGGCTGATGAAAATCGAAATTGAAGGCTACCTGCCGGTGCTGGCCGTTACCGCCCAACCGGCCCACAAGTTACGCGCGCTGCAGGGCGGCGCGAGGGATTTCATCAGCAAACCGTTTGATCTGGCCGAAGTGTTGATGCGGGTTCGCAACATGTTGGAAGTCCGCCTGTTGCACGAGGCGGCCCGAAATCACGGCAAGATGCTGGAAGCCCTAGCGCTGAAGGACCCGCTGACAGGGCTTGCGAACAGACGACTTCTAGCCGATAGACTGTCGATGGCCCTGATCCATGCGCGAAGGAACGAAAGCACCATGGCGGTGGTGTATTTGGATCTGGACGGATTCAAGCAGATTAACAACACGCTGGGGCACGGCGCCGGGGACATCCTGCTGAAAATGGTCGCAGAGCGTCTGACGGCAACGGTGCGCGGAGAAGATACGGTGGCGCGCCTGGGCGGCGACGAATTCGTGATAGCGCTGTGGCACCTCAGCAGTCCGGATGATGCCGCCACGGTGGCGTTAAAGGTTATCGAGGCAGTGTCGCAGCCCTATGTCATCGAGGGCCAGACCGTCAGCGTAACCACCAGCGCAGGTGTCGGTATCTATCCCCTCCATGGCGAGGACGCGAACACGCTGATGAAGCGCGCGGACCTGGCCTTGTACGAGGCCAAGCGCGCGGGCAAGAACGCCTATCGAATCGCGGAGCGCACGGACCTGTCAGCGCCAGCGCGCTGTCCCGACAAAAACTCGTAGTGTCGGTCTATCGAAAACCGTTCGACATACTGGCATTACATGCACCCTCTGGAAAATGGTGGGTAGTGGCGGATCATCTTAGAACCTGGCTACGAGGTGAAAACCCGGATATAACGCAGGAGTCCGCCCATTGCGTCCCCCGGCCTGATCTCAGTGGCCCGCTCACCCCTGACCTGGTGTTGGGCGAATAGTTGGCAACCCCTACCTAATCGCGTTACGTCAGAGTTCCGCGTCAGAACGAAGCCGCCCGGCGGCGGCCGCCGCCGCGCGTGAGGCGAACGGAGCAGCCTATAGCTAACGGCTGAAGCAAGTTGTCTGGGGAGGAGGCTCCCATGGCCCGACTTCGCAAAGACTGTGCCATATCAGGGGTTCATCCCAAACTTTCAGTCCAACTTCGGTCCAGTTCAAGAGCGAGATAAATGACGCGTTCCCTCGCAAGCGACACCAGAAGCGGCACTTAGAGTTTTGTACTGCGCACCTTCTAAGCAGAGGGTCGGGGGTTCGAATCCCTCCGGGCGCACCACATTTTTGTGCAATTTATTTTCAATAACTTCCGTCGATACCCTTTAGTTTGTTTCGAACTTGATTCTGCCGTCTCGGATGGAATCGACGAAGTTCACTTGTCCGGTAACTGTGTTATCAGTCATCACAAGGTTAGGTGACTGCTCTTTGTGATTATTTCCGAGTAGACGACCATACGCCCGGAATGCGCCGAGCGTGAATGTCAAGTCCAGTTGTAGCGCGTCATAAGGTCGGTTGATGGGTGCGATTGTGGAATAGTCGCCCCGAAACACAATCACGTAGATTTATTTCTGGCTGGAGAGTTCTGCAGCGCGCGCGGCACCCTGCAAGGCCCCGCGGCGCCCGGGACCATTGGCGAGTGCCGTCGCAAATTCTTTCGACGCTGGACCCGGGTGATTCTGCTGCAGTAGTAAGTAGCCGAGCTGTTCGCGGGCTGGAAGGATCGGCCCCGGTGTCACCGGGAGCTTCTCGATCATGTCCTCCTTATCGGCTGCCTCGCGCATCAACGCTACAGCCTCTTCCAGGTTGCTGTTCGTTTGGGCTGACCATGCCATGACCTCGCGCACTAGAATACCTACCTGAGTGGCCCAATAATCGTTACCTGAAGTGCGAAGCTCCACTTCGATCTGCCGTAATCTATCAGTTTCTGTTTGGGCCTCTGCAAGCCGCCCGCTCCGAGCGAGTCCGAGCCCGCGAGCCCAGACTGCAATTGCAACAACATGGGGCGGGGCTCCTGTGGGGGGGACGATGCTTGCAGCGTCGGCCCATTGGCCCCGCTCAATCGCGTAGCGAACCGGTATCGCGGTAGAGGCGTAGCCTATTATGAAATCCTCAGTATCCAGCTTCGACATGTTTCTAAGTTGCTGAACGAGCTCAGCCGCGTCTGCGTCGCGTCCACTTTGCAGGTAGGCGTACACTAGATAATCCATCGCGTGCAGCTCTGCTCCCGTGTCGCCCTGCTGGTGTGCCGCAGTCCTTGCCGCACGGTTGGAAGCGATGGAGTCCTCCCATAATCCGAGTCGCGTGAATATATGCGATGGCATGTGCAATGCATGTGGCGCTGAAGGTGCAATCTTAGAGTAGGCTCTTGCCGCAGCCAGGCCTCTTGGTGCGAGTTCCGCATTGTCGTAAGCATGGATAAGGTAGTGGGGGATTCCCGGGTGTTCAGGATAAGCCCGATAAAGCGGCTCAAGCAAATCGGCTGCCAGCTTTTGATTCGCATGCGTTTTGTCCGTCGGAGATGCACTAGCTAGGAGTGCCAGTGCGTAAAACGCTTGTGCTTCGACATCTTTCCGATTCTCTGCCGCTAGATCACCCATCGCGCGATCGTAGTTCAACGCTCGTGTGCGATATGGAACGGTGACGGCGTCCTGATATATCAAGCTCAGCGCGTCGATGAATTTGCGCTCGCGCTCGGAGCTAGCCCTGATTGATTTCGATACTCTGATTTGTTGCGCCAGCTGGATTTCCCGTAGGGCAGTCGAAATCGTGGCGGGCGAAAGGGGTGGATCCCAAAGCTGGTGAAAGTACGTCATGGCGATACCCCAATGTGCCATCGCACACTGAGGATCCAGTTCCGCCACACCCCGGAATGCATTTTCGGCGGGGGTGTAAGCGAACGAATGAAGGAGCGCAACGCCTCGGTCGAACTGCTGCTGAACTGCCGGTAGGCAGGAAATCGGAAACGATACTTTTCCCAGTTTCTCAGGTGCGCTGTGGCTGTGTGCCTCTTGTGCGTCCAAAGAGGGAGAGAAGGCTAACAACAGGATGAGGAATACTCGCAACAAATGCGACATCGCTATCTCCAAAGACGCTTAACACTCGCACGATATCCGACTTCATTCTCCAAAGCCAGGGAAAGTGCCCTCCGCCTGAGCCTAGAGGCTTTGGCACTATGTCAAAGGCTGGCTCGGAAGTATGTTTTGAGCCGAGACAGAGCTGAAACGCCACGATAATTGTATAGGCTTGCGAGGTTGCCATCGCTCGCCAGTGGACGCAAGAGTCGGCGCACCGTAGGTGTGACCATTCCCGATACTCGGCGAATGTTGCGAGCGACGGCGTATCCGGAAGTAATCCGTTTAGGCAAACTGCCACCTCTGGAAGGGCGCCACTGGGAGCCACGTTCTGTTCGATGATTTATTTCCACTTGGATGGTTAGTCGGATTACCGGACAAGTGCCCCTCGATTACCAATCATGATGCAGACGACGTCCAGCAGGGGAACTCTACCTGTGTCACGCTTGCCATGAAATCGCCGAGAAAAATTCTAAAATCGTCCTCTTGGGCGCACCACTTTTTGAAGCAATTTGTTTTCAATGACTTCCGTCGATACCCTTTATCTAGTTTCGAACTCAGACTCCCTTCGATCCGGATGCCCGAAGGATTTGGTTTGTGATTGTGCGATTGCTGAATCCCCGCCAAAACTTTCCTATTGCGTCATCTGTGGGTACGCGCCAATTCGCTGAGTGGGTTCAGCAGCTAAAGTCTCCGCACCAATCGACAAAGCTGAAACGTTGACAAATATTGTGCCGTGGCTCCAGCGTCGAATAAAAATCGTTGCCGAAGCTCGTGAGATCGTGAATAAAATAAATGTTCCGGCACCACATTCGTACTCAAATTAAAGGCTGTGATTCGCCAGAATGCGGAACGGCTTCGAGTTTACTGTTTTCCCGAGTGTAAATAATTCTGTAGCTGCGAAAGCACTCAACCCCCACACATTTCAATCAATTTCAATAGGCAAGCCGCAAACGATTCGACAGCAATCACTTAGGATCAAGAAGAATCCATAGAATTCAACAGGCGTTGGAATTTGGTTCGGGACCAGGAGGTCGAAGGTTCAAATCCTTTCGTCCCCGACCATTTGTTTTCAATGCCTTCTTTCCATAAATTTTGCTTTGCCGTCTGAGTTGCCGCGAAGGGTTGCGCGAAAGCTACCGTTTGACGCACCGGCAGTTACTTCAACCGCGTCCGGTTCTTTTCAACTGATTCGAGTAGCTGGCGCGCGATGCCCAAATTAGAGTTCAATTCCAGAGCGTGCTCATAAGCTGCTTCCGCGGCGTCCCAATCGTGCATTTGTGCGTACATGGTTCCGAGATTGACCCAGGCAGCGTCCACGTGCGGGCCTGAAGGGTGAATTCGCAGAGCCGAGGCCAGCAGATTGACTGCTTCCGCAGTGTTCCCTTGTTGAGAAAGAGTAATCGCAAGGTTGGTGCTGGCATCGAGTGCACCCGGCTCGATGCGAATGGCTTCGCGAAAAGCCGAGATGGATTCCTGAGTCTCGCCAATCTCCTGAAGAGCCTCACCAAGAACTGTAAACAAGACAGGATTTTCCGGTTCGATCACAAGCGCGTTGCGGTAACACTCGATGGCTTGATTCCATTGCTTGAGGTTTACGTAGACCTGTCCGAACAGCGGCCAGGGAGGCTCGAACCGGGGCTTAAGTTCATTGGCTCGGGCAAGGTGAGCGCTGGCTTCCTGATTGTCGCCAAGCGCGGATAAAGTGAGCGCCAGATACAGGTGCGGCAGATACGAATCGGGGTTCAGTGCGAGAGAACGCTCAAGCGGTGAGATCGCAAGATCGAATTCCCCTGTCTGATAGTACGCAACTCCGAGGCCGCTCTGAATCTGGGGCACACCGGGAGATTGTGTGATCGTCTTCTGCATGAGCGACAGGTCAGAGCGCCAATCGGGAATGCGGCGCACAACCTGAACGGCATAAAAAATCAGAAGCAACGTTATCGAGGAATAGGCAGTAATAAGTACCGCGCGTGTCCTTGCAGTTTCCTTAATGCGCAGCCACCCCCATGCTATGAAAACGCAAAAACCAAAAGAGGGAATATAGAGATATCGTTCGGTAAAAACATTTTCGCCTACACTGGAAATGCTGAGCGCGGGAGCCAGCGTCAGAAAAAACCATGCCAGAGCAAAAGCCAACAACGCCTGAGACTTTCGCAACCAAAACATCACGACGAAAAGCGCACCGACCAAAGCGGCGCTAAAAATGAAATCCCAGCCGGGCTCACGTTGCGGGATAAATTGATAAAAGTAGTTGAGGTCGATTGGCAGCAACAACTTAAAGATGTATTCGCGCAACAGAACCGGCACCGAAAGAAAGATCTGCCATGACGTAAAAGGGGAGTGCAGTTGTTGCCGGAGAAATCCCGGGGCGAAGGCTCCCAAAACTCTGAAACGGATGATGAGATAGGTGCACAGAGCGCAAGCATAAGGCGCGAGCCGGCGAAGGCCCAGAAAAATGGACCGGACGGAGTCCCGCCGAAAAAAAAACTCATAGGCCAGCAGCACAACTGGAAAAACCATCGCCGTTTCCTTGCAGAACAATCCTGCGAAGAAAACCGCCGTAGCCAGCGAATGAGATTGAACGGGGCGAATGCCGTTGCGGGCACGGTGGTACAAAAACATGGCCATGAAGAGCGACAATGCGCAAAGCAGTTCCGGCACCGCTGCGATCCATACCACGACTTCGGTGTGGACCGGATGCACCGCAAACAGCAGCGCGGTCCAGAAGGCGAGCGTCTCACCGGCAAGAGCGCGGACGAGCGAATATACGGCGCACACTACGGCAAAATTCAGCAACAAGTTCGCAAGATGAAAAATCCAGGAGTGAAAGCCGAAAAGATGGTGCTCGCCCATATAGAACAGCATTTGAAGCGGGCGGTAGTAATTGCTGATATCGGAATGACGAAACGCCCACACGTTTGTGGCGAATAATTTTGGAATATATCGGTAGCTGATGATGAACCGGTTATCCAAAACCTGAAGCGTGTCGTCAGTCACAAAACCATTTCTCAGCGCATCGGCGTACAAACCCACGGTGACGAGCGCCAACGTCATGAAGCGGAGCGAAGAAATGCCACGGAGCCGCTGGCCGACGGGAGCCACCGCGCGCGAGGAGACTGACCTGCGCGGTGGCCTGACGTTCCCGGTCTTCCGAGATTGAGGCATCGGGCACCATTCTAACCCTTACGCAGCAACTGGGAAAAATTCCCTCGCTTAATCCGGAGTCTGGTATAGAGTTTCTTTTGGAAAGCTGTGGTTATTGAACCTAATTTCTAACGAAGGGAGGACATTTCATGCGAAGATTCTTAATTATTGCTGGACTGATGCTGCTCTCGGGCGGGATCGCGAGTGCATCATGTGATCGCTTTGAAGTTTCCGGCGGTTACGATTTTTTTAGACTGAATACAAGTGTCACAATTACGACTCAACCGAGCGGGACAGGCAGCGGCACGTCGACCACGACCAACCAGAGTTTCAATCTCAACGGGTGGAACGCTGGGGCGGCGGTCAACGCCAACTGCTGGCTGGGACTAGTAGCTGATATTTCCGGGACATACGGTACGCCTGTTGTTTCGGGAAATAATGTCACGACTCATGTCTACAACTATGTATTTGGGCCCCGAATCAATTTGCGAAATTCGAGCCGCGTAACGCCATTCTTTGAGGGTTTATTCGGTGTATCCGACAAGAGTTTGGTGTCCAGCACCGCCGGCCTGAATAAGAGCGTGAATTCATTCGCCGCAGCATTTGGCGGAGGAGTGGATATCGGCCTTACGAAGAACGTAGCCATTCGTGGGCGCGGCGATTATGTGCTGACGGACTCTGCCGGCGCGAGGCAAAACAACGCAAATGTTAGCGTCGGACTCGTGTTGCGGTTTGGAGGAGGAGGCTAGCACAGGGATCGCAGAGTTTTTCCAACGCTGCCACTTTCCCGTAGTGCTGCGGCAGCATTACCTGTCCTTGATTGAGCCGAAGCGAGTGATACCATGCCACGATTTTGTGGCGCGCTCGCTTCGGACCTAATTCCGAAACAAATTTTCTCGCTATCGCCTGGAGTCTGCACATTGGCCGCGCCTGTTGGGTTCACCCGCCACTATATGTTTCGCAAGCACGGAAATCTCAGAAGGCGCTTATCCCAAATTCTGCCGTGGATATCTTTGCTGTTTACCTTAGCGTTCGCGGTTTCGTGTGGAAGCAACGTGGTAGCCCCGCCGCCCGTGGCGACGGTGAGCGTGTCAGCGCCCGGCACCAAGGTCACGGCGGGCAACAATACTTTGCAGTTCACCGCTAATGTACAGAATGCCCAGAATTCTGCGGTGAACTGGCAGGTCAATGGTGCCACGCTGGGAAACGCCGTGGTCGGACAGGTTTCAGCGACTGGACTGTACACGGGTCCTATGAGTGTTCCTGCTGGTGGGACAGTGACGGTGAGCGCCGTCCTTGCGTCTGACGCCACGAAGTCCGCCTCAGCGACGATCACGATCCTCGCGGCGCAACCAACCTCCGGAGTTCTCTCCTGGCGGAATGACCTTGCCATCTCAGGAGTGAACACCCAGGAATCAGCGCTGACGCCGACGACCGTAAGCAGCGGCCGCTTTGGCAAACTGTTCTCATGCCCAGTTGACGGCTACCTATATGCTCAGCCTCTGTATGTTGCGAATCTCGCGGTGCCCGGTGTCGGCACGCATAATGTTGTGTTCGTGGCGACCGAGCACGACAGCGTTTACGCATTCGATGCAGACACGAATCCTTGCCAGACAATTTGGCAAGCAAGCTTCATTCATCCCGCAGTGGGAGTGCTGACAATACCCAGTTGTCCGTTTTCCGGGGTTCTCCCAGCTGCTTGCTTAAACGGAAAGGACGAAAATGATGTCGGATCAGATGACATCACCCCAGAAATTGGCATAACCGGGACACCGACGATTGATCCGGCCACTAATACACTGTATGTCGTGGCGGCAACGAAAGAGCCTCCGGCCGCGAACCCAACCTATTTTTTGCGGTTGCACGCGCTGGATATCGCGACTGGCACTGAAAAATCCGGCGGCCCGGTGGTGATTCAAGCCTCGGTTCCCGGTACTGGCACCGGAAGCACGCCGGTCGCAGGCGTGCCAACTGTTTCGTTTGTTCCGCTGATCCAGAATCAGCGATGTGGTCTTCAGCTTGCCGGCGGATATCTCTACATCGCGTTCGCCTCACATGGCGATCAGGGCGCGTATCACGGATGGGTGCTCGCATACGCCACGGCGGCATTGGGACAGAATTCTGTCCCGTTGACGTTTAACGCTACTCCAAACGGTTCACAGGCAGGGATCTGGCAGAGCGGTGCGCCGCCCTCAGTCGATGCGAGCGGAAATATTTTCGTTGCCACCGGCAATGGTTCGTTCAGCGCCACATCATCCGATCCGCCGAGTGACTGGGGTGATACGGCGTTTAAACTATCTCCCGCGCAGTCGGGTCTTACCGTCCTTGATTCCTTCACACCTTTTGAACAACAACAACTTAACGCGAATGACCTTGATCTCGGATCCGGCGGCGTGCTCGTTCTGCCGGACCAAGCAGGAACGGCCCCGCCCCCACATCTCGCCATTGCCGTCGGCAAGGAAGGAAAACTCTACATACTGGACCGCGATTCTCTGGGTGGATTTGCAGCGCCGCCCGGCCCGGATCGAATCGTAAACACTCTTGTCTTGAGTTCGAGAATCTTTTCAACGCCCATTTATTGGCAGGGCACTCTCTATGTAGCTGCTAACGGAGCCAATCTGCAGGCGTATCCGATGGCATCGCTGGCTGCCGGCCTGCCCGCCATCGCACCGGTGTCCCAGTCTAGTGAGACGTTCAGCTTCCCCGGGGCGACACCAGTAATCTCGGCGAATGGATCGCTGAACGGAATTATCTGGGTGCTGAACGTGAGCGGTTTTAGTGGAACCGGCACGGCGCGGCTCGCCGTGCTGCACGCCTACGATGCAACGAATCTGGCAACCGAGCTGTACAGCAGTTCTCAACGAAGCGGCGACGGCGCAGGAGGAGCCGTGAAGTTCAGCGTTCCGACCGTCGCGAACGGTAAGGTTTACGTAGGCACGCAGACGGAAGTTTCCGTATATGGCCTGCTGCCGTGAGGCTCGCGGCCACTCAGGAGTTAATGGGCTACGAGACGAGGAATTCCGCGAAGTGGCAGATACTCGAGTGGTGACGTTCCGGTAAAATTGGCGAACTCCTCGATTGGATCCGCGCTTCGCCGAAATGCGAGACGGACGCGTATCGGCTGTCTTCCAAAATCAGTCTAAATAATTTTGTAGCTGCGAAAGCGCCCAATTTCAACAAGGTTCAACAGACTTCAACAAACAGGCCGCAAACGATTCAACACCAATAGTTAGAATCAACAAGAATCCATAGAATTCAATGAGTGTTGGCATCTGGTTCGGGACCAGGTGCTCGGCGGTTCACCTCCATCCCCATCAAAAACTCAACATGGAGCCGACACCTATTGGGCCTGTCGGTAGCGAATCAACCATAAGACGCACAGAGTTACGGACAATTGAGAAGGTGTAAAGGGGGTTTTCCGTTCGTAAGCGACACCAGAGAAAGCAGTTAGATTTTGTGCTACCCTAGTTACGAACCAGAAGGGCGGGAGTTCAAATCTCTCCGGGCGCTCCACTTCGATTTGTGATTTGTTTTCAAGAACTTCCGTCGATACCCGTAAAATCGTGTTGAACAGAAACTATACGTGACCATCGCTGAGCTACCGCCTAGGATCCACGGCAGTCAGTGTTGTTGATGCGAACGGGCCTTGTCCCAATCCGTCCTATTTCAAGCGAAACTAGAACTGTACAAACCGGAACAGCATTCCGGTAGCGCATCGATTTATACCTAGTGAATGCTGACAGCGTTTGAACGGTTTTATAAGCTCGAACGAGAATACCGGGAAATTAGTAAGCAGGTTTCTAGTTCTGTGAACGCCACCGACATAGTCCAGCTCAGGAAACATCGCAACGAAATCGTTGCGGAAGCCCGCGAGATCGTCCGCACTCTAAACGTCCCCGAACCCTAGGTATCAATTAAGCGCATTGCACAGCAGGGTGAGCTTTTTAGCGGGCAGGCACGAGAGAAAAGACTAACACGGGAGTTCACCATGCGGAATTTGGAGATACCAAGGGGGAGATCTTACATTG
>ODAK010007358.1_pt1 | contig 11047 bp, 7 predicted proteins | sample 1539591 | NCBI WGS metagenome assembly ODAK01 (sample SAMEA3539303, study PRJEB22396) | soil metagenome | biome: tundra; feature: field; material: soil | place: USA | collected 2010-05 | depth 0.15 m | reverse complement strand
GTTCCTGCTGCTTCAGCGGTTGCTGGGCATCCGCTTCCATTCACCAACGCCGTCCGCAACCCTAACCCGTATTCCGCGTACACTAGTAACGTGAAGCGCCTCGCGATTGCGTTAGCGCTGTTGACCGTTTCCACCTCTTACGCCGCCCTCAACGTCATGCCCCTCAAAGATGTACGGGCCGGCATGCACGGCACGGGCAAAACGGTTTTCAACGGCGATAAGATCGATGACTTCGACGTCGAAATCCTCGGCGTGCTCGAAAACACAGGTCCCAGACAATCCCTCATCCTCGGACGCCTTTCCGGCGGACCCCTCGAACACACCGGCGTCATGCAGGGCATGAGCGGCAGCCCTGTTTACATCGACGGCAAACTCATCGGCGCAGTCGCCATGGCCTTCCCGTACGCCAAAGACCCCATCGCCGGCATCCGCCCGATCGAAGAAATGCTCACGGTCGATACCGCAGCCCAGCTCCAGCGCCCGCAACTCGCTCGCTCTCTCAAGAACAAGTCCATCGACCTCGCCTCGCTCCTTCCCTCTCGCGAGCCCCTCGGCAGCGGCGACACTCGCATGACAGAAGTCGCGACTCCTCTCTCCCTCTCCGGCTTCACCGCTGCCGCCGTCGATCAGTTCTCCCCCCAGATGCGCAAACTCGGCCTCGAACCGCGCCAGGGACTCTCCACCGGGGGCGCCCCCGAAGACCGCATGGGCAATCCCGCCCGCCTGCAGCCCGGCTCCATGATCAGCGTCGAACTCATGACCGGCGACATGAGCGTCGGCGCCGACGGCACCCTCACCGCCATCGATGGCAACAAGGTTTACGCCTTCGGACACCGCTTCCTCGCCGTCGGACCCACCAACCTCCCGTTCACCCGCTCTGAAGTCATGGCCCTCCTCGCCAACGTCAATACTTCGTTCAAAATCTCTTCCGCCCACGAACTCATGGGCGTCATCTCGCAGGACCGCAACACGGCCATCGAAGGCACGCTCGGCACGCGCGCCGACATGGTGCCCCTCGACATCGCCGTCACGCAGGACACGAAGCACATCGAGAGTTACCACATGCATATGGTCAACGACCGCTTCCTGTCGCCCTTCCTCTTACAGATGGCCCTCTTCTCCGCGATCGACGCCACCGAGCGCGCCACCGGCGTTTCCAGCATCGTCGTTCACGGCGCGATTGAGTTTCAGAACCGGAAAGATCCAGTGCCGTTGCAGAATATCTACGCGGGCGATGGCGGCTCCGCCATGCTGGCCGCTTCTTCCACCGCCGTGCCGCTCGCTTATCTCATGCAGGCCGGCTTCGATCAGCTCAAGGTCAAACGCATCTCGCTCGAACTGCAGTCCTTTGACACGAAGAAGCAGCTCAATATCGGCCAGGTTTACCTCTCGCGCAAGGAAGCGAAGCCCGGCGACACAGTCGAAATCATGACCCAGCTCGATGGCGATAACGGCGTCGAGGTCACGCGCTCCCTCAAATACACCATCCCTCTCGGAACCGGCCCCGGCACTCTTTATTTCACTGTCGCCGATGGCACCCAGACCAGCCTCACTGAGCTCAGGCAGATCATCGCGGAAACTCCCACTTCCCCCGAGCAGTCCATTTCAACAGTGGCGCGTCTCCGGCCCAGCGATAAAGCCTACGTGCGCGTCTGGCGCGCCGACCCCGCTTACGAAGTGGCGGGCGAAGAGCTGCCGGACCCGCCGCCGTCTCTTGCGCTGATTCTCGGCAGCACCCAAACTGTCTCGCAGGACCGCAACTCCAAGATCACCGAGCTTGTCATCGATCCGGGGGAAATGATGGTCACCGGCTCCCGCACCGTCAAACTCGAGGTCAAAGACTAATGCGAGCTCCTGTGGCGCACGCACTCCTGCGTGCCGCGTCGAGACTCCTCTCGACGCCCGTCCTCCTCCTCACCCTCGCGCCCCTCTCCCACGCCTCCACCTCCGCCGTCTGGGAAATGACCAGCTTCTCCGACTTCATCAAAGGCCACTTCGACGGCGTATCCCTCGGCCGCGACGGGCGCCTTTCGCTCGCACCGAAGCTCGACACGCTCTTCACCTCCGAACAGCCAGTCATCTGGAGCGTCGCAAACTCCCCCGACGGCGCGGTCTACGCCGCCACCGGCCATCGTGGACGCGTCTTCCGCATCGAACCCAACGGCACTTCCAAACTGATCTGGACGGCCGACCGCCCCGAGGTCTTCGCAATCGCCGTAGATAAAGCGGGAACCCTCTATGCCGCAAGTTCTCCCGACGGCAAAATCTATCGAATCGACTCGGCAGGCAAATCCACCGAATACTTCGACCCCAAAACGAAGTACATCTGGTCCCTCGCGCTCGCCCCCGATGGCACTCTTTTCGCCGGCACCGGCGACGATGGCCGCGTCTTCCGCATTACCGCCGCAGGCAAAGGCGAACTCTGGTACACGACCGGCCAGAGCAACGTCACCGGCCTCATGCTCGATGGGCAGGGTCGTCTCCTCGCCGGCACTGAACCTAATGGCATCCTCTACCGGATCACCGCGAAGGAAAAAGCGTTCGCGCTCTACGATTCCAACCTTCCCGAAATCCGCGCCGTCTCACCGAACCCCGATGGCAGCGTGTACGCCGTGGCTCTCGGCGGCTCTCTGACGAAAAAAGCGCAAACCGCAGCCACCACGCAGACCACAGTTTCCGACGGCACCCCGACCGTCACCACCAGCATCACCGTAACAGCTGATGCGGGTGGCGAAATCAAACCACCTGCCCCCGCGAAGCCGCAGGAAACCGTGCCTGCACCTGCCGTCACCACCACTGCCGCCACCACAACAGACACAACGCCGGTCGAGAAGAGCGCTATCTATCGCATCAACGCCGACAACACCGTCGACACCCTCTGGAGCTCGAAGGAAGAGAACGTCTACGATATTCTGACCGGCACGGACGGCCAGCTCTACTTCTCCACCGACGCCAGCGGCCGCATCTACCGATTGTCACAGGATCACAAACTCACGCTCGTTTCGCAGACCAATGAAGCCGAAGCAACCCGGCTCCTGCAGTGGAAAGGCGCCATGCTCGCCGCCACCGGCAATATGGGCAAGATCTATCGTCTCGGAGCCTCGAGCAACACCGGAACTTACCAGTCGCCTGTCTTCGATGCGGGCAGCGTCGCCCGCTGGGGACGTCTCCGCTGGCAGGCCGAGAACGGCGCCGGCTCCATCGCCTTCCGCACCCGTACCGGCAACAGCCTTCGGCCCGACCCCACCTGGAGCGATTGGTCCGACCCGCTCAGCGACGCCGCCGGCGCGCAGATCAAGAGCCCCAACGCGCGTTACTTACAATATGAAGCCAAGCTCTCCGGCACGGGTGTCACTCTTGAGAACGTAACCGCCGCCTGGCTGCCGCAGAACAACCCGCCCACCGTCCGCTCCATCACCGTCCTGACCACAGTCACGCCGGCGCCCGCTGCCACGAAGACATCTTCCACCGCGAGCAGTGCGTCCACGCCCTACACCATCACAGTCACGGACACCGGCGATGCCGCGCCCGTGAGTTCCACCGGCACGCCGACGCAGACGCTCTCCCGAGCCGCGCAACAGCAGCTCATGATCTCCTGGCAGGCCGACGATCCCGACGGCGACAGGCTCGTCTATGAAGTCGATTTCCGTGGTGAAGGCATGCGTGGCTGGGTCGTCCTGAAGAAGGACCTCCACGAAAACACCTGGACCATCGACGGCAACTCGCTGGCCGATGGCCGCTACTTCTTCCGGGTTATCGCCTCCGATCGCGAGGTCAACACACCTGCCACCGCGAAGGAAGCCGAACTAACGAGTTCGCCCGTGCTCATCGATAACACGCCGCCCGTAATCCATCTGACTTCGTTCAACCGCAACGACATCGTCTTCGAAGCCGAAGACGCCATCTCGACCATTCGCAGCGTGGAGTACTCTATCGATGGCGGCCCGTGGACGCCCGTTGCGCCCGTCGATGGTATTCTCGACTCACTCGCAGAGAGTTTCCACCTGCATCTCGCGCCTCTCAGCGACGGAGAGCACCTGTTCGTCGCTCGCGCGGCTGACAGCGGCGGTAACACGGGCCTGTTAAGGATCGTCCTCCATTGACACAATCCGGCCATCGCCCACACCCATTACCGAACCACGACCGTAAGGGAGTGGCTGGTCCCAAAACCAAAACTCTCGATCGCGTCATCTCCAAAGCCGGGCTCGGCTCCCGCACTCAGGCGCGCAGCTGGATCCACTCGGGCCGCGTCAAGGTTAACGGCCGCGTCGTCGAGAACCCCGATCAATGGATCGACTTCGACCGCGACATCATCCTCTTTGACGACAAGCCACTCCAGTCGAAGCTGCCCATGTACATTCTGTTGTACAAGCCGACGGGCTACCTCACAACCTTCAAAGACCCCGAAGGCCGTCCCACCGTCTACGACCTGATCAAGGACATCGACTCGTTTCTCTCAGCCGTGGGCCGTCTCGATCTCGACACCAGCGGTCTGTTGATCCTGACCAATGACACGCAGTTCGCCGAGCGCATCACCAACCCCGATCACAAGGTCCCGAAGACCTACCTGGTCAAGTGCACGGGGCCTGTTACAGATGAGGCAATCGAACTTCTCAGGCAGGGTGTAGAGCTCAGCGATGGTCTCACGAAGCCGGCTGAAGTCCACCGCCTCCGCGACTCCGGCAAGTACACGCATCTGGAAATCCGCATCACCGAAGGCCGCAACCGTCAGGTGCGGCGCATGATCGAGGCCATCGAAAGCAAGGTCATGAAACTGGTGCGCGTCGCGATCGGCCCCATCCAGATCGGCGATCTGAAGATCGGCGAGTGGCGTCTGCTCGAAGAGCGCGAGATCCAAAGCCTTGGTACACGCGACTTCAGTCGGGTTCGTGCCCTTAGCGCGACTCCCACTCGGACCGGAACTTCTCGTTCAGCACAATATTCCCGCGCTCCCCGAAAGTAAACGTGTCGCCCTTTGTCGGCCGCAGATCGGCTGGCTGGATCACACCGTTGTGCTCGACCGCGTCGAACTTGATCGCGACCACCCACTTCGGTATCGGGAACAACGACTGCTCGAACTTCACGATCCGCCCATGCACGATGTCTCCCGCATGCGGACCTTTCTTGACTACCGCGGTGATCGCGTCGCCAGCCGCCGCGGTCTCGGAATGCACCGGCGGCTGCAGCACAACCTCGAGCTTCACTCCGGCCGGAAACTTAGCGATCTCCTTCGCGGGCTTATCAGCAGCCGGCGTATCGGCGTCGTCGCCGAACCGGATCGTCGACTCCCCGACATACTCCCGGCAATCGGAATAGCGCGTCTCGTTCTGCGACTCCTTGCCGTTGCTGAACAACACCGTCATCCGCGCTGTCTCCGGCAGCAGGAAGTCACCGTCGCCGATCTTGACGCGGTGGTAGTTCATCTCGTCGCGCACCCGGCAGGTCGGCTCGTCGCGCGGGAACTCGTCGGCATCCACCACCATCCGCCGGATGTCGGCCTGCGCGGGGTCAACTGTGAATGTCCCGTGGAACCCGGACTTCCTTTCTGCGCCTGAGCCATGACTGCGATACCGGTAGCCGCTCACGGCTTCGGGCACGCGGAACCCGAACAAGTCGCCGCCAAGGAACGCGATCTGCGTCTGCTGCAGGCCGAACACCTCGGTCAGAAATGACGCGAACGTCCCGCTGCCAGTCGATCCGGATGAGATCAGCTGGTGAATATCGTTCGTCTCGAACGAAGTCGCCCCCGCCCATGAGAAGGTCTCGCGCCCGTCGAGGATCGCGACGTCCAGCCGCAGGCGGTCATGCCATGTAATGAACCCCGGCGATGTCAGCGCATCCCGCGCTTCCATCAGGGACTGGCAACTGTCCGGTGTGCCGTTGTATTGCGGACGATACTCAGTGCGGGTGATGGTCTGCCTGCACGTATAGCGAGGCACTCGCTGCGAATTGTCCAGCACCTTCGCCCGTACTTTGTCGAGCATCTGTTGCGCGGCAGGGTCGGCGCCGAAAGCCGCACATGTCACCAGCAACGCGGCGAGAAGCCTCATTGCGTCTCCCAGTCCGAGTGGAACTTCTGGTCGAGTGTGAGGTTGCCGTGTTGATTAAAGACGAAGAGCCCCGAGCCTTCAGGTTTATCGAGAGTCACGCTTTGCAGTTGCCGCAGAGAGATCGGCTGCTCGACGCCATTGCGCTCGATCCGGTCAAACCGGATCCCGACGAACCAGCGCGGCGCCGGCACCAGAGATTCCTGAAGCCGGAGAATCCGGCCATGCACCTTGTCTCCCGACTTCAGCACCACACCATCGATCGCATCGCCCGCTGCGGCGATTTCGGTGTTGATCGGTGTCGTCAGCGCGATCGACACCTTCGTCTTCGGCGGCAGGGGTTGCAGCGGCGCCTTTGCGGCAGGCGTTCCGCTCGCCGTATCCACATCGTCGAAGTGGATCGTCGACTCGCCCACGTACTCGCGGCAATTTGCGTAATGCGTCTGGTTGAGCGTCTCCGAGCCATTGCGATAGATCGCGTCCATCGACGAGACTTCGGGCAGCACGAAGTTGCCGCTGCCGATCTTCACGCGGGTGTAGTCCATCTGGTGCCGCACCATGCAGACCGGATCACTCTGCGGGAAGTTGTCCGGCTCGACCACCAGTTGCTCCAGATCCCCATCCGCGGGATCGACCGCGAAAGTCCCGTGATAAGCCATAGTCGTCGCGGGACCGTTCGAGCGATAGCGATAGCCGCTCTTCGCCAGAGGCACGGTGAAGTTGAAAACCGCGAAGTCATTTCGCTGCCCCCCATAGCGAATCTGGTCCGTCTCGTTGCCGAAAACGCTCATCAGGAAGCCGCCGAACTCGCCGCTTCCCGAAGCCCCACCGCCAACGATGCTGCCCACATCGTGCGACTCGAACTTCCCCGCTCCGGCCCAGGAGAAAATCTCCCCGCCATTCACGACGGCGACATCGAGTCGCAGCCGGTCGCGCATGACGAGGTTGCCCTTCCCCGGCGGCTGACAACCCTGGACCTTGCCACTCGGCTGGTACTGCGTGCGATCGATCGTCTCGACACACGTATACCGCGGCATTCGCTTCGAGTTGTCCAGGACTTTGGTGCGCGCCTGTTTGAAGAGTTCTTCGATCTCCGGGTCCGCTGTCCTGCCCGCCGTCGAGACGGCGAGCAACAGCGCACTGATCCGGAGCGCACACCTCATGGAAATAGTGTATTGCTACAGGATCACGATACGCTGAATCGATGCACCACGGCTTGATCGATGCCCTGATCCGAGGCTTAATTCCCTAGCGGTAGCCTTAGTCTTTGCTGTGTCCCGGCGTTATCTTCCGGTCCGGACCACGCGCAGCTTCGAGACCACCTGGTCGCTTGTTGAACTTGACGCTCGCTTTTCGACCACCCAATGGATCGTCGGGTTGAGTATGGTGCTCATGGGCGTCGTCATCTTTTGGTCCACGCGATCCATCTTCTCGGAACTCAACCGATACTTCGCCTCACTCGATGAGCCTGCCCATTTCATCTTGCTCCCGCAGACGGCCATATGGTGGATCGCGCCGATCTCTGCCGCCATTGATCTGACATGGGAAGCGACTCTCGATCTCTGGGCACTTATCGGAGACAAAGACGAAGTCGCGCTGTATAGCTACTGGACTACCGCTAAGGCGGGATTTGACTCCACTCGGGTACTGCGTATCATGGCCGTCGTTCTTCTTTTACCAATGCTGGTGTTTACTGCCCTTGCGATTCCATGGCACGTCGCAATTGCGCGGCGATGATATTCGCAGCGAGGCTACGGATTCACCGGCACAAAGGCCTATCGCTATTCCGATGCCCGCCGAATGACAGTCATCAAAGGGTTCGGGACTCGGGACGGAAAGCTGACGAGGAGGGCGGGTATCGTTCTCGATTTCGCGGACGGCAGGCGTTGGTCGTCTGCCGATATCGGCGATTTCAAACCCGATGTTGACCCGCTGCTTGTGAACTTCCTTGGAGCGGCTGACTGGATTGACTCCAGGCTACGCCGATACAGAAAACGATATACCTACTCGGTGAGCGCCTGGTCGAGGTCGGCGATGATGTCGTCGACCGCTTCGATACCAATCGAAAGCCGCAGCAGGTTGTCCTGAATGCCGAGTCGCGCGCGGTGTTTCGGGGAAAGTTCGCGGTGCGACGACATCGCTGGATATGACGCCATCGTGTGGACGTCGCCGAGCGAAGTCGCGGGCACCACCAGCTTGAACGCATTCATCATGCGGAACATGCGGTCGTGGTCGGCGCCCTTCGTTTCAAAGCTGACCATTGCCCCGTAAAGATTGGGCGCGAAGATGCGTTTGGCGATCGCGGCGTCGGGATGGTTCGGGTTGGCCGGGAAGTGCACGCGCTCCACCTTCGGGTGCGACGCGAGGAAACTGGCGACCTTGCAGGCGTTGCCGCACTGGCGCTCCATGCGCAGCGGGAAGGTCTTGATGCCGCGCATCGTCAGATAGGCCTCGAACGGTCCGAGCACCGGGCCCAGCGCGCGAGCGAGCAATTGCAGCATTTCCAGATGCTCCTCAGGGGCGACCACAATGCCGCCCAGGACGTCGCCGTGACCCGCAAGATATTTGGTCAGACTGTGAACCACATAGGTGGCGCCAAGTTCCAGAGGTCTCACGAGCAGTGGCGTTGCGAAGGTGCTGTCGACGATCAGCGGCACATCGGCGGCTTTCGCCATCTCGCCGATACGGTCGAGCGGGGCGATTCTCAGCAGCGGATTCGAGATCGTCTCCATCAAAAGCGCGCCGGGTTTGTGTTCGGCGATCGCTGCGGCTGTCGCCTGCTCGTCGTTGAAATCGACGAACACGGTGTCGATGCCGGAGGGTGCGAGTACCTTCACCAGCATGTTGATGGTCGCGCCATAGAGCGCGCTGGCGGCAAGGATGACGCGCCGCCGATCGAGCAACGCCGCCGTGATCGCGAGATTCAGGGCTGCCATGCCGGAACCGCAGGACATGGAGCAGCCGCCCGCTTCGAGCACGGTCACAAGTTCTTCGAGCGCTTCGTTCGTGGGATTGCCGTGGCGCGAATAATTCGGGCCAGGCATCTCACCGGCGAAGACGCGTTCCAGATCTTCCACCGTGTCGTAGAAGAAACTGGTAGCGGTGTGGATGGGAGTCGTTACGGGAACGTAACGCCCGCCCGGTTTGCGGTCGCCGGCATGGACCGCAAGGGTGTCGAGATTTACTTTCTTTTCCATCTGATACCGTCTTTGGTGTCTTCGAGGATGATGCCCTTCTCGAGCAATTCGCCTCTTATCTGATCCGCTTTCGCGAAGTCGCGGGCTTTCTTAGCTGCAGTGCGCGCCGCGATCAACGTTTCGATTTCAGCATCCGAAATACCACCGGCACTGACCGAAGGCGTCAGTACGGCGAAAAAGCTGTCGAACCGGTCGAGAAGCGCACGCGCCGAAGCGGCGTTGCCCGCATGGAAAGAACCGCCGTCCGCCGCGACGTTGGCTTCACGAACAAACTCGAAGATGGCCGCGAGCGCTTCCGCTGTATTGAGGTCGTCATCGAGCGAGTCGCGGAAATCTTTCGCGGCTTTGGCTGCGAGTTCTTCCAGCTTTTCGTTCGTGCCTTCGGACCATTTTGCTGAATCCAGACGCAGGCTGAAGTTGCGCAGCCGGTCGATCGCGGTGGTTGCCGATTTCAAACCCTCGATCGTGAAGTTCAGGCCTTTGCGATACGGCACCGAAGCCAGCAGATAACGAATCGATTCGGGCGAGAAGCCGCGCTCGTCGCAGAGGTCGCGCAGGGTATAAAAGTTGCCGAGCGATTTCGACATCTTCTGCCCGTCGACGAGCAGAAACTCCGAATGCAGCCAGTAATTCGCGAACGGCTTGCCGGTCAGCGCCTCCGACTGCGCGATCTCATTCTCGTGGTGCGGGAAGATCAGATCGACGCCGCCTGCATGAATGTCGAGAGTCGCGCCGAGGAACTCGATCGCCATCACGGAGCATTCGATGTGCCAGCCAGGCCGGCCCGGGCCGATCTCGGTATCCCAGGAAGGCTCGCCCGGCTTCGGGGCTTTCCAAAGCGCGAAATCGCGGGCATCGCTCTTCTCGTAACTGTCGACATCGACGCGCGCGCCGGAAACCATGCCATCGAAATCGTTGTGCGACAGCTTGCCGTAGCCCGGGAAGCTGGAGATTTTGAAGTAGACCGAGCCTTCGCTTTCGTAGGTGTGGCCGGTGTCTTCCAGCTTGTGGATGGCCTGCGCCATCTCCTGAATATGCTCGGTGGCGCGCGCAATGCGCTCAGGCCGCTCGAGGCGCAGAATAGCGCAGTCGTCGAGAAAGGCCTTCGTATAAATATCGGTGTAGTCGCTGAGCGACTTCCCCTGGGCCACGGCGTTGCGAATGATCTTGTCATCCACGTCGGTAATGTTCATGACGTGGTCGAGCTTGTAGCCGTTCAGCTTGAGAACGCGGCGCAGCAGGTCGTAAAAAACGAATGTGCGGAAGTTGCCGATGTGGGCGTAGTCATAGACTGTGGGCCCGCACGTGTACATCTTGACAGCGTTCGCGTCGACAGGGACGAACGGCTGGACCTCCTGGGTCAGAGTGTTATAGAAACGCAGCGCCATGTTGGGGAAACTTCCATGGTAACAACGGACGCTGGCAGCTTGACCTTTGTCGCGCCTTACTTCGCGGGTTTATCGCGATAGACCTGATGGCAGTTGTCGCAGGCGGCTGAGAGTCCGTCGGTCGAGTTACCAACGGCTTCAGCGTTCTTCGACTGCGCGGCTTTGAGGGTGACCTTACTGGCCTCGACCAGCGCCTGGGAAAATCTGACCCAGTCCGGCTTCGCAACAGGAACGGGCTGGCCATCGGAGAGCAAGCGGCCTGGCATAGTGATGAGTGAGGCGGATTCACCAATCGCAACTGCTCCGTTGGCGACGCTTTCCCAGCCTTTATCGTCTTTCGGAGCGGCTTGCTGCACACCGAAAATGAGATCGGAATTCGGCAGCAGGATCGCCCGCATGACCTGCTTCCGATTTC
>ODAK010007355.1_pt1 | contig 11049 bp, 13 predicted proteins | sample 1539591 | NCBI WGS metagenome assembly ODAK01 (sample SAMEA3539303, study PRJEB22396) | soil metagenome | biome: tundra; feature: field; material: soil | place: USA | collected 2010-05 | depth 0.15 m | reverse complement strand
TCTCTAAACTGAATAATAGTATATTCATATTGATCATCACTTGAGCGAAACATATGATCATCACCTCCCAATGTATTAGGATTATGAGCATCTAACCATTTCAATAATCGTCTCATATCTTTATCCTTCCAATATCAATCAGTTTTCTAACCTTTGCAATGCTGTCCCAGGTTCCTGCATCGCACCATACTCCTTTGACGAATGTGTAGTTTAGTTCTTTACGATCCAGATACTGTTGAATGATCTCTGTAACCTCAAACTCTTGACGCACTGACTTTTTGAGTTTCTTGAACATCGGGAAAAAATCTCGATTGAACATATAACATCCGGTTATTGCGTAGTTATCAAAACTTTCATCAATCACTTTCGGTTTCTCTTCGATCTTTGCAATACCGAATGGCGCTTCTTTCAACATTGAGGCAACTCCAAAACGGTTCAACTCATTCGATTGCATCAATGCAATCTGCGCAAAGCCAGGATTGAAATCCCGAATGTCGTAGTAATCTGCCCACTTTATTGGTTCTGAAAAAACATTGTCACCTAAAAGCACAACGAAACTTTCTTCCTGTTCAACATATGACTTGGCAAGATTGATCGCCTGTGCTATTCCATCTGGATTTTTTTGATACACATAGTTGATCTCAACTCCAAACTGTTCTCCATCTTTGAGATAGGAAACAATATCGGCAAAATGATCACCACCGAGAACAACTGTAATATGTTTTATGCCCATCTTTACAAGGGTATTCATAGGATAATCGATTACAAAGTGTTCATTGAGCGGTATTAGCGCTTTATTGTAATAGTTGGTAGCCGGTGCTAAACGTGTGCCAAACCCGCCACATAATAGAACTGCATGCTTCACTTATAGTTCCTCAATCCTCTTTCTAACCTCATCCATCAATATCTTGATTTCTTTCTTGGCTGTCTTCAACCCAGAATGTGTAATGCCAGTATAATGTGTTGCAGTATCGTCAATAGCTTTATCACCACCATAGCTTTCTGCCGCACTAACCAACTCTTGAATAATCTTCAATAACTCTTGCTTCTTATCCATCTATATCAACCCTTCAATATAAAATCCTGTATCATACCCAACTCTTTATATCGGGCTTTTTTATCATCTGTCAAACTATCATAACCACTTATAACTTTTCTGCAACCATATACTCCACAGTTGCAGTTCATGTTCCATTCATTATTAGTTTCTAAACTTGTCAAACTATAATCAATCAATATCTCGTCATCTTTATGGATGGGTATTGCGGACATTAGAAAGCCTGTATTGACATACACTTTTACAAAACTATTAGGAGCACAGCTATGATTGATAAACAGATGGCTTTTTCCAGTAAAATCCAGATACAGATCTTTTCCAATCTGTAAAAGATTGTCTCCATTGTTTCCCGGCAGATCAAAAGCTTCTTTTCGCGTTAGTTTTATACCATCCAAACGCATCAATACCGTATTCTTCGGAAAGTTTTTTTCGGCGAATAATCCGTTTCCGCCAAGCGGTGAATGTTTGATAGTAAAGTCTTCCATTATATGAATGCCAGTATATAGATCATTGACGGAAAATATCTCTACCAAAAGTGATAATACCTTCTAAAAACTCTGGCTCACGAGAAAAGTTTGGAAGATCCATATCAACGCTCAACTTGTTTTTGATCTTTTCAAAACCCTCATCACTTTCAATAACTTTTTGAATACGATAAACAGCGGAACCACGCTTGAAAGCAGCAGGATAATCATCAAAGTTTATATCACATTGTTTTGAAAGTATGTCTAACTTTTGAGATGCTGACTTTTCGCTCAACGTTTGCTTTATTGTTGATAGGTCATACTTTTTACCAAGCTCATAAAGGCAAGCCATGGACACAGCTGTATAGATGGCCTCATTCTGTTTGGAGATTAGAACATTGATGGCTTCTGTTATATTAGGAACCGCAAACACAGATGATGTAAAGGTAGGATCTCCTATAACTTGAAGATCTGAAAGCTTTGCGAGCCTATTGAACTCGGAAGTGGTTATTGATGCTGTGGCAGAACAGATCTTTTGAACTTTATTATCGAACCATGCGTTTGTGTCCACAGTTTGATCATTACGAGTGATGACTACGATTTCGTCGTTGAATGAATATGCAAACATTGCTCCATCAATCTCTTGCATTAGTTTTATACAAACTCCGGCAAAAGTTTCGATCATTGTCATTGAGCAAGGTTTTTCAAGTAAAGAGCTAACTTTTCTAAAAGATCTTCCATTGATAACAATGACAACAGGAACTTTCTTCATAATACGAAAGTCAGTGTTTTGCTCATAACTAATAATACGATCGCGTAGTGATACCAATGCCATATATAAGTATATATCGCAGAAAAACAAAAACCGCTAATCTTTCGATTAGCGGCTAATGTTACAACTTGCTGTTTGTCTTACTTGTTGAGATGTAATCCGCTTCGAAAATCATTACAAACTTTGGTGCTTGCTGCCAAAGTTTTAGCCTCGTTTTGTGCACATCCAAACAGGTATGCATTACCGCCTGTGCTGAAAACCGTAATCAAAACTTGCAACTTGCCCTGATGAGTATTGAGTTGGATACCAGAAACCCCATTGACCTTGACATTCTTTTGTTCTGTAACTTTTACTCCGTGCTCTGTCAGATTAGCTTTTACTCCGGCTGCAAATACAGGCAGTGTTTGTGTTGCTGGTTTTGTCACCAAAATAACTTTTGCAACATCAATAGGATTGATAGCAATCAATCCATTGCCATCATCAGCTTCGATACCAATCCAGTTTTGTGAAACACCTGACACAGACCAGGTTTTTCCGGTAAAAGGAGCTTTGTGTGGCTGTGGGCTTTCATCTGGTTGATCAACTGGTGCCTGAGCTTGTGCAGTAACCATAGCTGGCGCTACAGCAACGGCCGGAGTTGTTTTTGCTTGTGTGCTTGCGTGTGTGCATCCGCCAAGTAAAAGTGCGCCTGCGAATAATAGTGTTGATGTTAGTTTGTTCATTGTGAATATACCTTTCATATTAGTTTATCGAATGCTTCTTGTGTTTCGTTGTTTTACCGATATTGGTTTGTGGTTCATCTTCTTTGTTATCTGAAAGTTCTTCTAACTTCCTCGCTTCTTGACAATCTGGACAACTTTCGTCATCATGGGCGTAATCTTCCGGAAAAAGGCAACGGTCTCCATAATCCATGTAATAGAAGCCTTTGATATTTTCATGAGCGAGTTTGTGAACGATTTCCATCACTCTTTCATTATCTATCACAAAATCTACCCGATCTTTTTCTGTTTCTAACTTTTTGATAGTTGCCATTGTTTCTTTCATTAGCTTGTTTTCTTTGGCCATCTCTTGTGGCAGTCCTTCAAGCTCCGCATCGGTAAAGTTACCAAGCGCCAACTCTCCTGCAATGAGATCACCAATAATCATCTCGGTTGCACATTGTATTGCTCCGTCAATCTCAAAATCTTCCAGCTGGTGATACAAACGCATTTTTACCTCTTCCTTACTATATATCGAGCGAGTTACATCAAAATCAGATATCGTTTTAGCTCCGGATGACATCGAACAAAAAAGTCAATGCAGTTCTGATCGTTACTAAACGGTTTTGCATTTACAATGTATTGTAGCATCTTGCGCCTATCAATCTGTTTGATGCGATAAGTCAATCGTGTCAGCTTTGTTATGTCAATCCAATATTGGTGTTTTTTGACAAAGCAATCAAAGTAATAATCTTCAAGCTCATCTATGTCTTTATCGAGTGCCCACTTGATCTCGAATAAGCCGAATAGATATTCTATAAACCGCATTCTTCCCGTATCGTTTAGATCCGTTACCAAACATGCATAACGAGAATAAACTTCAAGATCTCGTTTGCTGGAATATTCAATCAGTTTTGCCAATGTAAGATACGCAATCTTACGGTTTTCACGATCCTCAAATAAACTTACTATCTGGGGCATTGATAGAAAAGTTTTTAGTTCTGAATAATCTTTATCAGATAGTTCAGAAACTAAACGGGCATATTCATTTAGAAGATATGTTCGCTTGTTTGAGAAGTTATAGTAGGTTCCATTTCTGATAGTTTCAAGAATAGCAAAGGTTTTATTGAGCGGAGTTGGATCATTCAGTTCCGCATAAACATTATCGATTACTTGTGATGGTTTATGTTTTTTGCTTGGCATTCGTCCTTTGGTATATCGCCATAAAAATCAAGTTTGTCACTGACAGAAATGATAACTTCAAAAGGACATCTTGTGCAAAAACAAAGTAGTTCGTCTGGCAATGGTTTTTGATTTATTGCCCTGATCGAACAAACTTGATGACCGAGATTGGTGGCAGTTTCCTCGATCAATAATCTAATGGTCTTTGTTAGTTCGGGCAGGCTCTCTGATAGAATGTTCCATATCTCATAGTCCGGAATAAAGGCTTTTCCATTCACCGGTGATATATAATCTCTGGCAGCTTTTTCCAGTGCGGGTTATTCGCCATTCCGCAAGCGAGGCATTGAATTTTCGCCGAACCGTTTGGGAGTATCTTGATGATACGCACATCATTTGCACCACAAGCACAACACTTTAGAAAGTTCATGGAACAATGCACGAATATGCCCGCATTCACATATATGCAAGAACAGGCATTCAACTTATTCAATGAGGCTTGGAATAACCTCAAATCTGGCGAATACTACGATAGTCAGAATAATACACAACTTGAATATATGTTACAATCACTTTCTAATACAGAATACAGAGATCGTGTTAGGCATACGATTATTAGAGATCTTCCACATTTATTTCAGCAGGCATTGGTTCTTGAACGACCACCGCCATTCATGCACATACTAATCAAACTCAACGATAACCAGGTCAATATCGAACTACAAGAACTTGCCATAACGAGCTGGATGAGGAGCAATGGATCGGAGCCCGCAACTTTTCAATTATTGAACCTCATTGAAACTTTCGGTAACCAAAAAAGTAACTCGGATAACTTCATTAGCACGATCATCAAAAATATGCGCGGCAGTATGGATCAAGAAATGCTAAAAGCCTTTGCTTATATGTTATACGCAAAACATACGAAGTTTTTAGAACCACTGTTGAAAAAGTTTGCATCGTTCCAGGACAAGTCTGTTCTAAAAGACTTTGTAAAAGCCATAGGTCAAAGAGCTGTTTTATTGCTCGCAACGATTATGCGTCCTGGCGAAGTAAAGAAGCTTCTGGAATGATCAAGACAATAATGCGTCTATTAGTGTTGGTATCAGTTTTTGTGTTTTGTTTTTGTGCCCTACCAGATAGTAGATATCCAAGTCTAAAGGGTCTTCATAAAACTGTAATCTTTGATCAAACAATGACCGAAGAAGACATTGCAGTCACAAAACAAGTTATGCATGCGTGGGAGTGCTCAACCAATAATAGAATACAGTTCACATACATTCAATATCCAAGTGAACAAGAACTCGCAGATATAACTGATTTAGATCATTCAGTAATCATCAAGAATGTTGAAACTGATGATCCGCGTATTCATGATAGGAATGGCAGTATGCCACCAGGCACATACACTGTTGCAATCTATGAAGCTCACAGATCACAGATACCAGATATACTTGTAGCAAAAGCTTTCATATCTACCAATCATGAATATGGTTTATATGTAGAACATGAGCTGGGTCATAGTTTTGGATTGGGACATATTGAGAATACATTGGAGCCGATGATACCTATTATGGATCCAATACCATCTCGTAGTTTTGGTATTACGAATGAAGATCTTTTAGCTCTTGCGGAACACTATGGGATACCGTTAGAGCCAATGCATGTTTGTCAGTAATCAACCAACGGCTTTGATAAACTCATGCACGACCTTGGTATACTTTTGGTCCCGCGGCTTTCTGTTCTGCTGATATTCAAATAGCTGCTCGAACAAAGGCCTATTTTTATACACGGCTTTGATTGCTTCGTTTATACCATCCCATTGACTATCGTTGAGATTTTTATTCTCATGCGCTTGGATCGCTTTGATTACTTCGGCTTGTGAAAGCATCCCGTCCAAAGCAACCCATGACCTCAAAAACTGTGGGCGCATGTAAAGCGGAACCTTACTAATCACTCGCCGATACACAGAAACACTATCGGCAAGATTGGTGTAGAACTCAAGATCACGCAAACTGTGTTCGAGACGTGGTTCATTGGCATTCATTCGTGAAACACCACTTGGTGTGTAGCCCTTTTCTCGAAGGCGTTCTGCTGGTAAACCAGTAGCTTTTCCAGTCGCAATACCGAACGATTGCACCGCATGTTCGACCTCATGCCTAACTGTTGTGTGAATATCATCCAGCACATCTTCTAAAGCCTCCATCCTATTGTGTGAAGCCAGTATGTTATAGAGATCCATGTATATTAGCCTGCCAACACTCAACCTACCAAGATGCAGCGTTCTTCTGCCGCTCGTCGCAATACCTTCCCATTGCGAAAAAATCTTTTCCTCCCACAGACCTTTCCATTCTTCACTACCCTGCTCGGCTTGATTACCAGCGAATGCCGCGTCAATCTGAATGTCTTTGATGCCTGGTATGACATTGCTATTGTTAGATGGAAAAACTGACGATATCGGGAACACAAACTGTTGTTGTGGTTTGGTATCCGTTTTGATTTTGGCATTACAAAAAGCAATAAGCTGCTTGGCTTCATATATTTGATTGTTGGTAGAAGACTGATACCCGGCAGGATCGTTCAGAAACTCTACATACTCCATGGAGATCTCGCGAATACGGCCCTCATACTTGTCAAGCTTTGAGTAAATGTTGATACCTGATATTGGTATAAGTGTGTTATACACCTCGTTGCCGTAGATTGATAGATAAAGGAGCAGCTTGCCGTTTTTATGCTCGATTGAAAGGAAAAGTAGTGGTGCGAGCGTCCTATCAACGAAACCGAACACACCAGTTGTTGGATCTCTCGATCTTTCATAATGCGGAACTTTGATTACTACTCTGGTTCTGTCAAGAGTTTCTTCGCCTCTTCGCGCAGAAGCCATAAGGTTGTTCAACCATTCCCATTCCTGTTTGATCTCTTTGGCTCTTTCATGTGCCTGGAGGATCTGTTTGCCACCAGGTTTTCGCCATTCGAGGCGCGGAATAGTATGTGGAATGAGATATCCATGAACGAGTTTGTGACAGAATACCGAAACCGCCCATTCAGATATGGTGTTTATCATGTTTTGCGGAGCTTTGATTAGCCCGGCTCGTTTGAGGAAAACATCGCAGGACTGGAATAATGTGACTGGCGATGGCATATATTGAATGCGAAACTATCTCGGCTGATATAGAACCATGCATATGAAGGTATATTCATAGTGCGTTCGATATTGCTACTGATACTCGTGTTTTTGATGGGTTGCGTAGCTACATTCAATCCGATAACACCTCAAAAACTAACCGGGCCAGAGTTAGCCAAACAACTAACGAATGAAACAGTTGCATTAGTTTTTATTGTTCCTTCAAAAAATACAAAGTGGAATGATAAGGTTTATGTGTTCTGCACCGGTGTCTATGTAAGCGAAACGACCATTCTTTCGGCCGCGCATTGTATCCAGGGATATGCTCATATGGCCAGTAGTAAAAAGGAAACAGAAGCAGAAGAAGCAAAGATGATCGAAATACCTACCCATATGCGTATTCCTTTTAGCGTCCCATCGGAGATTGTTGCGCCAGGCAGATACCCAAAAACAAAACCACATATGGCCGAAGTCATATACTCAAACTCAAGACAAGATCTCGCGCTCTTACGCGTTGTGAAAGATGATACGCTTCCCACTCATTCTTTCGTAAAACTCGCAAAAACAAACCCACCAGTTGGTGCCAAAGTTGAAGCAATGGGTAATATTGAACGACAATACTTTTCATACCGTGAAGGAGTTGTTTCCGCATATCGGGAAACAATGCAATATGCCGGAGAAAAAGATATTGATGGACCGTTTTTGCAAGCGTCAATATTAATTTACAAAGGTGATAGTGGGGGTCCATTAGTTGATGATGTTGGCGGATTGTTGGGTATAGCATCATTCGTGAATGTAGAAGCTGCAGGAATAGCGTATTATATCAATCGCGAAACTATTGGATCAGTGCTAAAAGCCAACGATATATAATCAAGATGTATGATTTCGTAGTTATGGCAATCGCGAAAAACGAGGATCTATATCTTTCTGAATGGATTGCTTTTCATCTGGCAGTCGGGGCTCAACACATTTTTCTTTACGACAACGAAAGCACAATCCCCATTAGCCAGTCAATGAAGAAGTATGTAGATGCCGGATGGCTAACCGTTATTGACTATCCTGGTAAAGGCTTGCAGATGCCGAGCTATACACACTTCATCAACGAATATGGGCATCTAACAAAGTGGGCTGCGGTTGTGGATTGTGATGAAATGCTTTTTCCCAAACAACACGATGATATCTCGTCAGTTCTCGAAAAGTTCGACAATAACTCATACGGGGGGCTTTGCATCAACTGGAAAATCTTCGGCTCGAATAACCATATCCAAAAACCAGAAGGTTTGACCATCGAGGCCTTTACAATGGGCTCAACAAAAGAGCAAGCGGCAAACAAACACATCAAAACGATTTTGCAACCTGCTCGCACACTCAAAGCCTGGCGTGATCCGCATTCATTTGTGTATAAACCACCATACTTTGCGGTGAATGAGCATCATCAATATGTGAATGGGCCGTTCAACAAAGACATCTCATGGGATCTGTTGCAGATAAACCACTATGTTGTAAGAAGTTTTGACGAATATCAAGTAAAGCTTTTGAGAGGTCGAGCCGATACTAATGATCCTAAAAAGCCCGGCAGACGCATCGAAGAATGGGATGGTTTTCACACATTTCCAGAAGAAGACAAAAGCGCGTTACGCTTCCTCGAAAAAACGAAAGCACTCCTACTGTAATCATCCCGCATTCATAATGGAAACTATCTATGACTGATCATGATTATTACGCCCACAATCACAAAATTATTAAGGCATTAATCGAACATTTCTCCCATCAATACTTTGTGGGAAAGCGCGTTCTCGATCTTGGTGCATATAAAGGCTTGGTTGCCGCAGCATTACACCGCATGGGAGCCATTGTCACTGTTATTGATGCTCGTCAAGAACATCTCGATCACATATCGTCCCAGTTCCCAGGCATCAAAACTATCAACGCGGATCTTGACAACAAGTTTCCGGTGTTTGATGAGAAGTTTGATCTTGTTTTGAGTTTAGGTGTAATGTGCCACCTAATAAACTGGGAAAAACATCTTTACGATCTGACATCTGTTTCAGAAAATATAGTGCTTGAAACAGAAATTTTCGATAGTAATGATGCTAACGGATCAATATCCGTTTTTGATGATAAGCATCTCGGGCATCAATCGTTCGGTGGCGAAGCGAAGATAGTATCAAGTGCAGCGGTTCAATGGGTGCTAAAAGACCTCGGAGCAAGCTTCAAGAGGCTTGATAAGAAATATATCAACTCAAACTCATACACATATGATTGGCAAGAAAAAAACTCAAACACAAGGAAACAAGATCAGAGAAGGCTTTGGTTTATCAATCAAAGCACCATATTGAAGCGTATTTTTGCGGGTGAGGCACAAAGAAAAGAGTTCAAACCAGCGCCATCAAGGAATATACAAATGACACCTCCCCCTCCACAACCAGAAAGAAGAGCAAGTGCCAGAGAAAGAAGGACGCAGAGAGAGCAAGATAAGCATACACAACGATCACCGGTATATTCTCCACCATCTATTGCACTACCTAACCAAGATAAAATACGGCTAATCTATAATCATTATGATGAACCAAACTCACAACGAAAGGCCGAACTGGATTTTTGTTTCCGCAAAAACATCGACAATCAACTTATTGATACCATGATAACGGAGTCAGCTACCAACCCCACCTTCAATGACCTATTCAACAAGATCAATCAGGTTACCGGGCCTAATGATATCAATATAATATGCAACTCGGACATATTTTTTGATGCTTCGATCGCGATGGCAAACAATATTGGGTCGAAAGAGGCATACGCGCTTACTCGTTGGGACTGGAAATCGGTGGGCTCAATATCATTTTTCGATGTTGATTATAGTCAGGATGCATGGATTGTTAGAGGAAAAGTAGAGGGGGTTGATGGTAGTTTTCAACTGGGCAAGCCAGGATGTGATAGTAGAATAGCTGCTGAATTTGAAAAAGCAGGATATAAAGTAAGCAATCCAAGCAAGTCAATAAAGGCATTTCATTACCATAATTCTGGGGTGCGTAATTATTCGGAAAATGAAAGAGTGCCGGGCCCATATTTGTTCCCGAAGCCGTGTGAGTTGGAGGGAGCCAGGATACTTGCAATGACCTCGATGTCTCCACGGGAAGCAAGTTTTGATGTGCAAAAAAAAAGTGTTAGGTCGTGGTTGAGAGCCGGATGTGAGGTGGTAGCGTTTCAACCGGCAGAGGATATGAAACATTTTCATCAGGAAGAATGGCAGGGTGTGAGATTTATTGAAACGGAGTCATCGAAACGATTTCCTGGCTACATACCGATTTCCAATATGACCAAGTGGGCGGGTGAGCAGGAAGGATATGCCATGTTGATAAATGCGGATTGTCGTTTGTGTACAATTCCAAGAATGTTGCAAAAAATTGTAAATGGGGGACTGACATACCTTGTAAGACACGATGTAAATGCACATGGACAAATACATAGAAATCTATGGGGCATTGATGCTTTTATATTTCCAACTAATTTAGCACCTCTGATTCCCAGTTCTGATACATTCTGTATGGGGATCCCTTGGTGGGACTATGTTGTACCAATGGCGATGATAAGAAATAACAAACCTGTCTCATCGCCGTTATTCCCAATAGTGTTCCATACTTCACACGCTGAACGGTGGTCAAAGGTTGACTATATTTTTTGCAAAGGGGAGGCATTTAGAATCTTTGATTGGCATAAAGAGCCAGTAGATATGCATTGAGAGATTGTAAAACACA
>ODAK010007351.1_pt1 | contig 11049 bp, 7 predicted proteins | sample 1539591 | NCBI WGS metagenome assembly ODAK01 (sample SAMEA3539303, study PRJEB22396) | soil metagenome | biome: tundra; feature: field; material: soil | place: USA | collected 2010-05 | depth 0.15 m | reverse complement strand
CGGTTGGCTTCCGGCACGTAGTAGTGATCGAAAGCGAACAGGCTGCCGCTAAGGAAGCTGCTGGCCACCAGGATGGGAATCGCCAGGCGGTGCAGGCTGACGCCGCAGGCTTTGAACGCGGTCACCTCGTTGTGCTTGGTCAACACGCCGAACGTCACCAGCACGCCGACCAGCACGCTGATGGGTAGCGTCTCATAAATCAACTTAGGTGTTAGGAAGAAAAGGTAAGTGAAAACCTTCGCCAGCGGAATCTTGTTTCGTACGATATCGCCGAGCAACTCGAAGAAGTTGTAAATCTGGCTCATCGATACGAAGCTTGCCAGCAACACCGTAAAATAGAACACGAAGTTGGTCAGAATGTAGGTGTCCAGAATCTGGGGCAGCAACGGCCAGCGAAAGGTCCCGGCTTGCGCGGCCTGCCCGCGTTCCGGGACGAAGCGCGCGCGCAGTCTGCTCAGCGCGGTGCCGGCCGTGTCTTTCAAGCCGCCCACAAAATCGCGTCCGCCGGGCTTCTCCATGCGCGCCACGGATATCAACCCGGCCACCAGGAACGCCGCATTCGGCAGCCAGAGCGCCACTTCCACCGGCAGCGTTCTCGAGCGGGCCAGGCTCACCAGCGTGATGAACGCCAGCCAGTAACAGAAGAAGGCCAGAAAAACGGCGGTCACGTATCCGCCCGATTTGCCGCCTTTGCGCGAGGATACCCCGAGCGGAATGCCCACCAGCGCCAGCACCAGGCAGGCAATCGGCAACGCCAGCCGCCGATGCAGCTCGATGCGCGCTTCCACCCAGTCCGCGCCCCTCGCCGAGTAGCGCCGCAACTCGCGCGTGTTCATCTCGCTGAATGGCCGACGGGCGCCCGGCACGGAAGGCGCCGCATACAGCGCCTGCGCCACCACCGGCGAAAAGCTGTCGTAGCCTTTCAGATCCTTGCCCATCTCGTGATTCCCGGCGTTCCGCATGGTAAGCTGCAGCCGGTTGTGCTCCGGATCCGGCACCGCGATAGCTTCCTGCGCCACCGTAATGAGCGGGCCCTGGGCCTTGTCGCCCATGCCGCTGGTGCGCTGCTCCGGAGGCGTCAGATCCGCCAGAAAGACGTTGTGCCAAACCACTACCGCGCCGGGCCGCACGTCCCCCACGTACAAAATCGTATTGGGGAAATCCTCGTCGAATACCCGCGGTTCGATGTCGGCGCTGACCTCTGAAGCGGATAGCTTGTCCACAATGTCCTTGCTCACGCGCACCGAAAGAGGCGCCAGGCGCAGCGTCATCGCCCCGGCAACTAACATGGCGATGAAGGCGAACAGCATCACCGGCAACACCACTTTGCGGCTGGAGCACCCGGCCGCCCGCATGGCCGTGATTTCGCCGTCGGTTGCCAGCCGTCCCAACCCTACCAGGATGCCCACCAGCGTGCCGAACGGGATGGTCAGCGGCAGCAGCGGCGGCAGCGACAGCGCAAACAGATACAGAATCGTCTCCGGCCGCGGCGAGCTGCGCACCAGCACCTCGAACAGCTTGCCCACGCCCTGCAGGAAGATGATGGACGTCGCCAGGGCCATGCCCAGCAGCGAACTGGAGATGATCTCGCGGAAGATGTAGCGGCCCAGGATGCGCATGCGGTTACGGGTGGCTGGCCTCGGCTCGCAGCTCCGGGGCCGGCACAATGGGGAGCTTCGGCGGTTCTTCTTCAAGCGGATGCAGTTCCACGTCGTCGATCAGCACCGAGGGCGCGATTACGCAGCTCTCCGCTACATAGTTCGCGCCGCCGATCAACGCAAACGGCGCCTGGTTGTTCAGGAATTCGAACACATTGTTATCGTCGCCCGCGCCCAGGATGTCTTTGAGCGATCGCGCGTTCAGACCGCGGAACCGCAGGCCGCGTACCAGTTCCTCCCTGCCATCCGGATACACTTTGTACACCAGCACCGGCGCGCTCACCGGATGGCCGCCCGCCTGCGCCGAATTGCCCAGCAGCCGCCGCACCTCTTCGAACGAAGCCGACGATGGGAAATCCATTCTGCGCACGATCGCGCCATACGGCTTGTTGCGCTGCTTGCACATTTCGATCAGTTTCTTCTTGAGGTCCGCTACCGGTACGGTTTCCGTGGCGCGCACAAAAAGATTGCTAATGGCCGCGCCATTCGCGCCAAAGCTGCCGGGCAAACGCGCCCTTCCATTGGAGCCGGCAAACCCCGGCGCCGGCTGCCGCGTGAGCAGAAAAGTCTTCAGCACGCCCTTTTCCACCAGCGACAGCGGCCGGGGAGCCACGCCTTCGCGATCCACTTCGTAGCTGCCGAAAAGTGGACGGCCGTGCCATTCTTTCTGCGTCGGGTCGTCCACCACGTCGAACCACTCCGGCAGAATACGCGCGCCTTGGCGGCCCTCCAGCTCGCTCACCGGCGCGAAGCCGTTGCGGCCCGGTTCCATCACGGGCCGCCGCGCCAGAGCCAGGTTGCTGCCCAGAACTTCGGCGAAGAGTTGGGCGCCGGCCGTGCCTTCAAATAGCACGGGACCGGAATAGTCCTCGCCTTTCGGAGCGCTGGCCCGGGCCGCCAGGCTGGCCGCCAGCGCCGCGATGCCGCGGCGGAGTTCCGGCTCGGCCGGCATACGGTCATAATCGAGCGACTGAAAAACCACCGCGTCGTGCAGCAACATTCCATCAGGCGCCTGCGCTTCCGCCCGCGCCAGTAGGTAGATCATATTATCCGGTATGCGCACTTCGGCGCCTTCCGAGTTCAGGTAGTAGTGCGCGGTCTGCGTCGCGCTCAGTTCCACGCCTGAGGCTCTCAGCGCGGGGTATGCTTCGAAGATGGCCGAAAGCGCCCGCACCCGCCCGCTCCAGGCGTCTTCATCGAGCGGTGTGTGCCGGATGTCCAATATTTTTTTGAGCGGCTCGGCTTTGGCAAAATCGTCCAGCGGCTGGTTGACGGAGACGTTCTTCAGCGCGGCCCGCTTGCGCGAGATGGCCTCCACAGCCGATTTGTACGCGCTGTCGGTGTCCAGCCACAAGAACCGCCGCATCACTTCGTAGGAGTTTTCGAGCGGAAACCGCTCGATATCGTAGTGCGTGCCGAAATGGAAGCCGCTGCCGGCATAGCCGGTATTGTCGAATTTGTAGTCGCCCACCCGCACCTTGATCTCTGGAAGCCGAAACCGGTTGTGCCGCACGGAAACCAGGCCGCCGAGGCTGGCGGAAACTTCAAAACTGTCGCCATCCTCGATGGTGTACTCAATGAAGTAAGGCGCTTCCAGGCTCAGCACCTTCAAGCCGCGCGACCGGCTCAACTCATCCCGCATGGCGCGCAGCAGGGTGTCGCCGGCAGCTTGCCCAAACGCACCCACGTTCAAGCAAACCAGGAGCAGCACCAACGCGAAGACTCGCCCCCTCGCCCGCTCGCCCCCTCGCCCGCTCAGCCTCGACACCAGGGAACGCCTCGCGCTCATCGCCCCTCCATCGGGAACGGCAGCAGCGGCGGCCTGTCCTGCGACTTGTTCTTCTTCTCGATCTCGATCTCCGACACCAGCAGCGCCGGCGAAACAGCCGAAACCGGCACGCTGCCGGATTCCGCGCCGCAATAGCCATTGAATACCTGCGGCCGGTCCGACGTAGCCAGGATCTTCGCAAAGCTGGCCAGCGGCGTGCCGACGATATCCGCTCCCCGAATCAGTTCGTCGGGCCGCCCGTCCGGATATACCTTGTACACCACGATAGGGATCACCTTGAAGGCCTGCACTCCCTGCCGCCCCGTGTTGGTGACGCCGCCGGTGACATCCCGGAAATAAAGGCCGTAGGGTTTGTTTTGGCGCTTGATTTCCTCCACCAGCATTTCCCGCAGGCGGGCCTCGGGAACAGTGTGCGACGATTCCACCAACAGGTTCGACTGGCGCGAGACCACTTCCAGGCCCGGCTGCCGGCGGCCGTGGCCGTTCGAGTGGTCGAATCCCTGGATCGGCGACCGGGACATCAGGAACGCCTTCAGCACCCCGTTCTCCACTACGGTAACCGGGCGCGCCGCGATGCCTTCGTCATCGTATGAATAAGAGCCATTCAGCTCGATGTTGCCGGCTTTCTTACGCGTCGGATCGAAGACCACCGACAGAAAATCCGGCAGCACTTTGCCGCCCACGCTCTTGGTGAAAGTCTGCCCTTCCTCCTCGTCTTTCTGACGATGTCCTTCCACGCGGTGCCCGAAAATCTCGTGAAAGAAGACGCTCGCGGCGCGGCCCGAAAAAATAGCGGGGCCGGCAAACGGTGCGGCCTCAGGCGCCACCAGCAGCGCTTTCAAATCCTGGGCCACGCGCTGCACGGCGGCGGCGATGACTTCGTCGCGCGGCAAACCTCCCGGATCGGTGGCTTCGAACGTCTCTCCGGTGGCCAGGTCCGTGCCGTCCATGGCCTTGGCCTGCGCGCTTACCACCACCCGCGCGAATCCCCGCCCGTGGCGCAGCCGGCTCCCTTCGCTGCTCGCAAAATACTTGGTTTCGTCCTGGTACGTTACCGTGACGCTGGAGGTCAGGATACCCGGGTAGTCGCTGAATTTTTCGGATAGCTTGCGCACGCGCGCGGCCCACTCGACCGCTGCAAAGCGTCCGTGCGGAACCGTCTCCAGGCGCACCACCGGCTCCTCGCTCGAGAAATCGCTGGAAGCGTCTTGCTCGGCAACTTTGACTTCGGAATTCGTGCGGATCTTGATCAACCGCTCGGCCGCCAGCCGGTAAGTGCGGTCGGTTTCCAACCAGATGCGGTGTTTAATGGAGGCCGGCTGATCCTCGAACGTGAGCGCCGCGCCGGAGGTGAATTGCGTCCGCTCGCCCCGTACCCGATGGTAATTGTCCAGCTTGGGCGATCCCACCCGCACGCACACATCCAGCCGGCGGCTCTTGCCCTGACCGTTGCTGGTGATGGCGCCCAGGGTCGCCGCCACACCGTGAAAATCCTCCTCGGTGACCTCATAGGAAAGGAAATAGGGCGCCGGATCGGCCTTTGCTTTGAGCGTCGAGAAGTTGCGGTTCAACTCTTCGCTCATCGTATCGAGAAGCACGGAGGACTGCGCCGAGGCGGCCGCCGTAACGCAGACAAAAAGAACCCCTAAGGCTGGATTGGCCACGAGAATATCAGGATAGCATGCGCCAGCCTGCGCCTTCCGCGCCGCCCGCCATCCTCAACCGATGGACGCCGAAGTGGGGCGTCGCCTCGGCCGCTGTCCTAGTACTTCTCTGTCCTAGTACTTCTACTGCTACCAATTGCGGGGTTCGCTGGATGACTAGAATTTAACCGCCGTTAATGACTCATTTCCTTCTTGACCGTGGGATAATAATCGTGTTATATCTAGTCCCAAGGTATCTTGTCGAGACGAAGGAGAGTTCGTGCGCCAATTTCGACTGCAATGTGCGAGCGGCGTTTTGGTACGCCATTCCCGCCAACGTGCCAATAGCGGATTTCGCTCGGTGGCCATCGCTGCGTTCTTGATGCTAGGCTGCTTGCTGCCGGTGGCCCATGCCGGAGACCCTGTAGTCATTAGAATCGCGTCACAACCGGTAACTACCATTGCGGCTGGTTTCAGCGGCGTCAATGCGCCTCAACCGCGCAACGGCGTAGAGTATTTCGACCCTAAGTTTATGGCGGCGGTAACCCCGCTAAACACGGGCTGGGTGCGCTATCCCGGTGGTACGGTGTCCCTGGCGTTCGACTGGACCACCGGTCATATGAACATTGGCTGGATGAACTCCTTGATCGACGGCAATCCGCCGCTCGTAACCGGCCAATCGGCGAAGATCTTGACCATTTCCCAGCAGCTCACGCAGGCCAAGGGAGGCGTCTTGTTTTCCGATTTCGTCACGTTCGCCCGCACGCTGAACGCCTCGGCAATCCTCTGTTTCAATAGCTTCACTGATAACAACGCCGGCAGCGCCACCCTAATGGCGCTGACTGCCCGGCGCTGGGGCTTGAATGTGGTGGAATGGGAACTTGGCAACGAGGCTTATTTCTATCCACTAATCCCGGGATTCCAGACCGCCGCAATTTACGCTGGCTCGTCCAATGATTACTTCAACGATATAAGTACTGGCGCTCCCTACGCCGCGGTCGGCTTGTTCCCGGCGGGGTTGTACCCGGGAGTATCGGGCGATTTCACCAACTGGGATCTAGGATTGCAGAGCTACTCTCCACAATATTGGACTGCGGCGTCGAATCATATTTATCCGATCGTTGGCACTCAAACCGCGAAAGACACGATCTGGGCTTTGAACGGCATCCTGGCGCACGGCAGTTCGGATTACATCAATTCGTACTTAGTCCCCCTGATGGGCGCCAATACCCCGATTTTCATCACAGAACTGAACTGCTGCTCGTCGTATAGCAACAAGTTCTTGAGTTATCTATACAACGGGATCTTCCTGGCCGAATACACCGCGCGGCTGTCTGCAGTCCCGAATGTGAAGGCAGTTGGAGTGAACTCCCTGTATACCGAAAACTCCGACTATCATGGACTGATTCAATCCGTGGACGACTTCGAAAGCTATTTGCTCAGTCAGGTAGCCGCCGACCCGGGCTATTCCACGAACACGGCTATCAATCCGAACACCCAGTTTCAATTCTACACTTCCGCGCCGGGACTGGCCATGCAGGTGGCCAACTTGGCCATCAACAGCGGTAAGCGCATCTGGCCCACCATCGTCGTCGGCGGGCCCACAGTCGACATTACCGGATTTGACGGCAATCCCATACCGGCCGTCTATGCCCAGGCATACCTGGCGGATAACGGCCGCCACCACCTCCTGATCACCAACAAGTGCGCAGAGGCTCAACTGGTCGCGATTGAACTCGACGGCGCCAAAGTGCAGGGCACCCTTATCGTGACTTATGTCACGAATTCGAGTCCTTTGGCGGCCAACACCGCCCAATCGCCCACTAACGTCCGGATCCAAACCATGACCTCCAGCAACCCCATTCGCCTGGCGAAATATAGCGTGACCACCGTGACGTGGTAGTTACCGAGCCGGGCCCGTACGGCGCCCCCCGCGCACGCCGCCTTGTTACGATAATAGTCTGCGCATCGGGATCCACACATCCATAGCGGCGTCGCTTGAAAATGCCGCGCTGAAAGCATTCGGGCTGGTAGCCAACCGGAACAAATCCGATCGTTGCGGCGCGCCCGCGAGCGTCTACGTGAACTATCTGGTGAGCCTGGCGTCGCGAGATGCCGCCACGGGCGTCGCGCGGAACGGAGTGACAGTGTTGCTGGAGAACACCGCGGGCAGTGGAGCGCAGATCGGAGGCCCGTTCGAAGAGCTGCGCGCCCTGGCCGACGTGCCGGAGGCTAGTGCCCGGATACCTGCCATCTGCTGGCATGCGAACATCGGAGAAGGATACATCGGGAAGGCCGGATTCCGACGCATCCTGGCGACGGCCGCCGCAATCTGGAAAACTTAAAGAAGCTATGCCCGAAAAGCCGTACGACCACAACCAAATCGAGTTGAAATGGCACGCGCGGTGGCAGAACGCCACCTTCTATAAGGCCGAGGAGAATTCCTCGCGGCCGAAATACTACGTGCTGGAGATGCTGCCCTACCCCAGCGGCACCCTGCACATCGGCCATATCCGCAATTACTCGATCGGCGACGCGCTGGCGCGCTATAAGTGGATGCGCGGCTTCAACGTGCTGCACCCCATGGGCTGGGACGCCTTCGGCCTGCCCGCCGAAAACGCCGCCATCGCCAACCAGCGCCATCCGCGCGATTGGACCCTGCAGAACATCGCCGCCATGAAGAAAACCTACAGGCGCTTCGGCTTCAGTTTCGACTGGGACCGCGAAGTCTCCACCTGCGAGCCCGAATACTATCGCTGGAATCAATGGTTTTTCCTCAAAATGCTGGATCGCGGCACGGCATATCGCAAGAAAGCGTTGGTCAACTGGTGCCCGAAGTGTTGCACCGTCCTGGCCAATGAACAGGTAGTCAACGGCTGCTGCTGGCGCCATGAGGACACGCCCGTCGAGCAGCGCGCGCTGGAACAGTGGTTTCTGCGTATCACCGATTATGCGGACGAGCTGCTACGCGACATCGGCAACCTTGAAGGCGGCTGGCCCGAGCGCGTGCTCACCATGCAGCGCAACTGGATCGGCCGCTCGGAAGGCACGGAAGCCGATTTCCGCCTGGAGGGCACCGCCGCGCCCGGCGCACTCATACGGGTCTTCACCACGCGCGTGGACACCATCTTCGGCGCCACTTGCGTGATCCTGGCGCCCGAGCATCCGCTCGCCGCGCAATTGCTCGATCGCGAAGGACAGGCGCGCGCCAAGGCCATGGTCGATGCGCGCGCCAACGCCGGTCCCGGCGACATCCTCAAGGAAGGCTTCTTCACCGGACACTACGCCATCAATCCGTACAGCGGCGAAAAGGCGCCGGTTTGGATCGGCAACTTCGTCCTGATGACCTATGGCACCGGCGCCATCATGGCCGTGCCCGCGCACGACGAGCGCGATTTCGAATTCTGCACCAAGTATGGAATCCCCATTCGTCCCGTGATCCGCCCGGTGGATGGCGAACTCGCGCGCCTGCGGCTCGCGAACATGCAGACCGCCTTCACTGACGATGGCGTGGTGGAGAACTCCGGCGAGTGGTCCGGCCTGCCCAGCGCCGAAGCCCGCCGGCACATGAACGCCAAAGCGGAGGCGGAAGGCTTCGGCAAAGCCGCAGTCACGTTTCGTATCAAGGACTGGGGCATCTCGCGCCAGCGCTACTGGGGCACGCCGATTCCCGTGATCCATTGCGCCAGTTGCGGCGTCGTTCCCGTGCCGGAGAGCGAGTTGCCCGTGGTGCTGCCGCTGAACGTGCAGTTCACCGGCAAAGGCCGGTCGCCGCTCGAGGAAGTGCCCGAGTTCGTCAACGTGAACTGTCCGCGATGCGCCGGCCCGGCGCGCCGCGAGACCGATACCATGGACACCTTCGTCGATTCGTCCTGGTATTTCTACCGCTACTGCGACGCGCACAACGATGGCATGCCGTTCGATCCCGCCAAGATCGCCTACTGGTTCGAGATCGATCAATACATCGGCGGCGTGGAGCACGCCATCCTGCACCTGATCTACTCGCGCTTCTTCACCAAGATGATGCGCGATATCGGACTGATCGCCAACTCAGAGCCCGTCAAGCGGCTCTTCACCCAGGGCATGGTGATCGCCGAAGGCGCCAAGATGTCCAAATCGAAAGGCAATGTAGTGGGCGCCGATTCGCTCGCCGACCGCTACGGCGCCGACACCGCGCGCCTCTTCATTCTCTTCGCCGGCCCGCCGGAAAAAGAAGTGGACTGGCGCGACGAACGCGCCGAAGGCATCCACCGTTTTCTGGGCCGCCTCTACCGCTTCGCCACCCGCAACCTGGAACGCGCGCGGGCGGGCGGCCATGGCGGCGCGCCCGAAGCCGACCGCAAGATCCTTCGCAAACTGCACCAGACCATCCGTAAGATCACCGAAGATTTCGAGTCGCGCTGGCATTTCAATACGTCCATCTCCGGCATCATGGAGCTGCTGAATGACCTGGTTGACGAAGAACCGCGGCTCTCGGGCGCGACCGTGGCCGAGGTGCTGGAGAAACTTACCCTGCTGCTAGGTCCGTTCGCGCCTTACCTCGCCCAGGAGATTTGGGAGGAACTGGGCCGCGAAGGCCCCGTCTTCCGCGAGACCTGGCCCACCTACGATACCGAACTGGCCAAAGAGGATCTCGCCGAAATCGTGGTGCAGGTAAACGGCAAGCTCCGCAGTCACATCTACCTGCCGTTCGGAACGCCGGAAGACATACTTAAAGCGCGCGCCCTGGAAGACCCCAAGGTCCGCCCATTCATCGACGGCAAGCAAATCGTGAAAGTGATCGTGGTGCCGGACAGGCTGGTCAACATCGTAGTAACCGCAGCGCGGTCCTAAGCCACAATTCTTGTGGGGCAGACCTCCAGGTCTGCGCGGGTCCTCCAGGACCCGCTCTTCGCGCAGTGAATCAGCCATATCCGAGCCCGCACAGGCCGACGTGGACGTCGGCCGCAGGACTGGATTGCTCAAAATGGCACCCTGCAAACTGTGTGGCGTACAATATCTACGGAAGGACGACCGGTGACGATGATCCGCGCGATCGGGCCAATTCTGGCCGCCTCCTTCCTCTGCCGGCACGTGGCAGGCCAACAGCTCGCACCGGAGGTGCTGGCGCTGGCTCGCGCATCGCGGCTCGTGCGCGAAACGGTGGCCGCGCTGGCCAATTGCGTGTGTCTCGAATCGGTGAGCCGCAGCAGAACAGACAAGAGTGGCAAGTGAAGCAGAACGAACGTGACACCTTGCAGATAGAAGTAACCACCATCGGCGACCGCGAGTGGTTTTCATGGCCCGGACGGGAGGACGCTTTTTTTGTGGAGCATCCAGCCGCCCTGGTGGGCTTCGGCCTCATGAACACGGGACAGTTGACGTCGGATCTGAAGACTATCTTCCTGGACGGCTTTGCCACCAGGAGCTTCCATGGCGCCGGCGCAGCAAAGTAGTCTTCCCCGTCCGGCGCGGCCCGGTCACACCACCGCAGGGAAACTGCGGGCTGCCTCCAACACAGCCGGCTGGACATCTCGCGGCACAAATCGCAAATGAGTATTCTAAACTACAACTTTAGATTTCTCATACCCGCCCTCCGCTCACTTCCGCACGATCACTTCCCGCAGACTGTCGCGCGCCAGAAAAAACTTCACGGACTCGAACTTCTGAAACAGCTTCTCCAAACTCCGGATGTTGAACAATTGCTGCGAGGCGGCGCGCTCCCCCCGCCGGCTCACCTGCAGCGTGCGCGGATCCTGAATGCGAAAGCTGTAACACGGCACCATCTGCTTCCGCTCGGCCGAATGAAAAATCGCCAGCAGGTAGCCCTTGGGCTTCAGGATGCGCCACAACCGTTCGGCCGTCGCCAACAGCAGCGCGGGTTCCATGTATTCGAGAGCGTCCCAAGCCAACACGCCGTCGAAGTGTTCGTCCGGATATTCCAGGCTCCGCCGCAGGAAGTAATCGATCCGCCCGGGAT
>ODAK010007350.1_pt1 | contig 11051 bp, 8 predicted proteins | sample 1539591 | NCBI WGS metagenome assembly ODAK01 (sample SAMEA3539303, study PRJEB22396) | soil metagenome | biome: tundra; feature: field; material: soil | place: USA | collected 2010-05 | depth 0.15 m | reverse complement strand
TGTCGCCGATGCCCTGGATGTTGTGCTCGCCGAAGCCGTTATAGAGCAGCGTCGGGCATTCCGCCGCCTCGACCGCGACGATGCGCGCGCCGAGCCGCTCCTTGAGGTGGTCGCCGGCGGCGAGCGTGCCGCTCGATCCCGAGGCGGAGACGTAGGCAGCGAGTTTTGTTCCCGGCCGCTCCTGCGCCAGCGCCGCGAACAACTTTTCCATCGCCGCGCCGGTGCAGACGCGGTGGATCAGATAGTTCCCGAACTCGCAGAACTGGTTGAAGATTATGTTGGTGGGATCGCGGTCGAGCGCGGCGCAGGTGTCGTAGATCTCCTTGACGTTGCTCTCGGAGCCGGGCGTTCGGACAATATCTGCGGGGTCCGCCACCCATTGGTCGAGCCAGTCGAACCGCTCGCGGCTCATATTCTCCGGCAGCACGGCGATGCCATGGCAGTTGAGAATGCGCGAGATGGCGACGCCGCCGCGACAGTAATTGCCAGTCGAGGGCCATACCGCGCGATCGCGTACCGGGTCGAACTGGCCGGTCACCAGCCGCGGCACCAGGCAGCCATAGGCGGCGAGCACCTTGTGGGCGCGGATCATGGGGAACCGGTTGCCGAGCGCCACCACGATGCGCGCCTTCACCCCGGTCAGCTCCGGCGGCAACTCCACATGATCCGGCACCGCTGCGAGACTTTTTCGGTCTGCCCCGTTGAACCAGTGCACGCGGAAAAGATTGAGCGGGTGCGGGGTATCCGGATCGATGCTACCGAGCCGATCGCGGATCGCGGACGATATTTTAGACGGGTCCTTGAGTTCGCCGATTGTCGGCAGCACCACGCCTGCCTCGCCTAGGCGTATAGCCGCGCGTTCCAGCACCGCCTCATCGACCACTCTGCGTTCAAGCCCAAGCCGCGCCATCGCTTATCCCTTCACTCTCTTCAAAATTCAGCTATGCGCCCCAGAGGTTCTTGTCCAGCCGTGTTTGAGGTTCAATTGGCATAATTTCATTTGTGATGTACACGAATGCGCGGCGCAATGCTCTAAACGCGTCAAGAGCGCCTGCTCTACCAATGTTCATTCTGTGGAGGGCCTCTTTATCTAAATTCAGTGAAGATTAGGATTCCGGCGTCCAATTGTGAGGGCAATCTCCGCGCATGAGCTTTAATCTTAAAGCAAGCGCATTGCTGACGTGCTTGCGCGCCCAATGCTCTGCACGTTTTTCATCACGATCGCGAATCGCGTTCAGAATTTCGAGGTGTTCGTTTCTTGCCAGCTCTATGCTGCCCGGCAGCACGAAGGTTGAATGACGTAACAAACCCAAGGCGTCCGTGACCGTCCTGAGGGATTGTAGAAGATAACGGTTATGGGTAGCCGAATAGATCGAGTGATGCAGTTCGGAATTGATCAGCACGAGCTTCGCGGAATCGTCTTTCGCACCCAGTTCGCTTTTTGCAATCTCGAACATATTCTCGATCTCGGCGCTCGACGCGTGCTTGGCGGCCAGGTCCGCCGCCGCGCCTTCGAGCGCCTCTCGAACCGCGTATAATTCCACCAGCTGATTTTGATCCAGCTCGGCGAGCATCGCACCATTCCACGGCCCCGCAACCAGAAGACCGTCGGCTACGATGCTGTGAAAGGCTTCCCGGACCGGCGTACGGCTGATACCCAGCCATTTCGCGACATCGGCTTCCCGCAGATGCTCGCCGGACATAAATTGCCCCGACCGGATCGCGGCGCGCATGACACGCGATGCAAACTCCCCCAATGCTTCGCCCGGTTGCTGCTCGGGCGGCGTCAGCTTAAAAAGCGAGCAACGCCGTTCCTTTTGGCGTCGCGACTCAGTCTTAGTTGCGGACTCTTTTTTCAATTCGGAAAAATCGCTTTATGAGCCGAGATCAATGATCACAGAGCCGCGTTGGCGACCATCGCAAGCGCCCGTGCACCGGCCCTCACCGTCGGAAAAACCGGAATGTCCGCGCCTTCCACTTCCTGAGTCCAGCGCGCGGCCGCGCTGCCGTAGAGGACCAGAACCACCGGCTTGTCGTAGGTGCGGCGCAGCGTCCGCAGCAGATTCCCCATCTCGGGAAAATCCGCGTTCGGAGGCGCCAGCAGCGCGCACAATACGAGGTCGACATTCGGGTCGGCGAACACCGCCGTCAGGCCCACTTCGTGCGCCTCGCGCGCACCTTTGACATCGATTCCGATCCAGAAGTCATAAGGATTGGCGGGCGTCAGCCACGACGGCAATATCGTGCGCATGCGCTCCAGCGTGTTCGGATCGTAGGCTGCGAGCTCAAGGCCGTAGTCCGTGACGTAGTCCGATGCAATGACGCCAAGCGCACCGCTGGTCGTTGCAATCCCGACCCGCCGTCCTTTGGGCTTGGGCAGCATCGCCAGCGCGCGCAACGTATTGACGAAATCCTCCTCGTCTTCGGTCCGCAGGATCCCGGTATTCCGCAACGCGTCATCGACTGCGGCGGTATCTGCGGGCGGAGAGCCGGTATGGTTCGCGGAAGCGAGCTTGCCGGCTGCGGTGCGGCCCGGTTTCAAAAGCACAATCGGCTTGCGGCCCCGCAACGTGCGCGCTTTTTCGGCGAACGCCGGCAGGTTGTTGATGCTTTCGATATAGAGCCCGATCACTTTCGTGCCGGGGTCGGCGGCGGCGTAAGCGAGAAAATCGAGCTCGTCGACGTCAATCTTGTTGCCGACGTCGATGCTCTTGGACGCCGGCAGCCGCTGGATCTCGGAGTCCATGATCTGCCGCATAACCGCACCGGTGAATATGCCGGTTTGCGTGAACAGCGAGATGCCGCCTTTTTCCCAGCGCGGGAAATTGACGAAGCTTCCCATCATGCCGCATTCGACATTCACCATGCCGATCGTGTTCGGCCCGGCGAGCAGCATGCCTGACGACCTCGCGACGTCTCGGATCTTCGCCTCGACAGCTCGTCCCTCCGGTCCGGCTTCCGAAAAGCCGGCGGTGATGATGCAGGCCGCGCGTGCACCCGCCTCGACACATTGCTGGATCGCCGTTTCCATGTGCTGACTGGGCAGAACGATATAGACTAGGTCGACCGTCTCCGGCACGTCCCCGACGCTGGGATAGGCCTTAATGCCCATAATCTCCGACGCGTTCGGATTGATCGGGAAAAGCTTTCCCTGAAAGCCGCCCTTGGCCAGGTTACTGAACAGGATGCCGCCGGACTTGTTCGCATTCGCCGAGGCGCCGATGACCGCGATCGATCGAGGCGCGACAAGCGGCTGAATATCACGCATTGTACTTTCCTTATGGAGCAGCCAAGGCCGCTATTGCGGGATGCGGAGCAGGACCTTGCCAAACTGCTTTCCGGATTCGAGATAGACGTGCGCTTGCGCCGCCTCCTCCAACGGAAACACGCGGTCGATGACCGCTTTGAGCTTCCCGTTTCCGAGCATCGGCATCATCGCTTCGAGATCCAGCTTCGTCGCGCTGTTCGATCCGATTAGTTGCAGCTCCTTGTGGAAGATATAGTTCACCTCGATTTCGCACTTGTATGATTTCGTTCCGCCGACCGTGACGACGCGCCCGCCGCGCGTCAGGCACTTGATCGACTTTCCGAGGAAGTCTCCGCCGACGTGCTCGATGACCACGTCGACGCCGCGCTTCTTGGTGCGCTTCATGATTTCTTCGACGAAATCGGTCTCGTTGTAGTTGATGACTTCGTCCGCGCCGAGCTCCTTCGCACGCTTCAGCTTCCAATCGGCACTGGACGACGCATAGACGTAGGCGCCGAGATTTTTGCAAATCTGAATCGCGGCCATGCTGACGCCCGCACTCGCGGAATTGACCAGCACGGTCTCGCCGGGCCGTACGTTGCCGCGCGTGACAATCATGTGCCAGGCGGTGCCGAAGGCATTGGGAAATGCCGCGGCCTGCTCATAGGTCACGGTATCCGGCAATGCGATCAGGTGGTGCGCCGGCAATTTGACATATTGGGCGTAGGCGCCCGGCACATGCGCGCCAAGATAGCGGTAATTCCTCGAGCAGCGGTTCTGGAAGCCGCCCATGCATTGGTCGCAGCGTTCGCACGGGATCACCCACCAACTCGTCACGCGGGTCCCGAGCGGGAGGTCGCTGGGCGTGTCGGGACCGAGGGCCACCAGTTCGCCGCCGAAGTCTCCGCCGAGAATGTGCGGGAATATGCCCTTGTTGGGCTTGTAACGGCCGGAGCGCGCCATCAAGTCGTAGCCGTTCAGGCCGACCGCATGCACTTTGACCAGTGCTTCGTCGCGGCCGGGGACCGGCGTCGGTACGTCGGCAAACTTGAGAACGTCGGGATCGCCGTACTTCTCGTAAATGGCGGCTTTCATCGTCTTCGGAATCACTTCGTCGTTCTCCTTTGCCGCCATCTTGGGCGTTTGTCGGGACAAATCACGCGGCTGAGCTTATTTGTATACTGAAATATACTGAATTATATTGAGTGTACAGGTCTAAGCGGCTAAAAAATAACGGGTCCAGAACTCCTGACCCGATCCGCGTTCCGACAGCACGAGGCGATCTATGGCGAGCGATGCGCGGATGGCCGGCGTGCGGCCCTATGCCGAATTGCGGGAGACGGTCGCTCGCCGCGACCGCGGCCTCTATCCGAAAAACATGTCGTTGAGCGAGGCGGCCGGACGCATCTCCGATGGAGAGTCGCTCGGCATCGGTGGCAGCATGATGTCTCGCACTCCCATGGCCATGCTCTGGGAGTTGATGCGGGCGAAGCGGAAGAACCTGGTTTGCTCGCGTCCCATCATCACCAGCGAAGGCGACCTGCTGCTCGGTTCGGGTTTGAGCCGGCACATCATTACGAGCTGGTTTAGCCAGGGCATCATGTGGGGTGTCTCGAAGGTGATGCGCCATCACGTCGAAAACGGGCTGGCGCGCTACGAGGAGTGGAGCCACCTCGCGATCGGCATGCGCTGGCGCGCCGGCGCGATGGGCGTTCCCTTCATGCCGACGCGAACAATGCTGGGCTCGGACGTACTGACGGCGCGGCCGGACACCCACGCGATGCAGTGCCCCTTCACCGGCGAACAGATTTTGCTGGTTCCCGCACTCAATCCCAATGTTGCGATCATTCATGTGCATCGATGCGACGTTTACGGAAACGCGCAGATCGATGGGCTTCCTTTCATGGATGTCGACCTTGCGATGGCGGCCGACCGAGTGATCCTGACGACGGAACGGATTGTCTCCAACGATCAAATTCGGCGTGCGCCCGACCAAACGAAGATTCCATTTTTCTGCGTGGACGCGGTAGTCGAGGTGCCATTCGGATCGGCGCCGCATGAATGTTACGGCCTCTACGAACCGATGATGAAGCATCTGCAAACTTTCACCGATCTGGTGAATGGCGATCCCGTCGCCGGCATGAAGGCCTATCTCGACCGGTACGTTTACGGCCCGGCCTCCTGGACGCAATTTCTCGAATTGATCGGAATGGATGAATTGCTTGACGCCGCACGCCGCGCCCGGGATTTGCAGAATGACTAAAGGCACGGCCTACTCGGATAATGAGCTGTTGTCGGTCCTGAGCGCGCGTGAGCTCAAGGACGGTCAAGTCGTATTCGCCGGCATCGGCATCCCGTTGCTTGCGGCATGCCTCGCGCAACGCTCGCACTGTCCCGGCCTGACCATCTTGTTCGAAGGTGGCGTCGTCGGGGCTTCGATTGAGCCCGGCAAGCTGCCGCCGTCCACCAACGATCAGCGCGGCGCGCGACGCGCCAACATGGTGTTGGGCAGCTCCGAAGTTCTCTTGCTGATGCAGCGCGGCTATGTCGACGTCGGCTTCATGGGCGGCGCGCAAATTGATCAGTACGGCAATCTCAACAGCTCGGTGGTGAACGCCCGCGACGGCCGCAAGGAGATCAGGCTACCGGGCACCGGCGGCGGCAACGACATTGCAAGCCTGAGCAACCTGATCGTCGCGATCAAGCACGAGAAGCGACGGTTCGTTGAACAGGTCGATTTCGTCACCAGCCCGGGCTGGTTGAGGGGCGGCGAAAGCCGCCGCGACTGTGGTTTGACTCACGGCGGCACGCTGCGCGTCATTACCGAACTCGCGGTTTTCGGCTTCGACGAGCGGATGAGACGGATGACGGTGAATGCGCTGAACCCGGGCGTCCCGATCGATGAAGTCCGGGCCAACACCGGGTTCGAATTAATCGCCGACCGGGATCTTCCGGTCAACGAGCCGCCGACCGACGCCGAGCTCCGCGTTCTGCGTGAGCTCGACCCCAATCGGTTGCTGTTATCCTAGGCCGTATCGGCTCGCGTTACTTCACGAATCTCAAATCGAACGCGTCTTCGACCTTGACCGGGCTCTTCAGCGAGAACGCTGTTGCGACGAGATCGATGGTGCTTTGCGCACGCTTTGCGTCGATCTTGCCCAAAGGACTGTTCGCAACCCTGGCCAGCGCACGAACTTTTACGAGTTCGGCGGCGCCGAGTTCGACGTCCAACTCGCGGTGATATTTTTTCATGATTTCCGCGGCTTCTTGCGGGTTATCCAGCGCGTCCTTCAGGCCTTTGACGGTCGCGGTCACAAAGCGCTGCACCAGATCGGGATTCGACGTGATGGTGTTGTCACTGGCGATGATGCCGTTGCTGTAAAAATCCAGCCCGGCATCCGCAAACGTCAATTCCACCAATTCCTTCCCCGGAGCATCTTTCTTCAGGCGCGGCTCACCTACCGTGAATTGGCCGATGGCGTCGACGCGCCCGAGGGCAAGCAATTCTGGCAATGACTCGCTGGAGGCCACAACCCATTTGACCTTGCTCTGATCGATGCCGGCGGCTTTGGCATAGGCAGGGAAGACCTGCACGATCGCACCGCCGGCCGGATTGGCGATCTGGCGGCCCTCAAGGTCTTTCGGCTTTTCAATGCCGGATCCCTTTAACGCATAGATGGCGTGCGGCGGCCGGGAATAGACGATCGCGACCAGCCGGACCGGCACTTTGTCGTTGCCGCGGGCAAGCACCGTCGAGCCGGCATCCGCAAAGCCGAATGTCGCATTGCCGGCGGCGACCTGCTTGATGGCTTCCGCGGAGCCTTGGCCGCGCAGGACCGTAACGTCGAGGTTGGCGTCCTTGTAGTAGCCCTTTTCGATCGCGACAAAATAATAAGCGTGCCGCCCGAGGAAGCCCGCATCGGTGATCAAGCTGACCTTGTCTGCCGCGGCCGACGGCGTCACGCCGGCCAAGAAAGCGAGCGCCACCCCTGTCACAAGTACGGTCAAAAGAATTCGGCGATTGAACTTTATCATGATCGTTCCTTTCTCATTTGAATTATTTGCCCCCGCAGGCAAATTGACTTGCAGCGTTGCTCAGATACGCGATACCTCGAAAGTCGATGGTGCGAACATCTCCTCGACCGGAACAATGCGTTCGGCCAGTCCCTGTTGATGCGAATAGCGCGCAAGTGTTTCGATCTCGCGCAAATTTTCCGTCACGCCATAGCGCCAAAAATCCTTGCCCATCAGCGCCATCGTTTCCAGTGTCTCCGCTTCGGTCCAGGGAAGCATAAGATTGGGTGCCGCCAGCGTCCGCAAATCGTACATGGCGGCGGCTTTGGCCTGTACGAACGCTTTCAGGGCGCTCGCCGGCAACCAGGGATAGCGCTCGACCAGGATCTTGCGGATTCCGATGAGATGCATGATCGGATAAAGCCCGGTCTTCCTGTAGTACGCCTTCTCCACCTCCCGGTGGTTGGGAAACATCCGGCCGATATTCGGCGACTCGTTGTGAAAGCAGGAAGGCGCGCGCGCCGTCATCACAGCGTCAAGCTTGCCGTCCTTCAGCATGGCCGACAATGTCTCGCCGGGAGGAATCGGCTGCAGGTCAATTTCCTTGGGAAGATCGATTCGCGCCCGCTCTTTTCGGCCAGGCTGTTCCTGTCCGCCGCTGCGCCAATGAATATCGGTGGGCTTGACGCCGTATTCCTCTTGCAGAATTCCGCGCATCCAGACCAGCGCGGTCAATTGATATTCCGGAACGCCGACAAGTTTGCCTTTAAGATCGGCCGGCTCGCGGATACCGCGATCGGACCGGATATAGATCATCGAATGACGGAAACAGCGTGACACGAACGCCGGGATGCCGATGTACCGGCTCTCGTGGCGCGAGGTTTGCAGGATGTAGCTGTGGAAGGACAGTTCGGCGATATCGAATTCCTCGTATCGCGTCGCCCGAAAAAACACCTCCTCCGGCTCAAGCGGAATGTAATTGATCTCGCAACCCTCGATCCGGACGCGGCCATCCATGATGGCGCGTGTGCGATCGTAATTTCCGCAAGCTAGCGTCAGGGCGGCCATTTCACACCTCTACCGACCGTTGTTCATCAAGCAAACGCAAGTCCGCGCATAGACCCTTGCGCAATCCACAACATCTTGTTCGTTGGCGTAATCGTCCACGCCGGCCGACAAGGTCGGCTGCGGGCCGTAACACGCCGCCGGCACTCCAAGGTCCCGCCAACGGCGGGCGTCGCTGCCCGGCAGGCGGACCACGAACTGCGGCCGCTGCCCTCGCACCGCCGTCGCCGCATCGAGAAGCTCGCGCACCAGGGGATCGGACAGCGCGGTCCAGTTGGCATCCCAGGCCTTGACCGCCTTGACCGAAATGGCAGAATCGCCCGCCGCTTCGGCTCTCACGCGACGTTCGATCTCCGCGCCGCTCACGCCTGGCGGCAGCCGCACGTCGACTTCGGCGCGTGCCCTGGTGGCAATCAGGCTGCGGACTCCGCCGGCCATCACGGTGCCCGCGTTGAGCGACACGCGCAGGCCGACGTCGCCTTCGCCCCCCGAAATGCCGTCGATTTCCGGTGGGATCTTGGCATACATCTCGTTGACGCCGTCGATGCGCGACAGCAGGCCGGCGAGCTTCGCCGCCGCCGTTTCGCCGCGCAACGCACGCGACGAATGACCGCCGTCGCCCGACGCTTCTATATCGAGCCACAACAGGCCCTTTTCAGCCGGCGCGAGCTGCATGTAGCCCGGCCCCTCGCCGCTAATGAGATAGTCGCCGTGAACGTCGGGACGAACCTTCAGAAGATAAACGGCGCCACGCTCGCCGAACATGACTTCATCGCAGACCGCCGTCATGGTGAAACGACTCGGCAGCGATCTGCGATGCCGGGCCAGAACCACGCTTGCCACGCACATGGCCGCAAGCGCGCCCTTCATGTTTCCCATGCCCAGGCCGTAGAGCCGGCCGTCTTTCCGCGTCATCTTCAGAATCGGAACGGACCATTTGCTCTCGTCGCCCGCCTGCATCGTGTCCATGTGGGCGTTGAACACGATATGACGCCCGCGCTTTTCGCCGACGTGACCCACGATGTTCGGTGCTTCCGGGTCCTGCGCCACTCGCTCGGTGGCGATGCCGCCGCGATTGAGGAAATCCTCAACAATGGGCGCGACCTCGACGGTGCGTCCGGGCGGGCTTGCGCTCGGCGCTGCGACAAGCCGGGCGCAAAGATCGACAAGGAGATCGCGTTCGGCCTCGATCTCGCGGTCGAGTTGTTCAATAAATTGCCGGGCGTCGGACATCGACATTCTCTGGTTCACGCAACGGCTGTGGCGCGCGCGTCATCCGCGCTCCGGCCCACGATCTGACGGTAAACATCGGGATCGGTTGCACCTTCGGTACCGAACAACAGCGCGATTCCGAGGCCGAAACGGCCGCCTTCGTCCTTGTAGAAGACCTGGCCGATATTCAAAGCGCGCGCCAGTCCCGGCAAGCTGCGCAATGGTTTCCCGATAGCCGGGCCAGGAGGCGATCTCGCGCCTGGCGATTTCAAACGCCTGATCGCTGAGAATGTCGGCACGGCCGTCCGCATCGTACGGCGCCGTTCGCGATACGTCCGGGTTCACGAATAACTGAAAACGAGTCGAATTTTGCACACTCATGTCTCTTCCTTCGACGATCGCCGCCGTATCAAACGTTCAATATCCGAGTGCGATACCGTCGCGCCGGCCGTCGGCGCCGCCGCGCAACACACCGCGGTCGCGATCGATCCAGATTGCCTGCGCGGTACCGAGCGGGTTGGCCGGACGCGTTATATTGTGGCCGAGGCCGCGCAATTCTTGCGCGATGGTCTCTGGCACCGTGCGCTCCAGCTCGAAAGTGTCGCCGCGCGCGAACATGCGCGGGTGATCGATGGCTGCCTGAACCGGCATGCCGTAATCTATGACATTCGTCAGAATCTGGACCTGCCCAATCGGTTGGAAATGCGCGCCGGTGACGCCGAATGGCATCACCGCTTTGCCGTTCCTGCTCAGCATGGCGGGAATAATCGTGTGCATCGGCCGCTTGCGACCGGCGATTGCATTGGGATGGCCGGGCTCGATCGTAAACGACGACGCGCGGTTATGAAAAATAACCCCGGTGCGATCGCAGGCGATGCCGGACCCGAAATCTTCGAAGATCGAGTTGATCAGGGAAACCGCGGTCTGATCCCGATCGACAACGCATATAAAGACCGTGTCGCTGTGCGCCCGGGCCGGATAGGTATCCACCTCGGGCGTGCGGCTCGTCAAAGACACGCGCCGGCGCAACTCGCCGATGTGCTTGTCGGACAGCAACCATTCGACCGGCACCTTTCCGGTGCGTGGATCGGCGACGAATGCGTCCCGTTCGGCATAGGCCAGCCGCGCAAACTCCGCTTGCAGATGGAACCTCTGAGCGCTCACCGACGGCCATGCTGACAGGTCAAAGCCTTCGAGGCCCTTCGCCATCAGCATCGGCACCAGCCCCTGCCCGTTCGGCGGGCATTCCCACAACTGATAGCCGCGATAGTCCACCGAAATCGGCTTCACATAATCCGGGACAAATTCGGAAAAATCTTCGGCCGCATGCATCCCGCCTTGTTGCCGCAACGCCGCGACCAGATCGGCGGCGACAGCGCCCTGGTAAAATTCGCGCGCGCCGCCTTTTGAAATGGCACGCAGAGTGCGACCGAGAGCGGGCTGCTTGTGCACCGCCCCGGCCGCCGGCGTTTCACCATTCATCAGGAACAGCGAGGCAGCCGCGGCGTTTCGT
>ODAK010007348.1_pt1 | contig 11052 bp, 13 predicted proteins | sample 1539591 | NCBI WGS metagenome assembly ODAK01 (sample SAMEA3539303, study PRJEB22396) | soil metagenome | biome: tundra; feature: field; material: soil | place: USA | collected 2010-05 | depth 0.15 m | reverse complement strand
TCGGTGGCGGTGGGCCTGACCATCGTGCTGCTGGCGCGGACGTTTCAATTCGGCGAGGCCGCGCCGGGCGACACGCGCGTGGTGTTGGCATCGCCGCAGGCATCCATCATGAAGGCGCTGGTGGAAGGCTTCATGAGCCGCCAGCCGGTGGCCTACATTCTGTTCGCAGCGGGCGCGTTCATCGCCGTCATCATGGAGATGCTGGGCGTGCCCGCCTTGATTTTCGCGCTGGGGATGTATCTGCCGCTGGAGCTGAACACGCCGGCGCTGGTGGGCGGATTCCTGGCGCACTTCCTGGGCAAGCGATCGGAAAAGGCAGGCGGCGCGCGCGGGTCGCGCATACGCGAGCGCGGGGTGATCATCGCGTCGGGCCTGATGGCCGGCGGCGCATTGGGCGGAGTGCTGGGCGCCGCCTGCCGCCTCATCCCCAGCTTCACCGAAGACTGGGTCAAGACTCCGTTTTACGGCAACGAAGCGGTCTCGCAATACGTATCCGCCGCGTTGTTCATTTGTCTTTGCGTGTACTTGTGGTACGGATCGCTGCATCGACAGAAGGAGGAAAATAAATGACACAACCACTAATCGCCAACGCAATCCTAGGGATCGATACGCTCTGGGGCGGCGACGTGATGTGCCCCTCCGGCACCGGCCGGTTCATCGCGGATTCCTGGTTTTCCGATGAGCCGTTGCCGCCCGCTTATACCGATCCAACCGCGGCGCGCGTGCGCGAATCCGGCGGCGTATCGGCGAAGGCGCCTGATCGGCAGGCCATCGAAGCTTACCTCGCCGCGGTGGATGTCCTGGGCGCCATACGCGGTCTGAAAACGGAGGCCGCCGCCATGCCCGGTCTGCGCGGCGAGTACCTGCGCGGGCTGGCGCTCTGTTTCGAGACCATGTGGGACCTCGCCATAGAGATGCTCGGCAAAGGCGCACCGGTTCCCTACGAGCGCTGCGTGGAAGCCTCCATCGGCCAGGCGCCTTCGCAATCCGAGCCCACGGCCAAGCGCGAACGCGTCGCGGAACTGCTGGGGCGCGCCGGACATGCTTCGCGCACCGGCGACGAACTGCTGGCCGCGGTGGACGCGTGGCGCAAAGCGCGCTTCGTTCCCATGGCCGTGATTCGCGGGCTGGGCGCGGCCGTGATCGCGCAGTATGACGCGCTGAGCGCGGCGCAGCTTTCGCCGCATCTGCCCGCCGAACTCGAAACGGTGCCGCGCGCCAACATCCAATTCCTGCCCATCCAGGACGCTTGGTTCTCCGGCTCGATGAACTACCTGGGGCGCGCCCGCCGCGCGGACGGCACGCCGGAATACGAAGCCACTTACGAGATCAACGCATCGCTGGAGATCTCGTACCCGGAGTTCGTGCAGCTTGTGAGCCACGAGGTGGTGCCCGGACACGTCACCACGTTCGCTTACCTGCAGAACCTGTACGCGCGCGGGCTGGTGGGCTTCGAAGCGTCGGTCCTGACCATGAACACGCGCGCCGCCGCGCTGTTTGAAGGCATCGCCAACAACGCCATCCTGATCGCGCACGGCGTCACCGAAGTGGACCAGTTGCCCGGCGACGACCTGCAAATCGGCGTGCTGCTGGCGCTGCTGCAGGATGACGCCAAGAACCAGGCATCCTATCTGACTTGGAAAGATGGCGTGCCGCAACCCGACGTGGCCGCTATCCTGCGACGCGATTTTCTGGTTTCGCCAGAGCGAGCGGGGAAGCTCTCGGGCGCTTGGGGACGGCATCCGCTGCTCGGCCGGATGTACCTGCCGGCATACCGCGCGGGCACTGATCGGGTAGCCGAACTGCGCCGCCGCTATCCCGCTGAACTCCTGCTGCCCGTGCTGTACGGCTGCGCGGGTTTGGTTGACGTGACCACGGTAGAGTCGGCGCTGGAGGGTAGGCTTTAGCCGTATAATCTACCCATGCCTACTCAAGCGACCTACGACGACGCTAACCTGATCCTCCGCCTGTACGAGATGCGGCGGGACGAGAAACTTCGCCAGGCCCGCGAGTGGTTCGCCGCGCACTGCGTGGCGTCCTCGCTGGAAGAGCTCCTGCGCATCGCACCCCCGGGAAGTCCCGAGAACGCGAAGATGCGGATGGTGGTCAGCTATTGGGAAATGGCGGCCTCTTTCGTGACCTCCGGCGTGTTGAACCGGGAACTCTTCTTCCAGAGCAACGGCGAGCTGTTGTTCGTCTGGGAGCGGGTGCGCCCGGTAGTGCCTGAATTCCGCGAGTTCATGAAGAACCCGCACGCGTGGCACAACCTGGAAACAGTGGCCAATGCCTACATCAAGTGGATGGAATCGAACGGGCCGGAGGCGTATGCGGCGTTCCAGCAGTCGGTTCGTATGGCGGCTGGCGGCGCAGGCCCGTCCGCGCACGCCGAAGCCGGGAAGGCTGGCGCGTGATCCCATGAAATCTCGCAGCGTGCAGCGGGCGCGGCGCGATCCCGCGCTTCCGGCTCGAACTCTAAGCCGGCGGTTGCACCCGCTCAACACCATGAATTTCCCGCAGGCGCTCCGTGACGCGATTCCCACGCTGGCGCGCTGCTGGGGCCGATGTCTGGTGCTCAGCTCCATCACAGGACGCGCGCTGAACGACCCCGTGTTCTGGGGCAAGCGCGTGCGCATCAAGTTTCAGGTGGAGGAGAGCGGCAAACTGACCGGCAAGTTCGACGTGTGGATGGACGTGGACCCGGAAGCCGCGCGCGGCTTGGCGCGCACGCTGATCCAACTCGCGAATGAGGCGGAGAACGCTCCGCCCGCCGCGGAATCTGCGCAGGTCTAAACTAGACATAGTATGCCTCCCTTCGCCAACGGCCCCGCGACAGACCTTGACCACCTTTACCTCACCTTGAGTCCCGAGCCTCTGACAGGGGAGGAAGAGTTTAAGCGCTACTACCGTCCCCAGGTCAACGAGGTACGCGGTGGCGATGCGGTGGTTGGCCTCTCGCAAAAACTGCGGCAGGCCTATGGGACGCTGCCATTCAGGGCATTCCTCATGGGTCACCCTGGCGTCGGCAAGTCGACGGAGATCACTCGGCTCTTAGCGCGCGTCGAAGATCAGTATGTCGGCGTGCGATTAAGCGCGGCTTCCGAGCTGAACCCCGCGAGCTTCAAGGTGTTCGACGTACTGCTCCTGATGTTGGCCCGCCTCGCCGAGCGGGCCAATGAACTGAATGCGATCCCACTCGAAGGCATGCTCCCCGCCCAATTGTTCACGGACATTCAGCAGTGGTTTGGATCCGAGCAGGTAGAGCGGACTGGCACACGCACGATCGGCGCGGGTGTGGAAGCCGGGGTCGGCATGAAGGGAGACTCTCCATGGGCGGCGCTGCTGGGCCTCTTCGCATCCGCCAAGGCGGAGGCTAAGTACGCAGCGGAGCGCAAGACGAAAACGGTGGAGTATCGCCTGCAAAGGCTACCCGACTTGGTTGGTTATTGCAATCGGCTGATCGATCTCTGCGACCAGGCCTTGAAGGAAAAGACTGGTAAGGAGTGGCTCCTGATCGTGGAGGATCTGGACAAAACTGTGGTCTCTCCGGCTCAATTGCGGGAACTGTTCACGCAGTATGGGAACGTGTTTGAGGATCTACGGGTGAACATGATCTTCACCATTCCGGTCTGGCTGGCTTATTCTTCAGAAGCGATCCGGCTCCCGTTCAAGCGGTACACGATTCACGATACACCGGTCTACGACAGGCAGCACAATCCACATGAAGGTGGCCGAGCGGCGGTTCAAACCGTGTTGGAAGCGCGCGTTTCACCCTCGCTGTTTGCCCCAAGGCAAATGACCCGGCTGATCGTAGCCTCCGGTGGCAACCTTCGCGACCTGTTTGCATTAGTCTTGGAAGCGGGAGAGGGCGCTCGTCAAAGAAATCCACTCGCCACTGTGATCGGAGCTGACGATGCCACGTCCGCAATAGGTGCGATGCGGAGAGAATACCGCATGCGGTTGGGCGAGAGTCCTTATGATCTGCACCAAATGCCTTATTCGGAGAAGGTCGAAAGGCTGGTTGCGGTATATAACAGTGCCGCCGATAACGATGTCCCGGACCCGGTCTTGTATTCACTGCTGCGCGGCCGTGCCATTGAAGAGTTTAACGGCGACGGGTGGTTCGGCGTTCATCCGCTGGTAGTGGACATCCTGAAGGCCCAACAACACCTCCGTCCCCAGGACCCCGGCGGAACAGACTGATGGAACCGGGGTCCATCCGGAGCGTCGTTGAACGGCTGACATACTGGTGCACGCTGCACGAACGCGGCTTGGCGCGCGGGGAGTGGGATTCCGTGTACGCCCGCCAGGAAGTAGTCAACCGGCTGAAGCTGGCGATGGGAAACTCGGGCGTCCCGTTGGTGGAGATCGATCTGCCGCCCGGCGAAGATGGATACAAGACGGCCGTGGGGCTGATCGAGAAGCTTAGGTCCTTAGGCGGGTCAGTGGCTTCGATTACCGGCATTGAGTGGGCTTTCCCGGAGGGCGGCAATGAGTTGGACACTCTGGCCGTGCTCAGCTTTCAGCGCGAGATACTGGCGTCTCTCCAGGTGCGTCAGATTTGGTGGGTGCCTTCTAGCGCTACGGAGCGATTCATTCTTGGGGTCCCGGACCTGGATTCGTGGTTCACCTTGCGGCTGCATCTCACTGAGGTGCCGCCACAGACTGCCGAGGCGGTTCGGGAGATCGAGAGGACTGACCACAAGGTCGTGAGCGTCGCCGAAGCGCGTTCGCTCGCCCGCCGGTTTTGGGACAGATTGGAAGCCGCGCGAGCACAGAACGTTCCGGAGGAGCGGATTTGGGCTGAGTTGGCGCAGCCTGCGGTCGATGCGTTGCGGTCTGCTGGTCTGGAGCTTGAGGCGGATACGATCCTCACACGCGTGTCAGGTGCGCGCGAGCAATTGGGGCAGCGTATTGAGGAGCTTGCCGCGACGCGCGGACCGGAAAATTTCGAGGTGCTCGCGCTCACCGCGCGGCTAGCTCGCCTTCTAAGGGAGCGGGGAGACTTTGCGATGGCGCGGCGGCTCCAAGAGCGGGTGCTGGAGGCAAGGAGGAGCGCGCTCGGTGAGGAGCACCCGGACGCCCTGGCCTCGACGAACAATCTGGCCGAAACGCTGGGTGCGCAAGGGGACTTCGCGGGTGCGCGGCGGCTCCATGAGAGGGTGCTGGAGTTGAGTATTCGGGTGCTGGGCGAGGAGCACCCGGATACGCTGACGGCAATGGGCGATCTGGCTTCGACGCTCAGGGCGCAAGGGGATTTCGCGGGGGCGCGGCGGCTCCAGGAGCAGGCGCTGGATGTGAGCAGGCGTGCGCTGGGAGAGGAGCACCCTGACACGCTGGTGGCAATGAACAATTTGGCCGAGACGCTCGGGGCGCAAGGGGATTTCGCGGCGGCGCGGCGGCTCCATGAGAGGGTGCTGGAGCTGAGCACGCGGGTGCGGGGCCAGGAGCACCCGGACACGCTGACAGCAATGAACAATCTGGCCATGACGCTCAGAGGGCAAGGCGACTTCGCCATTGCGCGGCGGCTCCAGCAGCGGGTACTGGAGGCAAGTACTCGCGTGTTGGGCGAGGAACACCTGGTCACGCTGGCGGCGATGGGCAATCTGGCAGAGACACTCAGGGCGCAAGGGGATTTCGCTTGGGCGCGGCGGCTCCAGGAGCGCGTGCTTGATCTCAGGACACGCGTGCTCGGCGAAGAGCACCCGTACACGCTGACGGCAATGAATAATCTGGCCGCGACGCTCTGGGCGCAAGAAGACTTCACTGGGGCGCGGCGGCTCCAGGAGCGCGTGCTGGACGTGAGGACGCGCGTGCTGGGCGAGGAGCACCCGTACACGCTGATATCAATGGGCAACCTGGCGACCACGCTTTGGGCGCAAGGCGATCACGCCGGTGCGCGGGGCCTCGAAGAGCGGGCGCTGGAGGCGAGGACACGCGTGCTGGGTCAGGATCACCCGGATACATTGACGGCGATGGGCAATCTGGCCGAGACACTCAGGGTTCAAGGCGATTTCCCAGGTGCGCGGCGGCTTCAGGAGCGTGCGCTGGAGGCGAGGACGCGTGTGCTGGGCGAGCAGCACCCGGACACTCTGACGTCGATGAACAATCTGGCCCTCGTCTTGGCCCACGGCGGTGATCGCGACGGCGCTATCCGACTCCTCCGCAAATGTCTCTCCGGTCAGCGCAAGGTCCTCGGCGAGGATCACCCCGACACGCTCGCCACTGCCGAGTACCTGAGGAAACTGGAAGGAGAGCAACAGGCTGCGCCGCCCTCCTCGTAGCCAAGCTGCAGGCAGGTTCAGTCCCCAGGAGTGGGGACGCGGCTCGCAAGAGTGCGCGCGCCACGCCCCGCCAAGGTCGTTTAAGGCAATGGGACGTGCGGAATCAGGTGCCCGCTCACCGTGCCGGAAGACACGGTCGTTGTGACGCTTCCAATCACCTGGTCCCTCGTGTACGTGCCTTTGAACTGGTCACCCTTGGTGTTCAGCGTCAGGAACATGGGGTGACGTTCCGGGCAAACAGCGACCCATCTGTGTTCAACACCAGGCTGATGTATTCGACATAAAGAGAGCCGGGCACGTTAGCCGTCTGCCAGATGCCGTGGCCCGGCGTGCTGGCATTGATTGGCGTGGTCGAAGGCGGATTGGGAACAAACTCTGAACCGTCCGTCTCGATTACCGAACCATTTGTTGTGAACGTCGCCAGCCCCGGAATCTGAATAACCGGTGGTGTAGGTGGCGCCGTGGGCGTCAAAGTAAACTGCCACGACCCGGCCAAGGATGGCGTCGCGGCTGCCGCGGACGTGGGCTGAACGGCGATAGCGATCAGCCCGCAAACGATGGATGCAAGAAACGTTTTTCTGCGCATATACCTTCCTCCGCTGCAATTGTAGACTGCCAGGCCCTCGCGCGCACCGTGTTTTTCGCGTATACAGTACGGTACTGAGATTCGTAACCAGCGTTACAATCTCTTACGCGCCCTACAAACTCCCTTTACTACCGGCTCCTAATCTGGAAACAGAGGAGAGTAGAAACATCATGAGAAACACTTGGTTACGTTTTGCAGCGGCAGCGGCGATAGCGGGAGGTATGGTCCTGGCCGCTCAAGAAGGTGGCAGCCAGCCGGCGCAGGTAGCGCATGGCAAAGCGGAGTTTCAGGCGGCGCGCCAATCCGCGCAACCCATCCGCCGGCAGTTGAAACAGGTTCGCTCGGCAATGTTCCAGGCGGCGAGGGCGAGCGATACCGCCAGGATCGACCAATTGAGCGCTCGGGAAGCCAACCTGAGGGGCCACATATCGGCCATGCGCCACGAGGCGTTCGGCAGAATCTATAGCACCCTGACGCCGGAACAGCGGGCCAAGGCCGATCGACTCCCGGCCCATTTCCGGCAAATGCGGCAGCGCCGGATGGAAAGCAACGGCTAACTCCCAATACACCGCTTACTGACGTGCGCGGCTCAGTGCCTTACTGAGCCGCGACCGTAAGGGAGCGTCACCGCTCGGCAGACTCGAATCCCAGCCGCCAGCCGAGCTTCTGAGAATCGAACCACGAAATCTTCACGCCGAACCAGCGCGTCTCGGAAGCCGCCTGATAGCGGCCTCGCCGCCGATCCAGCACAAATGCGCACGGCGCTTCACCAAACTGAGCCAGACGTTGCGCCAGCCAGGAATCCGCCGTCAACGGCTGCGCCAGCACCACCGGCGCACCGCCCAGCAGTGCCAGGTGCGCACCGAAGTCTGCATCTACCTGCTTGATCGCGGGTGGCGTTCCATACGCTTGCCGGTAACGCTTCAACGACGCCTCCAGATCGCGCACCGCGATCACCACCTTGGTCACGCCACCGAAATCCTTGTTCAACGGCTTACCCTGCGGAAAGGCGCGCTGCTCGCGGGGGGTGAAGTCGTGAATCAGAAACGGAAAAAACGTGCCGTTCGGCTCCGTACCCACCTGCGCGGTTTCCCAATCGAGGCGCACTCCGTCCGGCCGTTGCCGCCCATTCCGCACCGGAGCCGAAACCGCGATGCCCGCCGCCCGCAGCCGCTGGACTTCCGCCGCCACATCCGTCTCGCGCACGGCCCAGGCGCAGGGCCCGCCGTCCGCCTTCATGAACTTCGTCCACGGCTGGCGTTCCAGCGCTTGCGCATCGGCCTTCGCCTGCGGCGCCATCAGTTCCAGATAGGATCCGTCCGGAAAGCTGACCAGCGCCATCTCGGTGGCCCCGTTGCTGTGCGCACCTCCGTAGACGGTCTCTATCCCGATGGCGGAGAGATTGGCCTGGAGTTGTTTCAGGCCGCTCCCGGCGGCGGTTACATGGTCGACTTTCAGATCGGCGGCGGTGAGCACCACCGCGCAGATGACCAGCATCAGTGCAAAGCGCATAGAGCGATTGTAGAACGCCTATGTGGCGCACGCACTCTGCGTGCCGCGTCGGCACTCGTGCCGACGCTCGGCCGTGAGACTGTCCGGTAGCCCGGTTGGCAAAACCGCCTTTGACTTCTATCGCCTATCGATATACGATAAGAGCGCGATCCGATCCTTTCGAGATGCCGAAACCGAGAGGGTCTTTCTTGGAACCAGATCCAGGACGTTTCAGGCCATCGAAAAGATCGCGATTCGAAAACTGTTTGAGCTTCACGCGGCCAGGACGCTTCACGATCTCCGCGCGCCAGGCAATTCTCCGGAGGCATTAAGGGGCGGCCGCGCCGGACAACACAGCATTCGGATCAACGACCGCTATCGCCTCTGTTTCATCTGGGAAGATGGAGACGCGTATCAGGTGGAGATCGCCGATTATCACTGACCAGGAGGATTGTTATGATCAAGCCGCCGCATCCCGGAGAAACCATCAAGGAAGACTACCTCCTGCCACTCGGTATGAGCGTGAGCCGCCTCGCCGGAGCGCTCGGTATCGGAACGGCCCGATTGAATGAGATCGTGCTCGGCAAACGCGGCATTACCGCGGACACGGCACTGCGTCTGGCCCGCTGCTTCGGCACCAGCGCCGAGTTCTGGCTGAACCTCCAGTCGCTCTACGATCTGCGCATGGCCGAACGCAAGGCTGGCGGCAAAATTGAGCGCACTGTAAAGCCGCTCAAGGTCGCCTGAAGCCGATCAGGGGCGCCAACGGCGAAGCGTGTCCTCCAGCTCCCCGTGCAAGACCAGTCTTTGGCAACTTGAGTAACGGTTAGCCAGCGGCGCGGTTCGCCTGGAAACCGGAGAAACCGCAGAAATGTGCCGGCAGTTATGCATTTTCGGGGGTCTCATCGGTCCTTAATCAAGAATGCGGACGAGCATTCTCGCCTGAGCGGAGGGCTGCCGGAGCCGGCGGCAACCCGTAGCGGGCGGAACTACCTTTCAGAGGAGAGTTGTGATGACGAAACGAAGTTTCAGCCTTCTATTAAGTTAGCTCGTCCGTAGAATCTGTGGGTGGGTCGAATGTCCGGTGGCACGACAAGTGCTTGATAGGGATGGAGTTTCCCCAACGCACTCTGTGAAGCCCGGCGGCAAAATCCTGATCGTCCCGACGGCGTCCTCCACTACTTCCTTTCGAAGTTCTCGATCGCCCGGAGACGAAGCGGTTTCTGCTGGAGGATTTCACCATCGCGTACGCACCGTCAGTTTCGACGTATGGCCATCTTCGCAACGAGCGCCGCAGCGGAGCCGGGCAGCGCAGCCTGTTGGCTTTCGCGGATCCGGTATTCCCGAAGGTGACCGCGCAACCATCGGAGCAGGACCTGGTGCGGGGGCATCTACGAGCGAGGCGGCATGCAATTCGTCCGGCTGCCCAGCACGCGCAAAGAAGTCGAGTCCATTGTAGGCCTCTACAAACCCACCGACCGCAAAGTGTACTTCGGCCGGGAGGCAACCAAGGCCGCATTGCAGCGCGAACACCTGGCCGGATACCGTGTCCTGCATCTGGCGACACACGCCGTGATCGACGAACGCGTTCCAGCGCGGTCCGGCATGGTGCTGTCCGGTTCAAGCGCCGAAGACGGCATCCTGCGCGTTACGGACGTTTTCAATCTGGTCTCGACGCCGATCTGGTGGTATTGTCCGCTTGCCAAACGGGGCTTGGAAAGCTGGTGAAAGGCGAAGGCATGGTGGGACTCACACGATCGTTCCTTTACGCGGGTTCCTCGCGCATTGCGGTCAGCCTCTGGGAAGTGAACGACATGGCGACCGCGGAGCTGATGGAGAGCTTTTACCGCAGCATGCGTAGTGGCGCTGCCCCCGCTGCCGCGTTGCGCGCAGCGAAACTGACCATGCTCAGGTCAGCGACGCCCGCTTACCGTCACCCATATTTCTGGGCGCCGTTTGTAATAACGGGCCTGTTCTGAAACGCAGAAGAAGCATCTACGCCCGCGCGAACGTCAGCAAAGGACCGATTTCATGATTGTCGGCGGCGCGCAAGGCTTCGATATAGCGCCCCCGCGCCGCGCCGGGATCGCGCAGACTCTCCCGCCCCCACGAAAACCGCTCGCGCCCGAGCTGCATCGCCAGAAGATCGGCCATAAAGCGGGAGTGGCGGCCGTTGCCGTTCGGGAACGGGTGAATCTGCACCAGCCGGTGATGGAAACGCACCGCGATCTCATCGGGCGGATAGGTTTTGTATTCGATCCATGCTTTGGTGTCGTCGAGCAACTGGCGCAGGGCTATTGGAATCTGCCAGTAGTCGATCCCGATATTACGCTCGCTGGTTCGGAACTTGCCGGCCCAGCGCGTCGCCGAGCATCTGCCGGTGCAGGTCTTTGACGAATTTCTCGCTTAGCAGATCGCGGCGGCGGCTGAGCGCCCAGGCCTGCGCACGCACAATGTTCTCCTGCTCGGCTTCGTTCAACTCGCGGCGATAGGCGATATGCGCGGGGATCAGACCGCGCGTTTCCTCCGGCGTCAGCGAGGTCGCGGCATCGTCCGGCCGCTCGAAGACGTCGCTCACGGGCTAGTCCCAAAAGAGCCGTGGGTTTGTCTCGCGGACAAGTTCGTCAAGCCGCGATTTGGAGTCCTTGGCCTTCGCCGTCACCTTCTGGCCCTCCAGCAGCATCGAGTGCTCCA
>ODAK010007345.1_pt1 | contig 11053 bp, 9 predicted proteins | sample 1539591 | NCBI WGS metagenome assembly ODAK01 (sample SAMEA3539303, study PRJEB22396) | soil metagenome | biome: tundra; feature: field; material: soil | place: USA | collected 2010-05 | depth 0.15 m | reverse complement strand
GATTTAGGCGGTGACGCGGATTATATGACACAGAAGGCGCTAGGTTGAAGAGGTAGTCTTTTCCAATACAAGATGAGCCTGAAGGAGGAGGCAGTTTCCAATACAAGATGAGCCTGGAGCGGGTGGCATGGACACACAAGAAGAACGAATTTGTGGAACGGATTGTGGAACGGAAATTTACCACGTGACCTTCCGAGGATACCGTGTACCGGCAGGGCGCACACACTAGTACACACTGGCCGACTTGTGGGGACTAATCTCATCGCGGCACTTCGACGACATGGCGACAAACCAGCCAAGTGCTTTCCGTGAAGCGGTGTTTCACGAGAAGAAGTGCTTCGTCTCCAGAATCCTGGCCTCAGCATTGAGCCGCACGGTTTTCTAGTGCCCAGTGATCTGTTCAAAGTCGTTCCTGGATTCCGGTGGCGCTTGATGCAAGCAAAACAATTCGGTCCTAGGGGATTCCGTACCGGGGCAACTCGACCGTGAGGTAGATTTGCGAATTACCTAATTACGGATTTAGAAGCTTATACGTGACCACTCGGATTTTGGTTAATTCGATCTCGTTCCAGTCGCGGCAAGCCAGGGAGGCGCTTACCAGGTTCTTCATCATCCCCTCATATGCGGTCTTTGCCTCGCCCTGGTTATCCTTATCGAGGTTTGCTCCCACTTGCCCGGCGCATTTCACGACTTGCTGGAGCTCCTTGTAGGCCACAAGTTCGGGAGCCGTTACGGTGTTCACCTTGTTCTCGATTTCGTCCAGCAGCGTGCGCGCCATTTTCCACACCTCTTTTGCGATTTTGAAATCTTCCGAAACTACCCGGTAATACGTTTCGCATGCGCTCTGAACGCTGGCGATCAGTTTCTGAACTTCGATCGACATCTTGACCCGGTCCACCGCGGCCATGATCTGGTTCAAGCCGGAAGTCAAGGCGGGGTCAGGTGTTGCGGACATGGCAATCAACTCCTGGACGAACTCGTTAAAAACGGCTCAAATAAAACCGCGTCCGGAGCGCACAGATAAAGGACGGGAAAAGTCCATGCCCAATCGCCCGGTTTGTAGATTTTCTGTCGGGCTGCCATGACCGCCGTGTCCACAACCCCGGTTCGCAGCAGATTATCGAAAAAGCCTTCGGTAAATTTCAGCAGCTCTTCTTTGGGCAGGGGGGCGCGCACCGCAACCACGGCCTGCACGCCCGCGGCGACCAGCATCTGGCAGAGCGGAGCGAGGGTGTTTACATTATCTACTCTTGCCTCCAGCGGCAGCGCCAGAATCAAAAGGTACGGCGCTTCGCCTTGGGGAGGCACCACCAGGCGCGCAAAGTCCGTGAACGGCAGCAGCTGCGGGGCGGAGCCTTCGGAGGAAAACAGCAGGTACCCGCTGCCGTCGTTGTTATAGGTCGCGTGCGCCAGGACATAAACGATGTGCGGCCGCACCTGGGCGATGGCGCTTTCGACCTCGCTGACGGTCGGAGCGGGCACCAGCGTGCGCCACTCAATGAGCCTGCTCAGATCGGCTACCGCCTCGCTGATCAGTTCTTTTTCGAGGCTGACGTCCAGCGGTTTGCAACCCATCGCCTCCAGGCCGGGTGGACTGGAAATCACCACGCACATCCGCAGCGGGCGCTCGATCACCGGCCAGAGGCGCGGCGGGCCGTTCTTGACGAAGCGCGACATCGGCATCTCGAGCGCCAGTTCCTTGCTCTCGGTGGCGTCGTACAGAGCCTCCCACCAAACGCGGTGCAGTTCGGGCCCGTCTTTATCGAGGCTCAGCTTGAGACGCAGGCGGCCTTCGGTCGGAACCGTTCGCTCGGACGACTCGGAGTAGTGCCTTGCCTGGAGTAACCCTTTCCGGAGATCGCTTCCTTCCGCAAAGAGCCAGTTGAAAACCTGCAATCCGTACTCGCGAGGATCGTTGATCCCGGCCCAGGCCGCCGGAATGGGTGGCAAGCCGCCCAGATGCGCTGAGCCGTCACTCAGCTGCATCATCGCCAGAAAGGCCCAATTCAATTTGTTTGACACGGCACTCCATACCCGGGTAAACACTCCGGCGAGTCCTGTGACTTCGGAGCGGTCGCCGGACAGCCGCGAGATCCGGATTTCGATGTCGTCGAACGCCGTCTTGCCCAAGTCCATTTCTGATCCCCTATCAAAGTTACCGAGGTTTCAGCCGCGCAAGCGTGCTGTCGGAGGCGCTTCTTGTTTGCGCAATGCGCGTTCCTATGGCCTCGTCCACCCAGACCACCCCGTCGCGGATCGCTTCGTCGAGTGGCTCTTTGCCGGCCTGTACTTTTCCGCGGTTCCTATCGGCCAGGTCTGCAGCGATCCGGGCAGCGCTGGAATGAATGCTCTTCCACCAGTCGCTTTGGACGGAATTCGCTTTTTTCGCGCAGGACTCTAGCGAGGACAAAACGCTATTCGCCACTTTCCAAGAGCTGACTGCTGCATTGTACAGTCCCGGAGCGTCCCCCGCATCCAGATACGGGCCCAGGGCCAGATCGACACTATCCCGAAACTCCAGAAGTGCCTTCCGCAGGGCTAGCAGCGACTCGATTTCCGCCGTCCGCTCGCGGTTCGCTTCCACCAGCTCGATCAGCTCTTCATACGCGGCTCGCAAGCCCTCCGCCGATTCCAGTGCTCGTTTTACCTGCCGCCCCTGGACCGTTTCTGCACCTTCGACAAACTCCAGAATGCGGCCGCTCCGGGTGGCCATGTAGAGCATGGGCGTGCTCCAATCCCGCTTGGCCTGCGCCTGCGCGCGCAAGGCCTGGCGCGCGGCATTCACCGCCACATCCAACGGAAGCGACCTTGCCATCATCCCGTAAAAAGCCTCGTTGAAACGCATCGCCGTCATCTGCTTTACTTTCTCGTACTGCATCGCCACCACGGCCGGAATCCGCTTCCCGGCCAGCAGCGGGCCGAACCCCGTGAACAGGCCGCTGCCCGGCGTTTGACCGCTGGCGCACACGTTGAGCAACACCAGCCGGACGTGCCGTTGTCCGTTGAATAGCGCGGCGAACTCGGCTGCATCTTTTTTCGCGTAACCATCGGCTGCCGCGGGGTCGACAAAAATGATCCGATCGGCCTCCCCATGGCCCATGTAGTGGACCACGTGGTACTCGTTCCACAGTTCATTGTTGATGGCCGTAATCGGCTCGTTCTGGAGTATCTTCGGTTTCTCGAATACCGCGATGCCGGACAGCACCGTCTGAAGTCCATCTATCACCTCGCCTCATCGGCCAGGGCAGTCCCGATAGGGACCTATCGTTTATGGGGACTAATCCATAGCTGCCAGCTTGACGCGAGCTCAATGACTGCATTGGGCTATTTCGCAACACTTGAGAACAGCCGTCTTTTGGACCATTGAGCAATTCAGAGCTAAGCGGCAGTGATCGCCACGACTTTGCCGTTTCGCAGCGCCTTGATATCGCGAATTGGGGGCCGGCCAAAGAAACGCCTGTACTCGCGATTGAACTGGCTTGCGCTTTCGTAGCCTACCTCGAACGCTGCACTTGCCGAATCCAGGTCATTCGTGAGCATGTGCTGTCGCGCCGCACGCAGGCGAAGCTGCTTCTGAAACTGAAGAGGACTCATCGCAGTAAGGGCACGAAAATGGAGATGCAGCGTAGATCGGCTCATCCTTGCGACCGTTGCCAATTGTTCCATCCGCAGAGGTTTTGGGTAGTTCGTACGTAACCATGCGACCGCCTTCGCCGTCCGATGGCTCTGGTCCCCCAGCGTGGCCATCGCCCGAAGGCGTTGTCCCTGCGTTCCCTGCAGCAAGCGATATATGATCTCGCGTTGAGTGAGTTTGCCGAAGAATGGAATATCCTGCGGAGCGTCAAGAAGATCCAGCAACCGAGAACACGAGTTGACCAGTTCAACTGTAGTCTCGAGGAAGAGTCCTCCGGTAAAGAACACCAGTGGAGAAGGCTCTAACTTCGCTGACGATGTCGCGGCCAGATTAACGATCCAGATGATTGCCCGCGATGCAACGGCTGTGCTGCTCGAACCGGGAAGCAGGCTCCTTGATGGAATAGCGAACTCAGCACAGTCCAGCTTACTTGTAAAATCAGAAATATCTGCCAGTTTGATGGGAAAAGGAGCGTCCGGTGGATTACTTCGATTTCGACCTTTGGATACGCGCCGCGGTAGAGGCTAATCTCTATCCGGTTTCAGTGACCAACTCGCCGAGTGGGCCGGCATCCACCGTGATGAATTTCAATGTCAACGATCCCCACTTCCATGAGCTCCTGGCTCCCGTGATGGCCGCAATTGAAGAAGAGGGAGGGCGCGACTTATTCGGAAAATTACTCTTCGATTCGCTTTTTTCGGGTCCAGTACGAGATGCCTGGCAGAAGAGTCGTGGACAAGCCGACGCTTTACCGGACCAAGGAATCCGGCTGCGACTGTGGATCGATGCACCCGAGCTTGCCGTCTTGCCGTGGGAATTGCTCAAAGAGGGAGCGGACTTTCTTGCCGTTTCCGGCCGTGTTGTGGTTTCCCGATTTCTGCCTGCTGGAGAGCCGCCGGCATTCATTACGCCCCAAAAGGCGCGCGTACTAATCGTAGTCCAGGAACCGGCCCAGTTACCTATCGATCCTGACGTGGCCGCGGGATTAGCCAACGCGTTAAACACATCCAAGCGTTTTGCTCCTCCGAAAATTCTCAAGAACAGCACCCTCGCGCAGATCAATCAGGAACTGCTGGACGGCTATGAGGTGCTCCATTACATCGGACACGGCAGTCCCGACAAGCTTCTCCTCGCTTCCGACAAAGAAGTTGATATTAAGGACGGTCACGCTTTCGCCGCGCTTTTCACCGGTCAGCCCACTCTTCAGCTTGTAGTCCTGAACGTTTGCGCTAGCGGGGCGACGACCCCGCGCGGAGTTTTTTCCGGCCTGGGGCCCTTCCTTTCCGAAAAGCGTCTCCCAGCTGTGATTGCAATGCAGTACTCCGCAGTGCTGCAGAAGACGGCAGCGGAGTTCAACGCGTCCTTTTACGCTGCTTTGGACGAGTCCATTTCGGTGGATGTCGCCGTCAACTCCGCACGCCTCGCGTTACTTGCTTCTCATCCGGGCGGGCGCGACTGGAGCACTCCCGTTCTTTATATGACCACCCGTTCTGGCAGGGTGCTGGAGTTTGTCGACAATCCCGTGCAGGCGGCAATTCGCGCCGCCGAACTGGCCAAGGAGCGGGCTGAAATGGAAGCCGGATATCGGGAGATGATCGTTGCCTTGGGAGAGATCGCTGTCCGATCGCGCCAGGCTGAAGGTGCCCTGGATGCGCTCACGTCCGCTGAACGGCTGCAGCTTCGGTTCAATTCTCTGCAGAACCAGAACCTCCCCACCCGGCAGGAGTGGGATCAGATCCGGCAAATACAGATCGCCGATCTGCAGTCAGTATTGCTGGGCTCCACATCTGAAACCGCTTCCTGGTGGCGAGATCTGCTCTCTAACTCACAAGTGCTCAGCGAAAAACTCGACAATTCCGATTTTGGATTGGCGAGGGCCGCCTTTAGTGATATCAAAGGTGGGCTTGCCGTCGGAATCGGCGGGTTAAGGCGCGACGTGAAAGACATTTTGCGCGATTCTCAAAAACGTTCGTCGGACGCAATCGCTCGGATTCGCGTAGAATGATTGCTCCGTCGCCAGGAGGTGCCTGTGGACTGGATCGCAAACCCGCAAGGACTGCAAGGAACGTACGACGATGTGGACATCCGCATTTTCCAAGAGGGTGATGCTTCCAGACCGGAATCGGTAAGCTTTTACGCCGATATGAACGTCGCCAATACGAATCATCGTTGTACGGGCGTTCTTCCGTGCTTTCCCGAAGAGAAATGGCTCCAAATCACCGATACTGTCCAGTATGGAACAGAGCTATTCCGGTGGCTGTTTCCGCCAAAATCGGAGCTGGAAGCGGTGTTCCTCCAGGCTCGCTGGCGCTCGGAAGGGACGCAACGCTCTTCACAGGCTAAGATTCGTCTCAAGCTTTGGCTCGACCCCGCGTCCCCGTCGCTGCACCGGCTCTGGTGGGAAGCGATGTACGATCCCGAGCGTGAGGTGCCGCTCGCCCTAACCGTCGCGTTCTCTCGCTTCCACGTGTCGGATCGACGCGCGTTGCCGGTCGCCGCGCGGCCATTGCGAATGTTGTTAGCCACCTCGAATCCGCAAGGGCTGGACAAATTCGACTGCCAGCCATTGGACATGAGTTTCGAACAGGAACTGATTCAGCGGGCAACTCGGGGCCTTGGCGACTCTCTTGCAACGACGCAGCTGACCAACCCCACGCCGGAAGGCCTAAAGGAAATGCTGAACGAACTGCGCCCCCACATCGTATATCTGAACGCCCAATCGATCTATGATGACGACGACGACGATAGCGGCCGAGTCCTGCTGCCGGATCACACGGGCATGGCGGCGCCCGTGCCATTTTCGGATCTGGTGAAGATCGTGGCGCCTTCGCCTGATGCCGCGCCCCAATTCGTGTTTCTCACAATGCCTAGCAAAGCGGAGGTCGATTTCTATCATTCTCTGTCCACTCTGGGAAGGCGCCTGGTTGAATCCGGCACCCAAGCTGCCGTTGCCCTCCAAGCGCCAATGGCCGAACAAGGTTTTGAGAACTTCATCCCGCAGTTTTTTGAAGTGTTGGGACGGCGCGGGGTAATCGACGAGGCCATGATGCTCGCGCGCTCCAGAATCTATGAGCCCGGTCACTGGTCTTGGAGCTTCCCCGTCTTATATATGTCGACACCGGACGCAGTTCTTTTTCAACCCTTGTCGCCCGAGCTCGAAGAGGGTATTCGAGCGTTGAAGTTTGTTAATAGGTGAGTTGAGTCATGGGATCCCCGACGCTGACCACCGAACAGTACCAAAATGTCAAGCTGGCGCTCCAGCAGATCAACACAAAAGCACAGCGCCTCCAGACGTCGACGCTGCAAGAGATCGCGCTGCGCGAACTGCAACAGCGCTTTGGATTTTTCGTGGATCTTGTTCTCCCGGTCAAGAATGGGTCCGCGGATCGCAGTGCGATCGACAGGGACTGGAAGAGCTGCAAGGCGGTAGATATCCCTAAAGTCCGCGCTTACGTTCAGAAGCCGGATCCGGCGCCTGTTGTGGACCCGGTGGCCCAGATTGAACTGAAGGCGATCATGGACAGTGTTTCGGAACTCGACAAGAACCTTGTTCAGGGTAACTGGGGAACGGCGGAAACTGTCTGTACTCAATTTCAAGACCGGCTACTGGATGCGATCCAAGAATGTCGCCGTGTCACCGACACCGAACTCCGCGAGATTTTCACGATTACGCGCAATATGAACCTCTGAGATGCTCCCATGCCGAACAACCAAAACGAGAACACCAATGAAACCGACCAAAGCATAGTTGCAAACGGCGTTAATGGAGCCACCGGAGAGTATCTTTGGCCGCCGCAAACGGAACAACAGGCTGCCGAACTAGCAGCCGCTCCACCGGATAAGGAACAGCTGAATATCCTGCGGGGAGTGTCTCAGCAATTCGGGCAACCCCATTTCGGCGCGCCGTTCGATGTGGATCTCTCGGACCCGAAGGACGCCGGCTGGGCGATCGTGTTACACGCGGACGAAGATCCCGCAGTCAAGGCCGCTCTACAGCCGCTCATCGACCACCGTCACCAGCGGATTGGCAACGACAAGATCGTGAAGGTGCTCGAATATCGCGACGGCGATACTATTTCACAGTGGCTGGCGCGCTATAGAATGGGCATCGGCGACATCGATCCGGAAAAGATTCCATACTATATCCTCCTCATCGGCAGTCCGGCGAAAATTCCTTTCCTTTTCGGACACCTTCTCGACGCTGTGTATGGAGTCGGCCGGCTGTCCTTCGATACGGCTGCTGAATATAGCGCCTATGTGAATAGCGTCATCGCCTATGAGACAGCGCCCTCGATTGCGAACAGCAGGGATGTCTTCTTTTTCGGACCACGTCACATTGCCGATAAGCCAACACGCTTGAGCGCCAACGCGCTGGTGAAGCCGCTGGCGGGCGGAGATCCGGGCCAGTTGGGTGTCCTGGATCGCCTCGCTAAGAGTAAATTCCAAGTCCTATACAACGGCCACTATTTGCCGCCGGAAGGTTCCACCAAACAGGCACTACACGATGTGTTTTGTCCGGGCCCTGGAAAGTTGACGCCGTCGCTCCTCTTCACGGCCAGTCACGGCGTAGGCTGGCCGCTGGGGGACGCTCGCCAGATGAGCGCTCAAGGTGCCTTGCTTTGTCAGGATTTTACAGGTTTTGGATTCGGCCCCATCAAGCCGGACCACTATTTCGCGGCGTCCGACCTGCCCGCCGATGCAAGGGTCCAGGGAATGGTGTGCTTCCACTTCGCATGTTATGGCATCGGCACTCCTAGCGAGGACCGCTTCACGCACAAAGACGGTGTAGCGCCGGACACGATCGCCCCCGCACCATTCTTTTCGGCTCTTCCAAAAGCTTTATTGACCCATCGGAATGGCAGCGCGCTGGCAGTGATCGGCCACGTCGAGCGCGCTTGGCCGAGTTCGATTACCACCACCGGCGCCGGCGCACAATTGCTGCCTTTTTACAACTCGCTGAGCTTCATCCTTTTAGGGAAACCGCTGGGATATGCGCTGAAGGATTTCAACGAGCGGTACGCCTCGCTGTCCGCCAGCCTCGGTGCGCTTCTGGAGAAGAAACTTTTCGGACTCCCGGTATCCGATAGCGAGTTAACTGGGATGTGGACTTCCCGGAACGACGCCGAAGCGTACACCCTTTTCGGCGACCCGGGGGTTTCGATTCGGCAAGATTTGCTCGCTCAATAACTAATTGGAAGGAGCTCAGCATGCCCATACGCAAAGTCCCTAACAGTGAGTACAGCTACTATCTCATCATCCACGACGAAGAAGGGCAGGAACGTGCCGAGGACGACGGGTCTCTGCTCAGTCAGACGGTTCTGGTCGAGTTGAAAACTCAGCCGGTCACGGACGTCTTTGTTATGAGCCACGGCTGGCGTGGCGATATCCCGGCCGCGAAGTCCCAATACGACGCTTGGATGGGCAATATCATGTCGGCTACTGGCGATATTACCGACATGAAGGGCCGACGGCCCGGTTTCCGGCCCCTGCTGATTGGTTTGCATTGGCCGAGTGAGCCCTGGGGAGATGAGGACGCGAGTTCGTTTGCCGCGGCTCCAGACAGCGTCGACCCGGTGGAGGCGCTTGTCGACGATTACGCCAAGCGTCTGAGCGACGCACCCGATATACGCGAAGAACTTAGAGCGATTATCCAGGCCCACGCCACGGTGGATGATCCGCAAACGCTTCCACGGGAGGTGAAAGATGCCTATCTGAGCCTGGATGAGAAGTTGGGTCTGGGACAGGCGGGCGAAGGTGCCGCCCCTGGAGACGATCGCCCCGAGTTCGATCCCGAAGATGTCTTCCAAGCGGCTCGAAGGGAAGAAGACGAGGCGAGCTTCGGCGGTTTCAGTATAGGTGATCTGTTGGCTCCTCTCCGCGTGCTCTCGTTTTGGAAGATGAAGGACCGCGCCAGGAAGTTCGGGGAATCGGGCGCTAATAAGCTGCTTCTCGCGATGTACCAAGCTGCTGCAGGGAAGGATTTAAACGTTCATTTGATGGGCCACAGTTTTGGATGTATCGTAGTCTCGGCGATGCTGGCGGGAGCGCCAAAGCTGCCCGCCAGCGGACTGAAGGTCAAGTCGATGGTACTGGTGCAGGGAGCTCTCTCGCTTTGGTCCTTCTGTGCCGACATCCCAAAGAAAGAGGGAACCCCCGGATATTTCAATCGTTTGCTCAAGGGACGCCAGGTAACGGGACCAATCGTCACCACTCAATCGGAGTTCGACGCGGCGGTAGGCACGTTCTATCCTCTTGCCGCGGGACTTAAACAGCAGGTTGCTTTTGGAGAGTTTCCGAAGTACGCCGGCGTCGGCTCCTTTGGCGTGCAAGGCCTGCCGGATATTACGACCGGCCGCAAGATGGGAGATGTCGCAGAAGACTACTCGTTTCAGCACGGCAAGATATATAACCTCGAAAGCAGTCAATATATTCGCACCGGCCCGCCGCCGAGCGGAGCGCACAGCGACATTGTGCACCCTCAAATCGCGCACGTCATCTGGCAGGCGGCCAGAGTTTGAGCTAGCTACATCAGCGCGGTGATGCCGTCCCGGACGGGCGCTGCCCATGGTTCATCGATTGATCTGCCCCCCATCTTTAGTCCAGGGATAATGAGACTCTCTCCGGTGCTCCGCAAAAATCCTGCAAATTGTTCAAGGCTAGATAAATGGGGACAACGGCATCGCTCAGCATTGCCGTAGGATCATCCTTCACCTTTTAGGATCGTTCAGCCGAGAGGGTTCTGATCTTAATGTATTGCAGGTCAGCCGAAAGCCGCTCGCCATACCCACGCAACCCTTACTACCGTCTCCGTCCGAGCAGAGTTTCCATTGCCGGACGACTGTTCCACGGACTTCACCGTTTCTGAAGAGGCCGTCACGTCAAAGGGCAGGTTGGTCGCTGCTCGAACAAACAAGTCTGCCTGGCCCATTGGTCTGGATCAGAATGTCGTCGACAGGCGCTTCCGTTTCAAAACGAAATGACAGTATTAGCTCATCGCCGACTCGAAACGCTCATCGAGCTCTTGCGAGGCCATCCCCGCGGCAGCAGAAAGCGCGGCTACGGCGCCCCGAAACGGTACTCCAGCGGCCGGCCCGCTTCCGCCACCAGTCGCAAACAGGCCGTCATCGGGTAACGCCCAAACCGCCTTCGACCACGGGCGTAGGCTCTTCCCCAGCCGCTTGAAGGAGGCGGCTGGAATGAGAAGAAGAACCACGCGCAAATCTGGGAATCAAAAACGGCCGAAGACAAAGCTGGGGCTTCCCGATCTGGATCACAGCAAGAGTGCCGTGCTGAACAGCCTACGCTCGCCCGAATCGAAGCGAGGATACCGGCAAGATACCGGCATGCGATTACCTTCTTCATCATTCACTATCTGTTTGCCAGCATCACGGCGCAGGCCACCGCGCTGCTGCCGGTTTT
>ODAK010007343.1_pt1 | contig 11054 bp, 10 predicted proteins | sample 1539591 | NCBI WGS metagenome assembly ODAK01 (sample SAMEA3539303, study PRJEB22396) | soil metagenome | biome: tundra; feature: field; material: soil | place: USA | collected 2010-05 | depth 0.15 m | reverse complement strand
CGCCAGCAAGCGTTGCGCGAAGCCGAGTTGGCCTGTGCCGCCATCGCTGTGCTGGCTGATTCAAAATACCAGCAATGTTTGTTAGAATTGGCCCACTTTGCCGCGACACGGCAATTTTAAACTCCAACCCCTCCCAGCCTCCCTTTGCACCCGCAAGGAGTACGCCGATGGGTTCCCCGTTGCTACGCAGCGACCCTTCTGCTGTTAGGGGAGGAGACAGGCCTCCCCTGATAGGGGGAGAGCTTGCGAGGGGGCGGAGTGGGTTATGGGTTGGTTGTCCAGATTAAAAAAACGGGGTGTAGCTCAGCCTGGTAGAGTACTGCGTTCGGGACGCAGGAGTCGGAGGTTCGAATCCTCTCACCCCGACCATTTATCGTTTCCATGCTCTGCGTGGTTATGAATAACTTTTACCCCGGCAATGGAACGAGGTTTTTAACGCTCCGCCGGGTGCCCTGATAATAGCTTTTCATCGTCGCGAGTGATGGCGCGTTGTGAATCCGTTCCCACGCGGAGCATGGGAACGATGAGGAGGATTGAGTTGGGTGGGCGTGGCAGAAGCCCCCTGATTCCATTGCATTTCATCCGGGTTACGCTCGCTGAATCCTGAATCCTACTTTTTCATCTGTTGCAAAAAAACCACACATTCTGCGGTTTCCCTTGCCATGTCTCATCGGTTATGGATAATGCGCCCCTGAATTCTCTACCTCTTGAGGATCTTCAATGGGTCGCCAGCCTCGGCTGCCGATATAACCTGAAAACTTATTTAAGGAGTTTTATTAAATGCAAAAGAAAATTATCGCTCTGGCAATCGCCTCTGCTCTGACTGCGCCTGCGTTGGCATTCGCTGATGTTACCCCGTACGCTCAAGCGAATCTGTCTGTCGACAGGGTAAATGATGGTAACTCACCCAGGTCCACGACTAATCAATTGGTCAGCAACTACTCATACATCGGCCTGAAGGGTTCCGAAGACATGGGCGGCGGTCTGGCCGTAGTCGGGAAAATCGAAGGCTCGGTCGGTATGGATGGTTCTTCTAATAATCTGGGCACTTCTCTGGGCACTTCTTCTAATCCTAGTAATTCTAGTAATAATCAGTTCACGACGACTTTTCTGTTCAACCGCGACACTTACCTTGGCCTGTCCAGCGCGACTATGGGTACCGTGGTGGCGGGACGTCACGAAACCCCTTACATGATGGCCACCCGCAAACTGGACATGTTTGGCGACACCGTCGCCGCTGATACCCGCAGCTCGATGGGCGTCGTCATGATGGGCGGTGGTCACGATATATACGTATCGAACGTTGTCGCCTATATCAGCCCGTCCATGAGCGGCTTCTCCGTAGCGGCAGCCAGCGTGTTTGGCGCCGAAACGGCTGCTACTAATGCCACGAAGGGTTCACTTTATTCCCTGGCTGGTATGTACGAGCAAGGCCCGATCTACGCAGCTTTGGCTTATGACAACATCAAGGCAGGTAGTACTGGGTCTGGTGATTTGGGTACTGGTACTTTTGGAGCAGTCGACGACAAAGCCACGGCCTTCAAAGTGGGCGGCAGCTACACAGTGGATGCGTTTGCGATCAATGCAGTTATCGAAAGACTCACAAACACGATAGCCTCGACTGGTCAGGATCTGAAAAACACGGACTTTTACCTCGCCGGCAAGTTCAACATCACCAGCACCGATGATGTGAAGCTGGCCTACACCAAGCGTGGCGATACGACTGGAAACACCGACAATGCAAAGCAATATGCCCTTGGTTATGACCACGCCATGGCCAGGAACACCTCGGTGTATGCTTTGTACAGCAAGGTAACGCAGAACGCTGCAGGAGCATCTGATCCTTCAACTCTGTCGGCCGGCATTAAGCACTCGTTCTAATTGACGCTAGTGTAGGTTTAGGGTTTGTTACCTAAGCCAAGCTAACATCATAAACACCTAACGGGCATCTTCGGATGTCCGTTTTTTATTGTCCCGTTTTTATTGTGTAGGGGTGTGATTCATCACGCCCCTACTGGTGCCTGATGATGTCAAGGCCAAATAGAAACGTCCGCTTTGCGGCTGAATTTGAAGGTGGGGCATAATTCATTTACACTCCGTGTTCTATGAGTGTGTGGATTTCCCCAGGAGATTTTTGCGGGATGATTTTCAAGCCATGGTTCGGGTTCCTGCAATGGATGTTTTTAATCGGAGAATGATCATATGAAAAAGACTATTATTGCTACGCTGCTTTTGGGTATGTTCGCTGCGCCATCGTTCGCTGCAGATACCATCAAGATCGCAATTACCGGCCCGTTCAGCGGCGGTTCGGCCCCGATGGGAACATCCATGAGAGACGGCGCCAAGCTGGCAATCGCGGAGATCAATGCAGCGGGCGGCATCAGCATCGCCGGCAAGAAAAAGAAGATCGAGATCATCGAGCGCGATGATGAAGGCAAGAACGAGCGTGGCGCATTGATTGGGCAGGAACTGGCCTCGATGGATGAGTTGTCCGGTGTGATTGGCACGGTGAACACCGGCGTCGTGCTGGCTGGCGACAAGCATCTGCAGGAAAAAGGCATCACCAAGATCATCACGCCTGCGGCAGGCTCGGCTTCCATGACCCAATGGAGCAAGGCTGGCGTCAAGGATCTGTCGATCTTTCGCTTTGCCGCGGATGACGGTATACAGTCCGCGATGGTGGTGGAAGAGGCGATCAACCAGAAATTCACCAAAGTGGCGATCCTGCATGATTCCACCAACTACGGCGTATCCGGGCATGACGACCTGGTCGACCAGATCAGGAAACAAGGCAACAAGCTGGAAGTGGTCGCCACCGAAAAATTCAACATCGGCGACAAGGACATGACCGCTCAATTGCTGAGCGCCAAATCCAAAGGTGCACAGGCGATCCTGATTTGGGGTATCGGTCCGGAACTGGCTGCCGTTTCCAACGACATGGTCATACTGGAAATGAAGATGCCGCTGATCGGTGGCTGGACGCTTTCCATGTCCAACTACATCGACAATGCGGGCAAGAACGGCAATGGCACGCTGATGCCGCAGACCTTCATCGAGGAAGCCATTACACCCAAGGCCAGGAGTTTCATCGAGGGTTACCACAAGACTTACAACGTGACGCGTATCCCTTCTCCAGTTTCCGCTGCGCAAGGCTACGACGCCGTGTACATTTTTGCGGCAGCAATCAAACAGGCGCAAAGTGACGACACTCACAAGATCAAGGACGCGCTTGAAGATTTGCGTGAAACAGTGCAGGGTGTGATCGGTACCTGGAAACATCCGTTCAGCAAGTGGGACCCGGCTAACGAGCAGACCCATGAAGCTTTCCACCGCGAAGATGTAGTGATGGGTAAGGTTCAAGACGGACGTGTGGTGTTCGCCAATGAAGCCGATCGCCAACGCCTGATCAAGAACGCATCAAAATAATATCCAGCAAGATCGTGGAGAGGCGATCCCTCTCTACGTTTCATTAAGTCCAAATTATGAATTCGATTATCATCGCCCAGATGGCTGTGAGCGGTGCCTTGATGGGCTTGGTTTACGCGCTGATTGCTTACGGCTTTCAGCTTACCTATGCCACCAGTAAAAGTATCAACTTCGGCCAGGGTGAACTGGTCATGCTGTCCGCTTTTTTTAGCCTGACCTTGCTTAATCTGGGCGTGCCGTATTGGTTGATGGTGCCGGGCGGATTGTTGTTCGGCGTGGCAATGGGGCTGGTGGTCGAGCGTGCCTGCGTGCGTTTGTCGCTGGAACAGAAAAGCGAAGGCTGGATACTGCTCACCATAATTTTCGGTTTGCTGGGTTTTTCCGCCGCAGAGAACATCTGGGGGCGCGATGATCGTCCTTTCCCCTCGCCAATTTCTTCCGATCCGTTGCATTTCTTCGGCATCAACATCACGCCGCTGGAGATTTCTGTGGCCATAGGTGTGTTCGCGGTGATGGGGGTGATCGAGCTGTTCAAACGCAAGACCTTATTGGGCAAGGCATTCGAAGCCGTAGCGGCGGACCGCGATGCGGCGGAACTGATGGGTATCTCGGCCACGCACACTATCATGCTCTCGTATGGCTTATCGGGCATGGTGGCGGCGATGGCAGGGATACTCATTTCGCCGATCACCACCGTCGGCCCGACGATGGCATCGGCACTTATTCTGAAAGCCTTTTCGGTAGCCGTGGTGGCCGGTCTGGATTCCGGCTTCGGGGTGGTGGTGATCGGCATTTTTCTCGGTGCGCTGGAAAGTCTGACCAGCTTCTATATCGGCAGCGGCTGGCGTGAAGCGCCCGGGCTGATACTGTTGATCCTTGCGCTGGCGGTGCGCCCCAACGGTGTGTTCGGCAAAGCCAGCATACGCAAGGTTTAGAGGCTGATCATGCTGAAACGATTGTTACTTTTACGCGGCGCCGAACTCATCGCACTGGCGCTGCTCGCCACCATTCCGCTGACGGTGAACAACTCCTACGCACTGGGCTTGCTCACGCTGCTGGCGATCTACGGGATTCTGCTGATCGGCCTGGATGTGACGGTTGGCTATCTTGGCCAAATAAATCTCGCTCAAGCCGCATTCCTCGGACTCGGTGCTTATGCAGCGGCGTTGAGCGTCTCACTGCTTGGCCTCGGTATGTTGGGGGCACTCGCGATGAGCATGCTAATCGGCTTGGTCCTGGGTGGCCTGCTGGCATTCCCTGCGCTACGTCTGGAAGGACCACAGTTCGCCTTGGCGACGCTTAGCTTTACTGCGCTCAGCACTACGGTGCTTAACGAATGGGAAAAACTGACTGGCGGCGCGCAGGGTCTGTCTTTTAACCGTCCTGCTTTCTTTGGTCATTCGCTCAATGCGCAGGGTTTTTATTGGCTGTGCCTGATCTTGCTTGCGCTGGTGTGGATGGCGATGCGCAATCTGCTCTCCTCGCAATGGGGGCGCGCTTTTGAAGCCTTGCGTGACAGCCCGATCGCCACCGATGCCATGGGTATCGGCACCTATCGCCACAAGGTCGCGGGCTTTGCGCTGGGCTCGTCACTCGGCGGCTTGGCGGGCGGACTCTATGCGTTCAATTTCGAGTATCTGCAACCGCAAAGTTTTACTTATGACCTGATGGTCATCTTGCTGCTGGGCGTTGTGATGGGCGGACGCAAGAGCTTGTGGGGTGCGTTTTTCGGCGCGTCGCTGATCGTGTTATTGCCCAACCTGTTATCCAACCACCTGCTGTTCGAGATCGTTTCCGCGCTCGGCTTATTGGTGGCAGTCATCGCCGGCGTGCGTGGCTGGCTGAAAAAAACCACCCAAGCGTTTCAAGCGATCGCGCCTATCATTGCCATGGGTATGCTGGTGGTGGGCGGCTATCTGGTGGAAAACACCGAGAACTGGCGCAAGGGGATTTTTGCGCTGATGCTGTTCTCGGTAGTGGTGGGCTTGCCCGATGGCATCATGGGATTCGCCGCGCGCTACCTGACCCGCTTGTTCCGCATCGATCCGCCCTTATTGCCGCCCGCCGCATCACTGGATGATGTGCTGCCGACCAAGCACTCCGATGGCAGCGTACTGCTGGAATTGCAAAATTTAAAACGCTACTTTGGCGGCGTCAAAGCCGTCGATGGAATTAGTATGACGGTACGCTCTGGTCAGGTCCACGGCCTGATCGGCCCGAACGGCTCGGGCAAGAGCACCGTAGTGAATGTCATCTCCGGGCTATATGCGCCGACCGCGGGCGAAGTCCTGCTGCAGGGCAAAGCCTTGCCCAAGGGCAGTCTGTTCAAAGTGGCGCAGACCGGTGTTGCGCGTACCTTCCAGAATTTGCAGTTGTTCGGCGAATTATCTGCGCTGGATAACGTCATGCTGGCGATGAAGGGAGCATACCACAGCCCGCTACCGCTGGTGTTGCTGGGCTTGGCCAAGGCCGAAGAAAAACGCGTGCAGGCCGACGCGCTGGCCTTGTTGGAATTGGTCGGACTGAAAGAACAAGGTCGAATCCGCGCCAAAGATCTGACCTATGGTTCGCAGCGTTTCCTGGAAATTGCCCGGGCACTGGGGCGCAAGCCCCAACTGCTGATTCTCGATGAGCCTGCAGCCGGTCTGGCTCATCCTGATGTGAACGATCTGATGGCCATCATCAAAACTATCCACCAGCGCGGCATCACCATCATTCTGATCGAGCACCATATGGATGTGGTCAGCGAAGTGTGCGATGTGGTGACGGCGATCGATGGTGGGCAAGTGATCGCCGCAGGTACGCCTGATGAAGTGAAGCGGGACCCCAAAGTGATCAAGGCCTACCTCGGGGTCGCAAATGAGGCGGATGTGCCCAACGCGATACCTCTTCCGGCTTAAAGAAAGGAAACAGGCGGAGATGCTCCAAGTCGAGAATCTGCATGCGGGCTATGGCGCCAGCGAAGTGCTGGTCGGCACTTCGCTGCATGTAAAACTAGGCATGGTCGTGGCGCTTATCGGCGCCAACGGTGCCGGCAAGACCACCGCCATGCGAGCCATCTCGGGAATGATCAAGCCGACCCATGGCCGTGTTCTGCTCAATGGGAAACCGGTGCAGGGCTTGGGTGCATCGCGTATCGCCAAGCTTGGCCTCGCCCACGCGCCGGAAGGCAGAAAAGTATTTGGCCCTTTGTCGGTCGAGGACAACCTGCTGCTCGGTGCCTACAATCACTTGCCGATGTTCTTTGGTTTTCGCAGCAAGGCCGCGCCTGACTTGGAAAGGATCTATGAACTGTTTCCGCGTCTGCGCGAACGTTGTCAACAAGCCGCTGGCACGTTGTCAGGCGGCGAACAACAGATGCTGGCCATAGGCCGTGCGCTAATGGCCAATCCTAAAGTCATCTTGCTGGACGAGCCGTCCATGGGCCTTGCGCCGGTCATTGTGCAGGAAGTGTTCAGCACCATCCGTCGCCTCAAAGAAGCCGGCATTACCTTGCTGTTGGTCGAGCAGTTCGCCAAGAGCGCATTGGAAGTGGCGGACTATGCCTATGTGATGGAGCATGGTTGCATCGCTGTGGAGGGAACGCCTGCCGAATTGCATCAGAACGAACGAGTGATCGCCGCTTATCTGGGGTGATTCTGTTAGCGCATCGCTGATGATGTTGACGGTATTCGTTCGACACAAAAGCGTTGTCTTCGATTTTGCAATGCTTAATAATCAGCGCTCTCTTGAAACCGTGGTTCACCCGCATGAACGACCAACAATTACTGCGCTATAGCCGCCACATTCTGCTGAATGAGATCGGCATCGAGGGACAGCAACGCTTGCTCGATGCCAAAGTGCTCATCATCGGGCTGGGAGGGCTCGGCTCGCCCGCCGCGCTGTATCTTGCCGCCAGTGGGGTGGGTCAACTGACCTTGTGCGACCATGACACGGTGGATTTCAGCAATCTGCAACGGCAGATCATCCACCGCACCTCTGCGGTGAATCAGCTCAAGGTCACTTCGGCGCAGGCCGTGTTGCATGACGTCAATCCCGAAGTCGAGTGCATCGCGCTGGCCGTTCGTGCCGATGCGGCGCAATTGCTTGAGTTGGTCGGCAAAGCCGATGTGGTGCTGGATTGCAGCGATAATTTCGCCACGCGCTATGCGGTCAATCACGCATGCCTGGTCCAGCGCAAGCCGCTGGTGTCGGGTGCGGCGATCCAGTTCGACGGGCAGGTTTCGGTATTCGATTTTCGCCGCGCCGACGCGCCCTGCTATAACTGCCTGTTCCCCGAAGACAGTCAAGCTGCCGAGTTGCGCTGCGCGACCACCGGCGTATTCGCCCCGCTGGTGGGTTTCATCGGTACACTACAGGCCGCGGAAGCGCTCAAGTTGCTCATCGGGATAGAACGCGGCTTGAGCGGCAAGCTGCTGACGGTCAACGCGCTGGACATGAATATCATGCGCAGCACGCTGAGCAAAGATCCCGCTTGCCGTGTTTGCGGCAACTAATTTTATAAATCGGCAGGTTTTCAGATAAACCTGGAAACGGCTCTGAACCACGGAATACACGGAATAAAAACAATCAGCAAACCCATTCCGACAGGCTCATAACCAGTGACTTGGCTATCGTTAACTAGCGGCTTATGTCACCGTATTTTGGTGACTTAGCCGAATGACTATGCAAAGCCTTTCGGGTGCCCGGCCAAAAGCTCTTCGGCTGGCAACCTAGTGGAATGGCTAGTAGTTTTATCAGTCAGATGGCTAGTAGCTATACCAGTAGTTTCATCAGGACAGGCTTCGCTTTTCCCCGTGTGTTCCGTGTATTTCGTGGTGATGAATTGTATTTCTTTGGATGAATTTTAAGATGGACAAGTTGACTTATTTTTCTGATGCAGGGTGGGCACGCATGATGGATGTTGCGGAAAAGTCCAACACTCAGCACGTCGCGGTCGTGCGCTGCTAAGCAGTCCACGTCTGTTGCTGATGGATGAGCCGCTCTCGGCACTGGATGCCGCCAGCAAGCAGGAAATACTGCCTTATCTTGAGCGGCTGCACGGCGAACTGGGAATCCCGGTGTTCTATGTCAGCCACGCGTTGGACGAAGTGGCGCGCTTGGTCGACCATCTGGTGCTGCTGGAAAAGGGGGCGCGTGATCGCTAGCGGTACACTCAATGAAACCCTGTCGCGGCTGGACTTGCCGACCGCCCATCTGACCGATGCGGGTGCCGTGATTGAAGCCGCCGTGTCCGTACATGATGATAAGGATCACCTCACCCGGCTGGATTTTACCGGCGGCAACCTGTGGGTGAGCAAAGTCGAGCGTGCTGTCGGCAGCGTGGTGCGCGCCCATGTGCTGGCACGCGATGTGAGTATTGCCATCACCGCACCGCATAGCTCCAGCATCACCAACATCTTTGCGGCGCGCGTCACCGAAATTCAGGACGAGGGGCCGGATCACGTGAATCTGCGGCTGGCTGTCGGGGGTGAGCATATACTGCTGTCGCGCATCACCCGCCGTTCGCGCGACCAGCTCGCGCTGGCGGTGGGCATGGAAGTGTTAGCGCAAGTGAAGAGCGTGGCGTTGATTGCGTAATATAATGGTCACCCTGCGCCCGCCAATTGCATTTTGTCACGTGGAGTTAATCTATTATGAGTCGTTTATTTTTGCTGATTGCCATCGCGGTGGTGGTTTATCTGTTGATCAAGTCTTATCGCAAGAATGTGCCTAAGCAAGATAATCCGGTTGCCGAGGATATGGTGCGTTGTGCGCATTGCGGTGTGCATTTGCCCAAGAGTGAGAGCATCCTGGCTGGCGGGAATTTCTTTTGCTGCGCGGAACATCGTGATGTCTATCGCAAGTGAACAATGTGGCGTAGGTGAACAACGTGGCGTAAGTGAGCAATGTTCTGCAACCAAGCCATTCGGCACAACTGAGTGCGGATCAAGCTTGTGCTGAGTGTGACGACTGACAAGCCCACTGCAGAGTTTCCGACCGTCGATTTCTGGCGTTCCCTGCGTTATTTCAATTTGTACCGGCTGGCGCTGGCCAGCTTCTTCGTATTTCTTGCCGGAGCATTCGGTTCTTCGCTATCGTTGAGTCCGCGCAATTGGACGTTATTCTTCGTTTCAAGCTTGATATATGCGGCGGTGGCGGCATTTTCCTTTGTGCCGTTCAGGCTGCGCTGGCCGCGTTTTACCTGGCAATTGGCAGGCCAAATTGGTACCGACATTGTTGGCCTGACGGTGCTTTCCTATGCCAGCGGCGGGATACAGAGCAGCATCGGCCTGTTGTTGCTGGTTTCGCTGGCGGCGGCAGGGCTGATCAGTCGCGGCAAAATCACTTTGTTCTTTGCTGCGTTAGCCAGTATTGCCGCGCTGCTGGAGCATGCATATGCGGTGCTGCATGACGATGCCGATGTGGCGCTGTATGTGCAGGTCGGATTGCTGTGCATGTCCTATTTTGCGGTGGCCTGGTTGGCGCACACGCTGGCGAAATATGCCGTGGACAGTCAACTGCTGGCGCAGCGGCGCGGTCGCGATTTGGTCAGTTTGTCCGAGGCGAATCGTCTGGTGATGCGCGATATGCAGGATGGTGTGCTGGTGGTGGATGGAGAAGGCATGATCATGCAAATGAATGCCCGTGCCGAACGATTGCTGCGCAAAAGTATCGGCCCGGAAAGTTCTTTGTCAGCAACTTTTCCGATTCTATTCGGGCAGTATGCGCTGTGGAAGCAAGCCGGAAGCGCGAGCCGGGATACCCTGCAGCTGGATGTGGGGCTGCAAGCCAGGTTGCGCTTTGTTCCAATTGAGCGCGATGCGGCGAATGGCGCGGTAATTTTCCTGGAAGATATGCAGCGTGTTCGGGCCGAGGCACAGCAAATCAAACTGGCCGCCCTGGGACGTTTGACCGCAAATATCGCTCACGAAGTGCGCAATCCGTTGTCGGCGATCAGTTATGCGACGGAATTGTTGCAAGAGGAGCCGGGCGATGCCAAGCATCAGCGGTTGTTGCAAATCGTGCTGGATAACACGCAGCGCATCAATCAGATCGTGCAAGACGTGATGCAGTTGAACCGGCGTGATCGTGCACAGCCTGAAGTGTTCGAGCTGGATGCGATGTTGCGCACTTTTGTAGAAGAGTTTGACTCGGCGGAACGGTTTGAGCCGGGTGTGATGGTGCTGGCGGGGATGACGGGGAGAGAGGTTCGCTTTGATCGCGGCCACCTGCGTCAGGTGCTGTGGAATTTATGCCGCAACGCGCTGCGCTATGGCCGCAAGTTGCCCGGCAGCTTGGTGTTGACGATGAGTGCAGAGGATGGGCGGGTGATGCTGGCTTTGCAAGATGACGGCCCCGGCATCTCCGTCGAACATCAAGGCAAACTGTTTGAGCCCTTTTTTACCACTGCGCCGGAAGGCACCGGTTTGGGTTTGTATATTGCCAAGGAGTTGTGTGAGGCAAATGGCGCGCTGCTGGAATATCATATGGGTGAGGGGCAGGGGGGTGCTTGTTTTTGTATAACGTTTGGAGAGCTACATAGGGATGGCGAGGTACATGGACATGGCGGATAACTATCGGGCGAAAACCCCCAGTGTGCTGCTGGTGGATGATGAGCCGGACATTCTGGAGTTGCTGGAACTGGC
>ODAK010007342.1_pt1 | contig 11056 bp, 8 predicted proteins | sample 1539591 | NCBI WGS metagenome assembly ODAK01 (sample SAMEA3539303, study PRJEB22396) | soil metagenome | biome: tundra; feature: field; material: soil | place: USA | collected 2010-05 | depth 0.15 m | reverse complement strand
CTCCTCCAGCGGGTCCAGGTGCACGAGCCCGACCTCGACGACTCGCCGTGGATCCGTCTGGTACAGGTAGATCAGGTAGATCACGCCCAGGATCATGAACCCGGCCACGCCCGGACCCATGTACGAGTACGGGGGCGCCAGCGGGGCCACGAACGAGAACGCCTTGATGCCGGCGGCGGTGAGCCAGGCGGGGATGAAGGTGACGATGCCCAGCACCGGGATGATCAGGTGCAGTACCGGGTTGAACCGGCCGCGCTGCCGGGCGAAGTAGCCGATGCATGCCGCGTTCATCAGGATGTAGATCGCGGCGAGGACGATGACGAGGGCCGTGGCGACCATGACGAAGGCGGTGACCGGGCCGTAGCCAAGGCCCAGGCCGAGGGTCACAGCGACCGTCACGAGGAACCCGACGCCGATGGCCACTGCCGGGGAGCGGTGTTTCGGGTGCACTTGCGCCAGGAAGCGCGGGAACGCGCCGATCCGGCCCATCGCGTAGGCGGTGCGGCTGGAGACGTTCACGCCGGCGTTCGCGTTGGCGATGGTGGAGTTGACGATCGCCAGGAACACGAAGAACCAGAAGATCCCGTAGAGCGAACGGGCCAGGCCTTCCCAGGACGCTGCCCCCGTGCCGGTGGTGAAACTGCCGAACTTCGACGGCCCGTACGCCACGTCAACGGCGTAGGTGGTGAACACGTAGAGCGCGCCGATGAGCAGGGTGGCCAGCATCACGGCCCGCGGGATGGTGCGCTTGGGGTTCCTGGTCTCCTCGGCGAGCGGCGCGGCTCCCTCGAACCCGCCGAAGGCGAGGATCGTGTACACCGATCCGCCGATCACTCCTGAGATGCCGCGGAATCCGCTCGGCGTGTACTTGGTGCTGAAGACACTCAGGGTGTTGTGGCTTCCCGCGTGCACCAGCAGGAAGATCGCGAGCACGAGGAAGACCCCGATTTCGAACAGGCCCAGGACGGTCCCTAGCCGCGCCGAGGTGCGGACACCGTAGAAGCCGGCCGCGAGCACGATAAGGGCGCCGAGGAGCGCCCACGGCCACCACAGGCTCGCCGGGTAGCCATGGAACTCGGCGTTGAGGGTGGCGGCGGCGGTGAAGCCGAGCTGCAGCAGCACGAGCGGCGGGATGAGGAACCCGACCAGCACGTATCCCCAGGCCACCAGGAAGCCGACGGACGGGTGCAGGCCACGGGCGGCGTAGGTCGCGAGCGACCCCGCGGCCGGCATCTCCCGTGCCAGCAAGCCGATGCTGGACGCGCAGAAGAGGCACGCGATCAAGGCGAAGATCACGGCCAGCGGCAGGGATCCGCCGGCGAACGCGACGCCTGCCGGGATCGACGCGGCGATGGCGGCGCCCGGCGCCATGTCGGTGATGCTCTGGAAGAGGACCTCACGCAGCCCGATCGCGTTACGGCGAAGCCCTGGCGCCGGTCCTGCGGCCGTTGTTTTTGCCGCCATGGCCGCCTCCGCTGTCTGGGTATCGCTCCTGCCGGGATGGTCTCACGGCCGGCATCGGCCGTGGCAGGCCCAAGATTCCCAGCGCGGAAGCGGGCCGCGGATCAGCCTGGGTTCCGGTGACCGTTCTGGCTGAACTCATTGGGGTCACGCTGGCGGGGCAGCGAGACCTGGCCGGTCACGTCGCCGGCGAGCCGGACGCGGTCCCCGTCAGCCAGGCGCGCCTCTGTACCCGGCAGCACCCGGTCGCCGTTGACGAAGGTCCCGTTGGTCGACCGCTCATCCCGGATCGTCGCGTTGCCTGAGTCACTGACGGTAACGGTCGCGTGCCGCCGCGACACGTTGTCATAGTCCGCGAAGGCCGCCGCGACGAGGGACTCTTCCGGGTCCCGGCCGAGCACGAGCGAGGTTCCGGCCGGGATCTCGACATTGCCGGTCGGGAACGACAGCCGCAGCACGACGGGCGATATGACCCCCGACGGCGGCTGCGGCAAAGGCTGCCCGCACACCAGGCAGAACAGCGACGAAGGCTCGCTCAGGGCCGATCCGCAGTGCGGGCATGCCGAGAGACGCGGCGCCGGTGCCGCACCGTCGCGCCGCAGGTACTCCTGCATGACCGTCGGCGGGGTGTCCGGCTCGTTCACCGGGCGATCCCTGGGCAGGTTCGCACCGCAGGTGAAGCAGATCAGATCATCCTGCTGGACCGCAGCGGTACAGGCAGGGCAGGTCAGCGTCGCCATGTCGTCCTCCGGGACGGCGGCAGGGAATGTTCACTGAGCCTAACGCGCGCGGCACGGCCTCGGTGCCCAAGGCGGCGGGCCAGTAGCATCCAAGGGTGGTCAGTTACCGGCTCAGCGAGGAGCAGGAAGCCCTCCGCCAGACGGTCGGCGATTTCGCCCGCGCGGTCGTGGCCCCCGTGATCAGCGATTACTACGAGCGGGCTGAGTTCCCCTACGACATCGTCGCCCGGATGGCGGACCTCGGCCTGTTCGGGCTTCCGTTCCCTGAGGAGTTCGGCGGGATGGGCGGGGATCACTTCGCGCTGTGCGTGGCCTTGGAGGAACTGGCCAGGGTCGATTCCTCGGTGGCCATCACCCTGGAGGCGGCGGTCGCCCTTGGTGCCATGCCGATCTACCGGTTCGGCTCGGCCGAGCAGCGCGGCCGCTGGCTGCCCGATCTGTGCGCGGGAAACCGGCTGGCGGCATTCGGGCTGACCGAACCAGGCGGAGGGTCCGATATTCCCGGCGGGATGCGGACGACCGCGCGACTGGTGGACGGGGACTGGGTGATCGACGGCAGCAAGTCCCTTATTACCAACGCCGGCACCTCGATCACGTCTGTCGTTACTGTCCTCGCGATCACTGGCCGCAGGCGGGACGGGCGCCCGGAGATCTCCTCCATCGTCGTCCCGGCAGGAACCGCCGGGTTCACCGTCGGGCAGGACTACTCCAAGGTCGGCTGGTGTGCCTCGGATACCAGGGAACTGGCCTTCGCGTCCTGCCGGGTACCCGCGGATCATCTGCTGGGTGAGCGGGGCCGCGGGTACGCCCAGTTCCTGCAGATCCTGGACGAGGGGCGGATCGCCATTGCCGCGCTTGCCGTGGGGCTCGCCCAAGGCTGCGTGGACGAGTGCCTGCGGTATGTCGGCGAGCGGGCCGCATTCGGTCACCGGCTCGGCCATTACCAGGCCATCCAGTTCAAGCTCGCCGACATGGCGGCACGGGCGCAGGCCGCCAGGCTGGCGTGGTACGACGCCGCCGCCCGGCTCGCGGCGGGGGATCCGGTCAAGAAGGCCGCCGCCATCGCCAAGTTGACGGCCTCGAACGCCGCCATGGACAACGCCAGGGAGGCCACGCAGATCTTCGGTGGATACGGCTTCATGAACGAGTTCCCCGTTGCTCGCTTCTACCGCGACGCGAAGGTCCTGGAGATCGGCGAGGGCACGTCCGAGGTGCAGCGCATGATCATAGCCCGGGAGCTCGGCCTGGCTGAGGAGAGCTGACCAGCCCGTCAGTGGAAGATCATTTGCGCTACGTCGAGCGGCGGGTTGAGCAGGTTGAATGAGGACATCAGGGAGGCGACCCGCTGTATGTTGCTCGCCTTCACCGACGTCGGGTATTGCCCGAGCGTGACCAGGGACGCGGTCTGGGTTCCCATGTGCTCGTCGCTGGCCAGCACCGCCTGCACCTGGGCGGCCTGGGCGGCCTGACCCTGCGCCTGCAGCAGCGCGGAGCGGAATGCCAGCACGGTGCTGCGGTACTTATGGGCGAAGGAGCCGAGGGCGAAGTAGCCAGACAGCGGCAAGCTCGCGGTCTGGCCGCTGCACGAATCGATCACCTCACTGGCCCCGAGTTGAGTCTCCGCCTGGTAGATAGCCGGCTCGGTGGCGAGAATGGCGTCCACCTGGTGATTTTGGAGCGCACTGACAAGCTGGTCGACAGGCAGCGCCTTCCAGCCCACGTTTGATACGTTCACCCCGTCGTTGGTCAGTACCGACTGGGTGGCAAGCGTTTCCTCGCTGTAAGGCAGCCTGGTACTGAACGGTATCTCCTGCGGCTCGGGCGTGCCGATCGTCTTGCCCTCGAGTTGCTGCGGCTTGGTGATCCTCGAGCCCGGCAGCGTGAGCACCTCCATCACGCTGGGCGCCGAGTCGTAGGCATCCGCCACGATGAGGAAGCCACGGTGACCGCCGGTGTCCTGAGCGAAGAAGAAGTCGGCATAGTCGCCGATGGCTATATCGGCGCTGCCGCTGGCCAGTGCCGAGATCTCTTGCCCCGCCGAACTGTAGGTCTGGATGTGGACGGTGAGGCCGGCCTTGGCGAATAGGCCGTTGTGGACCGCCATGTACAGCGGGGCGTCATCCACCCCGGGCTGGGCGGCCACGGTGATTGATGACCGGGTGAGCCCCGACGAACTGGCCCCGGTGCCGGCCGCCTGGCAGCCGGCCGCCACCATGATCAGCGCTGCTGCGGCGATCCCCGCCGAGGCCACGCGTGAGCGGCGGGAAGGCTCCCGGCGAGACACGATCTTGGCACCGGCCGGACCTGACCTCATGGCTCTCCTTGGGGAACAGATGCACGCAGCGAACACAGGTCCGACAGTTCGGACAGTTCGGACAGAACGGAACACAACCATCGCGCCAGAGAGTAGCGTACTGTCGTCGGGCTATACGGAAAACGTCACGTTAGATCGGCTTTCTGGCGTGATGAAGGTATTGATGCTTGTTGCGCGGTTAAGAGGTTAAGATCAACCCTTGACCGCGCCCGCGCGGGGGCTCGCAGAATCGTCACCCGGGAAGGGGTGCGTCATGTCAGTTCCGCCGCAAGTCCTGCGGGCCTGCGGGCCCGCCGTGGTCGCCAGGTGAGAGGTACAGAGGCTGTGCGGTCACGCAGCAGCAAGAAGACACGCCGCGCACCGCTGGCGGCCGGCAACGGTTCGTCGCCACAGGCGACCACGGGGGCGGTGCCGGAGTCCCGAATGTCCGGGCAGATGAACGGCCGGGCCACCGCGGGTGATCCGGACGACGGCCGTCAGGCCAGCGCCAGGCACGGTGGAGCAGGCTCGCGCCGCGGGCTGAAGAACTGGCGGGTCCGCTCGCGCCTTGTCCTGCTCATCGCCATCCCCACGCTGACCGCCGTGGTCCTCGGCGGCACCCGCATCCTGTCGTCAGCGCAGAGTTACCTCGTGGACCAGCGGGTTGAGCAGCTCGCCGAACTGAGTAACAACACGACGGCGCTCGCCCAGGGGCTTGAGAACGAACGGGACCAGACGGCCTACTTCATCGGGCTTGGCACGAGGGGCGGCCGTGCTACCGCCTTGGCGTCGGGCGCCGGGGCGAAGGCCACGGCCGAGCTCACCGTGGTCAAGCAGCAGTACGCCACGACCGACCAATCGGCCGGCAAGGTCAGCAGCCAGCTCAAGCAGATCGGCGGTTCTTTCTCCACCCAGGCTCAGCAGGAGGCGGCCACCGCGCTGACCGTCCTGCAGGCGCTGCCAGCGCTGCGCCAGGCAGCTATCACAACCCAGCTGCCGCCGCTGGTCGTCGTGCAGAAGTACACGCAGCTCATCCAGGACCTCCAGGCTCTGGAGGCTGAGACCTCGCAGGGATCCGGTGATGCGGCGCTGTCTCAGACGGTCCGCGTGCTCGGGCTCGTGTCCACGATGAAGGAAGAGGCCTCCGAGCAGCGCGCCATCCTCACCGGCGCACTGCTGCAGGGCCAGCTGACCTCGGGTGAGCTGGCCGCGCTGAATGCCGCCCTCGCGGACCAGCAGAGCAACCTGCAGGCGTTCAACACGTCCTCGACCGTCGCCCAGCGTCAGCTCTGGAATGACAGCGTGTCCTCGTCGTTCGTCTACCTGGCGAGTTCCGAGGAGTTGCAGGCGATTTCGACGGCCCAGGTCAACGGTAACTCGCTGGCGACCGACACGACGAGCGCGGACGACTGGTACGGCGCCATGTCGAACACCATCAACTTCCAGATGGGCTCCGTGGAGCGGACCCTCGCGGCGCAGGTGAACGAGCGCGCCGCCGCGCTGCGTAGCTCGGCGCTCCTCGCGTCCATTGCGGTTGGCCTCGCGGTCCTGCTCGTGCTGGCCCTGGCCCTGGCGCTGACCGTGATCGTGGGCCGGTCCATGGTCCGGCCGCTGCGGCGGCTGCGCGCAGGCGCCCTGGAAGTGGCCGGTGTCCGGCTGCCTGACATGGTGCGCCGGATGAGCGAGACCGACGGTGCGGGAGTCCCGCTCGAGGTTGAGCCGATCGATGTGGACTCTTCCGACGAGATCGGTGAGGTCGCTCGGGCCTTCGACCAGGTACACCGGGAGGCCCTCCGGCTCGCGGCCAACGAGGCGGCCCTCCGCGGGAACGTCAACGCCATGTTCGTGAACCTTTCCCGCCGCAGCCAGTCCCTGGTCGAACGGCAGATCCGGCTGATCGACGACCTTGAGCAAGGTGAGCAGGACTCGGAACGCCTGTCGAACCTGTTCCAGATGGACCACCTCGCCACCCGCATGCGCCGCAACTCCGAGAACCTGCTGGTCCTCGCGGGTCACGACGCGTCCCGGCGATGGAACCAGCCGGTCGCGCTGGTGGACGTGCTCCGCGCGGCGATCTCCGAGATCGAGCAGTATGAGCGGGTCTCGCTGAACGTGCAGCCGGGTATCGCCGTCCGCGGGCCGGCCGTGAACGACGTCGTGCACCTGATCGCCGAGCTCGCGGAGAACGCCACATCCTTCTCCTCGGCGGAAACGCCGGTCGCCGTCTCCGGCCACCTGCTGAACAGCGGGGGAGTGCTGCTCGACATCTCCGACCAGGGTGTCGGCATGGGGGCCGAGGAGATGGCCCATGCCAACTGGCGGCTGGACAATCCCCCGGTGGTCGATGTCGCGGTCTCCAGGCGGATGGGACTCTTCGTGGTCGCGCGCCTGGCGGCCAGGCACGGAATCAGGGTGCGGCTGCGCCCGGCGCCGACCGGCGGGCTGACCGCCCTGGTATGGCTGCCGGATGAGGTGGTCACCCACGAGACGGTCGGTTCATCCCCGGGAGCCCGCCGTTTCGAGCGGAACACGCCAGGTTCTGTCGAGCTTCCGCCCACTGTGGGCCCCTTCGCCACGGAGTGGCCGGCCGGCGACCGGACCGCGGCTGAGCAAGCGGTCACCGCCGCGCGAGCGCCGCGGTTCACCCCGCTGCGGACCGAGAACGGTGACGGCGCGGCCTATCCGCAGGTGAACGCCTCCTGGGAGAACAGCCCCCAGACCGGCCCGATTCCGTCGGTCCCTGGCACCGGGCCGCTGCCCGTGTTCGGCGCGCCGGTCAACGGCGGCGTGGACGAGCAGGTCCGCCCGGCCAGCCGGGCGGACCGCCCGCCTAGCCGGGCCGACAGCGCGCCCAGCGGGCCGGACGGGTCGTACCACGCTGAGGCGAGCCTGCCCAGGCGCGAAGTCGTCGTGCCTCCGGCCGCTGAGCCTGGCCAGGGCAACCGCCTGCCCATCTTCGAGTCGGTGGAATCGGACTGGTTCCGCCGGGGCAAGCACAGCGCGGAGGGTACCGGCCAGGTGGAAAGCGTGCCCGGCTGGAGTTCCGCAGGGGACGAGGGCTGGCGGGCGGCGGAAGCCGTGCACACGCCGACCTCTGGCGGCGTGACCCTCTCGGGGTTGCCGAAGCGGGTTCCGAAGGCCAATCTTGTACCTGGGACGGCTGGAGCCGGAGCAGGGGCGGAGGCGTCATCCTCGGCGTCCTCGCCGCCCTCCGCCCGGTCTGCCTCGGTGACCAGGGACCGGTTCGCCAGCTTCCAGCGCGGCGTCCGGGAAGGCCGTGCCGCTCTTCGTAGCGACGATGACTCCGGCGGTGAGGAAGACGGTGTTTGATGAGGCGTGGGGGCGCGGTGCCGCCGATGTCATCGCTATGGTCATGCTGAAGCCGCCGAGAAAGGAGTGTTCGTGAGCCCGCTAACCCGTCCGGTCCAGGATCTGAACTGGCTGATCACGAACTTCGTCGAACGGGTCCCATCTGTCGCGCACGCGATAGTCGTCTCGTCGGACGGGCTGCCGCTGGCGTTCTCGAACGGTTTCCCGGCCGACCGAGTGGATCAACTTGCGGCCGTCACCTCGGGGCTGACCAGCCTGACACAGGGTGCGGCGAGGGTGTTCGAGGGTGGCACTGTCACCCAGACTGTTGTTGAGATGGAGCGTGGGCTCCTGCTGGTGATGGCGATCAGCGACGGGTCGAGCCTTGCGGTGCTCGCGTCCGCTGATTGCGATATGGGCCTGGTGGCCTACGAGATGGCGCTGCTCGTCGAGCGGGTTGGGCGAGCTTTGACCCCGGACATGCGTGGTGGGTTTCGGTCGAAGGATGGCAGATAGTGACAGGAGAAACCGGTGTCCGGGCCAGGCCGGGATGACTGGTCCGCGGCCGGAGGTAGACGTCCGGCCGGCGGTGGCAACAGGCGCCCTCGGGGCGCAGATGGTGCCGGGAGCGGGCTAGTCCGGCCATATGCGGTAACCGGAGGCAGGACAAAGCCCCGGTATCAGCTCCAGATCGAGGCGATGGTGGCTGCCTCTCACTACGAGGCCCGCGACCTTTCGGCTCTCAGTCCAGAGTGCCAGGCCATCCTGGGTTTCTGTCGTGACTGGCGTTCAGTGGCGGAGATATCTGCCGTGCTCAGGATGCCTTTGGGCGTGGCGCGTGTGCTTATCGCTGATATGGCGGTGGAGGGGCTGGTCAGGGTGCATCAGATCGACCATGCGCACGGCCGTCCGGATCTTAACCTGCTCGAAAGGGTGCTCAGTGGACTTCGCAAGCTCTAGGCCCGCGCCTGGCAACGCGGGGGAGACCGCCATGACGTCGGTCAAGATCGTTGTTGCCGGCGGTTTTGGTGTGGGCAAGACCACTTTCGTCGGGTCGGTGTCGGAGATCACCCCGCTCACCACCGAGGCTGTTATGACGTCTGCCAGCGTCGGTGTCGATGACCTGTCGCACGTGCCGGACAAGACCACAACCACGGTCGCCATGGACTTCGGCCGGGTGACCCTGGACGCTGGCCTGATCCTCTACCTGTTCGGCACGCCGGGTCAGCATCGTTTCTGGTTCATGTGGGATGACCTCATCCAGGGCGCGATCGGCGCTGTCGTCCTGGTGGACACCAGGCGGCTGGCCGACTCGTTTCCTGCTGTCGACTACTTCGAGACGGCTGGCCTGCCCTTCATCGTCGCGGTCAATGGCTTCCACGGCGAGTTCCCCCATGGCGTCCAGGACGTCCAGGAGGCACTGTCGGTCAGCCCGAATGTGCCTGTTGTCCAGTGCGACGCGCGAGGCAGGAAGTCCACCAAGTCGACGCTCATCTCCCTGGTCGAGCACGCCATGTCCATGCAGTTGAGCACCCGGTAACGGGATGGGCCTGGCGGTCAGGCAGCCGTCGGCGGGCAGCGTTCTGCGGTAGTGTTCACGCGGCGCGGGGGCGGTAGCTCAGCCGGTTAGAGCAGCGGACTCATAATCCGTCGGTCGTGGGTTCGAGCCCCACCCGCCCCACCGAGACATCGGTACCCTTGCGGTGCTCCTCACCTGCTGCGTTACCGCAGTTCCGGGGTACCGATCGGCTGGTTCGCCGCGTTAGAGCTGGGCTCCGGTTTTGTCGGTACTGGTCGCGACAATCACGGGTATGAAGCTGCGGCTGCTACGCATCGGTGATCACCTCGACGAGGACACCATGCTCGTGCGTGGCGGTGAGCTCGATCCGGACGCGCTCAGGGCTGATGCGCGGCGATATCACGAGGTGTACGGGACCTACGGGATCTCGCTCTTCGCCGTGCGCGGCATGGCTCTGGATGAGATGGCACAGCAGGCGCCGCTGATCCGCTTCCGTGGCCTGATCCTGATCACGGCCGGGGAGCTCATCCGTTCCGGGTTGCGCTTAGAGCCTACCGGGCGGAATCCGCGCACTACACAGTTGGCTTTGACGACCTGGGTCAGGGCGTGAAGGTACTCACTGACTGTCGGCATCAGGTCATGACCAACCCGTATTACGACGGGTAGCCTTGTCAGCAAGGAGGCGCGATGGAGCCGGAGATCGACCTGGTAGCTGACCTCAACGCTGAGGACGATGACGGACTCGGCTGGTCGAGCTTGAGCGATGCCCGTGATGCTGCTCAGGTGCGGCCCTGCGTGATGCTGGTCGCTGGCAACCGCTTCGGCAAGGCGGTGGTCCGGGTTATGGCCGTAGACGAGGACGGCCAGGTGCACTTCACTGTGCTCCCCGGGACTCTGGAGAAGAATCGCCACCTCGTCGGCCGAGCCCTAGCCTGAGGCGTCCTGCCGGCAGGGGAGCGCCTTCAGGCAGAACTCCGCGGCTGGCATGCCGGTACGCACGGCCCACCGAGACACCCGTACGGCTTGTGGCCGCCCTACCCGTTGCTTCGCCCCTATCGGGGGTACCGATCGGTGGCTTCTGCCCGCGGCTTCCGGGCAACGTATTGCCGTACGCGCGGGTCCGAAGCAACGGCTCAGAAAGGGCGTAAACGTGACCAGGACCGGTGTGGTGCTCGGTGTCAGCGGCCAGATCGGCACGGCGGTCGCCCGCCGGATGCTGGCCGAGGGCTGGTCGGTGCGCGGGCTGCACCAGCCAGGCGCCCCGCTGCCCGGCGACCTTGGTGCCGTCGAGGTCGTGATCGGTGACCGCAATGACGACACCGTGCTGGCACGTGTGCTCGGCCGTGGCGCCGACGGAGTCGTTGACACGATCGCCTACAAGTCCGCGCACGCGCATCAACTGCTCGCGCGTGCGGGCGATCTTGGTGCTCTCGCCGTCGTGTCCTCTGTCGCGGTCTACGCCGACGACCGCGGTCATTCCATGGACCGCCCGGAGCCGACGTTCCCCGTGCCGATTGCCGAGTCGCAGACGCTGGTCGCGGCGGACGACATGACCTACGGCGGCCGCAAGGTCTACCTGGAGAACGTCCTGCTGGACGCCGGCAAACTGCCCGTCACCGTCTTGCGCCCGGCAGCGGTGTGCGGCCCCGGCAGCCGTCACCTGCGCGAGTGGTGGCTGATCAAGCGAGTCCTCGACGGCCGCACGATCCTGCCGCTGAAAGACGGTGGCCGGAG